>SKEF01003533.1_pt1 | contig 10686 bp, 8 predicted proteins | sample 4826691 | NCBI WGS metagenome assembly SKEF01 (sample SAMN11008816, study PRJNA524170) | human gut metagenome | biome: Human fecal sample; material: Feces; isolation source: fecal sample from pouch patient p23, p27 | host: Homo sapiens | place: Israel: Tel-Aviv | collected 2016-08-24
TGGTTTGGGGCGCGTGGGGCGCGTAAATTCAAGTTCTCGCACTTTTTTGGGCTGCTGCTTCGGGTCAGGAGCGGCAGGCCCTTACATATTTACCGGCCCACAAGGGTGCAGCTCAACCGGAGTTGCACCGGGTCTGGAGAAGTGCAAAGGAGACATGCCTATGACGAATGTCCGCAAAAATTCCGCTAAACTGACCCGTGAGGACTTGAAAATCGCGCCCGAATCTCCTACAATGGAATTGTCCGAAACCCCTGCCGTAGAACCTTCTGACCAGACCAGCAAAACCGTCCGACACGCCCCGCTTGTCTACCGGGTGGAGGAGATTGCCCAAATGTTGGCGATCTCCAACCGTGCTGCGTACAATCTGTGCAACACCACGAAAGACTTCAAGGTGATCCGCCTCGGTACCAGCATCCGGGTAAGCAAGCAGAGCTTTGACGATTGGTTTGCAGCGGTCTGAGGGAGGGAACATCTATGGCATCTATTATGAAACGTGGCAACACGTATTCTGTCCGATACAACTACAAAGATCATGCTGGCAAGCCCTGCAAGGGCTGGGAAACTTTCAAGACCAAGGCCGAAGCGCAGGAGCGCAAGATCACGGTGGAGAAGGAACTGCTGGATGGCACCTTCCTCGTGCCCGACACCATGACAGTGGAGGAGATGCTGTACAAGTGGATCCCCATTCAGTCCAGCAAACACAAGTGGTCTCCCAAGACCTACACCCAATCTGTGGCGATGGTGCAGAACCTCATCGTGCCGTATATCGGAAAGCGGAAGGTGCAAGACCTCCGCACCTACGACATTGAGCAGTTCTACGCCACCCTGAGCCAGACCCCCTGCGGCCAGTACGTTCACGGCGAGAAGCAGGAGCTGACGGAAAATCAGAAGAAACGGCTGTTATCCAGCACGTCCATTCACGAAGTCCACACGCTCCTGAAAACTGCCTTTTCGTATGCCGTTGACTGGGATCTGATCCACAAATCGCCTACTCCCCGTGAAGCCCCCAAGATCAATACCGAAGAACGCACCATCTGGGATGAGCGCACCATGTTGGCGGCGCTGCAGACCATCGAGAACCCTGCCCTGCATCTGGCTGTGCACATGAGCATGATCCTTTCCTTGCGAGAGGGTGAGATCCTCGGCTTGCAGCCGGGAGACCTCGACTTTGATGCAGCAGACGGACGGGGAACCATCTCGGTGAACAAAGCCCTGCAGCGTGCCGACAAGGTCGCCTTGTCCAAGATCGACCCCACCCAGATCTACCACACCTTCCCGGACAGACGGGAGGGGAGTAAGTCCTCGCTGATCCTTAAGCGGACTAAGACCAAAAAGTCCAACCGCATCCTGTACATGACCAAGCCCTTGAAAGAGGAGCTTCTGGCATGGCTGGAAAAGATGAAGCAGGATGAACAGAATGCCCCGGAAAAATACAGCAACTGCGGTCAGCTGTTCCGCTTACCAGACGGCTTACCCATTGCCCCGGACGTTCTGACCAAGTGGTACCGTATGTGGAGGGCGGAGCACCCGGAGTTTGAGAAGATCGTGTTCCACGGTCTGCGCCACTCCAGTGCCACCTACCAGCTGCTGCAATCTGGCGGTGACTTCAAGTCGGTGCAGGGCAACACCGGCCATGCAACCGCCACCGTCCTGATGGACACCTACGCCCACACGCAGGACAAACCCCGGTTGGAGTTGACCGAGAAGATCGAAGCCGACTTCTACACGCAGGATGTGGCCGGTGCAAAGCCGCAGGAACCCCCGGAAAACAAAACGCCGGTGGCAACAAAAATCACAGGTAAAATGATCCTTGAAGCCATCCGGCAGATGGACGCAGAGGAACGCCGCGAGCTGACGCGGGTACTCTTCGCGTAAAATTCTCTTTTTTGTGCAGCGAAATACACGCTGTGCAAGCGATGCAAAGAGTTCATGGCTTTTTTGTAAAGTGTGCAGGAGATGTGCAAAAGTGTGCAGACTCTGCTAGAAAAACAAAAAAGCCATGAACTCTTTCGATTTCACGGCATTTTCTGGTGCGATGGAAGGGACTCGAACCCCCGGCCTACTGATTCGTAGTCAGTCACTCTATCCAGCTGAGCTACCAACGCATACGTTCCGTTCGGAACAAGATGTATTTTATCACGCAGGGCGGGGTTTGTCAACAGTTTTTTGCAGATTTTTTGATTTTATTTTCGTTTTTTATTTTTCCACACAGAAAAGTACGTCTTTTCGTTTTTTCAGTATTCTTCGTAATTCTTCGCGCAAACCTCAGGCTTCCTCTGTCAGGCGCTCGGCGATGCGGACACCGGTCGGCGTTGCAGCAAGGCCGCCCTGGCCGGTCTCCCGCAGATCAGGGGAGAGCAGACTGCCCACGCGGCCCATGGCATCAATGACTTCATCGCAGGGGATGGCGTAATCCACCCCCGCAAGCGCCATATTGGCGCAGGAAACGGCGTTCACGGCACCAACAACATTGCGCTTGATGCAGGGTACCTCCACCAGACCGGCCACAGGGTCGCAGACCAGGCCCAGCAGGTTGCCCAGTGCCATAGCGGCAGCGGCGGCGCACTGCTCCGGCGTGCCGCCCTTCAGGTGGCAGAGGGCGGCGGCGGCCATGGCGCTGGCGGCTCCCACTTCAGCCTGACAGCCACCCTCGGCACCGGCCAGAGTGGCCCGGGCGGCGATGACCTGCCCGAAGCCTGCGGCCACATAGAGGGCTTCGCAGATGGCTTCTTCATCGGCCTCACCTGCACGGGCAAGGGGAAGCAGCACTGCCGGAAGCACACCGCAGCTGCCCGCTGTGGGGGCAGCAACGATCCGTTTCATGCAGGCGTTGCACTCAGCGGTCTTGAGGGCTTCGGCAGTCACCTCCGCAAGGTAATCCCCGCCATAGCTCCTGCCCGCCTGATGGGCCTGTTCCACCTTGGCGGCATCGCCGCCGGACAGGCCGCTGCGGCTGCGCTGGGCAGGGTCATAATCCCGGCTGGTGGCCTCCATCACATGCCACAGGTGATGCATGGCATGGCGGCTGGCCTCTTCGGTCAGGCGGCTCTCGGCCAGATCACTGCGCAGGATGGCCTCGGCAAGGGAGAGGTTCTGGCTGCGGGCAGCGGCCAGCATTTCTTCACAGGATAAAAAGGACATGGTCATTCCTCCGCGTCTTCTTCGGGCTCGTCGATGTTCAGGCAGGTCACCTTCAGGATGCCGGGCAGGGTCGCCAGCTTCCGTTCCAGCGGGTGGGGGATGTGGGAATCGCACTCCAGTACCATAACGGCATAGCCGCCGGTTCCTGCGCGGAACACCTGCATCGATGCAACGTTGATCCTGCGCACGGCAAGGCAGGTGGTCACCTCGGCGATGCAGCCGGGGGTGTCCTCATTGTGAATGATCAGGGTGTTGCTGTCGCCGCCGAAATCGGCGGGCACGCCGTCGATCTCGGTCACGCGGATGCGCCCGCCGCCCACCGAAGCGGCTTTCATGGAAAGCACCCGGCCCTCCCGGCCGGTCAGGGTGAGAACAGCGGTATTGGGGTGCGCAGAGCGCAATTCCACAGGATGGATCCGGAATGCCATGCCCTGCTCTGCGGCCAGGGCAAAGCTGTCGGGCAGGCGGGGGTCATCGGGCCGCAGGCCAAGCAGGCCGGCGACCAGGGCTTTATCCGTGCCATGTCCCTTTCCGGTGGTGGCAAAGCTGCCGTACAGGCCGATATCCGCCTGCACCGGGATCTCACCCAGAAGCTTCTGGGCCGTGTAGCCGATCCGGGCGGCACCCGCTGTATGGCTGGAAGAGGGGCCGATCATAACCGGCCCGAGAACGTCAAACAAGCGCATCCGATGCACATCCTTTCGTGCTCCGTCGGGCAAAAATCGCCCGCTTCGCACTTTTTCTCTCTTTTATTATACCGCTTTTGCCCCACTTGTGCTATAATAACTTTACTAATGTTTGAAATCGCTCCTTTGGGGGCAACACGGAGGTTGGATTCCTATGAAACTGGTAAGCGTGGAAACTCCCGAAAAGAGTGTCTGCAAGATGACCTTCAGCGCAACGGCTGAGGAGCTGGAGACCGCATCCAATGCGGTGTATGAGCGCACCCGCGCCAGCTACACCATCAAGGGCTTTGCCAAGGGCGAGGCTGACCGTGCTCAGATCGAGGCCGACCGCGGCGAGCACACATTCTGGTATGATGCCATCAACGACCTGATGGATCGCGATGTTCCTGCCCTGTACGAGGCCGCCATGGTCGAGCACGGCTTCAAGGCGGTGGATGAGCCCAGCTATGACCTGGTCAGCGTCAAAAAGGACGAGGGCTTTGTAGCCACCGCCACCACCCCGCTGCAGCCGGAGCTGAACCTGACCCAGACCACCGGCTTCCATGTGGAGTGCGTGACCCCCGCCGTCACCGACAAAGAGATCGATGCCGTGCTGGAGCGCCGCCGCAATGCTGCCGCCGAACTGGTGCCCCACAAGGGCCCGGCCGTCAAGGGCAACATCGTTCACATCGATTACGAGGGCCTGCTGGACGGCAAGCCCTTCCAGGGCGGTTCCGCACAGAACCAGACCCTGCAGCTGGGCAGCGGCCGGATGATCCCCGGCTTTGAGGACGGCATTCTGGGCCACAAGGGCGGCGAGGAATTCGAGATCAACGTCACCTTCCCGGTACGCTATCACGTCAAGGACCTGGCCGGAAAGCCCGTTGTCTTTAAGATCAAGCTGATCGATGTCTGCGTCCGCCAGCTGCCTGCCCTGAACAGCGATTTTGCCAAGAAAGTGGGCAAGGTGGACACCATGGAAGCGTTCCGGGAGCAGGTGCGCAAGCAACTGCACGACGGCAAGCACGCCAGCGCCCTGAACCGTGCCAAGGATCAGGTGCTGACCCAGCTGGCCTCTGCCGCTGAGGGCGAGCTTCCCAGCGTTCTGGTGGAGAGCACCTACCAGCAGGAGATGCAGAACATCCAGCAGCAGCTCCAGATGCAGCGCATGAGCCTGGACCGCTACCTGAGCCAGATCCACCAGACCCGCGAGAACTTCACGGCCAACGTTCACGCCGCCGCCGAGAAGAACACCCGCGCCCGGATGGCTCTGCTGCAGGTCGCCCAGAATGAGGGTCTGGTGCCCACCGATGAGGAGATCACCAAGAACCTGCAGGAGCGCGCCGACCGCACCAAGAAAACGCTGGAAGAGGTCAAGGCCAACGCCAACATCCCCGCCATGCAGCGCAGCGAGGCCATCCGCCGCGCCGCCGACTGGGTGATCGAGCACTCCACCATCGAAGAAAAGTAATTTCCCAAAGTACAACAAAAAGAGCCTGTCTCCAAGGAATTTCGGGAGACAGGCTCTTTTCTTTTGCAGTTTATTTTGTCAGGAGATTGAAGCCCATGACCACGATGCCCAGCACGACCAGAACGATGCCGGTTGCACGGTTCAGGGTCTTGGCATCGGCCTTATTGGCAAAGACAGCGGCGATGCGGGCCCACAGCAGGGTGAACAGGACGCAGAGGATGAACACGGTCCAGTCCGGTGCGCCGCCGATGGCAAAGTGGGAGACCGCACCGGTCAGGGCGGTGAAGGTCATAATGAACACGCTGGTGCCCACGGCAGTCTTGAGCTCGTAGCCCAGCACACTGGTCAGGATGAGCAGCATCATCATACCGCCGCCGGCACCAATGAAGCCGCAGATCATCCCGATGACCACACCGCAGACGATGGACTGGAGGGCACGCTTCTTAGCAGAGACCCCCTGCATGGCTTCTTTGGTGGTCATAACGGGCTTGACGATGAATTTAATGCCCAGCAGGAATGTCATAAACACCGAAAAGCTGTCCATGGTGGTGGAAGGCATCAGGCTTGCCACCCAGCTGCCTACCACGGTGAACAGCAGCACGCTGGCCATCATAATCAGGCCGTTCTTGATATCCAGGTTTTTGTTTTTGTGGTAGGTGTAGGCAGACACCGCACTGGCCAGCACATCCGAGGAAAGGGCAATACCGACTGCCATGTAGGGGTCCATCCCCAGGAAGGTGATGAGCATCGGGCTGATGACAGCTGCGGCGCTCATGCCCGCAAAGCCGGTGCCCAGGCCCGCGCCCATTCCGGCAAAAAAGGTAACGATGATGGTAAACAGCAGGTTCATCTTATTCTTCTCCTTCTAGGATCGCATCCAGATTTTCGTTCATCGTATCGATGACTTCAAAAAATATCTCGAGTTTTTCTTCCTCCAGCCCTGCCATCAGGCGGCGGATGAAATCATCCTGCATCCTGCGGCCCTGTTCGATGATGGACTGCGCCTTTTCGGTGCAGGCAAGCTCCGTTTTGCGGCGGTCGCCCAACACCGGCCGGCGCTCCAGAAAGCCCTCCTGCACCAGCTTGTCCACATTCACCGAGACAAGGTTCGCCTTGATGTGGCGCACCTCCACGATATCGCGGGCGGTCGTGTAGTTGGGATTGTTGGCAAGGAACATCAGGATATCAAACGCTGTCTGCGGCAGGTGCAGCTTCTGGCACAGCGGCTTGCAGACGGCGCTGTACGCAAGGCCCGTCTTGTTGGCAAATTCCACACTGGGGTTCAGCTCACGCATTGCGCGCCTCTCTTTCTCTCTTTTTGAATCGTTCATTTTTGAAGTATTTTAGCACAGGGAATCTCTGTTGTCAAGGGCAGGCGGCATAAAATCACCTGACCCATATATTTTTTCATCGCAAAAAGCCCGCACCATGAACAGTATCACGGTACGGGCTTTTGATATGCTTCAGGACAGGGTCACAGCACCGCCACGGCAAGGATCCGCACAACGAGCGCGGCAAGCCATGCCACAACGCACTGGTTTACGACCATAACGGTGGCCCAGCGGCCGCCCATCTCCCGCTTGACCGACGCCACAGCGGCGATGCAGGGGGTGTAGAGCAGGCAGAACACCAGCAGGGGAGCCGCTGCCGCCGGGCTGAGTGCCGCGCCCAGTGCGGCAGAGGAGCCATACAGGATGGTAAGGGTGGAAACAACGCTCTCCTTTGCCATAAAGCCGGTGATCAGCGCCGTGGACACCCGCCAGTCGCCAAAGCCCAACGGTGCAAACAGCGGCGCGATGCCGCTGGCGATCCAGGCCAGGATGCTCTCCTGCGGGTCTGCGGTCAGGCTGAGCTGGAAATCAAAGTTCTGCAGGAACCAGATGATGATGGTTGCCAGGAAGATGACCGTAAAGGCACGCTCGAGGAAATCCCGGGCCTTTTCCCAGAGCAGCTGGGCCACATTTTTCAGGCCGGGCAGGCGGTAGTTGGGCAGCTCCATGACAAAGGGCACTGCCTCGCCTTTGAACAGCGTCCCCTTGAGCAGAAAGGCCATGCCAACGCCCACAAGGATGCCCAGGAAATACAGGCCCACCATGACCAGTGCGGCGTACTCCGGGAAGAAGGTCACCGCAAACAGGCTGTAGATCGGGAGCTTGGCCGAGCAGCTCATAAAGGGCGTGAGCAGGATGGTCATTTTCCGGTCCCGCTCCGAGGGCAGCGTGCGGCTTGCCATCACACCGGGGACCGTGCAGCCAAAGCCGATGAGCATGGGCACGATGCTGCGGCCCGAAAGACCGATGCGCCGCAGCAGCTTGTCCATCACAAAGGCCACGCGGGCCATATAGCCGGTATCCTCCAGCAGGGAAAGGAAGAAGAACAGGGTCACGATGATGGGCAGGAAGCTCAGCACACTGCCCACACCGGTAAAGATGCCGTCGATCACCAGCGAATGCACTGCATCGTTGACGTTCCACGCCGTCAGGGCATTGTCCACAAGGATCGTCAGGTTCTCAATGCCCAGTTCCAGCAGGCTTTGCAGCCCCGCGCCGATCACGCCGAAGGTCAGATAGAACACCAGCGCCATGATGCCCACGAATGCCGGGATCGCCGTATATTTTCCGGTGAGGAAGCGGTCGATCCTTGCGCTGCGCAGCTGCTCCTTGCTCTGGTGGGGCTTTACCACAGTCTGATTCACCAGCTGATGGATAAAGTGGAACCGCATGTCTGCAATGGCGGCGGCCCGGTCCAGGCCGCGCTCCTGCTCCATCTGCAGGATGATATGCTCGATCATCTCTTTTTCGTTCTGATCCAGCTTCAGGGCCTCCTCAATGCGAGGGTCGCCCTCCACCAGCTTTGTGGCGGCAAAGCGCACCGGGATCCCCGCCGCCCGGGCGTGGTCCTCGATGAGATGGATGATGCCGTGGATGCAGCGGTGAACCGCACCGCCGTGGTCATCCTCGCCGCAGAAGTCCATCCGGCCCGGGCGCTCCTGATACTTTGCCACATGGATGGCGTGATCCACCAGCTCATCCACGCCCTCGTTCTTGGCGGCGGAAATGGGGACCACCGGGATGCCCAGCATCGCTTCCATCTCGTTGATGTTGATGGTGCCGCCGTTGCCGCGCACCTCATCCATCATATTCAGTGCCAGCACCATGGGGGTGTCCAGCTCCATCAGCTGCATCGTTAAGTACAGGTTGCGCTCGATGTTGGTGGCATCCACGATGTTGATGATGCCCGTGGGCTTTTCGCCAATGATGAACTGGCGGGTCACGATCTCCTCGCTGGAATAGGGCGACATGGAGTAGATACCGGGCAGGTCGGTGACTTCGGTATCGGGGTATTCCCGGATGGCACCGCTCTTGCGGTCCACCGTCACGCCCGGAAAGTTGCCCACATGCTGGTTGGAGCCGGTGAGCTGGTTGAACAGGGTCGTTTTGCCGCAGTTCTGATTTCCGGCCAGCGCAAACGTCAGCACCGTTCCCTCCGGCAGCGGGTGTTCGCCCTTTTTGGTGTGGTAGCGGCCGCCCTCGCCCAGGCCCGGGTGCTCCACCATCCGGCCAGCCTTCCGTGCCGGAGCTGCTGCGGGTGCTTCCGCCGGGGTGATCTCGATTCGTGCCGCATCGTCCAGCCGCAGGGTCAGCTCATAGCCGTGGATCTGCAGCTCCATGGGGTCCCCCATGGGCGCAAATTTCACCAGCGTGACCTTCTCGCCGGGAATCAGCCCCATATCCAGAAAATGCTGGCGGAGTTCTCCCGTTCCGCCCACTGTATCGATCACGGCACTTTCGCCGATCTTCAGTTCCTTTAATGTCATGGCAGATGCCTTTCCTTCGACAAAATGTTAGTGTATGTGAACAGTCTTAATATAAGCTAACTCAAAGGCATTGTCAAGGCAGGAAGCGGCAAAAATTCTCGCCTGTCCCCGCTGTTTTTTGTAGAAATCTTTCTCCTGTTCCGGCAGATTTCCGGGCAAAAGAAAACGCACCCCTGAATTTTCACGTTCAAAGGTGCGTTTTGAGAACAATTCTGTTTACTTCACGGTGTGGTAGCCGTCGGGGTTGTTCTTCTGCCAGTTCCAGCTGTCGGCACACATCTCCTCGATGCCGTACTCAGCCACCCAGCCCAGCTCGTTCTTGGCCTTGGTGGGGTCGGCATAGCACTCGGCGATATCGCCGGGGCGGCGGGGATCGATCACATAGGGGAGCTTCTTGCCGCAGGCCTTCTCAAAGGCATGGATGACATCCAGCACGCTGTAGCCGTGGCCGGTGCCCAGGTTGCAGATGAACAGGCCGCAGTTGGTCTGCAGCTTCTTGATGGCGCAGACATGGCCCCGGGCCAGGTCAACCACATGGATGTAATCGCGCACGCCGGTGCCGTCGGGGGTGGGGTAGTCATTGCCAAAGACGTGCACCTTTTCCAGCTTGCCCACGGCCACCTTGGCGATGTAGGGCATCAGGTTGTTGGGGATGCCGTTGGGATCCTCGCCAATCAGGCCGGACTTGTGGGCACCGATGGGGTTGAAGTAACGGAGCAGGGCCACGTTCAGGGTGGGGTCAGCCTTGCAGACATCGGTCAGGATGCGCTCAGTAAAGGCCTTGGTGGTGCCGTAGGGGTTGGTGGTGGCACCCACGGGGAAGTCCTCGGTGATGGGCACGCTGGCGGGGTCACCGTAGACAGTGGCGGAGGAACTGAACACGAAGTTGCGGCAGTTGTGGCGGCGCATCACGTCCAGAATGACCAGCGTGCAGTTGAGGTTGTTGTAGTAGTACTCGATGGGCTTGGAAACGCTCTCGCCCACAGCCTTATAGGCGGCAAACTGGATGACAGCATCGATATCGGGGCACTCGGCGAAGATCTTCTCCACGTCCTCGTGCTTTGTCATATCGGCCTGATAGAACCGGAAGTCCTTGCCGGTGATCTGCTTGACCCGATCCAGCACCACAGGGGAAGCGTTGTAATAGTTATCTGCCACCACGATGTCAAAGCCAGCGTTCAGCAGTTCGATACAGGTGTGGCTGCCGATATAACCGGCACCGCCGGAAACCAAAATTGCCATAAAAGTACCTCTCTTCTCGTCACCAAAGTTGCTTGCGCGGGGCAGGCCCGCCTTCTGCCACAAGGATACAACGTTTTGGCCCCAGAATCAAGTAACGGGAATTTTATAAGGATGGATTTTTGTTTCCATTTATTTTTCCGCGCATTGATTTACAAGCGTTTTTTGTGTTTTGCACATGGAGTGATGGAACACTTTGTGCAAATCAGAGAAAAAGCCCTCCCGGGCAAAGCCGTCAGGCTTTGAATGAGAGGGCTGCATTTTACAGTTTCCCGCACTGTTTGCCGGTGAAGAACCGCAGGGTGGTGTTGGCACGGAACACTTTCCCGGCCCGCAGGGCGGTGGAGGGGAAC
>SKEF01003535.1_pt1 | contig 10676 bp, 7 predicted proteins | sample 4826691 | NCBI WGS metagenome assembly SKEF01 (sample SAMN11008816, study PRJNA524170) | human gut metagenome | biome: Human fecal sample; material: Feces; isolation source: fecal sample from pouch patient p23, p27 | host: Homo sapiens | place: Israel: Tel-Aviv | collected 2016-08-24
AGATCATCTCCATACGGATACCATCATGGAATTTCACTACAGAAAGAAGCTTCACCATTCCAATCTCACCTGTATGTGTCACATGGGTTCCACAGCAGGCGCATACGTCTACTCCCGGAAACGTCACAATACGAACCTGTCCTGTCAGCTCTTTCTTACTTCTGTAATCAATAGTCTTCAGTTCCTCAGCAGTCGGATAAGTGATTACTACTTCCTTATCCTCCCACACTCTCTCATTTACTTCCCGCTCAATTTCTGCAAGCTGCGAGTCATCCAGCATACCATTCAGATCTACAGTGATCACATCGCTTCCCATATGGAAACCCACATTATCATAACCATACTTCTCATGGATAATACCGCTGACCATATGCTCACCGGAATGCTGCTGCATCAGGTCAAAACGGCGCGCCCAGTCAATCTTTCCCTCAACCTTCGCACCCACTTCCAGAGCCTTATCAGTATAATGAAGTAATTCTCCATCTTTCTCATGAACCTCTGTCACCTTTGCATCCCCCAGTGTTCCCACATCACTTGGCTGACCGCCGCCCTCCGGATAAAAAGCACTCTCATCCAGAACGACCGCATAGCCTTTCTTTTGCTCTCTGCACTCTATTACAGTTGCGGTGAATTCTTTTTTATATACATCTTCATAGTATAAACGTCTTGTTTCTGTCATGATCTGTCTCTCCTTTTTCATCTGTTATATCGCCCCGCATTATCTTCTATAATAAATATAAATGCCATATTTTATTTCATTGCAATCAAGTATAGACCAAATCAAAAAGGTTCGCAAGACCGTCACTCAGAGATATTTTCTATAAAAATCCGCTGTTTCGATTGCACATATGGTCTGCAGCGACATCCAAAAAGGGAAGAAAACTGTTTTCAGTTCCTTCCCTTAAAATAAACTCAATTCTTTATTTAGTTGTTAATCCCTGATTGCTAATCTGTATTTTCAGATCTTGTCGCCTCTGGAATCATACTCTGTATCGCTTTCTCTGTCGTAATAACGACCATTAGATAACTCTTCCAGATCACCGTTTTTTACAGCTCTGTTATAGTCTTCCAATGTTTCAAAATTACCCTCATTATCCATTCTGTAGTGATCATCCATCCAACTCATAATCGTTCTCTCCTTTTCTTGTTTTTGTTTATTTTTTCAAACAGATCTTATGTAACTGTCTGATAAATCAGATTGGAAATTTTATCGTATTACCTGTTCTCCATGAACCAATTATCCACGAATCAACTTCGCAATTGCGTTCGCCTGGCTTGTAGCAAGGTTCCACATCGTTCTCAGAACAACTGCCGGGTGACGGGATGCGATATGACGCATTACTTTCCACTCATTCCAATTAGAATAACCACAAACCTTGCAGTAGGAACCTCCATTCGCATTTCTCATTTCTTTTTCATTCATTTTCTTCAGCATAACCTTTTCCTCCTTAATTTGTCTGATGTTTTGTTTTTGATTCTTTGATTTTTACTGTTTACTCTTCTTCTCTTACCGGCGATCCTCTGATTTCCTTCATGCTGCATTTCCCCTTTCTTATGATACTGTTATTATTGCATTGTCTTTTACTTTCCTCAAACGACTTAAAATTGAAGTTTACATTTTTTCTGTCTGTTTTATTCTCTGTATGTCTGGAGGCTTTCTTATTGTTTACAAGTATATTAAACCAAAAATATGCTTCAAATTCTAACGACATATAGTTGAAAAAATGCCAGCAGCCACTGAGTTTGAATCACTCGGTGACTGTTGGCATTTTCTGATAAGATCATTTCTTCTGTTTTACTGTGTTTTGTCTTGTATTCTGTATTCCAGAATTTTCCGGAACTGTTTCAGAAATACTTCTGAGCGTGCAGGTACGAGAACTTTTTTATCTTTTTTATTATCTTTTATATCTGGTTTAATGGTATATGTCATGTCTGTGCTTCTTATTCCGCTGTCAGTAAACTCAATTCTGGCAGCTTTGTGTTCCCGAAATCCTTTCTTTTTTTCACCTACCTTCTTACTTCCAAGCTCCATGTCAATATCAACAATCATAAAATTGTCTGCCAGAACGTTTTTCAGCGAATCCGGTACATTTTTCTTCCGATTGTGATCATGTCTGAAAAAGCGGTCGTAAATTTCGCTGTACAAGTCCATCATACTCCGGTCTGATTTTATAAAATATTTAAAATGTTCTATATAATTTCTGGTATTTATAATAGCAGCATGCTCATCCATATTCTCAAACAAATCCAGAGCTTCTTCATAAATCATTTCAGCATTCTCATAGTTTTTAAAAAACGCAGTGATTGCCTTTCCGCCAATTGAACCTTCATCTTTCAGAAGAGTCACTGTATTATTTTTATTGGCAATGATCGGAAGATTATAACTGTTGAATGCAAGAATCTGATACAGAATTGCTCCATCTTCCACATTCACCAGATTACCCACCAGCCTGCGTCTGGCATCTTCTTCGCTGATGGAATCCGTCCAGAACAATTTTGTATAATAATATCCTAACTGATAATACATCAGATCACGTTCTCGCATATAAGACCATCCAATAAGCCTTGCCTGCATATCGTTCAGAATCTGTGTATATGTACATACGTCAAACAGCTCAATCCTGTTTTTCTCATTCTGATATTCTCTGTATGCCTTCTGTTCCTCTTCTGTATGGCATACCCCTTCCTTCAAAACCAGATCCAGCTTATTCTGGTCTGCATACATTGTCCGGATTTCTTTCAATGTAATCCTGTCCATACACGGTTTTAAGCAGGATGTATTTCCATACATGTTTGCCCGGATAATATTACGATTAGGAATCAGATTCTCGCCATCATAATAAATTCCCGCCATGTATTCCTTGCCATCAACTTTAAACTTCTGTTTACAGAAACTATAAAGTGCCTTCTCAATATCTGTTTCCTTCTTTGTGGTGTTATAATCCACAAAACCAGAAAGATATTCCGCGTATTCCTGATTTGATTCAAAGTAATCTTCCATCACATTCGTTGTCCTCTCACAGAACTGGGCTACAAATTCCAGAATTTCCACTGTATTACGATACCGAAGATTCTTTTCCTCTCTTTTATTATCCACGCAGTCTCCAAGAGAAATTGCACGATCTTCAATATCCTCTGTAAACTGCAGATAATTCCGAATACTTCCAAGCAGATGATTCAGATATTTCTGATTTATAAAGTGAGCCGCCATATACCAGGAAGATCCGGATTCAGCATCATTGAAAGTTTCTTTTAAATGATCAAACAAAGACAAATGTTTCAGACCATCGGCCCGGCAGAATTCCTCTTTTGACCATTCTTTCACTGTCAGAACGGGAGTTCGAAGTTCCTTCCATTTTTCTCTCAGATATTCAATAAAAGCTTCGCTGATACAGTTATACAGCAAAGTTCTGTAATGCTTATAAATCTGTTTCTTATTATTTGCTTTACCATTATCTGTTTCTGTCTGAACCATCGAAATGTCACTGTTCTGAAGCATATATTCAATCATCAGCCCCTGACAGATTGCACCAAAAGAACGATCTCTTCCAATCTGGTCAATACGGTTTTCAAAACTTTCCCATGCTTTCTGTTCTTTATCACCTTTTTCCTGTCCGGACAATTTTTTTATTGCACGGAAAAATCGTTCTTTAACATTATCTTCCGGTCTTTTCTGTTCCTGAAGGAAATCATAATAATACAGTTCCTTTAATACGAAGAATAATGCTGACCAGTATTTATTGATCACGTCCCTGTCCGGGCAGTTCATAAGTCGTCTTAATGAATTTCCCTTTACAAATCCATTCATAACCTGTGGCAGTTCAGGTCTGCTGATGATATTTTTAAATGCTGGTACCTGTGCAGCCCGGTATTTTCTTCCGCAGTAGATATTCTCCATAATGGTATTGATAACTTCTGCATCATAGTATTTCCATACATTATTTGCATAATATTTTTCTCTGAAAAGTTCTGTAATATCAGAAAATTCTTCTTCAAATAAATATTCTGCCAGATCATGCTTCTGTGTCTGATCCTTTTCTGCCTTTGTTGTATAATGAAAAGTTATATTTCTGATTGCATATAATTCTTTTCTGATTTCCTTATATAAATCCTCTCCGGAATACAAGTTAATGAGGCTGTCTTCCTTTTCCCGAAAACGGCTCTGTCCACCGAAAAACTGAAGGATTCTTCTGTCCGCATCTGCATAAAGAGTAATCGCATTTTTAACATTATTATCATGTTTTTTCTGTCTCTCTTCTTTTGTCTGACTTTCCTCAATCTCAGATAATGTTTTCATAAGCAGAACATCTTCATGCCCGGACTTTTCTCTTTCTTCTTCTGGAGTCACAGCTCTGGCAAAATTGTTGACTGCAAATAAGACATATTTCTCCATCTCTCTTTCCAGAGATTCCTCTGCTCTGATTCGTTCATAATCAAATCCGGAAACTCCATTTCTGTATTCCGGCTTTACTTCACAGATAGAAACCGATTCACCTTCTAAGGCACCAGACAGATCAGGGATTGCAAAATGATATACGCCCTTTCCCATCTCAATATATTTGCCGGAAATATACTGTGTCCATTCCTTCCAGATATGTTTGGAAAGAAAGCCGATTTCATAACGGTATCCGTCCTTATTTCTGCTTTTCAGCAATAATTTTTCCACTGTACTGTCAATGTACTCAATCCAGTATAAGTCCGCACAGGAACGTACTTTTTTCTCCCTGATTTCTCCCAGCACAGTTTTTCCGACCTCGTCTGCCAGATAATTCACTGCTGCCCGGTACTTTAATGCCATTACTTTGACAGTCGTATTTTTCAGGTTTTCTTTTTTTTGCTGAGATAAGTTTTCAGGTTTCTCAAGCTCATTAAGAATTTCTTCAATTTTGCCACAAATACAGTTATGACTTTCTATCATATCAGAAAAACGATTCTCTGCATTCTCATATCCGGCTTTTCCACAAAGATACAAGCCAATCAAATCCTGTATATGCTCCGTGAGTTCTCGTTTCTCTTTCTCATCTGCTGCCGCATACATTCTCATAAACTCGAATACATATTTTTTCTTTCTGTGATCGGCATTTGCAGAAATTAAAAGATGTCTTCCGTCTTTTTCTACCACTTTCAGCTTAGCAGACTGAGATTCTATGGATTTCACAATCTGTTCCACATACTTATATTTCGTGTAGTCACTATCCACCTTTTCAAAAAATGCTTTCAGGATCGCAGGATCAAAAGATTCCGCATTTCCATACAGACAGATAGCACTCATCAGACTGATTATAATTTCCGTCATCTGCATCCTACAGCCATTTTCAAGTTTTACTTCTTTTCGAAGAGTCTTTTTTAATTTGCGCAGGACAAGGTCACTGATCATCTTCTGTATGTACGCTTCTTTACTGCCCGTTCCTTTATCGTTTTTCTTGTTATATTTGTTATTCTCAGGGAATTTTACAATTAGATCTGTGCTCTTTACAAAAACATTCTTTTTCAATTTTATGGATTTTTTACTCAGATTCAGAATAAATGCGACTTCTTTTTCTACTCTCCGTTCCTTTTTCTCTTTTGGATTTCTTATACTTCTTAAAGCATTATTAATAACCGCATTAAAATTTCTCGCAAGATTTTCAACCATCTTCTGACGGTTCTCATCTCTGTAAAAATTGATCTCCGGAGTAATCACATTGTACAGTTTCTGTGCTTTTTCATTGCACTCTGTTACATGCTGCTCCAAATCTTTTGATTCCAGCCTTATCTTCCCGTCTTTTACCGGGGCATAATACAAAAGGCTCTGTCTTGAAAGCTGCTCTTCATTCTTATTCTCAGTCACACTGATTCCCGGACGTGAATTTTTAATCTTTGATATTTTCATTTGCATTCCCCCTTGGCATTATCTCTATTTCACATTTTTCGTTTATACTCCCCGGCTGGAAAGCCAATAACCAGCCAGATTATTTTTGATCAATGTATTGCCAGCAATTGCTCATTATCAAAAGTTTTCGTTTCTTTTTCCTGAACTTCTGAAAGAGTACGGCAGATTTCCAGTGCAAGATTCATTCCTGATCTGTGGTCACTTGCACTTGACGGACATATGAAAATTTTATTCCCATATCGAAGTATCCAGTGTTTCTTCCTCTTCTCCGCTTGAATGCCTATAGATGCAAGTGTTCTTCTTACATCAGAAGTCATATTTCTGTAATTTTTGAAAGTCTGTTTGATTGCGTTTCTTTGAGTTTTATCCATCTGTGCCATATCCGGTTTCCTCTCTTTCTTTGAATACCATGTACAGTTCCAACTTCTCCGGTAACCTTCCTGAATGTCAGGAAAATTCCTTACAAGTATATTGAAACACACATACTCCGAAAACTCTAACGACATATACTTGAAGCTTTCAAAACTACTCTCTGTAGTAATCCTATTAATTTTCAATGATACCAGAAAAGGGATCAAATTTTTTATTCTGATCCCTTTCCTGAAAATAAATCCTATTTAGTTAATGATTCTCTTTTTACATCCCGTTGCTAAACTACTTCGAGCTTTTCTTTTCTATGCAGAAACATTGGAAGATGCAATGCTGTTAGCAACGGTTGCAATGCCCAGTTTCTCGGGCTTTTCTTTTCTACTTTCAAGCAACATGTCGAATCAAAAATGCATAAATTGTTGCAATGCCCAGTTTCTCGGGCTTTTCATTTCTACGTATACCTCCAGAACATCAGTAAAATCAATAGCTTTCAGCATCGTTTTTGCAAGTAATTCACAGAATATTCTGAAATCATCCATTTTCCTGTCTGCTCTTGGGTTACCCATTTTTCTGTTAACATAAGTATATATGGAATGCTCATCAAATGCAATATGAACAGAATATTTTCTATTGGTCGCTTATGCAGCTACAGCATCATTCTGCTGTAACCACAGATTAGCATAACCTTTCTTTTCTTTCAGTAAATCACTGTGAGTTCCCCTTTCTACAACCGTACCATACTCCATCACCAGAATCTGGTCGCACTGTTTTACGGTGCTCAGGCGGTGAGCGATCATTACAATTGTCATGGATGGATATAATTCACAGAATGCTTTCTGGACTTTTGCCTCTGTTATGGTATCGAAGGCACTGGTTGCCTCATCGAGGATCAGTAACTGTGGTTTTCGAAAAAGTGCCCGGGCAATGGCAAGTATCTGACGCTGACCACCGGAAAGATTGTTTCCATTTTCTTCAAGAAAAGTGTCAAGTCCCATTGGCATCTGAAAAACAAAATCACAGGCACATGCTTTTAATATTCTGATAAACTCATCCTCATTCGGAATCTCATGTTCTTCCAGTCCAATTGTAAGATTATTTCTTACTGTATCGCTGAACAAAAATGTATTCTGTGTCACAAAAGCAATCCTTTTACGCATCCATGTTAATGACAATTCAGATGTTGGAATGCCATTGATCAGCACCCTCCCTGTTTCAGGTATATAAAGCCCCTGAATAAGTTTCGCTGTTGTAGATTTTCCGCAGCCGCTTTCACCAACCAGTGCAATTTTCTGTCCTTTTTTCACAGAAAAATCCAGTCCGTTTAATGTTAACGCTCTTGTTCCATACCGGAAGAAAACATCCTCAAACCGAATATCCATAATCTCTTCTTCCGGCTCGGTGCCACTCATATCCTCTGATTTTAAATCAAGGACATCATTCAGCCTTTCCGCTGCAATCAATGCAGTCTGCAAATTTCCCTGAAGGTCTACCAGATTCTGTACAGGACTCAGAAAGTACGTCAGCAAAGATGAAAACGTCATCAGGGAACCTATACTCATCTCACTATTTACAATCTTTAAAGCCCCAACTCCCAGTAAAACAAGACCGGAAATGGAAGTTACAAAGTCAATCAGTGATTCTTTGCTCAGACTCAGCATACTGCCGGAAATATTTGTTTTCAGGTTTTCTTTGAATAATCCGGCTGTTTTTTCCTTAACTGTGTCTTCTGCCTGTGAGGTCTTGACTGTTTCCATTCCGTCAATAGATTCTTTTAAATAAGAATTAAACTCTGCCCCCTGTTCCATTGACCTGCGATTATTTTTTTCCAGTGGCTTTATATATGCAATACTGATGAGTGCATATAATATAAAAGTTGCAATTGCAATTATAAACAATGTCATAGAAGATCGATACAGTACTGTTCCACACACAGCAACCAGAACCGTGTCGATCAAAATGGTTAAGGTTGCACCGGAAATCGCATCTCTGATCTTCTCCGCATCTGCAAAACGACTGAGAATTTCTCCTGTTTTTCTTGTCTCAAAGAAACGCATCGGCAGGTTTACAACATGGTCGTAATATCCCAGCATCAGGGGAAGGTCAATGTTTTTACTCATCAGCATCAGAAGTTTTCCCCTAAGAAGTTCTACTGCCATTTTAATAACGTACAGTCCTCCAAGAATCAGCAGGAGTGCTGCGAAACCTTCCAGTCCTTTTTCTGCTGTCCCATATCGTTCAAATTCAGGCAGTACAGAGTCTATAAGATACTGAAAAACAAAAGTTCCACAAATTCCAATAAGTGTTATAAAAAAGGACAAAACTGTTATGATACTCAAAAGTTTTTTCTGTTTCAAAAGCATATTTATAAAACGTTTCAATTCCCCTTTCTTTCGGTTTTCTGCATGAAAAGTTTCCGTCTTATTGTAGAAAATAATATTTCCCAGAAAACATTCCTGAAACTCTTCTCTTGTCATGGTACGATTTCCCATATCCGGATCACAAATTTGCAATTTGTTTCCTTTAAAGTCAGAAACTACAACATAATGTTCATAAACACCACGATTAAGAATTCTGATAATCACAGGATCAGAAAAATCATAGCCGGACAGCACTTCCCACACATCTTCTGCACTGCCGCCTCTGGCATCTCCTTTTAAGCCAAATCGACTTGCGCCCTCCAACATTCCATAAATATTAGCCCCGTTCTGATCTACCTGAATTGCATCGCGGATAACTGCCATTGGCAACTTCAGACCATAATATTCGAGGATCATGGAAAGACATGCCGCTCCGCAGTCCTTCTCGTCATGTTGTCTGATTAAATGCATCTTTTTCATACTGCATCCACCCTCTCTTCTTTTGATGGTATCATTATCGCATTTTTTATCTTTCTCTTCTAACGACATATACTTGAAAAATGCCAACAACTACTGAACTAAAACTGTCCAATAATTGTTGGCATTCTCTATGTTACCAATATTCTTTTTTATCTACTTGGGCTTTTCATTTCTACATCTGATTCAGATTCTGAATTAAAAGATATTGAACTGTTGCAATGCCCTGTCTCTTGGGCTTTTCATTTCTACTTTTGATGTAGATCTCAAGTTTGTTGTCGATAAGTTCGTTGCAATGCCCTGTCTCTTGGGCTTTTCATTTCTACATTTAATCAACTTTCAGGGTTAATACAAACACATGAAACGTTGCAATGCCCTGTCTCTTGGGCTTTTCATTTCTACGCGGCACTTGCAAACATCAAAGAAAAAGTCAGACTGTTGCAATGCCCTGTCTCTTGGGCTTTTCATTTCTACGGTATCCCTCTAAAACATCAGTAAAATCAATACTTTCCAGCATCGTTTTTGCAAGTAATTCACAGAATATTCTGAATTTCATCATTTTCCTGTCTGTTTTTGGGTTCCGTTTTTTTATTAACATAAGTATATATCAATTCCTAAATTTGTTCAATACATTTTTCTGCTTTTCACAGAAATATCAGGCTGTTCCTGTCAGCGAACTTCTAAACTCCGATTGGATTTATTTTCATATTCCTTCGTTATTTTTTTATAGAATTCATCATTATAAATATCATATCTTGTAGAAAATACAGGTTTCTGTCCCCGGCGAAATACGATGATATGTCCCACAGGAAGGTAAAGAATTTCATCAAGCGGAACATTGAGTTTTAAACTCAGTGTTTTCGCCGTTTCGTAGTTATTTCCTCCCATAAAAACATAATGATCACAGTCATCTATAATCTCCGTAGCACCAAATTCACCGTACATCCGTTTTAACTGTGCTTCCGACTGCAACAAGATACCTGAAAAAGCGATTCCCTTAGCACGACATATGGACATTTTTTCCGGCATATCTGCCACTTTTGCTCCAGTTGCAAAATCATCAAAAATAATATCTGTTGGAATTGGCAGTTTCCCTGAAGAATTCTTATCTGCAATAGAAAACAATTCCGAAAGCACCTGTGATACAAAAATATTTGCCAAACTATGAAGAGCTTTTTTTACGGGACTTGTTGTAATAAATAAAATAGATTTTTCACTTACAAACCTGTCGAAATCTACAGAAGGCTTAGTTCTCATACTATTTCTGATACTTGTCGTAAATATCCTTAACGTAGGATTCATGGATACATAAATAGACTTCGCAGTTTTCGGTGCAGCTTCTTTAAATGTTTTCCAACAGTTGATTGCATAACAGTCAGGTGCATTATTTTCAATCTTTCTGAATCTGGAATCAAGTGAAGTGGTAATTCCGCAACCGGACTCTTCAATCTTTAACCTGGAATGGAGATCCAACACATCTGCATAAGTGGGATTTGCTTTCATCATAAGGGTCATTCCTATTTCCGCTCCCTGTAACTGTTCTGAACTGTCATCCCAAAATGGGTCAGCATTACTATATTCCTTACGGTCATTTGCCATAA
>SKEF01003540.1_pt1 | contig 10666 bp, 8 predicted proteins | sample 4826691 | NCBI WGS metagenome assembly SKEF01 (sample SAMN11008816, study PRJNA524170) | human gut metagenome | biome: Human fecal sample; material: Feces; isolation source: fecal sample from pouch patient p23, p27 | host: Homo sapiens | place: Israel: Tel-Aviv | collected 2016-08-24
GCGGAATGTGCCGCCGAGGTGGACCGCTATCTGATGGGTTACACCAATCTGTGACCCCCTCCCCCTATTTATGACATTCTCTTTCCTATCCTAAACAGAAACGGGAGCTTTCCTTCACCGGGAGGCTCCCGTTTCTGCATTTCGCCGCTTTCGTTTTCACAAAGTTTTCACAGTTAGTGCATCCTACCCGCTTGAAACAGATACCCCTAAGTGGTAAAATCAGAGTATCAGGAGATTTACCCCCACAGGGTACATTTCCTCTTCACACTGATACACCCGGAAAGGAGTCATCTGCTATGACTGATGCTGAAAAAAAGCCCTGCTGCGCCGCTGAGCCTGCCGAAAAGGACACTGCTCCCTCCTGCTGCCGCCACAAGGACCGTACCCCTGAGGAGTACCGCGCCCTCGCTAACCGGCTGAGCCGCATCGAGGGCCAGGTGCGCGGCATCCACGCGATGCTGGACAAGGATGTCTACTGCGCCGATATTCTGGTGCAGGTGGCTGCGGTGAACGCTGCACTGAACGGCTTTTCCAAAGAGCTGCTGAGCCAGCACGTCCGCACCTGCGTGGCCGACGATTTGAGAGCCGGCGGGACGCAGAAGCTGGACGAACTGCTGCAGCTGCTGCCCCGGCTCATGAAATGACCCCGTTCCGGGCATCCTATAAGAGGGAAAGGAATCCGCAATGGAACAATACAATGTCACGGGCATGAGCTGCGCGGCCTGCTCTGCCCGGGTGGAAAAGGCCGTGAAGAAGGTGCCGGGCGTCACGAGCTGCTCGGTGAGCCTCCTGACAAACTCCATGGGCGTGGAAGGCACAGCCTCCCCTGCCGCCATCCTCTCGGCTGTGCAGGAGGCTGGCTACGGCGCAAGCCCGAAGAATGCCTCCGCCAGTAAGGCTTCGGGCGCCAGCGCCGACCTCGATGCACTGGCTGACCACGAGACACCAAAGCTCAAGCGCCGCCTCATCGCCTCGCTGGGCTTCCTGCTGGTGCTGATGTACTTCTCCATGGGCCACATGATGTGGGGCTGGCCCCTGCCCCACTGGTTCGACGGCAACCACGTCGCCATGGGCCTTGTCCAGCTGCTGCTGGCGGGCATCGTCATGGTCATCAACCAGAAGTTCTTCATCAACGGATTCAAGGGCCTTATCCACGGCGCACCCAACATGGATACGCTGGTGGCCCTCGGCTCCATGGCAAGCTTCGTGTGGAGCACTTACGCCCTCTTCGCCATGACCCGTGCCCAGGTGGATGGCAACGACGAGCTCGTCATGCACTATATGATGGAGTTCTACTTCGAGTCTGCCGCCATGATCCTGACCCTCATCACGGTGGGCAAGATGCTGGAAGCCCGCTCCAAGGGCAAGACCACCGACGCCCTCAAGAGCCTGATGAAGCTGGCCCCCAAGACCGCTGCGCTGGTGCGGAACGGCGCGGAAGTGACCGTGGCCATCGCCGACGTGCAGAAGGGCGACGTCTTTGTGGTCCGCCCCGGCGAGAATATCCCGGTGGACGGCGTGGTGCTGGAAGGCACCAGCGCAGTCAACGAGAGCGCCCTGACCGGCGAGAGCATCCCGGTGGACAAGGCCGTCGGCGACAAAGTCAGCGCCGCCACCACCAACCAGTCGGGCTTCCTCCGCTGTGAGGCTACCCGCGTGGGCGAGGATACCACGCTGGCTCAGATCATCAAGATGGTCAGCGATGCCGCCGCCACCAAAGCTCCTATCGCAAAAATCGCCGACACCGTGTCGGGCTTCTTCGTCCCGGCGGTCATCTCCATTGCCGTCGTGACCACCATCGTCTGGCTGCTGCTGGGCCATGAGCTGGGCTATGCGCTGGCCCGCGGCATCTCCGTGCTGGTCATCAGCTGCCCCTGCGCACTGGGCCTTGCAACACCTGTGGCTATTATGGTGGGCAATGGTCTCGGCGCCAAGAACGGCATCCTCTTCAAGACTGCCGCCTCGCTGGAAGCCGCAGGCCGCACCCAGATCGTGGCGCTGGACAAGACCGGCACCATCACCGAGGGCGCACCCCGCGTCACCGATCTGCTGCCTGCCGAGGGCGTCACCGAGACGGAGCTGCTGACGCTGGCCGCCGCGCTGGAAAGCCGCAGCGAGCATCCTCTGGCAAAGGCTGTTCTGGCCGACGCCGAGGCAAAGGCCATCACTCCCCCGGAAGTCAGTGACTTCGCAGCCCTGCCGGGCAACGGTCTGGCGGCCAAGCTGGACGGCATGGACATCTATGCCGGCAATGCCGCCTTCATCCAGACCAGGCTCACCCTGCCCGCCGCACTGGCACAGCAGGCTGAGAAGCTGGCCTCCGAGGGCAAGACTCCCCTCTTCTTCGGCGGCGCAGGCCGTCTGCTGGGCGTTATCGCCGTGGCCGACACCATCAAAGAGGACAGCCCCGAAGCCATCCGTCAGCTGCAGAACATGGGCATCCGGGTCGTGATGCTCACCGGCGACAACCAGCGCACCGCCGATGCCATCGGCAGGCAGGCGGGCGTGGACGAGGTCATCGCGGGCGTCCTGCCCGACGGCAAGGAGGCCGTCATCCGCCAGCTGCAGGCCAGCGGCAAGGTGGCCATGGTGGGTGACGGCATCAACGACGCCCCCGCCCTCACCCGTGCCGACACCGGCATTGCCATCGGCGCAGGCACCGACGTGGCCATTGACGCCGCCGACGTCGTGCTGATGAACTCGAAGCTCTCGGACGTGCCTGCGGCCATCCGCCTCAGCCGCGCCACCCTGCGGAACATCCACGAGAACCTGTTCTGGGCATTCATCTACAACATCATCGGCATCCCGCTGGCGGCTGGTCTGTTCATCCCCTTCGGCCTGACCCTGAATCCCATGTTCGGTGCTGCTGCCATGAGCCTGTCCAGCTTCTGCGTCGTGAGCAACGCCCTGCGGCTGAACCTGTTCGATCTGCACAGCACCAGGCACGACCACAAAACCGCTTCTCCCGCTGCTGCCCCGGTGCAGTCTGCGGCTGAAAATAACAAAAAATCGGACGCCGAAGCGCCCGAAGTCAAAACGGAGGATAATACCATGAAGAAGACCCTGAAAGTGGAAGGCATGATGTGCGGCCACTGCGAAGCCCGCGTGAAGAAGGCTCTGGAAGCCCTGCCCGAGGTGGACGAGGCTATCGTGAGCCACGAGGCCGGCACCGCCATCGTTACCCTGAACGCCGAGGTCGCCGACGACGTGCTCAAGAACGCCGTCGAGGCACAGGACTACAAGGTCACCGGCATCCAGTAAGCTGTAAGATGCAGAAAAGCCAGCGCACGAGAAATGTGCGCTGGCTTTTGTTATAGGTCATAACCTCTCAGTCTCGCTATCGCTCGACAAGGCTGGGTTGCGGCACCCAGCATCCGCTACGCATTGCGCGCGTCTTACTGGCCGCTGCCCCAACAACGACTCCCTGTTTCCGCCACTGGCGGCGGTCGTCGTTGTTGCCCCTACCGAGGGGAGCCTCTGGCGAAGAGACAAAGCTTTACGAAATGCCAAGGCCTCTCCTCGATAGGAGAGGTGGCAATGCGAAGCATTGACGGAGAGGTTTCATTCCTTACGGAGTCAGACGGTTGGGGCCGCGGAACAGGAACTCGGCGTCCTTGATGGACTGGCCGCAGAGCAGCATGGTCAGACGGTCGATGCCCAGACCGAAGCCGCCGTGCGGGGGGCAGCCGTACTGGAAGAACTCCAGATAGAACTTGACATCATCGGCCAGGCCCTTCTCCTCTGCCTGCTTCTTCAGCACGTCGTAGCGATGCTCACGCTGTGCGCCGGTGGTGATCTCCACGCCGCGCCAGATGAGGTCGTAGCCCTGCGGCACGCCGTTCTCGTCGCGCATGTGGTAGAAAGCACGCTTCTCAGCGGAGTAGTCGGTGATGAACAGGAACTCGTGGCCGTAGTGCTTCTTGACCCAGTCGTAGCTCAGACGCTCGGCCTCGGTGGTCAGGTCGCCCTTCTCGCTCTCATCGACCGTGTAACCGAACTCTTCTTCCAGACCCTTGTACAGGTCGGCCAGCTTGACCACAGGGAACGGAGTGGTGGGGACGACGACTTCCAGACCAAACAGCTCCTTGATCTGCTCGCCGTACTGCTCCTTGACGGCCTTCAGGCCGGCAGTCAGAAGCTCTTCCTCCATCTTCATGACGTCCTTGTAAGAGGTGATGTAGCTGAACTCGAGGTCGAAGCCGGAGAACTCGGTGGAGTGCTTGTTGGTGTAGCTCTTCTCCGCGCGGAAGACGGGGCCGGTCTCAAAGATGCGCTCGAAGCCGGCGGCCATGGCCATCTGCTTATAGAACTGAGGGCTCTGGGCCAGATAGGCGTTGCGGTCGAAGTAGTCCACCTTGAACACCTCAGAGCCGCTCTCGCTGGCGGCAGCGATGAGCTTCGGGGTGTGGATCTCGATGAAGCTGCGCTCGAGCAGGAACTGACGCATGGCGTTGACGAAGCAGCTCTGTGCCTTGAACATCAGCTGGTTCTCGTCGGTGCGCAGGTCGATCCAGCGGTAGTCGATGCGCTGGTCGATGCTGGAACGCTCCACAGCCTTCTTCTTCTTGGTGGCGGCGATCTCCTTGCGGACGATGGGCAGCGCGTTGGCGATGCTCTCGATCTCGATGGCCTCGGGGATCATCTCGATGCCGCCCATCTTGACGTAGTCGTTCTCCATCACCTTGCCGGTGACGGTGATGACAGAATCCGGGGTCAGCTTGTCGATGGTGTCCACCAGCTCGGGGTGGTCCTCCTTCTCGACGGTGATCTGAAGTTTGCCGGTAATATCCTTCAGCACGATGAAGGCCATATATTTGCTGTTGCGCAGGTTCTCGATAAAGCCCTGCACCTTGACCGTGCTGCCAATTTCCTTTTGTACCTCATTGATATAGGTGCGTTCCATGGAAATCCTCCTTCTGTGTCTTGTATACTGTTTTATTATATAACATTTCCGACATAAATCAAGACAAAACCACTTCGTTTCTCAAGATGCTCCGGCTCATCCCTGTTTCAGCTTTTTTCCCAGCCTCCACATCCAGCGTCCCGCCGCCGGGCAGCAGATCAGCATCCAGAGCTTGCTCTTTTCACGCTTCTTGCTGTTCGGGACTCGCAAGGCCGCCCGCCAGTGCTCTCGCGCCATCCGCACGATCTTGGCTTGCAGCTCCGGATTGGCATGGTCGCTGCCCGCCATCCGGTAATATACATGGGCGCAGGCCACCACGAACCGCTCTTCCGCTGTACGGCTCATACTGCCCGGCTGTCTTTCCACCAAAGCACAAATTTTTTCCCAAGTAGTTATTTCGCTGTATTGTTTTGGTGAAAAGTCGCTCTGATGAATCGCTGAATCCGGCCGGATGTAATAGGCATAAAGTGCACAGGGCACACAAACGTACCCCTTCGTCCGCAGCAAAGCCTGCACCATAAATAGAGCATCTTCTCCGATAGCAATCTGTTCGTCATATCGAATATCTCGAACCAAATCCGCTCTCATCATTCCTCGAACGCACCGGGTACACACATTTTCATCCCAAAATGTATAATTTCCAATTTTATGTGTTTTCAGCGCAGGCATTTCTGTCGGAAGGTCACAGAATGGATCCGTCTCTTTCTCCTCAAAATCCACCTGTTTGCAAATTGCAAGAGGAAGCCTGCTTTCTTGTATTGCCCGGCAAAGCCATTCCAGATAACACGAAGCCACCACATCGTCCGCATCCACAAAGCACACATATTCGCCTTTTGCCTGTTCCAGCCCCCTGTTGCGTGCTGAGGACACCCCGCCATTTTTCTTATGCAGGGTGCGGATGCGCGGGTCCTTCTCCGCGTATCTCTCCATGATCTCAGGGCTGCCATCCGATGAGCCATCGTTTATCAGGAGCAGCTCAAAATTCGAATACGTCTGTGTCAGGAGGCTCTCGATGCAGCGGGGAAGTTCTTTTTCTACATTGTAGACCGGTACGATCACGCTGATCTTCACATCTGTTCTGCCCGCCATCTTTTATCCTTTGCCTTTCTGCTCTGTTGATGTGCCGTCCAGCATCTCTGCTGTAACGTGATAATATTCCATCAGGTTCTGAAGTGCTTCATCGTTCCGCATCCTTCCGGCGGTGTTGACCGACATCAGGCACTGGCGCTGGCTGTTCCGGATGGTGAACCACTCCTTCGAGTTGGTGCTCACCTTCACTGCCGGGATCCTTTTCTGCGCTCCCACGATCTTGAGCCACATATCGTCCGCCGTCGGGCACAGCTTCATAATCTTCCCGCTGTCGAACTCGATGCCGTTGAAATAGCCTGCAGGATACAACACTCCTCCAACGCCCACCGGAAAAAGTGCTTCCGAAGGTCCTTTTTTGTCTGGCGACAAGCCGTACCACTCCTGATAAGGCGCCACCCTTCCGCCTTCAAACGTGATTTCATGCGCGCGGTAACAGCACACGCAGCCCGGATACTTTTCGTGGGTATCCCACAGCCCTTCCAGCCAGTTTTCCGGGTAGAGCGCATCATCATCCGCCGTAACGATCACATCATTTTCAAATTCCTGCGCGGTGTAGAACACCTTTTTAAAGGAGCGGATATTGTCGCAGAAGCGGATGTCCAGTCCCTTTTCTTTCAGGCGGAGCAGGTTTGCCGGGAGCTGTGCTTCCTCCGGAAATTCCTCCTTGGACAGCCAGAGCAGGATACGATCCGCCGGACGGCTCTGCCGCAGGATGCTCTGGATCGTCAGATGGACTTTCCCGATTCGGAGCGGGAAGGTGGTCAGAGATACCACCATCCTTTCGCCCTGCGTTGTTCTCTGCTTCGGGAGCGGACTCCATGCACAATATATCGGATAAAGAGCATTCGCCGCCACTCCAAGCATCCGGTTCACGTTGATCTGGCGTTTCGTTGCCTTTGCCCATGGAGTCGCAAAGTGATACAGTTCATTCAGCATGTTATGTTTCCCTTATTTATGGTCATTTTTCTCTTCTTCGTGCAGCGTCCCTGTGCCGCCCTCCACCACGCCGTCGTGGTCGGCCACAGCCCTGATGGTGCCGAAGAAGCATTTGACGTCCAGCCAGAAGCTCATATGCTCCACGTACCAGCCGTCGAGCTTGGCTTTCTCGGCGATCTCCAGCTCGTCGCGGCCATGGATCTGCGCCCAGCCGGTCAGGCCGGGGCGGACGTCGTTTGCGCCGTACTTGTCCCGTTCGGCCAACAGGTCGTACTGGTTCCAGAGGGCCGGGCGCGGACCGATGACTGCCATATCGCCCACAAGGATATTCCACAGCTGGGGCAGCTCGTCCAGGCTGGTCTTGCGCAGGAAACGGCCCACCCGGGTGATATACTGCTCCGGGTCGTGGAGCAGATGGGTGGGCATGTCATGGGGGGTGTCGATGCGCATGGTGCGGAATTTCAGGATGTTGAAATAGCTCTTATGAATGCCCACCCGCTTCTGCTTGAAAAACACCGGCCCCGGCGAGTCCAGCTTGATGGCAAGGCAGAGCAAAAGCAGCAGCGGCGACAGCACCAGCAGCCCGCAGGCCGACAGTGCCACGGCCAGCAGCCGCTTGATTCCTTTTTGATACATGATGGTTCTCCCTTTTATTCCTAGAATATACTTATTATATACCATTTTCCCCTGCCCAAACAAGCCCCGGGCCGCATTCCCGGGCGAAAATGCCGGTTTTGTTGTATCGTTCTGACGGTTTTCTCTCTTGCCCCGCCGGGCCGGACGGCGTACCATAGACATAAGATCATCTGAGAGGAGCACTCTGTTTATGATACAGCGTTTTGTCATCGGGAAGCCTTTTCCCACCGAGAGCGTCGTGCTGGACCTGCCCGCCGAGACCGGCCCCGTGCCTTACCTGACACCGGACGGCGATGGCTGGCAGTATGTCATGCAGGAGAAGGACATCGTCTATGGCTTGGGCGAGATGCCCCGGGGCCTCAACAAGCGCGGCTGGCACTACGAGACGAACAACACCGACGAGAGTGAGCACGGCGAAAACCGGCTTTCCTACTACGCCGCCCACAATTTCCTGCTCATCTCCCCTGCCGACGGCAGCGGATGCATCGGCATCTTCATCGATTTCCCGGGCAAAGTGAGCTACGACATCGGCTATACCCGTCACGACACCCTCCGCTTTGTCACGGCAGAGCCGAACTATGCGCTCTACCTCATCACAGCCCCTACAGCGGCAGAGGTCGCAAAGAGATTCCGGCATCTCATCGGCCCCAGTTATATCCCGCCCAAGTGGGCGTTCGGTCTGGCCCAGAGCCGCTTTGGCTACAAGACGGAGGCCGACATCCGGGAGGTGGCCGCGCAGTACAAGGCCAACGGTCTGCCGCTGGACATGATCTGCATGGACATTGATTACATGCAGTCCTACGCTGATTTCACCATCGACAAGGCCCGCTTCCCCGACCTCGGCAAACTTGCCGCCGACCTGAAAGCCGAGGGCATCCGGCTCGTCCCCATCATCGACGCAGGCATCCGCTGCGACGACAATGACCCCGTCTGCCGCGAGGGTCTCGAGAAGGGCTATTTCTGCACCAAAGAAGACGGCACGCCCTTTGTGGCGGCGGTCTGGCCCGGCAAGGCCTACTTCACCGACTTTCTCCGTCCCGATGCCCGGGCGTGGTTCGGCAGGCAGTACAAGGTGCTCACCGACCTCGGCATCGAGGGCTTCTGGAACGACATGAACGAGCCCGCCCTCTTCTACTCCCCTGAGCGGCTGAAAGCCTTCTTCGAGAATGCCGCCGCCCTGAGTCGGAAGGATAACCTCGACCAGAACGATTTCTTCGGGCTGGTGCGCTCGGTGATGGGCCTGATGAATGCCCCCGAGGACTACCGCAGTTTCTACCACGATACCGCTGCCGGGCGGGTGCGCCACGACCGCGTCCACAATCTCTACGGCGGCTGCATGACCCGTGCTGCCGGCGAGGCGTTCCAGACCCTGCGTCCCGGCCAGCGCACCCTGCTCTACTGCCGCAGCAGCATCATCGGCGCCCACCGTTGGGGCGGGATCTGGCTGGGCGACAACCACTCCTCGTGGAGCCAGCTGCTGGCCAACATCCAGATGATGCCTGCCGTCCAGATGTGCGGCTTCCTCTACAGCGGTGCCGATTTGTGCGGTTTCAGTGAGGACACCACCCCCGATCTGGCGCTCCGCTGGCTCGAGTTCGGATTGTTCACCCCTCTCATGCGCAACCACGCCGACGCCGAGAGCCGGGAGCAGGAATTTTACCGCTTTACCGATGTTCTGCCCGCCATCCGCAATATGCTGGATCTGCGGTATGCCCTCCTGCCCTACCTCTACAGTGAGTTCATGAAGGCCGCGCTTGAGGATACACCTTACTTCCAGCCTCTGGCTTTTGACTACCCTGCCGACCCCGACGCCCGGGAGGTGGACGACCAGCTGCTTCTTGGCGAGGGCCTGATGGTCGCACCCATCCACACCCAGAACGCCCATGGCCGGACGGTCTATCTGCCTGAGACGATGAAGATGCTGCGTCTGCGCAGCGTCTCCGACTACGATGAGGAAGTTCTGCCCGCCGGGCGGCACTATCTGCCCTGCGAACTTGGCGAGGTGCTGCTCTTCATCCGTCCGGGCCACACCGTACCGGTGGCACAGCCCGCTGCCAACACCGCCCAGCTGGACGATACGGCCCTCACCTTCTGGCGCTTCGCGCCCGACGGCCGGCCTGCGCCCTACCGGATGTATACCGACGACGGCGTGACCACCGATCACAACAGGCCCGAACACTGGCGCATCGTCGGACAATAACGCAAAAACACCCGGAAGCATCTCCGGGTGTTTTTTGGTATTACAGGTATGCGACCGTCTCGGACAGGGGCTTTCTCGAGCCGTGGTTTGCCAGCGGCCCTGCGCCCTCTGCGGCATAGCCGAGGTCGAGGATCATCAGGACCTCTTCATTTTCCGGCAGGCCCAGCTCCTTGGCCAGCTCATCCGGATCGAAGAAGTTGAGCCAGCAGCTGTCCACACCTGCGTTGGCGGCGGCCAGCATCAGGTGGGTCGCCACGATGGCGGCATCCTCCACGCCGGAGTCCCGCTTTCCGCCGGGATAAGTAAAGACGTTGTTTTTATCGAAGGCCACAACGAGGCAGGTAGGCGCGCCATAGCGGCAGGGCGTCACCTTGTCGAGCTTTGCCAGACTTTCTTCCGACTGCAGCACATAGATGCGCTGCTCCTGAAAATTCTTGGCGGTCGGGGCCAGCCGCCCCGCTTCCAGGATCTCCGTCAGCTTCTCGGCTTCTACCTTACGTGTGCTGAAATTCTTGCAGGAATAACGCTCTGCAACGACCTTAGTAAATTCCATAACCGTTGTCCTCCTGACTTTGGGTGATAGACTTTTCATGTACGAAAGTCTCAGCATTATTGTAGCACGCTTTTTCTCTGAGAGCCACTGTTATTTTTACGAAAGGATCTGCCGTTTTTTAAGAAACGGCGCGTCCGATTCAGCCGGCTATTCCCCGCAGGCCTCCCGGGTGAAAAGTCCTTGACAAATCCTTCTAAAAGAGTTACACTGTTCTCGTTCTGAAAAACAAATATGGGCCTATAGCTCAGCTGGGAGTGCAAGCGTATCGCTTTTGTGCCCCACAGAGTTGTGGGCATTCAAATGGGGAGTATGTCGGTTGGTCGCCCAACCGTGTCACGCCCCTAAATAT
>SKEF01003541.1_pt1 | contig 10656 bp, 8 predicted proteins | sample 4826691 | NCBI WGS metagenome assembly SKEF01 (sample SAMN11008816, study PRJNA524170) | human gut metagenome | biome: Human fecal sample; material: Feces; isolation source: fecal sample from pouch patient p23, p27 | host: Homo sapiens | place: Israel: Tel-Aviv | collected 2016-08-24
AACAGCTTCTGGCCCTCCTCGGAAATGTGGGAGTAGTTTTTCACCAGTTCCCGCGCCATTTCTGAAATCCCATCCATGAACGAAGCGGGGTCCGCCTCGCCCCTGGCAATGCCGGTCAGTTTCTGCTCCCACTCCGCCGTGAGCATGGGAGAGGTCAGGGCCTCCGGCAGGACCGTGACCAGGTTGATCCCCGCCTTGGTGGGAATGAGGCTTTTGCTCTTGCGCTCCACAAACCCGGCCGCCACCAGCTTTTCCAGGATCGCCGCCCTGGTGGCCGGAGTCCCCAGCCCCTTGCGCTCGGCATCGTCCGGGATGTCCTCCTTGCCGGCGTTCTCCATCGCCGACAGGAGGGTGTCCTCCGTGTACGCCTTGGGCGGGGCGGTGAAGTGTTCGGTGACAGCGGCCTCCACCTGGTCAAAGGTCTGGCCCTCGGTGAAATCCGGCAGGGCGGCAGGTTCTGCCTCGTCCTCCGGCTTCTCCTTCAGGGAGGCGCGGAAAATGCGGTCGATTTCGCGCCAGCCCTCGGAAATGATGTGCCGCCCCTTGGCGGTAAAGGCGCGTCCGCCGCAGGTAAAGGTTGCCGTGACCGCCTCGTACACATAGGGCTCCGTCGCCGCGCACAGTAGCTCCCGGCAGACCAGCAGGAGAATATTGCACTCGCCCACGGGCAGGTCGGACAGATCCATCTTCTCCAGCTCCAGCGTGGGGATAATAGCGTGGTGGTCGGACACCTTCCCGTCATTCACCAGCAAAGTCACATCCGGGAAGAACTCCCCACACCCGTCAAAGGGCGGCACCTTGGCCGCCAGGTGGAGGACTGCCGAAGCGGTCTCCGCCATGTCGGCGGTCAGATACCGGCTGTCCGTCCGGGGATAGGTCAGCAGCTTCTTCTCGTAGAGGGATTGTGCGTAGTCCAGCGTCTGTTTCGCCGTGTAGCCGAAGATACGGTTTGCCTCCCGCTGGAGGGTGGTCAGGTCGTACAGCCTGGGCGGTGCCTCTTTCTTCTGTTCATGGGTGACAGCGGTGCAGACCGCCGGACTATCGGCACAGGCCGCCCGCAGGGCCTCCGCCTCCTCCGGGGAGGTGATCTGCTCGCTGACCGCCTCGGCTCCGTCCAGGGCAAGGCGCACATGGTGGTATTTCTCCGTCTTGAAGCTGGTGATCTTCCAGTCCCGGTCCACCAGCATGGCAAGGGTGGGCGTCTGGACACGCCCCACATTCAGGGTGCGGTGGTAGAGGACAGAAAACAACCGTGTGGCGTTGATCCCGATGAGCCAGTCCGCTTTCTGGCGGCAGAGTGCGGACTGATACAGCGGGTCGTACTCCGCGCCGGGGCGCAGGTCGGCAAAACCCTCCCGGATGGCCGCGTCCTCCATCGAGGAGATCCACAGCCGGGAGAATGGCTTCTGGCAGCCCGCCATCTCATAGACCAGCCGGAAAATGAGCTCGCCCTCCCGCCCGGCGTCGCAGGCGTTGACCAGCTCGGTGACGTCCTCTCGCTCCATGAGGTGCTTCAAGTTCTGGAAGGCGTCCTCCTTGCCCTTCGCCAGCACATAGCGGAAGGGCTCCGGCAGGATGGGAAGGTCATCATACTTCCATTTCTTATAACCAAGGTCGTACCCGGCTGCGTCCATCGGGGACACCAAATGCCCCACGCACCAGGAAACGATGAGCCCATTTCCTTCAAAACAGCCATCGGCCCTGGATGTGACACCCAGGGCCGACGCGACGGCTTTTGCAACACTCGGTTTCTCACAGATCACCAGCTTCATTTCGTATCCTCCATTTCTTCCTCCGGTTCCGGTTCGTCCTCGTTGATATACTCCTCCTCATCCGCAAAATCATAGTCGTCCGGGTCTGCGCTGACCTTGGACGCCTGCTTGGGACGGATAAACTTGATATAGGCGAAGGCTCCGCCGCCGCCCAGCACCACCAGCGCCAGGACCAGCGCCAGGGCGCCCATGCCCCCGGACTTCTCCGCCTCCGGCTCCGGTTCGGGTTCCGGCTCCGGCTCCGCGCCGGCGCACTCGGCCATATTCACCGCGCACACCTCGCAGGAGGTGTTCACCGCCCCGGCCTGGCATTTCTCCGTACAGGTGCAGACCGCCGGCGCCTCCTGGGCCTCGCCATCCTCCATCAGTGCCAGGAGGTCCGCCTCGTCCACCTGGTTCAGGAAGTGGACGGTCTGCGCCCCCTCGTCCTCCCGGTCGATGATGAGATAGAACACGTTGCCGCCCTTTGTCTCCACCGTGATGAACTGCTTGCCGGAGGATGTCCCGCCCAGGTCGTCAATGAGGGACAGGTTCCCATCCGGGGTCAGGGCTGCCCCTCCGCCCCCGGAGAGGCCGGAGGCGAACAGCTCCAGCAGGGCGGAGAGGTCCGTCCCGTCCAGGGAGAGGGAGAAGCTGCCCGTGTCCGTGATGGTCAGGTAGTCGGAATGAACATAGCCCTCCCGCTCCGGCAGAAGCACCTTGACCCATTCGCCCTCGGTGCCGATGACTTCCACCTGCGCCCCGTTGGGAAGCTGGGTAAAGGCGTCATTTTCCAGCCCCGCGCCGGTGCGGACATTCAGGTTTCCCCCGCAGGTGGTCACAGTCCCGATCTGCTGGGTCTCCAATCCCTCCGCGTCAGGGGTGAACTGGATACCCTCCTCGGTGACCGTGACAGTCCCCAGACCGCCCAGTAACTCGGCAAGCTGGTCCAGGGCATCACCGCCGGCCTGCGTATCATTGTTGCCAGCAGTATCTTCATCATCGGTCACAGTGACCTCCGGGGTCTCGGCATCCTCCGTGGGAGCGGCCTCTGTCCCGGCAGTTTCCGTGTAATAGGGTTCTCCATCCCCACCGCCGGCAGAGGCCGGCACCGCAAAAGCCGTGGTACAGAGCACCACGGCCAGCATCGCCGTAAACAGGCGGATGATCTTTTTACTCCTCATTTTCGCTATCCTCCATATCTTCTTCGCCGGGGTCCGCCGCAGCCTCCGCCTCCATCATGCCATCCGGCAGGGTGATGAGGCCGCTGGCGTAGGCCTTCAGGAAGGCCGTCAGCTCCCGGTTATCCATCTTCACCGCCTTGACCATGCGGACGATCTCCAGGTTCTCCTCCTCGGTGAGCTGGGCCTCCAGGGCGCGGAGGCGCTTCTGCTGCTCGGAGATCTTCTCCTTGGTCTTTTCAATGTCGCGGCGGATCTTCTCAACAGTTGCCATGTTCGCAAAACTCCTTTCCAAATCGTTCTTTCCATGAGTAGTTCCGGCCCAGGCCCTGGACCGTTTTCAAATTGGGGCGGGCGTTGTCCTCCAGGGCGATGGCCCGCCGGAACAGGTCCGGGTGGTGGTCCCGCAGGCAGATGATCTCCTCCGCCCGCATACTGGGACAGAAGAAGCAGGAGGACTTGCCCGGCTGGGGCAGGCCCGCATCTTCAATGGCTTGCAGACAGGCCGCCCGGTCCCAGCCCCATTCCATCAGGGGATACCACTTGCTGTACTTTTGGTCGGCCAGGTCGCCCAGCAGCACCTTGTCGCTGCGGTAGCTCTCGCCGGCGTCGTAACCGATGAACTTCACCACCCGTTTCCCGGCCGCCCATACCTTGCGGCAGGGCGGGTAGCGGTTGCAGAACTTGTCCTGCGGCCCGATCTTGTGTTTCAGGGAACACCGCTTGAAACCGTAGGCCATAGAGGGCAGGGTGCCGCTCTGCAAGCACTCCTGCTCCAGGGTCAGCCGCTTGCCGTCCCGCGTGGTCTTGTACACTCTGGTAATGGGCGGCATCCCGTGATCCTTCAGCCAGCGGTCCATGACGTCCAGGTAGGCATAGGTGTGGGGATGCTCCGCCCCGGTATCCGCAAAGAGGATCAGGTCCACCGGGATGCGGTGCTGGTGCAGGCCGATCAAAAGGGCGGTGCTGTTGACACCGCCCCCGTAGGAAACCATATTGATGCTTTACCACCTCCCATCAGTTGTACGGCGGCCGGCCGTAGGCATAAAAGTGTGATTGCCAGTAGCTGGTGTTCAAATTAGTGTAGGAGATCGGATCTCCACAGTGCAGCATCATATTGTCGCCCACATAAATGCCCACATGGGAAATCCCGCTTGTATCATAGGTCCCCACGAAAAATACCAGGTCGCCCGGCTGGGGATCGGATACCGGGGTGGAGATATTGTAGAGCCCCTGGGCGCCCAGCCGCCCGGTGTTGCACAGCCCGGTATTGGTCAGCACATAGCTCACGAAGCCGGAACAGTCGAAGGAGGTCTCCGGGCTGCTCCCGCCCCAGACATAAGGGTATCCCAGGTATTTCTCCGCCTCGGTGATGAGGGTGGCGAACCGCTCATCCGTCAGGTACTCGGCGGGAATGTCCCAGGCCGTGGGCGGGTTCTCAATGTACTTGCCCACATACCCAGAGGACGGGAACAGGTCCGGTCGGTTGCCCAGGGTGGACATATACACGGCGTACATGGAGAGCTGGTCCTCGCCCATGATATAGACCGGCACATGGGAGAGGTCGAAATTCTCCAGCGTGACGGTGCAGATGTACCAGGTGTAGGGAACCTCTACCTCGTACTCGTTGCCCTCGCTGTCCGTCCTCGTTTCTGTCCGATACCGTGTTTCAGTGGTCACGGTCTCGGTGAGGATGTACTGCTTGTCAAAGAGCATTTCCAGATCCCCTTGCACCTCGTCCAGGGTGAACACCCCCTCGTGAAGCGCCGACAGGATGGACAGCAGCACATAGGGGTCATGCTCGATCTCGTCCAGGTCAAAGTGGTACTCGTCGTAGTCGTGGGTGGCCTCGTAGGTGTTCAGATATTCTTGCAGCTCCGCCTCCATCTCGCAGTAGGCGGCCTCGGCCCCGGTCAGGTCCGCGTCCTCCGAAAGATAGGAGGAGGCCACCAGGCCGGAAGTCCCGCCCCCGAACATGGAGGTGCAGGACTGCATCAGCCCCATGATGAGCATGAGGATCAAGCCAATCCCGCCCACAATGAGGAGGGTGTGTTTGTTCTTGGTGACGAAGCCGCCCAGCTTCTGGGCGATGGTCCCGCCGCCCTTCTTCGCTGCGGAGGCGGCGGTCTGGGACGCCTTGCCCGCGGCCTGGGCTGCGCCGGTTCCTGCCCGGTGGGCGGCGGCGTACTGTTTTTGCAGCCGTTTCTTCTGCCACAGGCGGGAGATGGGGTTACTGGACGCAAGCTGGGGATTTTCCATGACGGACTTCCGCCAGTAGAAATCGGCATTGGATTTCACCGCTGCCTGCTCCGCCTGTTTCACATCCCGCCAGGGTTTCAGTTTCCGGTCCGTGCGTGCCTGATGGATACGCCGGCCGCCATAGCCCACGGCCTTCTCGATCTGCCGCTCCCCCAGGTGGCCGGCCTGGACGCCGGAATTTTCACCCTCCACCTTGCTCACTTCGCTGTGGAGGGTGGACTTCACCTCCTGCACCGGCCGGGATAAGGGGTTGCCATGCTCCTTACCGGGAGGCTTCACGGGGACGGCGGCCTTTGCCGCGTCCAGCTTATCCGCCGCCTTGTCCGACTTGCGGACAGCTTTTTTCAGCTCCGGCGCCGCCCGGTCTGCCTCCGAAAACTGCAAACGGGAGGAAGGGCGGTCCCTGGCCGCCTCACCCTCCCGGAAGGTGTCGCGCCGCTTGCGCCGCGCTTTTTTCGCCTGGCGCCGTTCCACATGGCCCGCCGCTTCGTCTGCCGCCCGGTTCAGCACACCGGCGGTCTCATCAGCAGAGGAATAGTCCTGTTCCGGGGGACGGTCCGAGATGTGGGTGGCCTCGCCGGTCACCAGGTTCACCGAGATGGCCCCGTCACGGGTCATCTTCTGGGCCTCCTTCTCGGAGGCTTTCCATTCCTGCATTTATCCGTCACCTCCTCCATAAGGGCAGATGCCTACACAAGCCCCGGTCTCAATCGCCGCGATATAGTGAAAAATGGGATAGGCCTGGGGCGGGCAGACTGCGTTGCCCAGGGTTTTCAGCCGCAGGGCCCGGTCCTTCGTGTCCTCCGTTATGCGGGGGACGCCTGCGGGTTCCTCTCGCCAGAGGATGCGGCCGTCCATCCTTTCGGGAAGCCCATGAGCCATTCCACCCAATCCGGGTTCAGCGCCGCCTTCTCCGACAGGGGCTGCTCCTGGTGGATGATCTGCGCCGACAGGTTGGTCGCCGGAGATTTGTCCCGGAAGGCCTCCGGTTTCAGGGTGGAGCGGTAGCCCTCCGACGCCGCCGGCGTCAGGTAGAACACCGCCGCCGAAAGGCTCAGGCTCCAGATCGTCCCGTCCCTGTTCCGCTTGCGGAAGATCCCATTGTCCGACAGGAACACATCCAGGTTTGCCGCGTCCCTGCAGGTGGATTTGTCGGAGGCAAGGGGCGTGGGAAACATCAGCCGCGACGATAAAAGTTCGCTGGCGCTCATGCCACGCGCCGACGCCGCAAGCCGGAAATACGAATGGGAGAACAGCGTATCCCGCTTTTGCCAGGTCAAAAATCGTTTTGTCGAGCCCCATATTGATGAAGCCAGCAACATTTTCCCCAAGCACCCAACGGGGCCGCAGCTCGGCAATAACGCGGCACATCTCCGGCCACAGGTAGCGTTCATCCGCAAAGCCCTTCCGTTTTCCCGCGGTGGAGAAGGGCTGGCAGGGGAAGCCGCCGGAGATAATGGTGACTGTTTCAAGTCCTGTTTTCTCAAAAAACGCCTCCTTCGTGAATGTGGTGATGTCCCGGAACTTCGGCACGTCTGGCCAGTGCCGTTCCAGGATGGAATAGGGGTAGTCCGCCCATTCACACTGGCAGACGGTCTCGAACCCAGCTGCCTCCGCCGCCAGGTCCAGACCGCCAATGCCGGAGAACAGGCTCACATGAGTCAGTCGCTCCATACCTCGTCCCCTTCAAGGTCTCCCTCGTCCTGGGGCTCCTCCACATCCTCCAGGCGGACCATGTTGTGGCGCTTGATGATGGACTCCTCCAGGATGTCCTGGGCGGCGTTGCTGTCCTCCGGGAGGCCCAGGCTGCGGTAGAGCTTTTTCAGCACCTTCTCATAGCCGCCTGCCTTTTTCTTCAGGCGGAGGAAGTCCTTCTCCGTTTCCGCCTCGGACAGGCGGCGGGCCAGCGAATAGTAGAGGACAATCAGGTTATGGATGTCGCCCACCAGCAGACGGAAGCCGCTGCCGGGGATGATGTACTCGTCCCTGTACTTCTTGGGCGCCGGCTCCTCCAGGGTGACCGGGGTGGCCTCGGCCAGTTCCTTTTCCATGAGGTCCTTCAGATCCTTGGGGTCGCCGAACACCAGGTAGCGGCCGGGGATGTCCCAGCCCTGGAACTTCTCCTCGGCGATCTCGCCGTACCGCTTCGCCGTGTCCAGCACATGGAACACATCCTCCTCGTCCTTGATCCGGCCCGCCAGGAAGGCAAGCTGATGGAGAAGGCCGTACAGGTGGACCTCATCGTTGATATGGTCGAGATAGGTTTTTCCTTCGATGATATACAGTTTGTTCTTCATATTCACGCCTCCGTTTCCGCCGCGTGCTCCACCTCGCTGGGCTTGGTGGTGAGCAGCTTGTAAAGCTCCGTGTCCTTGGGGAAGTCGTCCGCAAAGGGCAGGATCACATTGTTGAAGAACAGCAGCCCATGGCCCGGCTCGGAGTTGGTCACATAGGCAAGCTGTTCCGCCGAAATGCCCAGCCGCTCCGCCAAAATCTTGCGGTCGCCGGCGGCCTGGTTGAGCATATAGATAAAATCGCTGTTCTCCAGGATGTTCTCGATCTCCGGGGAGGAGAGCAGGTCCTTGGGGTTCTGGGTGGCGCCCGTAGGCACGCCGCCCCATTTTCTAAACCGTTTCCAGATCTCCGCCGAATAGGCCGCCGTCTGCTCCTCCTTCAGCAGAAGGTGGAACTCGTCCACGAAATACCAGGTGGAGCGCCCGATGGCCCGGTTGATGGTAACGGTGTTCCACACCGCGTCCTGGACGATGAGCATTCCCGGCTTTTTCAGGTTTTTGCCCAGGCCCTTGATGTCAAAGCAGACCAGCCGGTTGCGGATGTCCACCGTGGTGCGGTGGTTGAAGAAGTTGAGGGAACCGTTCACATACAGGTCCAATGCCTGGGCCACACGGTCGGCCTCCGGGATGCCCTGCGCCAGCAGCGCCTCCATCAGGTCGCCCAGGATGGGCACATTCTCCGGCCGGGGGTCGGCAAAGTAGGGCTGGTAGATCTTCTGCACCGCCCGGTCGATGACGGTTTTCTCGATGGCTTCCAGCCCGGTCTTGCTCCCCATGATGAGCTCACAGAAGGAAAGCACGAAGTCGCTTTTCAGCGCCAGGGGGTTCTCCTCGTCTGAATAGTTGAGGTTGATGTCCAGGGGGTTCACATAGTCGGTGCTGGACGGGGACAGCCGGATCACCTGCCCGCCCAGCCGCTTCACCAGGGGCGAATACTCGTCCTCCGGGTCGCAGATGATGACGTTATCTTTGGTGGTCAGGATGATGAAGGTGATCTCCCGCTTACAGCTCATGGACTTGCCGCTGCCCGGCGTACCGAACACCAGCCCGTTGGGGCTTCTGGACTGTTTGCGGTCCAAAAGGATCATGTTGTTGCTCAAAGCGTTCAGCCCGTAGTACATGGCATCCCCGCCCATGAACAGCTCCTGGGTGACGAAGGGAACGAACACCGCCAGCGCCGAAGTGGTGAGACTTCTCTCGATCCTGATACGGTTGAGCCCCAGGGGAAGGCTGCTCATCAGTCCGTCCTCCTGCTGGAAGTCCAGCCGGGTGAGGAGGCAGTTGTAGGTCTGCGCCACGCTGGCCGCCTGGGACACGGCGATCTCCAGCTTCTGCTTTGTCTCCGCCATGTGCATAACCAGGAAGGTCAGATTGAACATTCGCTCATTCCGGCTTTGCAGGTCCTGGAGGATGGTCTTTGCCGCGCCGCCGTAGGTGGCAAGGTCGCTGGGGAGTATGTCCATATCGTATCCGCTCCGTACCGCCCGTTTCTGCTCCGCAATCTTCATGGCGTCCAGGTCGGTGATCTTCCGCTTGACCATCTTGATGGCCTCGTTCTGGTTGATGCCCCGGATGTGCATGGTCACCAGGATATTTCCCTCGGTCTCCATGAACTCCGCCAAAATACGGTCGTGGATCTCCGGGGCGGTGATCTGCAAAAAGCTCACCGCCCCGTACATCTCGCCAATGCGGAAGGTGCGGGTCTCCCCGAAGTGGAAGGAGGACGGGGCGATGAAGTCCTTGACCGAAAGGCCGCTGGGCGCCAGCCAGTCCCAATCGAAAGCGAACTTCCCGCCCTCCGGACGGCGGCCGTCTGCCGGGTGGAGGATGCCGTGAAGCAGCTCCAGCCGCTCCTTCCCGTCCAGCACATGGGCGGCGGCCCCCATGACCTTGAAGCGGTTGAGAGTGTCGGTCTCGATGCGGGCGAAGCGCGCCCGCGCCGCCGCCAGGTTTTCCGCCTCGATGGTCAGGGTCACATACTTGGTTTTCACATAGCCGTTGCTGCCCCGCTCATACTGGAAGCGGAGTATCCCGGCCGCGTCCTCCCGGACAGGGTCCAGGTCGTCCCCCTGGGGACGGATGCCGAACAGGTCCTCCTCCGGCCCATGCTCCACATACCGGCTGCTGAGCGACACCTGCACCCCAATGGTGGGGTCGTAGCCATTGTAGAAATCGCAGAGGTGTTCAAAAATATCCCGCTGATCCTCCGGCGAAGCCAGACGGTAGTTGACGTCCTCGAAGGCGATGGTCTTGGAGAAGGCCCCGCCCTCCAGTCGGCACAGACCGTCCGGGAACATATTGCGGAAGGGGATGCTGTCCTGCACCGTGTGGGTTTTCCCGTCCCCCTTGGCCTGCCGGACCACCGCCTCGATCTGTTTACGCTCGGCGCGGGTCAGCTTGCGCCTTGCCCCTGCCGGTTTTGCGGGTCTTGCCGTTTTTGCCTGCAATCGCTCTCACCTCCTGTTCCAATTCGTACTGCCGCACCAGGGCGGAATAGAGGTTGTTGGTCTGGTAGATCCGCGTCTTTGGTCGGATAAATTTATTCTCAATGAGGTGTCCCAGGAACACCTCCAGGGGCTGCCCGTTCTTCTCGTACATGGCGAACAGGAAGAAGGGGAGCATCACCAGGATCATGCAAAGCGCCGCCGTGGTAGTGCCAAGCGCCCCCTTGGTCAAAAAGAAAAGCGGCACACCGATCAGTGCCGCCGCTCCAAAACAAATCACCTGCCGTTTGGTCAGCCCGAACAGGACCTTGCTCTGTACTTTGCTCAGGTCCTTCGGGATCGTTACATAGGCCAATCACATCAGCTCCTTTCTATCAATGCGCCCCGAACAGGGACTTGGCGAGACTGCCGGTCTTGAAAAGCGTGAAGCACAAGAGGACCGTGTACCCCATACAGCCCCAAATGGCGCCGGAAATGTTGTCGCCGCTCAAAGAGATGCCCTCCACCAGCACCGCGTAGATGCCCACGCAGATCATAATCAAAAATGCCTGGAAGCCCAGGGCCAGCAGGGAGCGGAGATAGTTCTGCCCCGTGTTGCCCCACTCCCGGTTCACCATTGTGGCAAAGGGGATGGGACCTATCGAGGTCACCAAATACACCTCGATCATCCTGCCATAGATCACCAGGAAGATGCAGATGGAGAGGATCTGCGTACACAGCCCCACGA
>SKEF01003545.1_pt1 | contig 10650 bp, 6 predicted proteins | sample 4826691 | NCBI WGS metagenome assembly SKEF01 (sample SAMN11008816, study PRJNA524170) | human gut metagenome | biome: Human fecal sample; material: Feces; isolation source: fecal sample from pouch patient p23, p27 | host: Homo sapiens | place: Israel: Tel-Aviv | collected 2016-08-24
AAAGTTATGTGCAGGCACGACTTATGCTGCACATCATCACGCAAAGGAGAAAACATATGAAAGGAATTATTTTAGCCGGAGGCTCCGGAACACGTCTTTACCCACTTACCATGGTGACCTCCAAACAGCTTCTGCCGATCTTTGACAAACCGATGATCTACTATCCTATGTCTGTTCTTATGAACGCAGGCATCCGTGATATCCTGATCATCTCCACCCCGCAGGATACCCCGAGATTTGAGGAGCTTCTCGGTGACGGCCATCAGTTCGGTGTCAACCTTACCTATGCTGTACAGCCAAGCCCGGACGGACTTGCCCAGGCATTTATCATCGGCGAGGAATTCATCGGCAACGACACCGTATGTATGGTCCTTGGTGACAACATTTTCGCAGGACATGGCCTCAAAAAGCGCCTGAAAGCTGCTGTAGACAACGCAGAAACAGGCAAAGGTGCCACTGTTTTCGGATACTATGTAGATGATCCGGAGCGTTTCGGCATCGTGGAATTCGACCAGAACGGAAAAGCTGTTTCCATTGAAGAGAAACCGGAAAAGCCAAAAAGCAACTACTGTGTAACCGGTCTCTACTTCTACGACAACAAGGTTGTAGAGTACGCAAAAAATCTGAAGCCAAGCGCAAGAGGCGAGCTTGAGATCACAGACCTGAACCGTATCTACCTTGAGAAGGGACAGCTGAACGTTGAGCTTCTGGGCCAGGGCTTCACATGGCTGGATACCGGTACACACGAAAGCCTTGTAGAGGCAACCAACTTCGTAAAAACCATGGAGCAGCATCAACACCGCAAGATTGCATGCCTTGAGGAGATTGCTTACTTAAACGGCTGGATCACAAAGGAGGACGTGCTCAAGGTTTACGAAATCCTTAAGAAAAACCAGTATGGCCAGTATCTCAAGGATGTTCTGGACGGAAAATATCTGGACGCGCTTCACTAAGCCGATCTGATTTTCCGCCACTGCATTTACCTGCGGACTCCGTTTCGACGGAATCCGCATAAGATCAATCATTTATATAAAGGAGATTTTTTATGACAATCATCGTTACCGGCGGCGCCGGATTTATCGGAAGCAACTTTATTTTTCATATGATGGAGGCTCATCCGGATTACCGTATCGTATGCCTGGACTGCCTGACCTATGCCGGAAACCTTTCCACTCTTGCACCGGTCATGGACAAGCCGAACTTCCGCTTTGTAAAGGAAAGCATCACAGACCGTGACGCTGTTTACAAGCTTTTCGAGGAGGAGCATCCTGACATCGTGGTAAACTTCGCAGCTGAGAGCCACGTAGACCGTTCCATCGAAAACCCGGAAGTATTCCTTGACACCAACATCAAGGGTACTGCTGTTCTCATGGATGCCTGCCGTAAATACGGAATCCAGCGTTATCATCAGGTTTCCACAGACGAGGTTTACGGAGATCTTCCGCTTGACAGACCGGACCTCTTCTTCACAGAGGAAACTCCGATCCATACAAGCAGCCCGTACAGCTCCTCTAAAGCAGGTGCTGACCTTCTTGTTCTCGCATACCACAGAACCTACGGCCTGCCTGTGACCATCAGCCGCTGCTCCAACAACTACGGCCCGTATCACTTCCCGGAAAAGCTGATCCCGCTGATGATCGCCAACGCTCTGAACGACAAACCACTCCCGGTTTACGGAAAGGGTGAAAATGTCCGCGACTGGCTCTATGTTGAGGATCACTGCCGTGCCATCGACCTGATCATCCACAAAGGACGTGTAGGCGAGGTTTACAATGTAGGCGGACATAACGAGATGAAAAACATCGATATCGTAAAACTGATCTGCAAGGAGCTTGGCAAACCGGAAAGCCTGATCACACATGTAGCAGACCGTAAAGGCCATGACATGCGCTACGCTATCGACCCGACCAAGATCCACAACGAGCTTGGATGGCTTCCTGAAACAAAATTCGCAGACGGAATCAAAAAGACCATCAAATGGTACCTTGACAACAAGGAATGGTGGGAAACTATCATCTCCGGTGAGTATCAGAACTACTACGAAAAAATGTATGGAAACCGCGAGGAGGTTAAAGCATGAGATTTTTCGTAACAGGTGTTGGCGGCCAGCTTGGCCACGACGTAATGAATGAACTGTCCGGCCGTGGACATGAAGGCGTAGGAAGTGACATTGCTCCTTCCTACAGCGGCATCGCTGATGGTACTCCTGTTACCACCATGCCTTATGTGCAGCTTGATATCACAGATAAAGAAGCGGTAGCAAAAACCATCCGTGAGGTAAAGCCTGATGCAGTGGTACACTGTGCCGCATGGACAGCCGTAGACGCTGCAGAGGACGAGGAAAACCGTGAGAAGGTACGTCTTGTCAATGTTGTAGGAACACAGAACATTGCGGACATCTGCAAGGAGCTTGGCATCAAGATGATGTATATTTCCACAGACTACGTTTTTGACGGCCAGGGAACCACACCATGGGATCCGGACTGCAAGGACTACGCTCCACAGAACGTATACGGTCAGACCAAGCTTGACGGTGAACTGGCAGTATCCGGCACTGTAGATAAATTCTTTATCGTACGTATTGCATGGGTATTCGGCAAAAACGGCAAAACTTTATCCGTACCATGGTAAATCTGGGAAAAACCCATGACAAGCTTACCGTAGTCAGTGACCAGATTGGAACTCCGACCTACACCTACGACCTTGCACGTCTTCTGGTAGACATGGTCGAGACAGAGAAATACGGCTACTATCACGCAACCAACGAAGGCGGCTTCATCAGCTGGTATGATTTCACTAAAGAGATCTTCCGCCAGGCTGCTGCCCTCGGCCACAAGGAATACGAAAAAGTAGAGGTATCTCCTGTCACAACTGCAGAGTACGGCGTTTCCAAGGCTGTACGTCCATTCAACAGCCGCCTGGATAAATCCAAGCTTGTAAAAAACGGCTTCCAGCCACTTCCAACATGGCAGGATGCCCTGGAAAGATATCTGAAAGAGATCCTGTAAAAAAAAATCCATCGGTGATCGCCGGTGGATTTTTTTCGTTCTGTTTCTCATGAAAAAACAGCCGGTGGAAAGCTTTACGCTTCCCCGGCTGTTCTTATGCTAAAATTTAATAATTTTATCTTACTGCTGTGCAACAGTTCCGTCTGCTGCCTGGGCATCTGCTGTGCCATTCTGTGTGGCATCTGCAGTCTCACCCTGCGCTTCTGCTGTACTTCCCTCTGCAGCTGCCTGTGCATCATTATCCGTAGCTGCTGCCGCTGATGTTGCACTGTCTGCCTCCTCCTGGGAAACAGTCTCTCCGTCACGAACCTTCTTCATCATGGCCTCCGCCTTCTGAACGGTAGACTCATCCGGGATCATAACGTAAGCCTTCTGGCTCATAGAATACGGCTTCTGTGTGTCACCGGTACCATTTACACTGTAGCTTACGATGTTCCAGTCACCGCCGTTGTTCAGCTGCTGCTGGAGCAGTCTGGCGATCTCCTCGTAGGAGATATTGGTCTCAAAGCATCCCTGGATGCTGGAAAGAACAGAAGAATAATTCTTCAGAAGCTCCGGTGAAAGAGCCTTGTTGATCACACCCTTGATCACTGCCATCTGGTTCTTGCCACGCTGACGGTCGCCCTCTTTAAAGGCATAACGCTCACGGCTGAATACCAGAGCCTGCTCACCGTTCAGGTAGTTCTCTCCCTGATTGAAGTGATATCCTGTCTCATTCTTGGAATCAAAGTCATAGTCAGAATAAACAGTAACTCCGCCAAGCGAATTGATCAGCTGCTCAAATCCCGCAAAGTTGATACGGAAATAATAGTTGATATCCTCATTATAAAGCATTCCCAGAGTATCCATACATACATTGATACCATAGATACCTGCATGTGTCAGCTTATCTCTCTGTCCGCCTGAAATAGAAAGCGGTACAAAATAATCACGAGGTGTGGAAACCAGAAGCACCTGTCTGGTAGCTGTATTTACCGTAGCAATGATATTGGAATCGCTTCGGCTCTTTGCAACAAGGCCGCTGCGGCTGTCGATACCACTGATAAAGATGGTATATACAGAACCGTCATTGGTACTCTCTTCAGCCTTCGCCTCTGTCTCCTGGGGCTCAATGGTCGTCTCCACCTTCTTCACGGTCAGCTCTTTGATCCTGGAAGAAATATCGGAATATCCATCCATCTCTTCAATAACACTTAAATATGCGCTGTTCAGCACGATCGCACCTGTCTGTCCGTTCAGAAGACCGTCAACCAGCTCTGTAAGTCCTGCATACTCCTGGACCTGCACAGTCTTGCCTGTCTCGGAATCCACTTCCTGGATAGCCTTGTCCGAATTGGCTCTGTCAAGATCTGTCAGCACACCATACACATAATCTGCTGTAGCCTCTATGGAATCTGCAGAATCATCTGCACGGACATAAATGCCGACCTCCGTAATCTCTGTGTTCACACCGGAGATCCCTGCCAGTGTGGAATGTGTCTTATAAACATACATACTTCCGAGAATGAATACTGCTGCAAAAACTGCTGCCAGGATCACTCCCACTACAAATCTTATCTTACCATCCGTACTCCATACAAGCGCCCCGACGATCACGATCAGGACCAGCATTACCAGTCCGATCACTGCAATGAACTTCGTCGGGATCACCTTCATATTCAGAAGCATGACCGCAAATACGATTGCTGTGATCAGAACCACAAGCGTCACGATCAGCCCTGGGATATGTTTCCCCATTTTTCTCATATGCAATCCTCCATTTTTGATGGTACAGAGAATATTACATATGGACACTCTCTGTACAGATTCAAATATCCTAATCATTTTACGCTTTTTTACTGATAAAAGCAAGAAATATCGTAAATCGCCAAATGCAAAAACAGTTCCGTGATATCATGATCCTTTTATGCTCTCACGATGTCACGGAACTGCCGCTAAAATGTTCCTTCTGTGAAATGGATCTCCTTATTCCACGGTAACACTCTTGGCAAGATTTCTCGGCTTATCCACATCCAGACCTTTATTTACACTGACATAGTAACCCAGAAGCTGCAGCGGGATCACTGCCAGAGAAGTTGCAAAATGCGGGTCTGTTTTCGGGATATAAACCGTAAAATCTGCAGTATCCTCGATATTATAGTTTCCAAACGTAGTAAGCCCCATCAGATACGCCCCACGGCTTCTGCACTCCACCATGTTGCTGACTGTTTTCTCATAAAGCTCCGGCTGTGTCAGGACACCGATCACAAGAGTGCCGTCCTCGATCAGGGAAATGGTGCCATGCTTCAGCTCGCCAGCCGCATACGCCTCAGAATGGATGTAGCTGATCTCCTTCATCTTAAGGCTGCCCTCAAGGCAGATGGCATAATCGATCCCTCTTCCGATAAAAAAGATATCCTTTGCATTGGCCTGCTTGGAGGCAAACCACTGAAGCCTTTCCTTATCCTCGATGATCCTGCCGATCTTGTCCGGAAGTGTCTTCAGTTCCTTAATGTAGGACTCACACTGCTCCTCTGAGATCTTTCCGCGGACCAGTGCCATCTGCAATGCCAGCACATAGGAAGCGATCAGCTGTGTACTGTACGCCTTGGTGGTAGCAACCGAGATCTCCGGTCCTGCAAGTGTGTAGAATACATGATCCGCCTCTCTTGCAATGGAAGAGCCCACCACATTGACAATAGCCAGCGTGCGGATCCCCTTCTCCTTACATTCCCGAAGCGCAGCCAGACTGTCCGCAGTCTCACCGGACTGACTGATGATCACTGCCAGGCCGTCAGGATCCAGAAGCGGCTTCCGGTAACGGAACTCCGAAGCAAGCTCCACACGCACCGGAAGACCTGCAAGATCCTCGATCACATACTGTGCAGCCATTCCCACATGGTAAGCAGAGCCGCAGGCCACGATATAAACCTGGCTGATGCTGCGGATCCTCTCATCATCCAGACCGATCTCCGTCAGATCCAGCTTGCCCTCCCGGATAACGGAGTTCAGTGTATCTGCAACTGCTTTCGGCTGCTCATGGATCTCCTTCATCATGAAATGCTCAAAACCGGCTTTCTCCGCTGCCTCTGCATCCCACTCAATGATCTTAGGCTCCTTCTCGATCTCCTCACCATCCAGATTGTAAAAAGTGATCTCACCCGGTTTTACACATGCCAGCTCCAGATTTCCGATATAATAAACATTTCTTGTATACTTCAGGATCGCAGGAACATCCGATGCGATATAGGATTCTCCATTCTCCACACCCAGGATCATAGGGCTGTCTTTTCTCGCTACAAAGATCTCTTCCGGATAATCACGGAACATCATTGCCAGCGCATAGGAACCACGGATACGCACCATGGCATGACGCACTGCCTCAACCGGAGATCCGCCGTATTTCTGGTAGTAATAATCCACCAGCTTCACAGCAACCTCCGTATCTGTGGAAGAATAAAAAGAATATCCCCTGCGGAGAAGCTTCTCCTTCAGCTCCTGGTAATTCTCGATAATGCCGTTATGCACAGCTGCCACATTTCCGTTATCACTGACATGAGGATGGGCATTGACCTCTGATGGTTCTCCGTGAGTTGCCCAGCGGGTATGACCGATCCCGCACATACCCGGAACAGATTCACCTGCGTTTGTTTTCTCCAGAAGGACCTTCAGACGGCCCTTCGCCTTAATGATCTCGATATCCTTTTCCCCGTCACGCACTGCGATGCCGGCGGAATCATATCCTCTGTATTCCAGTTTGGAAAGCCCGTCCAGAAGGATGGGTGCTGCCTGATGCCTGCCTGTAAAACCTACAATTCCACACATGATTTTTTTCTCCTCTTATTGCATTTTTATATTCTTCTGACTGCTCCGTTCTTCAGACACCTGCGGTCTGCATCCAGGACATCACTCTGCCACATGCCCCTTCTTACGGACGATCTCAACCACCTGGTCCACATATTTTCTGCAAAGCTCCTCACTCTCTGCCTCAACCATAACACGAAGCAGAGGTTCTGTGCCGGATTCTCTCACCAGGATCCTTCCGGTGTCTCCAAGCGCCTCAGCCACACTCTCTACTGCTGCCTGCACATCCACATCTGCCTGCGCTGCTGCCTTGTCATGGACACGCACGTTCTCAAGAACCTGGGGATAGATCGCCAGATCAGCGGTAAGCTCACTGAGCTTTTTCTTCCTTGCCATTATAACTTCCATCATCTTCAGACTTGTAAGGATGCCATCCCCGGTAGATGCATACTTGGAAAAAATAATGTGCCCGGACTGCTCACCACCAATACGGCAACCATTCTGCATCATATATTCATAAACATATTTATCCCCTACTGCAGTCTTCGCATAATCGATATCAAGAGCATCAAAAGCCTTGTAAAGGCCAAAATTGGACATTACCGTAGTTACAACCGTATTGGTGAGAAGCTTTCCGCGCTCCTTCATATAACGGCCGTACACATAAAGGATCGCATCCCCGCTGACCACATTTCCCTTCTCATCCACACAGAGACAGCGGTCCGCATCTCCGTCGTAGGCAAAGCCAACATCCAGCCCCTTCTCCACTACAAGCTTCTGGAGACCCTCGATATGGGTGGAACCGGCATTGTTATTGATATTGGTACCATCCGGCTCAGCATTGATCACATAAGTCTTCGCTCCCAGTGCATCAAAAACCGCCTTTGCGATATTCCATGCACTTCCGTTGGCACAGTCCAGACCAATCCTCATTCCCTTAAAGGAATATACTCCCAGGGAGATCAGATATCCTATGTAACGGTTCCGGCCTGCCGAATAATCCACCGTCCTGCCGATCTCACCGCCCTTTGTAAAAGGAATCTCATGCCATTTCTCTCCGAACAGCTGAAGACGGTCATCCAGATAATCCTCCACCAGAGCGATGATCTCCTCCTCCATCTTCTCACCCTGGCCGTTGATCAGCTTGATCCCGTTATCATAATAAGGATTATGGCTGGCAGAGATCATAATACCGCAGTCAAAACCATCGGTACGGGCAACATAAGCCACAGACGGCGTTGTTGTCACATGAAGAAGATAAGCATCCGCTCCGGATGCCACCAGCCCGCCAACCAGCGAATACTCAAACATATAGCTGGAACGTCGGGTATCCTTGCCGATCACGATCCTGGCTGCAGCCGTCTCCCCCGCTCTTCTGCGCAGCTCATTATAATACCATCCCAGAAAACGCCCGATCTTAAATGCATGATCCGCCGTCAAAGAAACACCCGCCTCCCCACGGAAACCATCTGTACCAAAATATTTTCCCATTTCTAGCTCTCCTTTGTGTGTTAATATTTATAACTTATCTTATATATTGATGTGTCATACAGATCGATCAGAATTGTTCTTATCTTTCTGTATGAACATCAATAATATTATCTATATTTCCATCAGATTTACAGCCTCTGAACAGCCACTTTACATCGCTTCTTACAAAAAGCAACTCCATACGCCAGAATATTATTTCTTCCTTCATTACGTAACCGTTCATCGTACCGCTTTTCTCTGATCTGTGCCAGCGCTCTTTCACATGCATTTTGCAATCCTGAAAAAGTCTGAGAATATTTCAACTCGATAACGATCCCGGCATCCGGATCTTCCGGTTCTGCCAGAATATCTGCAAAACCATCTCCAGATTCCGCATTAGACTGAACAAGCCAGTTTGGATCACTACGCAAAAGCCCCAACAAAAGTCCATGATAAAAAATTTCTTTTTCTTCATTTCGTCCTTTTGTATCAAAAATACTGATCGTATTTCCCAGAATCTTTGTAAGGCGTTCCTCAATCTCACCTGCATTCCCTTCATTTATTGCTTTCAGCAGATTTTTCGTCGGCTCCGCCTCTTTCAGCACTGCGCGGTCAAACCATTCCTTTATCTGAAGCACATAAACTTCTCTTATCTCCCTGTTCGGAATGGTCAGACGATACACTCCCCGTTCGATCTTCCCTGCCTGTGTAAGATATCCTGTAGTAAATAATACACTCCAGAGATTATCCAGACTGTTATCGATTTCATCATAGGTCAACTCCATACGGACCGTTTTCTCAATAGACTCACCTGCGATCAGACGCTCTATCTCATCTCTTGTAGTCTTATCTGCCCTGTCAATAAATCTCCTTACCAGTTCATTCCCACTGGTATTGATCCAGTAAGACAGCGGCTCCGCATCCGGATTCCCACGCAGACAATCTACATGATTGATCACATCCCATGGGCAGTACACATCCGTATTTCCAAAATGATATCCATCATACCATTCCTTTGTTTCGGAAAGATGATCCTCCATGCCATATGCTGTAAGCAATCTGCAGACCTCATCATCTGTGAAACCAAAATGCTCATCAAATCGATGATCCGTGATCGAAAGCACTTTGAAGTTATTAAGTCCTGTAAAAATACTCTCTTTAGACACGCGAAGACACCCTGTTAATACTGCAAAATACAGAGAATCGTTAGTCTTAAGTGCCTGTCCGAACACACCGCGTATCATGAGCACCATTTCTTTATAATATCCATGCTGAAAAGCCTTATCCAGAGGAACATCATATTCATCTATAAGAATGATCGTCTTCTGCCCATAATGCTTATGCAACAGCTGAGACAATATCTGCAACGCAGAAGAAAGAATATTTTCATCCATAGAATATCGGCCATTCTCCACAGAGATCAATGTACGATATATATCTTTATCCGTTTCTGTCAGTCTGTCACTCTCCAATAAAAACAGAAAACGACTGGCCTCTCTGCCTACCAGTTCTGTCAGCTGATAGCGTGCATTCTCAAAGGTAAGTCCATCAACATTCTTCAGTGATAAAAACACTACCGGAAATTTCCCCATATACTGTTCACACAGTTCTTGTTTCCGGGAAATATAAAGACCTTCAAACAGCGCTTCATCTGCCCCGATCTCGAAGAAACAACGAAGCATACTCATATTCAATGTTTTCCCAAAACGCCGAGGTCTTGTAAAAAGATTTACTTTCCCCCACTGATCGATCAGTTGTTCGATAAGCCTGGTCTTATCTACATAATAAAAATCCGCCTGACGAATTTCCTGAAAATTCTCAATTCCCACCGGTAGCTTCGGTCTCTTCATATTCCGCGTTCCACTCCCTTTCAATGCGAAAAATCACATACAAATATGCCAATTGCCACGTGATTCGTGCTTTCAGAGTAGCACAATACGCTCTTTTTGTCTATTGATTTATTTCGACTCCGTTCGACAAACATATCCGCCTTACCTGCGCAGCTCTGAAGCTTTTTCACAAAATCCTCTTTCCAAAAGCAATAAACTATGTTACCCTGAAAATGGATCAGATGATAAAATAACTCTGATCACATAACAAGATCGAAGGTGGTGAAACCTATGGGTACAAAGAATACCATCACCAAAGATTACATGGCTGACAACCCACAGAGAAGCAAAGCAATGGCCCTCCACATCCGGAGAATATCTCACCGGCTTCTACAAAGATGACCGGCTGATTCCGGTCATCACCGTAGTCGTATACTTCGGCTCCGATACCTGGAACGCTCCCAGAAGCCTCCACGAAATGCTCTCTGTCCGGGACCCCGAGATTCTTTCTCTGGTCCCGGATTACCGGATCAATCTCTTCTCACCTGCCGAGATAAAGG
>SKEF01003551.1_pt1 | contig 10636 bp, 11 predicted proteins | sample 4826691 | NCBI WGS metagenome assembly SKEF01 (sample SAMN11008816, study PRJNA524170) | human gut metagenome | biome: Human fecal sample; material: Feces; isolation source: fecal sample from pouch patient p23, p27 | host: Homo sapiens | place: Israel: Tel-Aviv | collected 2016-08-24
CTGACTGAGTAACTTTAGACTCCAGCTTAGCCTTTCTGGCTTCCTTAGCTGTAAGCTCTGTTAAAACCTCCGGTACTTCATCAAGTGAATAAACTTTAATAACACACTGATTGCTTGCAACGTTAGTTTTCTTGATTAAACCATGTGCCTCAAGTCGTTTCATACATGCAATCACGGATGTTCTTGTGATTCCAGCATACTGACCAAGATGAGCATATGTAGGGGTATAATATTGCCCCTTATCGTGATAAAACTTTTGTTCATTCAACATGACAGTGTAAATAATACGGTCGGCAGCTTTAACGCCATTAGTCATCTGATAAATACGGTCATCAAACATGTGAAATTTTTCCATTATATTTTCCTTTTTAAAAATAAAACAAAGAAAGGGCTGACCACGTATAGTGACCAACCCCAGAGGGAGTGAATTAATTAGAAGATGGACTGATAAAGGAACTCAGAAGCCTGAGCGATTACGCGAGTATTAACAGCAAAAGGAAAAGCCTTGATTGAATAAGAGGCCGTGAAAATCCGTCAATACCCTGACGCCTCCCAACGTTGTAACCTCTTAATGTTCTGAGTTCTTTTATCAGCCCACTATGAAACTATACCATGTGTGATTATAAATTGCAACAATTATTTCACAGAATAATTACTGATTGGTCATTTATTGTTCACAGGAATACTTCTTAATATCTGAATCGCCTGTCTTGTAAATGACCATATTTTATGAGAATTTTAGCTCAACCTTTGAGCAATTCTGTATGACGTGCTCAGAGGCATTCTGAGAACATCTGCAATGCACTTAATGGATTTGCCTTGCCTGTATAGTTTTATGAAGCTGTCGAGCGTCTCAGGTGGGTAAATGGTGGGTCTTCCTCTTAAGCCTCCTCTGTTAATGATGGTTAACGGTAATAGCGTGTCATGCTCAGTTGCAGCGCCATCCATTGAGAAACTAAATTCTCGGTGTAGGTTACGAAATAAACGATACGGTGTACGCCAGTCATCAGAACCACCATGATGCTTCCCGATTAAAATATGCTCAATTGACATAAGAAATAAAAATTTTTATTGCAATCACTCTTGACAAGGTTTACTCTCTTTTAAGAGATACTTAACAGGCTTTCTAAAAGGATATCCTTTCTGGGATATCTATCTTTTATCTTAAAAGTCTTTACAGATACTTTAAAGATATCTGTATATATTCTGTACAGTAACTTTTCAGACTCTGAAAATTTTTATAAAATCGTAGTAGCCCCTCTTCAAATTCCCTCTCTGAGAATCTTCAAAAATATCTGACAGATGTCTGTAGCTGCTAAGTACCCGTCACACCAGCTATGTGACCCCCTTTGCAAAAAAGCCAAATATCAGCTACATCCATGTAACTATTCAGTAACTTATTTAGCAAGTCTGTAATAAGTTGCTCTAGAGATTCCTAACTCTTCCTGAATCTGCAACCTCGTCTTACCTTGTGAAATAAGCGTCTGTACAGCCTCTGAAGAAGCTTTTACAGGCCTCCCCATATGTACCCCTTCAGCTTTAGCACGTTCAATACCAGCCTTTCTACGCTCTGCTATCAAGCTTCTTTCAAGCTGTGCCAACGTTGACATAATGCCTAACATTGCTTCACCCATAGCGCTTGATAAGTCAAACCCTTCTCTAAGGCTGATAACTGTCACACCTTTAGCCTGTAGCGCTTTAACCGTTGATAACACATCAATTGTGTCACGTCCAAGACGGTCTACAGCTACCACAACTACGGTGTCACCTTCTCGTGCATAAGCTAACAAACTACTGAAACCGTTTCTTAAAGAAGCTTTGACAGAACCACTGACAGCTTCATCAGTGAACCATTTAGCAATGTTGTACCCTGCCTCTTCAATTTGCATTTGCTGGTTAGTGATGGATTGGTCATCTGTACTCACCCTGCAATATCCAAGTATCGCCATACATCCCCCTTAGAAGTCTCAAAAGTTAGTCTCATAAGTTTAGCTGTCTCATAATCCAAAAACAACCTTTTGAGACTACTTGAGGGTGCATTCTACCGTTACGTTGAAAGTGTCTCAAAAGGAAGTCCTTTTAAGACTGGTTATGAAGGAGCTATGAAGATTTTAGGAGGGTAACTATAACCATCACTTTCTAACTTTCACGCAGGATATCGTTAAGTTTCTTGATAGTTACACCATGTGACCAACTGCATGAATAGCGTTATATAGCCATGTATATAGCACTTTTCTAAGGGTCGAGAGAGGGACGACTAACACCCTGCATAGCTCCCTGAAAAGAGACTTCACAGATTCTTTATATATTTCAATAAGTTATGCTAAAAAGAGACTATACCGATACTGCATAGAATCTGTGTAGGATTGCATAGATAGCGCATAAATACACCGTTAAATTGAATAGGGATTCACCTGATATTGTCCTGTTTTTCCAGGTATGTTCTATAGTTGGGCTTGTTATGAGGATGCTTCATCCGAATCATCTACCAACCCCTAATCATCCTCATAGTGTATTTAGACCTTGATGATTTTGGTCAAACATCTGTTCAAGACCTTTTGAAGAATCGCTCTGTAATTGGATACTTCACACCTAAAGGCTGTGAGGAGATATCTGGTTATTATCCTGCAATTATAGATGAAACAACATTCTACAAAGTTCAACAACTATCACATTATCGTTACGGTCGAAAACCTGTTTCAGATAAACCATTGAGTGTGAATCTCTTTAAAGGGGTTATCCGTTGTTCTGAATGTGGTCATGCTCTGATTATCACAGGCTTTAGCGATACAAGAAACGGGATTTATCGTTGTCCTCTTCGTAATGAAAACCGTTGTAGTGCTAAAGGGCTGTCACGTAAGCAAACCGATGGTACATTGCTTACCCTGCTATCTCGTCTTGACCGATTTGATAGCGATACGACGAATGTCATAGATATGTTGAGGCTACACCGTGAACACATCTCAAGCAATATTGAAAAGCTGGTACAGCTATCACTTGAAATTGAAGATTTGTCAGCTATTACCATCAAACTAAAGCAGTTAAAAGGTGAGCTATCACAAGTTGATGCGGATATCGAGAAGGAGACACAACGCCTTAAATCTATTGATGTGGGTTGTTTGTCTGATTGTGACTTGACTACAAAGGCGGGAAGGATTGAAGCACAACTGATAATCAAAAGTGCTGTTAAAGAGGTCGTTTTAAATACTGCTAAACGTCGCTGTAAAGTGACTTTTCACAACGGTAAGGTAATTGACCTATCAATAACAGAAAACCCCTCAGAGGACGTTACAGAGGCTATACAGTCGCTTTCTGAAGTCACTGAGAGGGGTTTAATAGATGTTGATGAGGTTATCATATAGTTGAGATTCTATCGTCAGTAGCGCTTGTTAGGATTCACAGAAAACTTCCGTAAAGCATTACCCGACTTAAGCGCCTTTGAAGCTTGCTCATTAGCGGCATCTGAGAAGGTGCTTTTTCCATTCTTAATTTTGACACTTCTACCACAATTGATACGGGCTTGAAGTTGCTCATTAGTAAGTTCACTCGTAGAGCGATTATATAGCTCCTGACACATCAACATACCGTTACCTAAGCTTGTTGTAGTGTTACCAGTATTCTTCTTAGAAGTAGCACCACCGTCATTTGTAGTAGCGGTTTTGCCAGTGGCTGCTGAAATATCAGTTTGTCCTACGATTGAACGAAATTCTACACCTTGGAAGGTCATCTGAATACGAAGACCATTAGCAATGGTATGCTCTTTACTCACTTTAAACTGAGTAATGATACTATCAGTGATAGATATTCCATCTTTACAAACAATAGTGATGATTTGCTTCTGGTCTCGCCATTGTTCAACCGTAGAAATAAAGGTCTCTACAAGTTGCCCCTGTCTGGTTAATAGAACTGAACCCGTCGAATCAACCACTACAACACCGCTAATAGAGATGGTCTTAGGTGCTCTCTGAACATTATCAGTGATAGTTTGCCCCGATTGCATAGCCTGAGTTGTCACCATCATAGGGCTGTCATATTCCATCTGTTCAGTAGCTGTTAAGGCAAGAAAAGATTCTACATTATCTCTAAGGTGAAAATAGATACCATCTTTACCTGAGTATCTAATTTGCTTTGTGTCAAACATTGTTGTTATTCCTATTCTGTTAAGCGTGAGCTACGTGAAATCTAATTTTTGATGTTGGTATCTTTTCAGAAGAAATCACGTAGCATTCGACTATTCATAGTTGAATCGTCATACTAGATAAAGATTAATAGATTGCCATGTGTGGCAATAAATATTAGTAGTTCTAACATTGTTTATTCCTCTGGGTAAGCTGAGCTAATCAAGGTATCTTCCTGCATACGGTTGATGTGTGATGTTGTCCTTTCATCGATAACTTTCCCATCAAGTACCGTCTGAGTTGTGATATTGATTGTCTGAGGCTGAATATTTACTGACGGCTTGATAACCTTTAAATCTTGTGTGAATGTTTCCACTCGACCTTTCAGGTTATTCAATGCTTCAGGTGAAAACTGTGGAACATCTTTTGATTTGCCCTGAACCATAGCCCATAAAACAGCGGCTAAAGAGTTCATGTCACCAGACAATGCTTGGTCTGTAGGTTCCACCTTTGACCTTACAACTTTGTCAATTGGATTATCTGACTTACTCATCTGACGTTCATAGAACGGTTTGACAATGGCATTAATCACATCAGTTGCCATACCGACAATCATTACTTTGGTAATTGCATCAGCTACAGATAATTTTCCTTTACCACCTTCAACACTACCGGAACGTGAATTAATTCTTCCTGCTGCTGTATTTGCTACATTTCCAAGCGTGGAAATAGCCCTAATTAAGTTCCAGATACCACCTACAGCACCAATACCAGACCTTACAGCGACAATACCAGCAAGTCCCTTTAATGCACTTAACAGGCCATTTGCGATACCATCAGCTACAGCTTTTTGAGTGTCATTTAATTCTCTGTAAGCAAGGGTCACTCTGTCAAAGAATCCCTGCACTCGGTAGCTAATCGTGGTTAAATCATCAATACCGTTTGACATACTTTTCATCAAGTCGCCAAAATGTTCACCAAGATTTTTAGATTGACCACCTAGTGAATTAAGTAAATTAGTCAGTGACCTTGTAAAGTCTGTTAACCCTTCCTGTGAACCGTCGAACATTAAGGCCAGATTATTATTCCATGAATTAGAAAGGCGGCCTAACTGCGTCTGAGTAGAGTTAATAATCTTTTCCCATCCACCAGCTTTATCAATCATCCTTCCCATTTCAGCGGATACTTTAGGAAGAACATCTTTAGAAAGAACTTTACCGTCTTTCATAGCCTTGTCTAATTCTTCTGTAGTCATCCCAAGGCTTCTGGCAAATAACTGGAAAGCACCTGCCATTCTGTCACCTAATTGACCGCGTAATTCTTCAGCCTGAATCTTGCCCTTAGATGCCATCTGCTCGAAAGCTTTCAGAATCCCGTTAATCTCTTCTGTGTTCAGTCCCATTAGTCGGGATGTACCAATCACATTAGAAAATAAGGATTCTTTCTGGTCTGCATTCATATCACCAGCACCAGCGGAAAACTTAGCAAAGCTACTTAATGTTTCAATCTGGTCTACACCTGTATTATTAGCAAGATTCTTCACAAATTCTGTAGCTCGTTTAGCACCTTCATCACCTAAAACGAATTGTGCCGCTCGTTGTGATGCTTCTTTTTTCAGACCAATCTCCATAACCTTCTTGTAAGCTTCTAACGCTGTCTGAAAGCTGTAAATGGCTGTACCTGCTTTGATTGCACTTGTAGCTAATACATCCAGACCATTCGAAGCATTTTCACTGTGATTATTTTTGCTGGTGGTCTTATTAAACTTAGAAAGTGTTTCACGTAGATTTTGATTTAACTTTGCTAACTCACGATTAAAAGCTTCGTTTCCAAGTGTCTTGGATTTACTGCTCAAGCTGTAATATTGGCTCTTAAAATACTTCTCAAGCATAGGATTAAAGTCACGAAGCTTAGACATATTCACGCTATGCGCTGCTGTGATTGCTCTGTTGCCGCTAATTAGTGGCTGTCTCGGTTGTTTTGGAGGATTAACAGTGTCATTAAATCTGGTGGTAAACTGGAAAGCTTTTGTGTTTCTTGCTCTCTGTTCAATCTTGTCAAAGGTCTTATTAAACTTCCTTTCAAGCTGCCCTAAAGAACTTGTCAGATTGCTGTCAAGTTGCTTGGTATCGACCTTAAACGCTCTATTCAAATTACGTTCAATTCTTTGTGCTGACTGCAAAGCTGCCTTTTCAACTCTTTGCAATCCCTTAACAACGTTCTCGCTGAAGCCTAGTTCAACGATAAAACTATCAACTTTAAACTGTGCCATTGTTCATATTTCACCTCTTTAAGCGTGAGCTACGTAAAAAATAATTTTTGGTGTAGGTATTAGCTTTACAGATTTCACGTAGCACACATAGGATTCGATAGAAGACTATCTCATATACAAAAAAGGAGAGTTACCTAGATTGCCATCCAGATAATCTCTCCCGTTGATTTTACCCAACCAATTCTATTCTCAAATTAATGGTAAACGTAAGAATACATCCCATCATCACCTAAAATCTGTGCGTCACATGGTAATTTATCTAAGCACCATGAAGGAATCTTACGTACCTTTGGTTTGTGTGAGGTGATAACTCGACGTTGATTTCCAATTCGTAGCTTTGGTTTGGTTTGTAACTTTAAGTTTTCACAAGCCGACTTAATAGTTTCATAACGCTGTTGCAAATCAATCATTCACCACCTCCTTTTTAATTCGCAGTTAAAGTGCCTTGCTATATTTCTGAGAAATCTTCGTAAGCTGCTCAATATCAGCCTGCATAGCAATCTTCTTAGCATCTTCATATTCTTTCACAATGCCTTTCATAGCCTGAAGCTCTCTTGAGAGATACAACTTAACATTTTCAAGTTGCTTGTTACGTGATGCCAAGATGTTCTGTCTGGCAAGTTCAGCGAGTTCTTCATCGCTCTTATCGGTCATGTAAATAAACTGACCAGCACCTCTTGAAGCTTTAACCATCTTCACAATCCGGTATCCATCAGGAAGACTACTAATCACGGCTGGGATGTTTTCTGGATAAATACCAAAACCATCATTGTCTTCGTATTGGTAATAGACAAATGGTTTCTGTGACAATTCATCCTGAATCTCAAATTCTGACGGCTCAATAGCTGATTGCATCAGGGTAACTTTGCTGTAAGCGTCATCAAGTTTAATTCTTTGTGCTTTCAGCAGTGGGTAATATTTCTTTTCAAGCTCAAGTAATGCTTCACCCTTGCAAACATCAGGCATTTCTTGAGGCTCAGGAGACACAAAGGTAATTTGCTTCGGTGACATCTTTAGCTCTTGCTCAAGCTTAATTCTTTCATCGTGTTCTTTACGCTGAATAGTGATAGCTGGATGTTCAATCTGTGGCGACCAGTCCCCGAAGCTATCAATCTTTTTACCGTTAATGTAAATATCGTTTGTCATTGTTTTTTCCTCTTCTAAGCTAAAGTATTTCAGTTTTTAAAAAGCACACCTGACAGCCATACAAAACTTGGAAGAGGCTTAAAAGCGTTTGCCAAGTATGCTTTTTAAAAGCTGAAAAAGCCCTAGATAACTAAAACGCTATAAAGGGCTGGTGAAGAAATTTCTTTAAAAACTCTTAAAAAACGCCCTAACTCATGATTAGGGCAATCTGTAAAGGATTCAAACGAATGAACAAGAGTACTTTTTGAGATAGCCTATCTAGTGTGGGCTAAATAGGCCATGACGAAAAGCATTGCACCTTTCAGAATGTTCGGTATAGAACATACCTCACCAACTCAGAATATCCATCCATCGGATTATTGAAAGAAATATAAGAGAGAATTACTCTCCCATAATTAAAATTATGTCATGCTCAAGGTTATTTGTCAACAGCTTTTTAACAGGTTGGTAACATTTATACTTTAATAGATGCACCTGCAATCATACCAATCAATACAAAACAGATAATCACCAATTCCATTAATGCACCACCTTCGAATCCGTCACCAAAATATTGTCAGCGTACAAAATTGCTATAGCCGCCTTGAGATATTTTTCAGGGCTAACGCTGTATTTGTTCGTTTGCTCGATAACCAATCTTTTCATATCGCTGTCTGTCATTGGTAGTATCATTCGAGGCTCGTTAAACTCCACCGACTGAATAAAATCTTCAATTGTTTCTGAGTTATCAGCCATTAGCCTTAACAGCCTGTCAAAGTCAATTGATACACCGGAATCAATGAAGCTTTGCACCATCAGAGCGGTGTCGTTATCAACGAAAATTTGTAATGGGAAGTTGTTCATTTTTAAATTCCTCTAAAACACATCTCAGACCTCTTAAAATAGCCATTCTGAGGCCAGTAACCATGCGGGTTACAGAGGGAGTTGCACTGGCTGGTAAGGTAATTTATCAAATTAAGGTGCAACTCTGCCTGTAAAGTGCATTCTACCGTTACTTAGATGGTTATTTTGAATTGTCTTTATTAATCAATGATTTAACGTAGAAATACTGTCTCCGTGAAATACCATATTTTTCTGTAATGTATCGCTGAGATTGACCAGCATTTATGGCCTGAGTGATATCATCACGGTTATAGCGGTTACCACGGGATTTATATTTGTCACCATCCACATCTTCTGAGGTATTGAAGTCTTCAATCAGCTTAATTGCATCGTGAAGGTCATCTTCTGAGGCATAATCGAAGGTATGGATAATCTCAAAATCACCAGTATCTGCTGGTGCATTCTTCCATCTGGAGAAGCGGGATTTTAATTGCTGGTGTGTGAAGGGTTCAGCATTACGAGTTAAATCTTTCCATGTTCCGTTATTCTCACGGACAAGGTGACCTCTATGGCGATAAAACGCATGATAATCAAATGTGCATAGCATTAAACCCCCAGCCTATCCGCTAATTGATGGACCTTAGTGCTTAACACCTGAATCATTGAGCAACCTGCCACTGCGGACTGTGCTTTGAGTAGTTCCAGTTGGTCCGTTGTGATTCTGATGGCCTTAGAACCCTCTGCAACGCCCTTAACGTTATCGAAAGGGGTCAAGGTTACCGGCTCTTTTAGAAGCTCTCCAACAAGCGCCGTATGCTTCATATCGGGATATTTGGTTTTGATTGCTGCCAGTCGTTCAAATGCCTCTGGCAAAAGGCGCGTAACTGTGTGAGTCATTGTAAAAATCTCCTTAAATCTCTTACTCATACTACAATCTTAACATCTATTTAACATATTGTCAACATCTCATTTACATGATATTATGGTTATAGGGGCTGATACAGGTCATTCCCTTTGATAAATAAGGGGAATTAATGGGCTTTCTTGAAACAATTGCTGAATCTCACAGATTCGCAAGCTTAGGTTGCTTTGTGTTTCTGGTGCTTCTGGTGTATCAGCTTTTAAAAATGATTATCGCCAAAAGTACACGATTCAATTTCAGCATTAAGCTTTTCAAATATGAAATCACAATTACGATTGATGATGGTAAAACAAACTAACGTTTTGTGATAATATTGGTGGCCTTTAAGTTGCTGGGGTCACCGTCTTTTAATCGTAGCTGGTGGACTGAATCCCAGATATCATAATGATACAGCACTGCAAACTTCAAAGCGTCAATCTTTAAATCTGTCACACCATCAAAAAAGAAATAATTCTTTCCTTCCTTCTTCGGTCGAATCCGGTAAACCTCCCCATGAGTATCTTTCAGAAGATGACCTTCACGAGAAATGCTGTAACGCTTTAACAGGTAATCTTTGTATCTCTTTTCACCGTGATATTCTTTCATTGAATACCTCCACCTGCATAGTACATCTTCGGTTTAATCTTCTCTTTCTTTGAATCAGTGTGAGTTTTCTTTTTGGGTCTGTAAGTAAAATCATCGTCACCATCATCAAAGTCATCAAGTTCATCAATTCTGTTCTTTAGCTTTGCCTTTCTGAATCTTTCTTTAATTTCTGCTTTACGCTGTTCACGTTTCAATTCCTCTTCAGGGTCTTCTTCATCATCAAGGTAATCATCGAAGGGGTCCATCTCATCATCAGTGGCGGGGCACTGTGTGTTTTTATGGTCACTATCAACATTCACATCAGAGATTTTATCTTCCTCTAAGTCAGATGCTTTAGAGGTCTCTTTAGTAGCTTCACTATCAAGGTCAGATTCATTCATAGAGAGAAAATCATTTAATTCATCCAAAGAAAGAAAGTCATCTTCTTTAATATCACATTCATGTGAATCACAGAGCGAAGCTCCCTTCTTAAGAGATTCTTCTTCAAAGTCATCTTCTTTATTGTTATTAATAAGTTCTTTCTTGTTATTACTGTTATTATACGTGTCAAAGATTTTGACTGACTGAGTAAAAAATTTTGACTCAGTGGGTAAAGAATTTTGACTCAGTGGGTCATCTTTCTTGACTGACTGAGTAACTTTAGACTCCAGCTTTGCCTTTCTGGCTTCCTTAGCTGTAAGCTCTGTTAAAACCTCCGGTACTTCATCAAGTGAATAAACTTTAATAACACACTGATTGCTTGCAACGTTAGTTTTCTTGATTAAACCATGT
>SKEF01003552.1_pt1 | contig 10633 bp, 10 predicted proteins | sample 4826691 | NCBI WGS metagenome assembly SKEF01 (sample SAMN11008816, study PRJNA524170) | human gut metagenome | biome: Human fecal sample; material: Feces; isolation source: fecal sample from pouch patient p23, p27 | host: Homo sapiens | place: Israel: Tel-Aviv | collected 2016-08-24
CGGTTACCTAAACGGGATCAACCCGTTCAACCAACCAGGGGTCGAGGCTTACAAGACCAACATGTTTGGCCTGCTGGGCAAGCCGGGCTTTGAAGAAATCGGCGAACAACTCAAGAAAGAAATGGACGACTAAAAGGAGAATTACCATGACCATGTTATTAGGATCAATCGAAGCTGGTGGAACGAAGATGGTTTGTGCCGTTGGAAACACCAACTACCAAATCAAGGATTCCATCCACATTCCGACCACGACACCGGAAGAAACGCTGGGCAAGATTATCGATTACTTCAAGCAGTTCGATAACCTGTCCGCCATCGGGATTGCCTCCTTTGGCCCGATCGAAATTCGCCGCTCCTCACCGAAGTACGGTTACATCACCGACACGCCGAAGCCGGGTTGGTCAAACGTGGATTTCGTTGGCCCAATCAAGAAGGCTTTGAACGTGCCGATCGCTTGGACGACCGACGTGAACGGCTCCGCTTACGGGGAATACCTGATGGCAACCTTATTTAACCGCCGGATTCACTCCCTGGTTTACTTCACCATTGGGACCGGGGTCGGCGGCGGTGCCGTCATTGACGGGAACTTCGTTGGTGAACAGGGCCACACCGAAATGGGGCACATCCGTGTTAAGCGCCACCCAGACGACCTGGATTTTAAGGGAATCTGCCCGTTCCACGGCGACTGCCTGGAAGGCTTAGTTGCCGGACCAACCTTTGACGCCCGCTTAGGCAAGCCGGGGAAGGAAGTGCCGCTGACTGACCACGTTTGGGACATCATGGCATACTACGTGGCCCAAGCGGCTTTAGATACGACCTTGATGTACCGGCCGGCCCAAATCGTCTTCGGTGGTGGGGTCATCTCCGAAGACTTCTTAAAGAAGGTCCGGGCGGAATTCAAGAAGCTCTTAAACGATTACGTAGAAGTGGGCGACCTCGATAAGTACATCACGATGCCGATGGCCAAAAACAATGGCTCGGCCACGATCGGGGACTTTGCCCTCGCGTTGCAGGCGGCCACGGAATAGGGAGAGCGACAGAAATCTCTGATTTCGTAGTCGCTCCCCCGCAAGCACCAATAGGACTCCAACGGGTTCGCCAGAACCAATGGAGTCCATTGGTGTACTGCGTTTAAAGTGCGGACAGGCCGTGGGCTAAGTTAGGGGGAAAGGTTGATGCGGCACGCACCGTTCTTCGTCCGTACTTAGGCACTAGGCTTGTGGCTAGGAGCACGTTATCTGAATATCCGTAAAAAATAAGCATCCAAAATAAGCCCCGTCACGTTCGTTTAACGAACGCGGCGGGGCTTTTAAATTAGACTAGAATTTTGACTGCATCGAAGGTTGGTTTCCACTTCTTTTAACTAAAACTTCGGCTTATACCGCGCAAAGAGGGCGATCGCTAAGATGGCGGTCAACAGGTCGGCCACGGCTTGGGCGGCGATGATGCCGTGGTAGCCAAAGAAGTGGGTGAGGATGACGATGGCCACGGTGAAGATGATCCCTTGGCGAGCCAATGACAAAAGTAGGGCGGGCAGGGCCTTGCCCATCGATTGGAAGACGGTCGTAAAGACCAGGGTGAAGCCGGCGAGCGTCGAAGAGATGACCAGCCAGCGAACCATGACGGCCCCCTCCTTGACAACCGTCGGGTCCTTCATGAACCAAGTGATGATGACTGGGGCCAAGAAGAACATGATCACCGTCATGACCAGGGCAAAGCCGCAGACCACTAACAGGTCAAAGCGTAGGGCGCCCTGGAAACGGCGCCAATCCTTGGCACCGTAAACGTAACCGATCAACGGTTGGGCCCCGAAGGCAAAGCCGATGAAGATCATGTTGATGATCATCGACACCTTAAGGGCGATCCCCATGGCGGCGACGGAATCGGCGCCGTAGTCAATTAGGTAGCGGTTGGTCAGCGCCATCGCTAGGGTGGCCATGACGTTGGTGATGCTGGCGGGAATCCCGATTGCGTAGATTTGGCGCTTAAGGTCCCAGGAGACCTTGGTTTCCTTGATCGAGGTGGTCAGCTTCTGAGACTTGGTGCGCAGGTAGTAAATCATTAAAAGGTCACCAATTACGTTGGAGGTGACGGTGGCTAGTGCCGCCCCGGCCGCCCCTAAGCCGAGGGTGAAGATGAAGATCGGGTTTAAGACGATGTTGATGATTGTCCCGGTCATCGAGGCCTTCATTGATTCGACGGCTAGTCCTTCGGTACGCAAGATGTTGTTGGGGGCCAGGCCAAAGACGACAAAGGCCGCCCCCCAGGCCATCACGATGTAGTATTCATCGGCGTACTTCCAAGTCGCCTTGCTAGCCCCCAGCAAGTGTAGGCCTGGTCCTTGAAGATCAGCATCAGGGCGGAAACGATGATGCCCCAGAAAAAGGCGGCGTAGAAGGCGTAGCCGGAAACGTTACGCCCCTCTTGATCGCGTTTTTCCCCGAAGAGGCGCGAGATCACGGACGAGCCGCCGAGCCCAAAGATGTCACCAATCGCAATCAGAAGGGTGAAGACTGGGGCTCCCTGCGAAACCCCGGCGACCAGGGCGGGGTTTTGGGTTTGGGCGACGAAGAAGGTGTCGACCATGTTGTAAATCAGGGTAACGGCCATCGATAAAACGACCGGCATCGCCAGCGTGAAGTAGACGCGGCGGATCGAAGTATGTTCAAATAGTTGCTCCATGGTGGGTTTCACTTCTTAAAAAATATTATATCCATTGTAGGAGAATTGCGAAGGAGCGTGCAAGTGCAAAATTGGTCTAGTCGAAAAAATAAGAAGTTGGAACCGCTGCCAACTTAAAAAAGCCCCGTTTGAACCCCACCAAACAAAAGATATCCACAAACCAAGCGGCGCCCCTTGCGAAGGGGATTAGAATGGTCTAATCTTATCAACATTAATTCGGAAAGGGTTGAAGAAAGATGAACGCAGCAAACGTATTGTTCGTGATGGTCTCAAGCATCCTGGTCTTTTTCATGACACCGGGCTTGGCCTTATTCTATGGAGGGTTAAGCGAAAAGAAGAACGTGGTCAACACTTTTATGTCGGTGTACTTTATTTGCGGAGTCGCCGTGATTATGTGGATCATCGTTGGCTACTCCCTGTCGTTTTCCGGTAACGTTTGGGGATTGTTCGGGAATTTACACTGGGCGATGTTTCACCACGTTAACATCTTTGCCCTGACGGCCACCAAGATTCCAACCGGCCTGTACTCGATGTTTCAAATGATGTTTGCCATCATTACCCCGGCCCTCTTCATCGGGGCGGTGGTTGGTCGGGCCCGGCCGTGGTTCATCGTCGCCTTCGTGATCTTCTGGTCGCTCTTGGTTTATTACCCGCTAGTCCACATGGTTTGGGGCGGCGGCATCCTCGGTAAGTTAGGCACGCTCGACTTTGCCGGCGGGACCGTTGTCCACATCAACGCCGGGGTGACGGCCCTGGTCCTTTCCTGGATGGTCGGGCCGCGTTTGCAACGTCACAACGACCAACCGGCCAACCTGGGCTTGGTTTTAATCGGGACTTCCATCCTGTGGCTCGGTTGGTACGGCTTTAACGCCGGTTCGGCCCTAGCGATTGACAACGTGGCCGTTCAAGCCATGTTAACGACGACGGTGGCCACCGCGGTAGCCATGGTCGCTTGGCAACTACTGGAAGTCAGCTTTACCGGGAAGGTTTCCCTAGTCGGTACCTGCACCGGGACTGTCTGCGGGTTGGTGGCGATCACGCCGGCGGCCGGCTACGTCACCATCAGCGGGGCGGTCATGATCGGCCTGGGGGCGTCCATTTGTTCCTACCTCTTTATCACCTACGCTAAGCCACGTTTGCACCTGGATGATACCTTGGATGCCTTTGGTTGCCACGGGGTCTCCGGGATTTGGGGCAGCATCGCCACTGGGCTCTTTGCCACCAGCCAGGTTAACTCCCAAGTTACCGACAACGGACTCCTGTACGGCGGCGGACTGCACCAGTTTTTGGTTCAAATCGTTGCCACTCTGGCCACGATGGTCTTTACCGGGGTAATGTGCTGGCTGATCATCAAGGGCCTACGCCTCGTGATGCCGGTTCGGGTTTCGGCCAGGGAAGAAGCGGTCGGCCTGGACATCACCCAACACGGCGAGCGGATCATGGCCCGCTAATCGATTATTCTTCAACCCAACCAAGAAATAAGGGACTGAGAGAAAACGCATTTTCTCCCGGTCCCTTATTTGTTTTTTTGGATTATGTGCCTGCCTAATGGCTGGGTCGCACTCAACTATTCAAAGTACGCCGCCAACTTCTCCGGCGTCAGGGTCGCCTTGTCTTCGCCGGTCAGGTCGGCTTTGATCTGGCCGTCCTTCAAGACTAAGAGACGGTTGCCATAGTGGATGGCGTCTTCCATGTGGTGGGTGATCATCAGGGCGGTCAACTTGTCTTCGCGGATCCGCTGGTCGGTCGCCGCCATTAAAGTGGCACTGGTGTGGGGATCGAGCGCGGCGGTGTGTTCGTCTAACAAGAGGATGTCGGGACGCTTTAGGGTCGCCATCAAAAAGGAGAGCGCTTGGCGTTGACCCCCAGACAGGGCGCCGGTGGCCGTCATTAAGCGGTTTTCCAGCCCGTTATTCATCGTGGCGACCAGGGTCTTAAATTCGGTCAGCCGGGACTTGAGGCGGCGGAAGACCAGGTGGCGGGCCTGACCGCGTTTTTCGGCTAACAAGAGGTTTTCGGCCACCGTCATCCGCGGCGCCGTTCCTAGTTTGGGGTCTTGAAAGACCCGGGCTAAGAACTTGGTCCGCCCCTCCTGGGAGAGGTGGGTGATGTCTTGGCCGTTGTGGAGTAGTTGGCCGCCGTCCGCGGTCAGGTTGCCACCAATTACGTTGAAGAGGGTTGATTTCCCCGCCCCGTTGGTTCCAACGATCGTGATGAAGTCACCGGGGTTGATCGTCAGGTTGATTCCCTTGAGGATCGTGGCTTGGCTGGCGGTGCCGCGGTTGACGACCGTGGTGACGTTTTTTAGTTCGAGAATTGGTTTAGTCATGGGTGGCAACCCCCTTTAAGATTGGCTTTTTGATGTTTAAGATCCGGTCAATTTGCGGGATCATCATGCATAAGGCGAGGACGATTGCGGAGAGTAAGTTGAGGTCGTTGGCCGAAAAACCGAGTTGCAAAACGGCTAGGAGGATCAACCGGTAGAGGATCGACCCCAGGGTAACGGCGACCAGGCGTTGGCCCAGCGTCAGTTCGCCAAAGGCTACTTCACCGATGATGATCGAGGCCAGGGCGATCACGATGGTCCCAATCCCCATGTTGATGTCGGCGTAACCGTTGGACTGGGCGATTAAGGCGCCCCCCAGCCCAACCATCCCGTTAGAGATCATCAAGCCAACGATCGTCATCCGGTCGGTCCGGATCCCCATCGAGCGGGCCATGGTGGGGTTATCCCCGGTGGCGATGAAGGCCTGGCCGTAATCGGTGTTTAAAAAGAAGATTACTAAAACCGTCACGATCACAATCACGGTGAAACCGAGCGCCACCGAGTCAAAGTACTGGGGCAGGCTCTTTAAGAAAACGTTGGAAAAGAGGGTGGTTTGGCCGAGCAGGGAGGTGTTGGACTTGCCCATGATCCGCAGGTTAATTGAGTAAGCGGCGGTCATGGTGAGGATCCCAGCTAAGAGGCTGGGAATCTTTCCCTTGGTGGTTAACAGCCCGGTGACTAATCCGGCGAGCATTCCGGCACCGGTGGCGGCTAGTGAAGCCAAGAGCGGGTTGACCCCGTGGACGATCAGGGTCACGGCAACGGCCGCCCCGAGCGGGAAGGTCCCTTCCACGGTCATGTCGGTAATGTTTAAAATGCGGAAACTAAGGTAAAGGCCGAGGCCAAGTAGCGCCCATAAGAGCCCCTGGCCGATGGCGGATGTGATTAGAGTCATTATTTAAATACCTCCCCGTGGTCTTCGGCAGCCTTTTCGAAGGCCTTTGGCACCTTGAGGCCCAGCTTGTTAGCCTGCTTGAGGTTTAAGACTGGTTCTCCGTGACGAATGTATTCGATGGCGGTGGTTTCCGGCTTGGCCTTGCCCTTTAAAATGGCGACGACCACCTTAGCCCCTGCCACCCCGAGCTTGTATTGGTTGATGCTGTAGGTGGCGACCCCGCCGTCTTTGACCATCGTGTCGGCCGCCGGGAAGACCGGCTTATTAGCGGCGTCGGCGTTTTTAACCAGCGTCTGCATTGCCCCAGCAATCGTGTTGTCGGTGGGCACGATGACGGCGTCAACTTCGGATAACATCTGTTGGGAAACCTGGTCCAAGTCGTTGGAGTTAGCGATCGAATAGGACTTAAGGTTTAAGCCCATCTTCTTAGCTTGGGCGACGAATTGCTTGTGTTCCGATTCGGCTGACGGGTCCGAAGAAGTGTAGATGATCCCGAGGGTCTTGGCGTTTGGCATGAACTGGTGGACCAAGCGCAGTTGATCGGCGACCGGGGCCTGGTTGGAGATCCCGGTGATGTTGCCGCCCGGCTTTTTATCATTTTTAATCAGGCCGGCGCCCTTCGGATCGGTGACTGCCCCCAAGACGATCGGGATCTTCGTGGTGGCGTTGGCTAGGGCCTGGCTGGCTGGGGTGGTGATCCCAAACAGGATCGTGGAGTGGTCGTTCACCAGCTTGGTGGCCATCGTCTTTAAGTTTGACTGGTCGCCCTGGGCGTTTTGGTATTCGATGGTGACGTTTTTGCCGTCCTTGTAGCCCTCCTTAGCTAGTTCGTCGACAAAGCCCTTGTAGATTTGGTCCAGGGCCGGGTGGTGCATCAGGGTTAAGACCCCGATTTTAGGCTTGCTGGTGGTGGTGAGGCTGCCCCCCTCCTTGAAGAAGGCGACCCCCAAAAAGGCCACGAGCAAGACGATCAGTGTGTACATCCGCTTCATTGATTTTTCTCCTTTCCAAAATAAAAGGGGTCCGCGTTTTACGGGCCCCTTTTTGGAAAAAAGAAACGCCCGTACGTGGATCCGTACGAGCGCCAAAGTATGCTTTGAAGCCGGTACAGATGCAATCTGAAAGATCCCAGGTTGCATCCGTAAACGGTCAACCTGAGTTACCGGCTTTGCCAGGCGTTATTCACTTGGATAAATGGGTTACTCATGTTGACTGCTCCTCTCGTTTGATTTGTAACCACTATACCGGAGGGGCGCTCAACCTGTCAACCAAAAAATGAGAATAATTTAATTTATTTGTTAGAAAGTGAGTGCGAACCAACCAACTTGAATGAAGCCCCCTTTTACTAGTAGAACAAGTTAGCGGTGCCTTAATCGCCACAATCTTCAGCATTCTTGGTTTTACGGTTATACAGATAACGTGCTCACCAACCGCAGGCCTAGTGGCTAAGTACGGACAAAGAACGCCGCCGGGGGCGCCAACCATTTGCCCGAGTCTTACTACGGCCTGCCAGTTGGTTGGTTCGCACTTCCTATTAGTGTTACAATTGATTATTAGACTGAAAACGGGGGATTGATTTTCATGGCAGTACTAGACGTGTCCGGTTTGACGATGAGCTTCGCCGATAAAAAGCTCTACGATGACGCCAACTTCCAATTGGAACGCGGCGAACACATGGGGGTGGTCGGCCAAAACGGGGCCGGCAAGTCGACTCTAATTAAGATCTTGATCGGCCAGCTCTTACCGGTCGCCGGGCGGGTCCAGTGGCAAAAGAACACCAAGATTGGCTATTTGGACCAGTACGTCGACATTCCGGCCGGGATGAATTTGATCGACTTCTTGCACACCGCCTTTGCCGACTTGTACGCCATCAACGACCAGATGAACCAACTCTACCAAGACTACGCCACAAAAATGGACGACCGGCTCTTGACCCGGGCCGGGCGCTTGCAAGAAGAACTTGACGCCCATAATTTCTACGGGCTGGAGACCGAAATCGAGCGGGTGATGGCCGGGTTGGGCTTAAACGAACTGGGCAAGGAGCACGTGGTTGCCGAGATGTCCGGGGGGCAGCGCTCTAAGATTATTTTGGCCAAGATGCTCTTGGAAAATCCGGACGTGATCCTTCTGGACGAACCGACCAACTACCTAGATACCGCCCACATTGAGTGGCTGATTGAATACCTAAATGACTTTGCCGGGGCGGCGATGATCATTTCCCACGACTACGACTTCTTGGAACGGGTCACCAACACGATCGTCGACGTCTCCTTTGGCAAGATCACTAAGTACCGGGGCAGCTTCAAGCAGGCGATGCGCCAAAAAGAGGGAAAAAAGGCCCTCCAGGAGCGCGAGTACGAAAAACAACAGGAGGTCATCGATAAGGCCGAACGCTTCATCCGCAAGAACAAGGCCGGTTCCAAGTCGACGATGGCCAAGTCACGCGAAAAGATGCTGGCCCGGATGACCCGGATCGATCCGCCGGAGGATAACTTGAAGGCCTCCTTTAACTTCCCTTACGAAAATACCGGTTCGGCCAACGCCTTGCGGGTCGAAAACATCCAGGCTGGTTACGGTAAGCCGCTTTTGGCGCCGGTCACCTTTTCGATGACCGGGGGTGAAAAGCTGCTCTTTTCCGGCTTTAACGGGGTCGGCAAGTCGACTTTGATCAAGACGATTTTGGGCAAGATTCCGGCGCTATCAGGGACCAGTACCTTCTCCCCGTCGGCGAAGGTCAGCTACTTTGACCAGGACCTGATTTGGGATGACCCAACCAAGACGCCCCTACAAACGATCCAAGACCAGTTCCCGACCATGTTACCCAAGACGATTCGCCAGCGCTTGGCCAAGGCCGGTATCAACGCCGCCAACGCCCAAAAGCCGATGAACCTCTTGTCCGGGGGGGAACAGACCAAGGTCAAGCTGGCCCTCTTGGAGCTGACGCCCAGCAACTTCTTGATCCTAGACGAACCGACCAACCACCTCGACGACGAAACTAAGGAGGGGCTCAAGCGGGCCCTGCAAAATTTCCCGGGCAATTTAATTTTGGTTTCCCACGAGCAGTCCTTTACCAACGGCTGGCTGGATAAGGTCTTAAACGTCGAAAAATTAAGCCTTAAAAAATAGGGGTGCGCACTGTTAAACAAGAATTTAACCGCCAAGGAACCAGCCACGCCAATCCTTGGTATAATGGCCTTATACAAGGGGGGACCACGATGACTGAACGAATTAAGATTTTTTCCCACAACGACTTGGATGGTTTTGGGGCGCCGTACCTGCTCCAAGCCGTCCAGGAGACCGTTTTTCCGGACACGACCTTTGACATTGATAACATCGGTGCCGGCCGGATCGACGAGTACTTTGACCGCTGGTTGCACAGCCCGGAAGCCGGTAGCTTCACCGATGTGTACATCATGGACATGACGCCGGACTCCGAGCACACTTTCCAGGAACTAAACGCCAACTTCGCTAACCACTGGCTGGTGTTTGACCACCACGAAAGCGAGGCCGAGGCCCGCCAAAACCACGCCGCTAACGTGGTCACCCAAGCAGATGCGGACGTTAACCCGAGCGCGGCTAGCCTCGCCTGGGACTGGTTGACCACCCAGCCGCGGTTTGACCAGCTCAGTGCTGACCGGCGCCGCAACTTAGCCTACTTGATCGAGCTGATCCGGGCCTACGATACCTGGGACTGGCAAAACGACCCGAACATGAGCCAGGAGGTCCGGGTGGCCGCCGACGAGTTCGACCAGCTCTTCTGGTTCTACCCGCTCAGTCACTCGGCCGAGTTTGTCGAGCAGGTCTTTGCCCAGGGCTGGGAGCAGTACCGCCAGCAAAACGACCTGCTGGTCCAGACGCTGAATGACCGCCGGGACCACTACTTAAAGGGGCACTTAAAGGACCTGATGATCGAAGAAATCGCCGGTCACCAGTGGGGGATCGTCTACGCTAGCGACTACAAGTCCGAGATTGCCCACCGGCTGATGGAGGAAAACCCGGAGGTCGACGCGGCGATGGTCGTCGCTCCCACCAGCGTTTCCCTGCGGTCCAACGGCAAGGTTGACGTGGCCCAGTTTGCCGAGCAGTACTTCCGTGGCGGTGGTCACGCCGATGCCGCCGGCGGCCGCTTGGACGTTAACCTGATCCAAGTTGGAGAGCAAGCTGTGATCGACTTCGTCAAGGAAAAGATCGCCAACCAAGCAGAAGAAGCCAAGGAAGAAGAAACCACCCTCGCCGACAGCCTCGACCCGGAGCTGGCGGCTAAGATGGCGGCGCTGTTTAAGAAGAAGTGATAAAAATAAGAGTGTACCCTTTTAGGGCACTCTTATTTTTATTGGACGATATATATGATAATGAAGTTAATTAGGGACGAAAAAGTTAAGTATCTTTTTTGGGGAGTAGCAACTACTGTTTTTTATTTTGTTTTTCGTTTTATTGTTAATGTGCTGACAAATAATCCAACGATTGCTGCATTTTTAGCAGAAGTAGTTACGATTATTTTTGCATTTTATGTTAATAGGACGTTCGTTTTTACAAACCAAAAGTCAACCTCACTTACCTACCAATTAATGTCTTTTTTGGTCAAGTCCAAAATGTTGGTGTAAATTAAATTCCGCGAATTTATCATTTCACAAGCTTAAGCATACCGGCTTCTTCAGAATTGTCATCTTTTTCAATCCCGTGGTAAACGGTCATGTTTAAGTACCGTGGACCAGCAGCCCATTTTTCAT
>SKEF01000743.1_pt1 | contig 10611 bp, 8 predicted proteins | sample 4826691 | NCBI WGS metagenome assembly SKEF01 (sample SAMN11008816, study PRJNA524170) | human gut metagenome | biome: Human fecal sample; material: Feces; isolation source: fecal sample from pouch patient p23, p27 | host: Homo sapiens | place: Israel: Tel-Aviv | collected 2016-08-24
TGTCCGCCAGGCCCACTCTGTCAAGTGCCTTCAGAGCGCGTTCTCTTCTCTCCTTCTTAGGTACTCTCGCATAATTTAATGGCATCTCAACATTTGCCAGAGCACTCTGCTTAGGGAGAAGATGAAAACTCTGAAAAACAAACCCTATCTTATTCAGCCGGATATCTGACATTTCATTCTCCGAACACGCCTTAATATCCACTCCATCCAGAAAAAAAGTCCCCTCTGTCTGCTTGTCCAGACATCCGATAATGTTCATCAGAGTAGTTTTTCCCGAACCGGATGGTCCCATAATTGCCACGTATTCTCCTTCTTCCATGGAGAAATTCACATCTTTTAATACCGGAACTTTCATTTTACCCTGCTGATATTCTTTATATATACCCTTTAATTCCAGTATCATTCGATCCCCTCCACGTCTTCACCTGCGCTCATACCAGGTGCCTCATCGATTGGTACAAGTTCCTCATTTGGATCAATCGAGTCATCCGAACTGTCATCTTCAGAACCCTCTTCCATATCTGGATCTGTATAGGCTTCCCCATCTGCGGAATCTGGCTGTTCATCATCCATATTTCCATGATCAGCATCCATATCTGTAATCCCGTCCGCGCCTCCGCTCATTGTCTGAGCCAGATCTCCGATCTCTGTTTTTTCGCCTTCTTCCAGAGCCGCTGTCGGGAATGCAATCGCATCTTTCTTTGTAAGGCCCTCAACAATCTTATATTCTCCAAGATCATCATCATGTTCTCCAAGTGTTACATAACGCTTCTCCAGTCTGTTCTTATCGCTGGCTGCCCATACATACGGTTCATTGGTATCTGTGTCCAGAATATAGTAATCACTGAGCCACAGACCGTCTTTTTTCTCATCCTGTCCGATGTCACGTTCTATGTACACATGCTGTCCAAGCATCAGATTCTCAGAGGAATCCAATTCCACATAAAAAGGATAAGAAGTAGACGTTGTCTGATCATCGGAACTGGTACTTGCCATACCCATATACATATCATTACTGCTGTCATCTGAAGTTCCATTATTCACATCTACGGATCCCATCGTTCCTTTCCATGTTTTACTGCTGTCTACTCTGGAACGGATGATCACTGCCTCTCCGGGTACAATAGAATCCCTGTTCTGTTCATTAACTTTACCTTTTACTCTGTAAGCACCTGTACTGAGAATTGTAATAAATGCAGAACTGTCCGAACTTCCGTCACCTGACGACATGCTACTGTCCATTGCACTGCTGTCATCCACAGAATCACCGTCGTCACTTGTCATTTTGGAAGTGTCAATTTTCTGTATCACACCATCTATTTCACTTCGAACCTCTGTATTCTGTGTTGCGCTCTGAAGTTTATCAATTTCAGACTGTTTACTCTTCTGACTATATTCATTCTTCTTGAGATTCATTTTGTTAGTCTCGATTTCAATGGTATAGGACAACTGATCTTCGGCCTTTGCTTTTTTCTTCTCCGCTTCCAGCGTAGCTATCTGTTCTGTCAGGCTGATCTGTTCATTTTTTAATCTGTCCAGATCCAGTTGCGCCTGCTTCAGATCATCCTCAATACTGCTGAGATCATATTCAAAAAGAAGCTGTCCGGCCTTTACCTCTTCTCCGGTCTTAACTTCCACTTCTTTTACTTTTCGTCCACTTTCTATTTTTACGTTTACAGTTTTCTGCGGTTCTACCACACCAGCAAACCGATTTACCGCTGTTGTTTCAGATCCGGTGATCACACTTACTTTTGACACATACACAATAGAATCACCGGTTCCACTCTGACCGTTTCCTTTAAAGTGATACCAGACTCCGGTTCCGATACCACCTGCTGCGATCAGGATTCCCAAAACGATAATAATACGTTTCTTCATAAATTGCCTCCTTGATATTGTCACCTTGTTCAGGCTAACATCTATTATACACTACTACTTTTTTATATCATTATTATTCACTTTCCTATCATAGCAGATTCTGCCTTAAAATAAAAGCTTTGTAATCAAATGGCAACATTTTTCACAATTTTTTCACGTTTTTTTTATGAATTTCGTTCATCTTTTTCACTTTTTTGACAGTCAGTACAAAATCTGTTAAAATAAACAGAAAAGTAACTGTCAAACAGTTGCACAGAAAGCACTGTGAAAGGAAAGAACACGTATGAATATAAACAAACACCTGATTCTTCTTTTCTCTGTCTTATTTTTTCTTTTTGCTGTATCTGTAAGCAGCGGCTGTTTCCGCAAAAATGAGTCAGATGTAAAGAGTGTAGTCAGAAATGAACTGGATCAGTTAAAAAATCTCGATTCAGAAACTACGCAAAAATACATACCCTATACAGAGCTGTTCCCCGATGCCACAGAGAATACTGATTTAACTGATGAAATCAATGAAACCTTTTCTCTCTTTTTCCGGAAATTTAATTACAAAATTTCGGATGTCATCGTCGGCACAGCCAATCATTCTGCCACTGTTTCTGTCAAACTGACCACAATCGATTCCAAAGTTCTTGCCAGAGATTTTAAAGCAGAACTTCTCCGGACACAGATCACAGAGTCAGCCCAGGCGCAAAAAGGAAATATCAAAGATTCTTCCAGATCTCTTGAGGCTCATTATCTGATCCTGAATCATCTTTTAAACACAAATGACTATGATACAGCTGAGACAGACTGTAACATACAGCTTGTCAATACAGGCAATGATAAAAAGGAAAAATGGAAGATCCAGCGTACCAATTCTCTGGAAGATGACCTTGTCGGCGGTCTTATAGCTGATCTGGCAGATCCGGATATCCTTTCACCGGAAGATACCCTGACCGTCTATCTTGACACTCTACAGAAACTGGATTTGAAAGAAATGACATCTTATCTGGGTGTAGTAAATATCATGAATACATCCGATACTGCAAAAAATTCCATTGCCTCAGCACTTGCCGAACAGATTCATAAAAATTTTAATTATGTCATTAAATCCAGCAGTGAAAATGGATACAATGCCACTGTTACAACTGAAATTACAACCTTTGACAGTGATTCGATCCTGGCTGATTATCAGGAAAAGCTTGATAAATATCTGGCTTCTGCTGACGCAGTTATCGATGGCTCCCAGAAACGATACGAGAAATCTTTCGAAATTCTTCTGAACAGCATCAATGATAATACCGTTACTACCGTCAATGATGTAGATTTTGTTCTAATCAATGATGGGGTATCCTGGAAACTTCAGGATGAGGGAAATACTTTGGGAAATGCTATTTTCGGTACTTTGACAGATTCTCCTCTCGAGACTTCTGATTCTGAGGATGAAAATATTTCTGCCGATACAGATAAGCAGACAGATGATAATACTTCTACTGAAAGCAGTTCCAATTAACGATTAGTCAATCGGATATTCGCAATCCGCTTCCGCTACTTGCTCATAACCAAATAACTGCTTCGCAGTTTGGTTAAACAACTAAAAAGGCCACCATATCACAGAAATGTTCCTTTCCCGAATCATTCTATGATATGGTGGTCTTTTTAATCTTTGTCTTATTCTTTTTACATCCCCGTTATAATTTTGATAAACAGTAAAACCAGAACGATCAGAATAATCGGTCTTACGATTTTATTTCCATTTTTCATTACCATTCCAGATCCTACATAATGCCCTGCAATGGAAAAAACAGAAGCTGCAAGTCCAAGATATATGACAATCTTTCCACTAAATAAAAAAACAACTAATGCCATTATATTAGAAGAAAGATTTGCAAGTTTCATAGTTCCGGAAGCTTTCGCTACGGGAAGTTTTGCTACTCCTGTATATAAAATAAGCAGAAACGTACCAGTTCCCGGCCCATAAAAGCCATCGTAGCAGCCAACAGCCAGAGAACACACCGCACACAAAATCCACTGTTTCTTTCTGGAAATCTCTACATTGCTGTTATCATCCAGATTTTTCTTCTTCATTACATAAAACGCAACAATAGGAAGTACTGGAATCAGCATCCATTTTAATATCTTATCACTGGCAAGAAGCGCAATATGAGCGCCTGCAAAAGAACCGACAAGAGCCATGGAAATACATGGCAGTGCAACTCCCCAGTCTACAAATTTATTCTTACATAAACGTGCTGTTGAAATCGCTGTCCCAGTTGCCGAGGATAATTTATTCGTTGCTATCGCATTGTGCATCGGAACCCCTGCAAGCAGATACGCAGGCAGGGAGATCAAACCACCCCCGCCTGCGATAGAATCAACTAATCCTGCAAGGAATACCAACGGGCATACAATCAAAAACGTCTGAATTGTAAGCTCCATCCTTATTCAGTTACTTCCTCCGGTCTTACTTCCAGTTCCAGTTCTTTTAACTGCTCCTCGCTTACGCGGCTCGGAGACTGAGTCATCAGACAGGAAGCATCTTTAACCTTCGGGAATGCGATTACGTCACGGATGCTGTCAACTTTCGCCATAAGCATTACCAGACGGTCAAGTCCGTATGCCAGTCCGGCGTGAGGCGGAACTCCATATTTGAATGCGTCCAGAAGGAATCCAAACTGCTCGTGAGCAGCTTCTTTTGTGAATCCAAGTGCTTCAAACATTCTCTCCTGAATATCATCCTGATGGATTCTGACACTTCCTCCACCAATTTCATTACCGTTTAATACGATATCATATGCTTTTGCACGAACTTTTCCAGGATCTGTATCCAGAAGTGGAAGGTCCTCTTCCATAAGCATGGTAAATGGATGATGCATTGCTGTGAAACGATTCTCTTCTTCACTCCATTCAAGAAGCGGGAACTCTGTTACCCATACGAAACGATACTCATTCTTATCAAGAAGATCCATCTGCTTTGCAAGTTCCAGACGAAGTGCGCCAAGTACATCATAAACCAGTTTCTTCTTATCTGCTGCAAACAGAAGTAAGTCTCCTGCTTTACCATCCATAGCTGCTACCAGAGCATCCATCTCTTCATCTGTCATGAATTTGGCAAAAGAAGATTTTCTTGTGCCATCTTCAGCGATTGCAATGTATGCAAGGCCTTTTGCACCGTAACCTTTGGCAAACTCAACCAGTTTGTCAATTTTCTTACGTGGCATAGCGCCCTGTCCTTCTGCATTGATACCACGAACACTGCCGCCATTTTCCAACGCAGAAGTAAACACGCTGAATCCACAGTTTTTAACTACATCACTTACATCATGAAGTTCCATTCCGAAACGCATATCCGGTTTATCAGAACCAAATCTGTCCATAGCTTCCTGCCATGTGATACGCTGGATTGGAAGTTTTACATCAATATCAAGTACTTCCTTGAACAGATAAGCAAGGAATCTCTCATTTACATCAATTACGTCATCAACATCTACAAAAGAGAGTTCCATATCGATCTGGGTAAATTCCGGCTGTCTGTCCGCACGAAGGTCTTCGTCACGGAAACATCTTGCAATCTGGATATAACGGTCATAACCAGAGCACATCAGAAGCTGTTTGTACAGCTGCGGAGACTGTGGCAGACCATAGAAATGTCCCGGATGAACACGAGACGGTACCAGATAATCTCTTGCACCTTCCGGTGTACTCTTACCAAGCATCGGAGTTTCAATTTCAAGGAATCCTTCTTTTGCGAAGAACTGTCTTGTAAGCATCATGACTTTGCTCTTAAGCATAATATTCTTCTGAAGGTCAGGTCTTCTTAAGTCAAGATAACGATATTTCAGACGGATTTCATCTTTTGTCTTGCTGTTCTCTTCAATTGGGAACGGAGGTACCTCTGCTTCAGACAGAACACGAAGGGATTTTACGCGAAGCTCAATTTCACCTGTTGCAAGATTCTTGTTAACAGCGCCGCCTCTTTCTTCTACCACACCGGTAACAGCGATTACGAATTCACTTCTCAGCTTACCTGCTTTTGCAAAACCTTCTTCATCAATGCTGCCATTCTCAAAAATCAGCTGCATGATACCGGAACGGTCTCTTAAATCTACGAAAATAATTCCGCCTTTATCGCGGGCTTTCTGAACCCATCCCATAAGGACAACTTCTTTGCCGATCATTTCCTTTGTTACTTCTGCACATCGGCATGTTCTGTGCAGTCCCTGCATACTTTCAGCCATGTTTCTTTCCTCTTTTCATGCTTTCTATATTATAAGAATTGTTGTAACTATCCGGCAGTCTGCTATCTCGCAATGTTGCTGAACAGTTACGAATTATTACATTCTGTCTTTAAAGAATTCTACAAACTCTGTATAGCCCTCTGCTGTCATCTGATCTTTCTGGAATTTCTTATTCTTCTTCATAATAGAAATATTGATCTGTGTTCCGGCATTACGCTCTTCCTGAGCCTGTTTCAGAATCGTCAGCATCTTGTCTGCCGGCATATTCTTCTCGATAAGATATGCTTTCTTACCATTCTTTGTCGGGATTTCATAATTTCTCTCAAGAAGAAGCATTACGATTCTCTCGAATCCAATTGAAAATCCGCAGGCAGATGTATTGTTTCCTGTAAATTTACCGATCATCTCATCATAGCGTCCACCGCCGCCTACGCTGCCGCCAAACTCATCCATAGAGATTTCAAAAATCGGTCCTGTATAATAAGACATTCCACGTACCAAAGTCGGATCGAAAGACATCTTAAAATCTGCTGTCTTAACAGAATCTACAGTATAAATGATTGTTTCAAGGTCCTCAGCAACCTTTGGATCCAGAACATCTTTTAATTTCTCTTTGCAGTAACGAACACCCTCAATGTCAGAAGTGATCTCTTTGAAAAGTCCAAGATAAGTATCAATGCTCTCTTTTGCAAATCCTTCCTTCTCCAGTTCTTCTGCAACACCTTCCAGACCAATCTTGTCCATCTTGTCCAGAATGATAAACACAGTGTCAAAGCTTTCCTGTGGGAATCCACTGTACTGCGCCATCGCTTTTAAGATTTTTCTGTCATTGATGCGAATCGTAAAGTTATGGAAATCCAGCTTTCCGAGCAACGTTGTGGTAGCAAGAACCAGTTCGATCTCAGCCAGATAAGTAGACTCACCCAGAATATCAATATCACACTGCATAAACTGACGGAAACGTCCTCTCTGCGGTCTGTCTGCTCTCCACACATTGCCCATCTGAAGTGCCTTAAAAGGAGCCGGAAGCTCATTTGCGTTGTTGGAATAATATCTGGAAAGCGGCACAGTCAGATCGTAGCGAAGTCCGGAGTCAACCAGATCACTTTCTTTCTCTGCTTCCGCAAGTTTCAGTTTCTCCCCACGTTTCAGGATCTTGAAAATAAGTTTCTCATTCTCTCCGCCCTGTTTACTGGAAAGATTTTCAATATGTTCCACACATGGTGTCTCTATAGATGAAAAGCCAAATGTTCCGTATGTTTCACGAATCATGTTCATCACATAATTACGGATTTCCATCTCTTTTGGTAAAATGTCCTTCATACCGGTTACCGGTTTCTTCTTTAATGCCATGTTGTCCTCCTCTTTTATAAAAATTCTGCCCGTCTCCATTATGAACCACTCTCTGAAACGCAAGAAAAACCTGCATATCAAAATTTTTTACTTCATCAATCATCAACTCCATAACTGAAGAAATATCAAATCCTCTTCTGTATGGTCTGTCAGAGATCAATGCTGCATATACATCGCAGACTCTGAGTATCCGGGCACCTATGGGTATGTCATCACCTGCTTTATTGGACGGATATCCACTGCCATCATAATTCTCATGATGGTACAGGATACTCTCCAATACAAAATCCGAATATCCCTGCCCTTTAAGTTCCTCATATCCCAATGCAGAATGCATCCGGACATACTTCAGTTCCTCAATCACCAGAGGATCCTGCTCCTGTCCGTTAATATAACTTGTCAGCTTCAGTTTTCCTATATCATGGAGCATTCCTGCTATTGCAAGCTCATAGCACTGTTCATGCGGCAGTCCCATCTCCTCTGCAACCGCATAAGCCAGATTACTTACCAGCATTCCATGATGCAGTTCAGAAGCAAGGTCAAATTCCAGGATCCTCTGCTGTGAACCTGCCGCTGTCTTTTGTACTGTGTCCAAAATGTTACCTCCACATCCTACAGCCAGGTAGCTATTGCTGTCCGTTTTCTCTCGATCATCTCATCAATGCGGGAAATATAATTAGAAACGTCTTTTACATTCTCCACACGCTCAATTCTCTGTCCGTGGTCAAAGACCAGCTTGGAAGAACCGCCTGCTCCCAGTGCGATGATAGGCTGTTTTTCCTCCATAATCAGTATATTGTAAATTCCCGCTTTGTCAACCTTTGCATAGCCAACATTTTCAAAATTTCCCTTCATATTCTTCTGTCTGTACAGATAATAAGGGCCCATTCCCATTTCATATGCAGTTTTCATGGTCAGATCCATAATCTCCTGATTATTCTCAAAAGACATTTCCTGATATTTCTCTTTAAAAATATTCAGCCTTGCTGCACGTTTCACTGCCAGTGAATGTACGGTAATACTGTCCGGTGCCAGTTCACGAATCTGTTCAAGAGTACGTTCTACCATATGAATATCCTCACCCGGGAGTCCTACGATCAGATCCATGTTAATGTTATCGTATCCCAGCTCTCTTGCCAGACGAAACGCTTCTTTTGTCTGCTCCACAGTATGTCTGCGGCCGATAATATCCAGGGTTTCCTGATTCATGGTCTGTGGATTTACGGAAATTCTTGTTACCGGATACTCCCTGATCGTCATCAGCTTTTCACGTGTAATACTGTCCGGTCTGCCGGCTTCCACAGTAAACTCTGCCAGTCCTTCATAGCCAAAAGCTTCTCCCACTGTATCCAGGAGCTTACGGATCTGATGTGGAAGCAGTGTAGTCGGGGTACCGCCGCCAATATAGATGGTGTCCAGTTTTCTTCCCTTCATCATAAGAGCAGTCTCTCTTACCTCACGGCAGAGAGCTTCCACATATTCATCTGTTCTCTTCTCCCACACTTTCAGCGGATAGGAGCTGAAGGAACAATACAGACAGATACTTGGGCAAAACGGGATTCCAATATAAAGGCTGTATCCATTTTCATAGTCAATATCCTTCAGAATCTCTCTTTCCCTGTTTGCAATAGTGATGGCAAGCGCTGTTTTCTGCGGACTCACCAGATATCTCTCACGCATCTCCCGGGCTGCTTCCGTATTTTTCATTCCGGATTCGATCATTCCCATTGCCAGTTTGGCAGGACGTATTCCTGTCAGATTTCCCCATGGAAGAGTTCTGCCCGTCAGTTTTACCAACAACTGATACAGAGCATATTTGATATTATCTTTATTCTCTTTTCTCAGAGCATGAGCATCCTGTATTCCACAGCCTGCATTCTCTTTAGAAAGTATGTCTGCGGAAATTACCCCTTTTTGCTCTGTTTCCTGTTTCGACAGATTCTCTGTCCTTTCGTATTTTATGATATAACTGTCATTATCCCGTTCCACACTGAAGCGGAGGTCATACTCTGCTTCACCATTTTCATAAAGAGTATGTATCTCCGCTTCGGGATAAAACGCTTTGATCAGTTCATAAACATCATGTTCAAAATCTCTGTTCTTAAACAGAATGCCTATTTTACACAAATGGATTATACCTCTTTTCATAACCAATAGTGGTAGATGCATCATGTCCGGGGAAAACCTCGGTCTCTTCAGGAAGCGAATCTACCAGTTTATGGAGACTTCTCACAATTTCTGCTGTACTTCCACCCGGAAAATCCGTTCTTCCAACAGAGCCATAGAAAACTGTATCACCGCTGAACAATACACCTTCATCTTTCAGATAATAACAGCAGCTTCCTTTGGTATGTCCCGGTGTATGGATCATCTGAACGGAAAATCCCGCCAGTCTGATAACATCCAGATCCTCCAGAAATACATCCGGCACAATAGAACATCCCTGTCCATAATGTACAGTCATATTGATCGAAGGTTCGCGGAGCATCTCCTCTTCCTGACGACAGGCATAAATCGGAATATTATATTTCTCCTTTACTGCCTGTGCAGCCAGAATGTGGTCAAAATGTCCATGGGTAAGAAGAATCGCCACCGGTTTTCCATTCATCCGGGAAATCTTCATTTCAATCTTCTCCGGACAATCTGCGGGATCAACAATGATCAGTTCTCCGGTTTCTTTATTCTTAAGGAGATAGCAATTTGTATATACAGGTCCTAATATACATTTCTGTAATTCTAAATTCTTCATGTTATTCCTTTCTGTCAATCTGCAGCAGTTCCATAAAATAATGTTCCAGCAGATTTTTCCATGATCAGCCTGTAGTTCTCTCTACGTCAATGACACTCTCTACCTGACGGATCTTCTCGATCAGGGAACGCAGTTCCTCTTTGCTTCCAATCTCAAAACTCATGGAAATAGTTGCCTTCTCCTGCTTGCTTGTACGGCTGTTGATACTTCGCAGGTCGATCTTACGTTCTGTAAATATTTTAGAAAGATCCACAAGAAGCCCTGTACGGTTATTTGCATAAACCTGAATCTCAGCCATATACTTCTCTTTTTCCTTGGTATCAGGCTGCTGCCACTCTGCCTCAATCAGTCGTGTCCTGTCTGTCTCAGACATATTCAGCACATTGACACAATCTGTACGATGAATTGTGA
>SKEF01003580.1_pt1 | contig 10586 bp, 9 predicted proteins | sample 4826691 | NCBI WGS metagenome assembly SKEF01 (sample SAMN11008816, study PRJNA524170) | human gut metagenome | biome: Human fecal sample; material: Feces; isolation source: fecal sample from pouch patient p23, p27 | host: Homo sapiens | place: Israel: Tel-Aviv | collected 2016-08-24
GTCTCGACCACACCGGATTCGTACATGGTCTCGTCGTTTTGGATGACGCGGAATCGCTGGGGAAATTTATTGTCTTGGACGTTTTGCACGTTGACGCGCAGCTTGCCGTCCTCCTGCAGCTGGGCGACCGGTGCGACCGAGATCGTCATCATGTTGTCGCGGACGATGGCATCGAGCTCGTCCTGGATTTCTTGGCGCGACTTACCCTCTGCCGCTGTGACCGAGGCACCCGTCTCGGCGATAGGCTTTGACTGCCAGGCGTAAAGGCCGACGGCGATAAGGGCGCAGGCGATGGCCAAACAGACGGCGCCGAGCCTTTTTCGATGTTTTGACCCCAGGGGGCTTGACCGCTTCCGTGCGTTCATGCGGCATCCTTAGTGGTATAGACGCGCGCGAACGTGGACGGATCGGCGCCAAAGAGCATGTGGAGCATGAGGCGTCGCGAGTAGATGAGCTCGTCGAAGTTTGGGTCGAGTTTGATGTCGTGGATGTGGGCGATATGGTGGGCGAGTGCCGCAAACGATTCGGGATCGCAGATCACGTCGGTGGTGACGTGATAGACGGCCGCATCGGGAAACGCCTCCTCGTCGAAGGGCAGAAGATATGGGTCATCGTCAACTTCGATGGCGATGCCGTACTGGGGCCAGTAATATGCCATGGGAACCTCCCTGCTTTTGGGCCAAACCTTCTATTGGTTTTGGCTGTCGATGCCGACCGTATCAGCCACAGCTTGACCAATTTCTGACCAAATGCTTGACGGGTTTACATCGTCGCAGGTGAGAGACGCTAAAAAATATCTCAAGTTTTTTCGAGCGCCAATTGTGCGCGTGGCTGCGATGGGAGGGGCGCGTTAAATAGAGCGTCTGCCGAGAAAACGTCGCCGTTCGCCGAATTGCACAAACGTAAAATTCGCCAATTATGGAGACGGTCTCGGTTACGTCGACGAAACGATGCGGTAACATCTCCCTGCAAACACTGTAGTTAACTAAAGGGGGAGTTCGCGTGTCTGCAGCCATCAAACCCTTCAGCGACGAGTTCGAAGAATATGGTCGCGATGAATCTCGCACATCGGGCGAGGCGTCGAGCATCTCGTTTCCGACAAAGGAGGACGAAGTCCGCGCCATTCTGCGAAAGCTCCATGCCGAGCATGTTCCGATAACGGTCCAGGGTGCTCGGACCGGTCTGGCTGCCGGTGCCGTGCCCCACGGCGGGCATATCCTCAACACTTCTCGTATGAATCGCTACCTGGGTCTTCGCCGCGACGAGCAAGGCCGTTTTCTGCTGCGCGTGGAGCCGGGCGTCGTGCTTTCGGAGTTACGCAAGCAGCTGGGTAAGAAGGCATTGCCGACCGCTGGCTGGGATCAGGCATCGCTTGAGGCCTACGAGGAGTTCCAGGCAGCTCCCGAGCAGTTCTTTCCCACCGATCCCACCGAGGCATCTGCCTGCTTGGGCGGTATGGCGGCGTGCAATGCCTCCGGTGCCCGCAGCTACGCCTATGGTCCCATGCGCCCGCACGTTACGGGGCTTCACGTGGCACTGGCGGATGGCGACCTGCTCGAGCTTCATCGAGGTCGGGCGCACGCTGACGCACGCCGCTTGTCGCTCGTGACGGCAGGGGGTCGCGCGCTCGAGCTTGATCTTCCCGGCTATACCATGCCCAAGACCAAAAACGCGTCGGGCTATTTCGTTTCGGACGACATGGACGCCATCGATCTTTTTATCGGTGCGTGCGGCACACTCGGCGTCATTACCGAGCTCGAGATCGCCCTGCAGGCGGCACCTTCGGTCGTATGGGGCGTGAGCTGCTGCTTCGACAGCGAGGACAAGGCGGTGTCTTTTACCGATTCCGTGCGCCCCGTGCTGTCTCATGCCGCCGCTATCGAGTATTTCGATGCCGGCGCCTTGGATATTCTTCGCCGCCAGCGCGAGCAGTCGACCGCGTTTGCCTCGCTGCCGGCACTCGACGACGAGGCAAAGGTCTGTGTCTATGTGGAGCTCGACTGCGACGACGAGGCGCAGGCGACCGAGGAGCTGTACCACTTGGGATGGGTTTTGGAGCTTGCGGGCGGCCGCGACGACGCGACTTGGGTTGCGCGCACCGAGGTCGATCGCGAATGCCAGCGGTTCTTCCGCCACGCCGTCCCCGAGAGTGTCAACATGCTCATCGACGAGCGTCGCCGCACCGACCCCACCATTACCAAGCTGGGGTCGGATATGTCGGTGCCCAACACGCGCCTGGCCGATGTCGTTGCCCTCTATCGCCGCACGTTGGCCGAAAGCGGGCTTGAGTCTGCCGCCTGGGGACATATCGGCAACAACCATCTGCATGTGAATATCCTGCCGCGCGATGCGCAGGACTATCGCGCCGGTGGCGAGCTGTTTGCCCGGTGGGCTGCGGAGGTAACGGCTATGGGCGGCGCCGTCTCTGCCGAGCATGGCGTCGGCAAGATCAAAGCAGGATTTTTGGAGACGATGTACGGCCACGAGGCCATGGTCGAATCGGCTCGACTCAAGCTGCAGCTCGACCCTGCCGGGCAGCTCGGCCGCGGCAACCTGTTTTCGGAGAAGCTCTTGGATGAACTCGTCCAGAAAGGGGGCGCGTGAAGATGAGCGAATTCCATATGGTGGTGTGCGTCAAGGCGGTGCCGGGAAGCACTGAGGTCAAGATGGACCCCAAAACCAATACCATCGTGCGTGATGGCAGGCAGGCGGTCATTAATCCCTTCGATGCAAGTGCCCTCGAATGCGCGCTGGCGCTCAAGGACGACTTTATCGGTTTTGGCATGGATGTACGCGTGACGGTGGTGTCGATGGGCATCCCTGCAACCGAATCGCTGCTGCGCGACTGCATTGCCCGCGGCGCCGATGACGCGCTGCTGCTGACCGACCGTGCTTTTGCGGGCGCGGACACGTTGGCGACCACCTATGCTCTCAAATGCGGCATCGAGGCGCTCGATGAGGACTTCGACCTGCTCATCTGCGGCAAGATGGCGGTGGATGGCGATACTGCCCAGATTGGCCCCGAGCTGGCCGGCGCCTTCGAGATTCCCTGCGTAACCGATGTGAGCTGTGTGCAGAGCGCGGGCTTTACGACGTGCGGCTCGCTGGCGCTTGTCCACGGCTGTGACGCCGGCGAGGAGACGGTCTATCTGGAGATGCCGTGCGTGATGACGACTGCCAAGGAGATTGGCCAGCTGCGTATGCCGAGTATTGCCGGTATTCGCGCGGCCGAGGAAGCGGACGTGCGCGTGGTCGGTGCTGCCGATGTGAACGCCGACCCCTCGCGTTGCGGTCTTGCCGGTTCGCCGACGCAGGTCGTGCGCTCGTTTGTGCCCGATCACGATCAAACGTGTGAGGCTGTTGAGGGCACGGCGTCCGAGCAGGCGGCAATACTCGCCAAAATTATCGAGGAGATGGCATAGATGAGCGGACTGATTATCGATAGCGAAGCCTGTATTGGCTGCGGTCGCTGCGTTCGCGCCTGCGCCTCGGGCGGTATTGTGGTGGAGGGCGAGCGCCCCAATCGCTGTGCCCACGTAACCGACGGCTGCATCCTGTGCGGCGGGTGCGTCGACGCCTGCCCCGTCAACGCCATCTCAATCGAGCGCGATGAGACCACCGGTGCGGTAGACCTTGACGCATATCGAGACATTTGGGTCTTCGTGCAAACTGACGAGTGCGATGCCGTGGCATCCGTGGCCTTCGAGCTCATGGGCAAGGGCCGCGAGCTTGCCGATGCACGCGGCTGTCGCCTGGTGGCGCTGGTCGGCATGGGCCCCGAGGGCTCGCTCGGGGACCTGGAGCATCTGGTTTGCGTCGGCGCGGACGAAGTTCTGATCTGTCGTGACGAGCGCCTGCGTCAGAACGACGCGGAAGTCTATGCTCGCCTCATCTGCGATTTGGTAGCCGAGCGCAAGCCCGAAGCCATTCTGTACGGTGCGACCGCTTTTGGCCGCGAGCTGGCGCCTGGCGTTGCCGTGCGCCTGCGGACGGGCCTTACGGCCGACTGCACCGTGCTTTCGATGGATACGGAGACGGGCCTGCTGCAACAGACGCGTCCGGCGTTTGGCGGCAACTTGATGGCCACCATCATTTGCCCCCACCACCGCCCTCAGATGGCAACGGTGCGTCCCGGCATCTTTAAGGCGCCCGACTTTGACTATAGCCGCTCCGGAACGATTGCCCAGGTATTTCTTGCGGAAGACGCCAAGGCTCGTGTCGAGATTTCGATTCCCGCCGAGGAATGGGGCCAGCAGGCTTCGATTGCCGATGCCGAGCGTCTAGTTGTTGTGGGTCGCGGTATTGGCTCCAAGAAAAACCTACCCTTGATGCGAAAACTCGCCGATGCGCTGGGTGCCGAGCTTGGTTGCACGCGTCCCGTCGTGGAGGCGGGTTGGCTGGAGTACCGCCACCAGATCGGCCAGACCGGCGTGTCGGTTTCGCCTAAGCTCCTCGTGAGCATTGGCGTTTCGGGTGCTATCCAGCACCTAGCCGGCATCGGCGGCGCGGAGTGCATCATCGCCGTCAACGAGGACCCAGATGCCCCCATCTTCGGCGCTGCACAGTACAAAGTTGTCGGCGATGCCGTCGAAGTCGTCGAAGAGCTTCTGGCCCAGCTCGAGCGCTAGGCGCCGGCCAGCCAGGCTCGCATCTCTTTCTTTAGGCGTTCCCAGGTCGCTTGCGTGGCGGGATCGGTAAAGGGGCGCACAATGCCAAAGGGTTCGTCGAGCAGGCGGTAGATATCGCCCTGCTCGCGCGCCAGCGCGCGGCTTGCCGGATAGACGAGCTCAAACATAAAGCAGATAAGCCCCACCAAATAGTCCGCGGGCTCATCGCGCTCATCGCGCGTGACGCAGCGGTGCTCGTCAAAGGCGGCCAGCGTTGGTACCGAGAAGCGGCTGGCAAGAAACGCGTCCTCATTCACTTTGAGGATGGTGTCGACGGTACTGTCGGCGATGGTGCGCATGATGTCGATCTTGTCGCCATCGCGCACAATATCGCAGAAGCGCCGCGTGCGCTCGTCGAGCTGCGCGGGCAGACGGAAATCGCTGTGATAGGCAATGCTCGCTCGAATGAGTTCGTCTTCTACCGGATCGTCGATAAAGTCGCGGATACTTGTCGCCGCGGGCGCATCTGCAGGTGTTTCGCCAAAGAGGACCTCGACGCCCAACGCCGCATGGCTCACGCTTTCGGCATCATTAAACGTATCCCAGCGTCGCAGCTGCTCAAAGCGGCCCATATCGTGCAACAGCCCACAAAGCCACGCCAGGTCAATGTCCTGCGGTGACCAGCCCTGTTCGCGTGCCACGGCATCGCATGCCTCGGCAACGTGGTACGTATGCTCGATTTTGAGCGCGATACGCGGATTGGCGGCATCGTAGGCATCGGTGTAGGTCTTGAAGGCCGCGGCAGCCCGCGTTCGATCGATAGCTGTCATAATGACTTCCTAAAAAGTTGTGTCTTTCTGTGTCTTTCGATCCGGGGGCAATTGTAGGTGAACTCGGTTACCATCGGGCGATGATTCTGCCGCGTCGTTGAATGCGGCTCGGAAATCTTGTCGGGACGAGGAATGCTATGGTGCTCAAAATCGTTAAAACCGTCTGGCCGGTGATGCTTACCTATGTTGCGATAGCCGCGCCGTGCGGAATGATTATGGCGCAGACGGGAATGGAACCCTGGATGGTTTTTGCCCTGAGCAGCACGTTCGTGACGGGCAGCGGGCAGTTTATGATCTGCAATCTGTGGCTGGCAGGTGTGCCTGCAGCATCGATCGTCGCGAGCGTCGCCGCAATCTCCTCGCGCTTTGCGCTTTATTCGGCATCGATCGCACCGCATTTGAGGGGTGCTTCGAAGCGTCAGACGCTGGCTGTTGCCGCGACACTTACCGAGGAGGCATACGGCATTTCGCTTGCCAAGTTGGTTAAAGGGGAGGATTGGGGTCCGCTCGAGTCCTTTGTGCTCAACGTGATCCTCATCGCAACATGGGGCGTTTCGTGTACGATGGGCGCCATCGTCGGCGCCGTTGTCGATGTTCCCACCGCTATTGCGGGTTTTGTCTGCACATCGCTCTTTATCTGCCTGCTCTTTTCGCAGAGGTTGTCGCGCGGCAATGTCGTAGCTGCCAGTTTGGCTGCGGTGTCCGTCGCCATATGCAAGTTCTTGGGGTGGACGAATATCGCCGTGCCGGCAAGCGTGCTCGTCGGCGTTGTCGCGGCGCTTGCGTGCGATGCTCTCGCCGAAGGAAGGGGTGCTCGCGATGCCCGTGAATGAGTTTTTGGTCCTGTGGCTGTCGTCGTGGGCGGCCATCGCATTTTTCCGCATTGCCCCGGCGTTCGCCTTGCGCGGGAGAACGCTGTCGCCCCGCGTTACCGAGGCCTTGGGTTATATTCCGCCCGCCGCCTTCGCGGCGCTGGTTGCTAACGATTTGATAAGCCCTGGCGCTTTTGACGCCGGCTTGTGGCAGGGCTTGATTCCCTGGATCGCGGCTGCCGGCGTCGTGGCGGTGGCAATCAAGACAAAGTCGATGCTATGGTGCTGTGTCTCGGGCATCGTGCTCTATATCGTTTTGAGCCTCGTATAAGAGCAGGACGCGTTATCATCCCGGCCAACGAATCCAATTTCTCACCGAGGTGGTCTGCTTCTTCTGGTACCATGGTCAAACTTTACTGTAGCAAAGTATGACGTGGGCTTTTGTTCCGCGTCAGCGGAAATGGGGGTTTCATGGCACAGGAAGCGAACGCCAACGAGCAAAAGAAATTCAAAGTACCGCGCATTCCGGGTGACATCATGATCTACCCGATGATCGTCGGCCTTTTGCTCAATACCTTCTGCCCACAGGTCTTCGAGATCGGCGGCTTCTTTACCGCTGCCTGCCGCGGCGGTTCCAACACCATCGTCGCCGCGATCCTGCTGTTTGTGGGCGCCGGCATCAGCTTTAAGTCCACGCCGGGTGCCATCAAGACCGGCATCGTCGTGCTGATTCCTAAGCTTGTGGTGGCAGCCGCGCTGGGTCTGGGCGTTGCGTATTTCTTTAACGACAACCTTTTGGGCCTGAGCTCGGTTTCCATCATCGGCGGCATTACGTTTTGCAACATGGCGCTCTACACGGGTATCATGGGCGAGTTCGGCGACGAATCCGAGCAGGGCGCCGTGGGTATCCTTTTCTTTACGGCTGGCCCCGCCGTCACCATGATCATCCTGGGCGTTTCGGGTCTCGCCAACATCCCTGTCGGTACCATCATCGGCTCCATTTTGCCGCTCGTTATCGGCATGGTTCTGGGCAACCTCTTCCCGTTCATCAAGAACCTGCTGGTTCCCGGCGCCAATCCCGCGATCGCCGTCATCGGATTTCAGCTTGGTGCGTCCATGAGCCTGTCGAGCTTTATCACCGGCGGTATTTCCGGCATCTTGCTGGGCCTTTTCACGCTGTTTGTCGTCGGCCCTATCACCTTTGCGTTCGAGCGCCTGTGCGGCGGCAATGGCAAGGCAGCCGTGGCTTGCTCTACTATTGCTGGCACGGCCATGACCACACCGGTTGCTCTCGCCGAAGTCGCACCGCGCTACGCCGAACTTGCGCCCACTGCGTACGCCCAGATCGCCACCGCCGTTATCATCACGGCGATCATGGCTCCGATTCTGACCGGCTGGGTCGACAAGAAGTTCTGTCAGGGTAAGGAAGACCTGTCGCCTGCTGGCGTCGAGGCCATCGAGGAGGCTGTCGCAACCGATATCGACGGTGAGTAACGTCCGTTACCGATAATTGATTCCGGCGTGCAACTCGCGCCGTTTGAGCGCCCGAACGAGAGCTGTCTTGCAGTGACGTTCGGGCGCTCTGCTATTATTCCCCTTACCCCTGCGGGTAGGGGTGTTTGTTGCCCAGATTCGAATTGGCCGATTCAGACCACTTGGATATTGAGGGGATGGCGGTTAGTGGTTAAGGCACTCATGATTGAGATATTCGTGCTATGCATGATTGTTCTTATCGGGCTTGCCGTGCGAAGTCGTCGCTCCTTGTTCTCGAGCACCCAGCAGCTATTGTTTAGCATGCTTGGCTACACCTCTGCCGCGTACATATTATTCGATATGATCTGGACGCTTTCGGACGGTGTGGACGGCACGTTGGGCATTGCTGCCAACTGGATTTCTAACGCGGTTTCGTTTTCGCTCTTTGCCGTCGTGTGTCTCATTTGGTTTATCTATTCCGAGACGGTGCAGGGTTCTCGCCTTTTGACCTCGCGCTATAGGGTGGTGCTTGTAGCGTTGCCTACGGCTCTGGTGGTCGTGCTGGCGTTTACCAGTTACTGGACGCACGCCCTGTTCTATATCGATTCGCAGGGTGTGTATCGTCGCGGCTTTGCCTATATGATCCAGCCCATCGTCAGCTACTGTTACGTCATTCATACGTCCCTGCATGCGTTTGTGCAATCTCGCAGGGTCGAGAGTCTGCAGACGAAGGCCATCTATCGAACCTTGGCATTTTTCGCCATTCCGGCCCTGGTGGGCGGTACCTTTCAGGTCGTATACTCGGTGCCCGGCCTTTGTGTCGGCATAATGATTAGCATGTTGCTGCTCTATATCATCTACCAGGAGCAGCTCATCTCGACCGACCCGTTGACTGGCCTCAACAATCGCAACCGTTTTGAGACCTATATGCTGTCGCTCTTCTCAAATGTTGATCAGGCCGAAGATGTGTATCTGCTTATGATGGACGCTGACGGCTTTAAGCAGATTAACGATCGCTATGGACATGTTGAGGGCGACCATGCGCTTCAGGTCATCTCCGCTGCGCTCAAAGAAGTCTGCTCGGCGTCTAGTGGCTTTATCGCACGTTATGGCGGCGATGAGTTCGTGGTGCTTCAAAAGGCGACGGCGGAGCAGGATATCATGCATCTGTGCACGACAATCAACGACGAGCTCGCGCGCGCTGAGGTTCCGTATCTGTTGCGGATGTCCATCGGCTACGCACGTGTTGGTGATGGCGTCGATACCTGGCAAGACTTGCTTCGCACTGCCGACGCAGAGCTCTACCGCGTCAAGGCCGAGAAAAAGAAAGCCGGCGTCCAGATACGCTAGAAAAAAGGGGCGCACGACCGTTGTGATGGTCGTGCGCCCCTTTTGCGTTTGCGGGGGCCTCTGGCCATAATGGCCAGGCGCGTTGCGGCAAGACGGGCGTCTGCCGCCGCGACTCGGTACGAAATCTACGAGAACCAGTGCACCCCATTAAGCTAAAGTGTGCGAACGCCCTCCCTAAAAAGGTGAGCTCGCTAGGCTTTTTTGGGTTTGTTGACGATGATGATGCCGCCGCAGACCAACAGCAGGGCAACAAGTACGGTAACGGGGCTCGTACCAGCGCCCTCGCCGAGCAGCAGTGCGCTCAACAGCACGCCAAAGACCGGGTTCATAAAGCCAAAGACCGAAACGCGGCTGACGGGGTTGACGGCGAGCAGGCGGGACCACAGCGAGTACGCGACGGCGGAAATGAGTGCCATATAAATGATGAGCGCGATGGCGGGGGCGATTTCGGTGGGGGACAACGTGCCGCCCATCAAAAACCCGATGGCGGTAAGGACCACGCCACCGACTAAAAACTGCCAGCCGGCGAGCAAGACGCCGTCATGCTCGCGCGAGAAGATGCCAATGAGGCAGGTCGACAGGGCGCCCGCAACAGTGGAAGCCAAGATAAATCCCTCACCGTCGAGCGTAAAGCCAAAGGTGTCATCCGCGCCCGAAAGGTTGACGAGCGCGACGCCGGCAAAGCCCAGCACACAGCCAAGCACCTTGGGCGTATTGAGCCTCTCGGTGTGAAATGCCAGGGCGGCAAAGAGGATTGCGAGAAAGTTGGCGCTGGCCTCGATGATGGAACTCGACATTGCGCTGGCGCGCGAGAGTCCAAGGTAGAAAAAGAAGTACTGCCCGATAGTCTGGAAGAGTGACAAGACAAAGATGGGCCTGATGTCGCGTGCCTGCGGAATGAGGGGGCGGCGTTGGGCCGCACTCATCCCAACGATAACCAGGGCGCCGGCAAGCGTGAAGCGCAAGCCCGCAAAGAGCAGCTGTGAGGCGCTATCGTGAGCGGGGATGCCAAAGAGCCCGTAACCGATCTTGATGCAGGGGAAAGCCGACCCCCAGAGCGCGCAGCAGACGAGGCAGCCCAGGATGAGTCCGGGCAGGGTGGCGAGATACGGCTTGCGGCTTTCCATGATGTCCTTCCTGTATGCGCGAAGCAAAAAAGAACCCGCCACCGGGCATGCCGGTGGCGGGTGTTGTTACCCGAGGGGATTGTACCCGATGGGACGCATTAAGCGAAGTAGGCCACGCCGCTCTCAAAGATCGGCATGAACTTATCGCCAGGGACATGCTCGGGCACGTTGCGGTACAGGTTGTCGCCGCGGCGCTCGGCATGGCCCATCTTGCCCAGGACGCGGCCGTCGGGGCTCGTGATGCCCTCGATGGCGAGTGCGGAGCCATTGGGGTTGACGGAAAGGTCCATGCTGGGCTTGCCGTCCTCGCCCACGTACTGCGTGGCGACCTGGCCGTTGGCGATGAGCTGGGCGAGCACTTCATCGTTGGCGACAAAGCGGCCCTCG
>SKEF01003589.1_pt1 | contig 10562 bp, 3 predicted proteins | sample 4826691 | NCBI WGS metagenome assembly SKEF01 (sample SAMN11008816, study PRJNA524170) | human gut metagenome | biome: Human fecal sample; material: Feces; isolation source: fecal sample from pouch patient p23, p27 | host: Homo sapiens | place: Israel: Tel-Aviv | collected 2016-08-24
GAATATAAATTTTTTCTATACGGATCAAATTCTTTCCTAAAATTGTCAAGAAAATTCTGTTTTTTATTTTCTATTTCATAATCTGACCTATTCTTCAAATCTGACATTGTAATAGAATATTCTGTTTGGCAATATTTACCAGGAAAAATATCTTGGATGACAATAACTTCACATCCACATATGTCAAGAATTAAAAATGGTTTACAGGAACAATAAAATTCTGTGAATACCCATCGTGTACTTCCATACGAGTTCATTGATATACTATTTTCAGGAGTAACTGTTAATGATAAATTTGCAATATTTTTATGTAACGCTTTCGTATAAATATCATTAGCCGATTTATATCTTTTCCATTTTCCCTGTGAAATAGAAATTAATTCTTGAAAATCGTCCTGAATATTCGGATTTACTGATCCACAAGTTCCTATACTAAAATTTATATAATCAGGATCAGATATTGATAAACCATTATTATGTACCAAAATTTTCCTTAGAAGTTTTTTATCGACAATTCGATAATCTTCCCAGAGAGTATTTGATTCTTCTTTTAATTTTAGAACATCTGGAGTATTAATTTCATCCCAAAATGATTGCTTAATTTGTTTTTGAGATTCACCGATTTCTATAATCTTTTTTATTCTATTGATTTCTTCTGGGCTATAATTTTCAGTATACATATGTACTCCATTCTGAAAGTAGGTGTTTATATGATTAGCTTAACAAAAAATAATAACATTATTATTCCGTCTCAGATTCAGTTTGAAAACCAATTTGCCGTCTTGGGGCTTCTGGAATCTCCTTTGGCTGCGCGCTTAAGAGAAAATCCAACTGATTTATATGTTGTATCAGTTTCTGCGGTTTGCCGTAACTGTCCTCTCCGTAAAACACGATTAGGTTGTACCCAATGTAGCCGACTTTGTTGACAATTATATTAACTGTTTCTCCAAAATGAGCTACTGCAAGAACCATATCATCTTCGTCTGGTAACGATTCTTGATAAGAACATAATGCCTCATATAGTTTTTGAGCGATTACAGGAGCAGTATTTTCATTCTGAATATCAGCAGATAATTCTTGTTTCATATGAAGTCTACGTTCTTCTACATTTTCATAAAATCCATTTACAATATTATGCATATTCATAGTATTTCCTCATCTTCCTGGCCACCATTTGTGACCGCACTTCTGGCAGAGATTTTTCTTTTGAGATGCACCAATCCAGCCAAAGAGTCCGTAACCTTGTTCTTCTGTTGTAACAGATGTAGAACCACAACGTGGACAACGGACGACATTGGAATTTGATTTGGGTTGAACATAACGTACTTGTTCAAAAGTAAACTTTTCAAAATTATGCGCCATACAATCAAGAATCATCTTTGCGGCAAATTCGTTTGTCAGTTTATATGTATTGGCCCATTCTCCCATTTTTTCATGAAACTCTGCATATTGCGCACTACTGATAGGTGGACGCGTTTTAGATGATCCATATTGTAATTGAAGAAATTGGGCGAAATATTGCTGATCTTCTGGTGATAAAGACAGAATATATTTTTTAATGTCAGTAACATCTTGTTCTGCGTAATTGATTATACATGTACTTTTTGAGACAATTTCCTGTAACGGATAACCACAGTGAATACAGGCCGGAGCCTTATCAGACACCTGGCCCCCGCATTCAGGACATTTAATAAGAGCCATAATATTACCTCCAATACATTTATAGTTTGATTATAACATTAAAGACAACTCATGTCATTAAGTAAAATCGGAAAAGTAAGTAATGCTGTCAAACTATTAAATACTGCTGCTACTAGCGGAGATATTGCAACAGGTATTTCTAGTTTATCCAATTCATTAAGAGCGGCAGGGAATATGTCGGCTGGAGTTAATTGGATTTCTAAATACGGGAAAGTTTTGGATTCTGGTATAGCATATCAAGCTCTTAAACAAGCATTTCCGGAAGAATCATTAACGGAAGATATGCTTGCTAAAATTGGGTATACTGCAAACGGAGCGGGTAAAGTTGGAAATGCTTCTAAATTTAGCTCTGTAGGATCTACATTTGCAGGTCTTGGTACATTTCTCAAATCAATTTGGCCTGTATTAGCTGTTGTTGGCGGAATTGCAGCAGGTACAGCTGCATGGAAATGGGCAGATGATAAATTTACTATTACAAAAGCTACAGCCAAAAAACACTCAGATGAGTCGGCACAAGCATATCAAAATGCAAAAACAGAGCTTAGTACAAAGCAGTCTCAGTATGATACTAATCAAGATCGTATTCATGAGCTTCGTGCTACACAGAATAGGACTTCTGATGAAAATGCTGAACTCTCTCAGCTAACGAAAGAAAATTCTCTACTTGGGACACAAGTTTCTGTACAGAAAAAACTTGTTGATGCCAAAGCCCAACAGCAGGCCATTGACGCAGATATGAATCTGAATAAAAAATATACAACAAGTCAAGCTGTTGCAAATGAATATAGTGACAGTGTTGTTGCTAAACAAGAAGATATCGTTGAAGAAACTACCAGAAAAGTCAATGAGTTAGCTGAATTACAGAAAAAACGTGATGCTGCATACCAAAAATTAGATCAAATGAGTGCTGATGATGAAGGATTTACCGAGCAGCAAAATATTGCGAACCAAATGGATGATCGTGTTTCTAAGAAACAGAGCGAAATTGCAGACGCAATGGATGAAATATCTGATGATTATAATAGACTATTTGATGAAGATACAGGTGCATTAATTAATCCTAAAACAAAAGATACTGCAAAATCTGTAGAAGATCTTTTTTCATTATATGGTCGTGTAACAGATTCAGCTCAGGAAGAAACAGATCGCATTAACAATATTTTCGCCAAAGCAAAATTTGATGGTGTTGAAGATCAATTAGTAAATGCTGGAAAATCTGGTGGTACCGATGCTGTTAAAGCCAAGATCTCAGAAATCGATGGATTACAAGAAGCTTTAGATAATGCTGGTATTAGTGCTGATACACTTGCATCTAACATTATGGCTATTGCTAGACCAGATGAGAAAAATCTTGAAGGTATAAAAGAAAATCTGAAAGATATTTTTGATATCAGCGCTGATTTAAACGAAGGAGATAATTTTGTTGGCCCATCAGGAAATCTTTATAATTTCTTTAAGGATAAAACTGATAAGCAAATAGAAGATTTCTGGAATTATTATAGCGATCAAGGATTAGATGGTTCTGATTGGAATTATATGGATCTTGCTTCCAATTTTAATAAATCACAAGAAAAAGCAAAAATTGAAGCTGAATCAAAAACCTTCTCTTCTCTCTTCAAGAACTCTGCTGAAGATACAGCAACAGATCTTGATACCATAACAGACAATTTCCAGACAGATATGTCAAATATCAAGTCTTCAATGGATTCTATCAAATCCGGTACATTCCAGAATTCAGATATTACTGATCTTATTCAGCAGTTCCCGGAACTTGCTACAGAGACTGATAATCTACAACAGGGATTACAGAATTTAGCATTTGATAAAGCAAGTGATGCTATCGGTAAAATCAGAGATTCTGTAAAAGATGTAACTGATCCGAAACAGCTTGCTGCCGCTGATAAATATATTCAGAGTATTATGGATACTATGGATCTGAGCGGATTTGATATGAGCAATGCTAAGTCTGCAATTCTTGGTAATTTAACAAAGAATTTAGCAGACAAACATATGGCCTCTGTTACAACACCAAATCTTGTAAATCAGTTAATGTCAGAATATGGAAATGATGAAATTGCAGTTCAAGCAATTATGAAATTGTCACTTGATCCATCAATGGCAAATGCTGATCTCGACACTTGGAAATCTAAAATTGAAGATACTAAAGTACAGATTCAGTTGGATACTTCAGCTAAAAATCTGGATAATCTCTCAAAAGAACTAACTCGTCTTCAAACTGATGCTTCCAATCAGCAGACAAGACTAAACAATAAATCTGCTTATAATATGAAAGCTACTGCTTCAGATTACACCAATTTAATTGAAAATGGTGACAAACAGATTGAGAATCTTAATAATCAGATTAAAGAATATCAGAATAATATCGATGCTTTGAAAAATAGCAAAGGCTTATCTCCTCTTTCTGATGAAGATAACGAACAAATTAAGCAGTGGCAAGATCAGATTCAAGCTTCTCAGATGTCTATTGAAAACATGAAGGCTTCTCAGGCCGATTGGACAAAAACAGCATTTAATCTTCCAGTAACTGATATGCAGAACACTGTTACCGCTCTTACATCAGCTATTAGCGAAATGCAGACAGAAACAGGTCTTACATCTGATACTATGGATAGTCTTAGAACACAATTCAGTGATCTAAAAGATGCTCATGTTGATAATGTATTCGATCGCACTGCAAAAGGTTTGAAAATCAACACAGAAAGAATGAAGGATTATCTGGAACAACAAAATGAATTCATGAATTCTGATTTTGCACAACGGATTCAGGATTATCAGGATCAATTATCAGCAGGTAATAAAGATTATACTCAGCAAGGATTAGAAAATCTTAAAAATCTGCAGGCACAGTATTTTGCTCAGTATCAGGAGGCGGCAAAACAATTCTCTGATTTCCAAGCTATGGTTAATGCCGACAATCTTTCTACTGAAGGCAATGAATATACTACAGCTAAGAGTTATCTGGATAACGCAAAAGATCTGTATGATAAAGGCTTAGTTGGTACTCCTCAGTTTAAAGCAGCTGCAAAATATTTCTCTCAGAATGGTTTTGAAGATGCTGATAATTTCATTGAGAACTATAACAAACTTAAAAATTATTATACTGATGATGCTTCTGGTCCGAAGAGATTTTTAAGCGATCTTGAGGCTAAGGGATTAGCTACTTACAAAACTCTTGAGGATGGAAATCAGCAATGGATGTACTCTTTCACTGATACTCAAGAAGCTGCAGATGCTATGGGTATGAGTCTTGAATCATTCGAATCTATGTTTGGTAGATTGAAAGATTATGGCGATACAAATAATTTTGTATCTTCTCTTGAAGAAGGTGCCCTGAAATCTGAAGAGATTGACGATAAACTCATTGATGCTCAGATTAAAATGGGAAAACTGAAAGCTAGTGGTGCAGATCAATCTGCTCTGGACGATCAACAAGCAGTTATTGACAATTTAATTGCACAAAAAACTGGTATTACTCAGGCTATATCTGATTTCAAAGATGGTACTGTTGATCGTAAGATTCAGGATATCAAGGATGCCAAAGGTTCTATTGACGAATTAAATCAGTACATAAAAGATAATGGTATTGATAAAGATTCTGATTTAGGCAAGAAATATATCGAATCAATTCAGGAACAAGCTAAGAAGACTGGCATTAAATTAACACCTGAATTTGAAGTTGATGAGGCTGCTTATAATGAAATGATCCAGAGTTATGAAGCGAAAGCTAAAGGCTCACAGATCAAACACTTCCAGGATGTCAACGAAGGAATTGAAAGTGGTGACACTGGAGATTATACAGATTCTGATGTTGAATTGGTCAATAAGATTAAAGATGCTCAGGAACAGAAAAGTGAAACATTACAGAATGTCATTGACGCTGTTAATTCATTGGATAAAGATCAATGGAATGAAGCAAACCAGATTGAATTAGGCAATGGAGCTTATGAATCTGAAGATCAGGGTATTCGTAATGTTGAAGATGCTCTTCAGGGACTTTCAGATCAATTTGGACTAACAAAAGAACAGGCGACTGCTCTTCTACCGGCTCTTGAAGCTTTAGGTGTTGTTAATATTGATCCTAATGTTGATATGACCGGGCTTGATGAATTGGATCAAGCTACTCAGGACGGAATGGCTTCATTGCGTCAGATGCAAGCAGATGGGAATATTAAACTCTCATTTGATGTGGATAGTAGTACAGAAGGATTATCTGTAGATAAACTACAATCACAAATTGGTGAATTAGAGCATATTAAAGTAAATTTTGACGTAGATTCATCTGAATATAAAGCAATTCAATCTATGATTGATCAACGTGAAATGCAAATGCATGTTCAGATTGCAGTAGATAAAACCGGTGATATTGATAAGTTATTATCTCTTAATGATGAAGAGTTGGCTCAAAAAGCTGAATTGGACGTAGATGTCAATACCGAAGATGGTAAAGCTAAAATCGATGAACTACGTTCAAGTCTTGAATCTTTATCAGGTGATACACCTGCTATATCGGTTAAAATTGACGAAACTCAATTCCAAGCATTGACAAAAGAACAACAAGGCCAAGGAACTGTAACTTTCAAACCAGAACATAGCGAAGTAGATGCCTACCTTGCTGAAGAGAAAAAAAGCGAAGGAAAAGTAAAATGGTCTAATGAGACAGGTTTAGTAGATGTTTATGCTGCTACCGAACATTATTCTCATGGTACTGTTCATTGGGGAAATGATATTTCTGCCGTTCAGACCTCGTTTACTGCTACCGGAACTGTTAATTGGATAAATTCAGGTGGACCAAGTGGTGGTTTGAGTAAAACAGTTGCATGTTCAACTGGTACATTTAAAGCTGAGTCTACAGGAAGCGCTTACAATGTTTTAAATATTACACCGGCTCATGCAAGTGGTACGAATGTTGCTATTAAACAAGATCAGCAAGCTCTTGTAAATGAAGTGGGTGTCAACGGTCACGCTGAATCAATTGTTCGTGATGGTGTTTGGAGTTTAATTCCTGGCGGTGCTCATATAGAGAACCTGAAAAAGGGCGACATTATATTCTCTACTACTCAAACTGATGCTCTTCTTAAACACGGAGCTATTCAGGGACACGCTAGAGCTTATGCAAGTGGTACTGTTACTTCTCCAGGCATTATGAAAGCCTATGCTGCTGCTGGTAATACTCCGGGATTCCACTTCCAAGGCGGGGCTGCAACTGTTAAACCTGCCGGATCTGGAAATTCTGGTAACTCCGGTAATTCTGGTCTTCAACATGCAATCGAAGATAATACAGATGCGGTATCAAACAATAGTGATGATACAAGTGACGCGGCTGATGAAGTAAGCGAAGCTCTTCAAAATGTAATCAAGAAGCTGAATGATAATGCTATGGATTGGGTTGAAGTTGCTATGGATCGTCTTGATCGTATAACTTCTAGGTACACAGATCTTGCCGAAAGTGATTATAGTCATTATACAAAAGCTCAAAAGTATTATAATAAAGCTCTTGAAAATACAGATAAAGAAATCAAGGCTGCTAAAGAAAGCATCTCTGTTTATAAAAGGAAGTCCGAAGAAGTTGCAAACAATGGCGAAGTAAGCAAATATCTTACTCCTGCTTTGAAGAAAAAAGTTCAAGATGGCACTATTAATATAGAAACATTGGATGCAAATCAAAAAGCTGCCGTAGAAGCATATAAACAGTGGTACGACAAGTATCTTGACGCCGTTCAAAAATATAGAGATAAGAAAACTCAGGAACTTGATTTAGCTAAATCTAAAGTTGATAATGTTTACGATTCCTATGATCTGATCATCAGTAAGCGTAAAGCCAAAGAGGAATATTATGCAGCTAAAGCTGAAAATCGTATAAAGAGCGGAAAATCTCAAAAAGTCGGTTCGGTATATTGGAAAGATCTTAAAAAACAAGTAAGTTATGCTCAATATCAGAAAGACTGGATGTTAAAAGAAAGAGATAAAGTTCAGCAAAGCATGACAGATTATCTTAATGTGAATGGTCATAACAAAAAAGATAAAGCTTATCAGGAAATGAAGAAAAATCTAACTGATTTGAACACGTCTATTGTTGAGGCTGATACACACATCCAAGAAACTAAAGCTGCTCTTGAAGAAACCAGAGAGAACTTAAAGCAATGGCAAATTGATCGTTGGGAAAGAGCTGGTGATAAGCAGGATGCTTCTCTTAGTTATAAAAAGAATGCTGATGATATTAATTATCAGCTTTCAACCAATGATTATGAAGAACGTTTGAAAACTTATGATAAAATTATTCGCGCTGATGAAGAAAAACGTCAGCTTCTTGCAGAGGAAATTGCAACAAATCAAGCCAACGGTGGAACTTGGAGTAATGAAGAGACGCAGAAGAAGATCGAGGAATACGATAACCTCACTGCTTCTATTATTAAATCCAAAGAAGCGATGCGACAATTAGCTCAAGAAGAAATTGATTTTCGATTTAAACCTCTTGATGAAGCGCAGAATAAGCTTTCAAATCTTGTATCTGAGCTTCAGACTGCTCAGAAGTTACTTGGTGATACCGAGAGTTTCTATAATGATGATGGAGCCTTCTCTACAAACGGTTTGACCAATATTTTATTAGTTCAAGAACAGATTGACGCCACTAAGGATAAAATAGCAAATTATCGTGAGGGATTAAATAAGCTGGATGAAATGTATAAAAATGGTGCAATTGGTCCAGAATATTATAAGACTAAAACCGATGAAATGCTTAAGAGTTTGCAACAAGAGTCTGCTACTCTTGCTGATCTTAAACAGAACCTTCTTGATATGTATACCACTCAAGTTACTAAAGAGAACGATCTGTTACAGGAGAATATTGAAAAACGTAAAGATGCTCTTTCTGCTAAAGAGAAATATTACGATTATGACAAAACTCTAAAGAAGAAAACTAAAGATATCAATGCATTAAAAGCACAGATTGCTGCACTTGAAGGAACATCAAATGCAGCCTCAAAAGCTCGTCTTGAGAAATTACGTGCGGAACTTGCAGATGCAGAAGACGATATGGCCGATACAATGCATCAGCATGAAGTCGATATGAAAAATACCGGCTATGAGAATTTTTCAGATGAGGCAAATAAGGCATTAGATAATACTCTTGATGCTGTTAAGAAAAATGCAGCTTTCCAAGAAGCTATTATTGGCAGCATGCTTTCTAATGTAAAAGCAAATTACGACAGCACCTATAAACATCTGGGCGACGTAATGGATCAGTATGGCATGAAAGTTTCTCAAACTTATAGTCAAATGATCACAAAGGCAGCTGACTTTAATACTGCTGCTGTAAATGCAACAAAAGCATGGGAAGGTGTTACAAAAATTGACACCAGTAAGCCTTATGGCGGTTCAACTGCCGGTAACAATGCCTTTAATAATGCAATGAATAATGCAGGATCTTCTCAGACTGCTGGAAGTCCAAATATTAAACCAGATACAGACTATACTCTGAAGCTGAGTGATACAGATATTTATCTGACATACAGTCATATCAAGAAACAGCTTAAAGCAACATGGTCACCAAAGAAACCGGAACACTCTGATATTGAGTGGAAAAGTTCTGATGAATCTATTGCGAAAGTTTCTTCTGATGGTACAGTTCGTGGTGTGTCTTCAGGTCTTAATAAGAACGGTTTAATGGCGCGTGATGAGTCTAAAACAAGAAAATGTATCATTACTGCTATTGGCGGTGGTGGTCTTGCTAAAGCTACTTGTACTGTTCATGTAATGCCGGATTCTCATTATGAGAAGATCAAGGATTATGCAGATAAAGCTGGCATTAAAGATACTTCAGGTAATAATCTGAGAGATGCTATGGAATATGCTTATAAAAATGGCGCAAACCATAGCGATCAATCATATACCGCAGTTGAGGGATTTAAGAAAGCATATCTGAAAGATTGGACAAATTCTCTGAGTAATCGTCCAGATGGTGCGACAGACGTTCCTGCCGGAGTGAGTCCTTTAATAGGATATTTTAATGCTAAAGGTAAGAAAGTCGGACCAAAAGAAATGCAACAGCTTGCAGATATTCTTCAGATCAATACTCCGGGTGTTAAGAACTATGATTCTTGGGGATCTACTCTGAAAAATAAAATCCTGAAGGCATATAAATCCTACGGATTCTCTAAAGGTGGTGTTGTACGGAAAGGTATTCCTGCCAGCATACTTGATATAATCGGCGGGGACGCTTTAATACCGCGTGGAGATTCTATGCTGATTGGTGCAAATCCGGGTGAAACTGTTTTGACAAAAGAATTCACAGATCAACTGAAACCTACAGTTGCTACTCTGAATGAATTTAATGCTAGAATGGCGAAACCAATTACCACTATTCTACCATCGTCTTCAAATGATACAAGTGTGAATAGTGAGTGTAATATTACAATCAATGTTGATAAAATCAATAATGAGCAAGATATTAAGAAACTTGCTTATCAAATTGGTGATATTATCACTGAACGTAATAAACGTGACTGGAAAAAAGTTCGCTAATTTAAAAGGGCTGTCTTTAAGACAGCTCTTTTAATATTAAAAAATATATGAAAGAGGTGAGAAAATGCTACAATTTGAATTTAATGGTCATACTTCTGACGAATATGGATTGATTGTGACTAGAATAGAAGAAAATGATACTCTTGTAAATCGTTCTTTGCAGTTAGGAGAAAAGAATAAATATCGACCAAAAGAAAATCAGTTCGGAACATTATATGGTGATAATTATTCATTCAAAATGGGCGTAATGAGAAATCCATGCAGAAACAAAAATGTAGTTCCAGAATTAAAAAATGGAATTTTAAAATACGATCCAACAT
>SKEF01003593.1_pt1 | contig 10554 bp, 10 predicted proteins | sample 4826691 | NCBI WGS metagenome assembly SKEF01 (sample SAMN11008816, study PRJNA524170) | human gut metagenome | biome: Human fecal sample; material: Feces; isolation source: fecal sample from pouch patient p23, p27 | host: Homo sapiens | place: Israel: Tel-Aviv | collected 2016-08-24
TCCTGTTTTATAAGTATCTTTTCTTCCCACGACTGCATATATTTCACTTCTGTCTTTTCACTTGCTTTGATCTGACAAATCCGTCTATGTATCTTTTGAATTCGTTCACTTTTACATACTTCTGACACTTCATCCGTACTATGTTCCATATACTTCAAAAGTTCTATCAATTCTGGTGACACCAGCTCAAAACTTCATTCAATAAATTGAAATCAACAACTCCCGGTGGCATATCGATCTTAATTCAATACATAATTTCTGGTCGTAATTCCGCTCACTCTTCCCTTGGCATTGACCAATACTGCCTTAAAGATGGTCTCTCCTTCCGGCATCTCTACCGGTCCGGTGTACTTCGTAGAAGAAGTCGTCGGTTCTGATTTATCTGTCGTATAATACGCCGTATATCCATCCGGTACTTTAATCTCAATCTCCTGAGCAGTGCTGTACTGTCCGGTTGACGGGGACACTGCCGGTGCATCTTCGATCGGAAGTTCAACGGTATATGATTTTTTCACCGGAAGGCTTGGAATGCCCGCCTTATTTACTGCTATTGCATAGATCGTTGTGTCTCCCTCTTCAATCTGAATCGGACTATTGTACTTATGGCTGCCTGTGGTTGGCTTCTTCTTGTTCTTCGTATAATATATCTTATTTCCCGATTCTGCCGTCAGTTTTAACTGCTGAACATCATCATAATCCTCACCGTCATCCAGACTGAATTTCGGAGTCTTCACTACATATTCCGGTAATTCATCTGTGATCGTCGAAGTCGCATTATCCAGAAGCTCCGGAATCTTCTCGTTCTGATCAGAACGGATATAGAATTTGATGCACGCACGATATAATTCGATATTATCTTCCTGTTTTTTCAGTGCATCCGAGAACAGACGCTCTGCTTTTTCTGTATTATCCTGTGCCTGATAAACTTTTGAAAGGCCTGTGTATGCTTCCGGTCTGGTGTCATCTTTTGCCATGGCATTTCTGAAGCAGTCTTCTGCCTCTGTATAATCATTTCTTTCGAGTGCTTTATTTCCCTTGTTGACCGCACCGATATATGATGTCATATAAGCAAATATTCCAACAATTCCTATGATAAGTAACAGGGACAATGCAAGAAGCAGTGCACGCTTTTTCTTTTTTTTGCGAAGTGCTTTTTGTCTTGCACGCTCACGGTTACGGCGTCTGCGTTCATCCTCATTCATCTGTCTGCTTCTGTTTCTTGTATTATTTCTTGCCACACCTGTACTGCGTCTTTCATTTCCTCTACGGCTGCCGGTTGTAGATCTTCCAGCTGCATCTCTGTTACGTGAAGGCCGGGAATAATACATCTCATCCTCATAGCCATCACTGTCTATTGCACCTTTTATCTGTGCTGTAAGCATATCATCTAATGGGTTGTAGTCCGGAACAATGCGGACCTCTTTTCCACAATGTCTGCAATACAATTCCCCTTCAGGTATTCTCTGACCACAATACCTACATCTCATCTTATGCCATCCTCCTACTGTGAATTCTATCTCTTATCCATTCTTCTCATTCAAATATTGTTCAAATTCTTCCGAAGACATCAGAACTTTTCGAGGTTTTGTTCCTTCCTCCGGTCCTACGGCGCCTGCCTCACATAACTGATCCATGATTCTTGCAGCCCTGTTAAATCCTATCTTAAAAGCTCGCTGGAGCATTCCGATAGATGCTTTTTCCTTCTCAATAATCAGTCTTCCGGCATCTGCAAAATATGCATCATTTTCATTACCTTCACTTCCGCCGGATCCTGATGCCGGATTTCCGGTAGGAATGGTATTCATATGCGTCTCTATATCCTGATTGTATGTAACATCGCCGTTATGTTCACGCAGATATTCTACTACCTGCTGTACTTCCTTATCTGTAACAAATGATCCCTGTACTCTGGCCGGTTTCTGATATCCTGACGGATAAAAAAGCATATCTCCTTTTCCCAGAAGCTTCTCTGCACCGTTCATATCTATAATCGTCCGGGAATCTACACCGGATGATACTGAGAATGCGATTCTCGAAGGCATATTCGCCTTGATAAGTCCGGTGATAACGTTAACTGACGGTCTCTGTGTCGCAAGCACCAGGTGGATCCCTGCGGCTCTCGCAAGCTGTGCCAGACGGCAGATTGCTTCCTCTACATCTCCCGGAGCTACCATCATCAAATCCGCAAGCTCATCAACAATAATAATGATCTGTGGCATAAGCTCCAGTTTATCGCCTTCTTCGGTCTGGACTCCAAGACTTTTGATCTTTTCGTTATATCCTTTCATATCTCTGACATTATATTTGGCAAATGCCTGATAACGTCTTGACATCTCTCCCACTGCCCAGTTCAGTGCGCCTGCCGCTTTTTTCGGATCAGTGACTACCGGAATCAGAAGGTGTGGAATACCATTATACACACTCAATTCTACAACCTTCGGATCGATCATGATCAGTTTTACTTCATTAGGGTCTGCCTTATATAAGACACTCATGATCAACGTATTGATACATACGGATTTACCAGATCCGGTAGCGCCGGCGATCAGTACGTGCGGCATCTTGGCAATATCTGCTACCACAGTCTTTCCGCCGATGTCCTTTCCTACTGCGAAAGATATCTTGGAAGAACTGTTCTTAAATTCCGGCGATTCCAGAAGATCACGGAGCATGACTGCACTGTTTTCTTTGTTCGGTACTTCAATCCCTACTGCCGCTTTTCCCGGAATCGGAGCCTCAATACGGATATCTGCCGCTGCAAGATTCAGTTTGATATCATCGGCAAGACCTACGATCTTACTGACTTTGACTCCCATTTCAGGCTGTAATTCATATCTTGTAACCGAAGGTCCACAGCTTACATTGGTAATGGTAACTTTTACCCCAAAGTTCTCGAGTGTCTGCTGCAGCTTCATAGCGGTCTCTCTTAAATGCGCATCTGATTCTCCTCCGCCGCGTTTTCCTCTCTGAAGCAGAGATAACGGCGGATACTGATACTCTTTTTTCGGCTTTACAGAATCTGCGGCAACGCTTGCAGCAACATCTGCTACTTCATCTGCCATTCCTGCCGCCCCCATCTTCGGATTCTTACGTCTTGCAGGTTTTTCCTGTGTCTTTGGATCATTTTCAGATTCCGGAGTCTTCTTTTCCGGTTCATTCGTCATGTCTTCTTTTCCATAATCTGCCGGCTCAGGATCCGCACGGTGTATGATAAATTCCGGTTTCTCCGGTCCTTTTGCTGTCTTTGGATCGATTGGAAGTTCTCTTACTTCCGGAGATTTCTTAGCGATAGACGTATCGAAAGATACTCCTTCCACATGCTTGTCTCTCCGCCTGTGCATGCCGCTGTCTGCCGCAGCCGCAGCACGTTCCTTTTCACGTTGTTCACGCTGTTCCATGCGTTCACGTTTTCTGACTTCTGCATGCTCTTTATGTCTTCTTGCATCTTCTTTTGCCCTTGCATATGCTTTATCACTGCCGGCCTTCATACCTTTTAATGCAGACTTTCCTGTAATGATCACCAGACAGATGATCATAAGAATCACTGTGACAACATATGTTCCGGCTACACCGATTGCCGGCGTTAATACAGATGCCAGTCCCTTTCCGATCTTTCCGCCAAGTTCGTCCACGAGCTGCAGCAAAATTTCAGCAAGGAACAGCAAAAGCACTGCAATTACTGTCTTCATGTAAGCATACCGGTTGCCTTTATTAGACACCTGAAAAGATACCAGACCAAACAAAACGAATGGAATGATATAGGCCACGGCCCCAAATATCTCCCACAAAACTCCGGATACGGCATCTCCTAAAAATCCTGCAACACCAAAATTACTGATCAGAAGAATGATACTGACCGCAAGTGTTATCCATATCAGGATTTCATCCATCAGAAAACTATTACCGGACTTTGCGGTCATGGTAGATCTGGTTGTTTTTTTTGTATTTTTCTTTGTTGTTTTTTTATTAGAAGTCGACTTTTTTGAAGTCGTACCTGTTTTTTTTCTGTTCGTCTTACTCTTTGTAGACTTCGCCGTCATGAAAACTCCCCCTTATGATGGCAATACTAATTATAATTATAGCATTTAGGGGAATTGCTGTCATTACACATTTTCGTTCTTTTTTTGATTTCTGTCACTGATCATTTCGTGCAATTTATTCAATGCATCACTTAATCCGCCTACAGCATCAATGAGTCCTTCTCTTACAGCATCCTTTCCTTCCAGAAGTGTCCCAACATCTTTGACCAGCTCTGTAGGGTTTAACATTAACTCTTCGATCCGCTCCTGCTTCATAGAAGAATGTTCTGACAAAAATCTTGTGATCCGGTCCTGCGTACGTATCATGTTATCGAGACTTTGCTGAACTCCGATAAACATCCCGTTAGACCGCACCGGATGTATCACCATTGTTCCGCTTGGCACGATAAATGAATAGTCGGCCGACACTGCCAGTGGTCCGCCGATCGAATGACTGCCGCCAAGCACCAGGGATACTGTAGGTTTACTCAAAGAAGCGATCATTTCTGCAATCGAAAGTCCCGCCTCTACATCTCCTCCAAGTGTATTCAGAAGAATCAGAAGACCATCAATCTTACTGCTGTCTTCGACTTCGGCCAGCATAGGAAGCAGATGTTCATACTTTGTGGCCTTTGTATTCCCGGATACCGCTTCATGTCCTTCAATTTCACCCACTATCGTAAGAAGTTTGATTCTGTGGTTGTCCCGGCTTCCTTCAAGATTCGCACTACCGGTTTCTTTTAATTCTTCTGTCGGCTCTGCACTTTTTTCTTTTTCTTTTTTCTCTTCGCTCATAAAAACACCTCCATACTTTTTATTAGTATGGAGGTGTTGCATACATTTTATTCATCCCAGTTGTGATATACATCCTGAACATCATCGTCATCATCCAGCATATCCAGCGTCTTCTGGATATTGGCAATGTCTTTTGGATCTGTCAGTTCTACATATGTCTGAGGGATCATTGTTACTTCTGCGGATGCCATCGGGATTCCTGCTTCTTCCATTGCAAGACGTACCGCACTGAAATCATCAGGATCTGTCAGTACTTCAAAGCTGTCTTCTTCTTCTACAAAGTCCTCTGCTCCTGCATCCAGTACCTGCATCATCAGTTCATCTGCATCGCCTTCATATTCTTCTTTGTCAATCACGATCTGACCTTTCTTGTCGAACATGAATGATACACATCCAGGTGTTCCTACGTTACCGCTTCCCTTTGTGAATGCATTCTTTACATTAGATGCTGTACGGTTCTTGTTATCTGTAAGAGTTTCTACGATGATAGCTGTACCGTTCGGTCCGTATCCTTCATATGTAATGTGCTCATAGTTTGCTGCACTCATATCTCCGGATGCACGTTTGATATTTCTTTCAATTGTATCGTTTGGCATGTTGTTGGATTTTGCTTTTGCGATTACATCTCTCAATCTGCTGTTATTAGAAGGATCTGAACTTCCGCCTTCTTTTACTGCTACTGCAATCTCTTTACCGATCTTTGTAAAGATCTTTCCTTTGGCAGCATCATTTTTCTCTTTCTTATGCTTAATATTGGCAAATTTTGAATGTCCTGACATGTCTTTTACCTCTCTTTATCTATTTTGTTTTATCTTTTTTTAAAATTGTATTATTACACACGTTATCTATTCTATCACGCTTCGAAAATTTTTTCAATCTTAACTGTCTGAATTATATTATTATCGATCTGTAATACCGTGAAACGATAGCCGTCATAGTCAACAACACAGGTTTCGTCTTCTCCAGGGATGTGTTCCAGTTTATCGATCAGAAATCCATTCAGTGTCTCATAATCTTCTTTGTCAAATGTTACCGGAATCAGATCTTCCAGATCCTCCAGTTCAGTCAGACCATTGACAATCATACTTCCGTCATTCTGTTTTTTGATCATTTCGTCTTCTTCATCATATTCATCCAGAATATTTCCGACGATCTCTTCCAGGATATCTTCCATTGCGACAAGGCCGGAAGTCTGTCCGTATTCGTCCAGCACAACGACCATATGATTTTTAGCCGCCTGCATTTCTTTGAAAAGAGTATCAATGCTCTTTGTTTCAGGAATATATGTAACCGGACGGAGGTATTCCTCCAGATTTTTTACCGGACATTGCCGCTTTGACTTGTCCAGATAGCCGGACGTTGCATCTCTCAGATGAATGATCCCGATGATCTCATCGATATCTTCCTGATAGACCGGAAATCTTGAAAAGCGTTCATCCAGCATGAATTGCAAAGCCTCTTCCAGTGACCAGTCTCCATCGATTGCTACAATATTTTTTCGGTGGGTCATAATATCCTTTGCATCCTTATCCATATAACGGAAAATATTGCGGATCAGACCTGCCGCTTCTTTCTGCATCTCTTCGTCCATTTCATCTTCGTGAAATATCTGTTTCATTCGTTGGAATAAACTTCCCTCTTCCATAATTAATTATCCTTAACTCCTTCTCTATGTATGAAGCTCGAAACTGATTCGAATTGCTTCATCAACCTTGTTCATTATCTCTTCGTCCAGATGACATACCAGATCCTTAAGTCGCTGCTTATCGATCGTACGGATCTGTTCCAGTAAAACCACGGAATTTCTGACAATATGATACCTTCTTGCGTCAATTTCCACATGTGTCGGTAATTTTGCTTTGTTCATCCTTGAGGTGATCGCCGCACAGATGACGGTCGGGCTATGCCTGTTGCCAACATCATTCTGTATGATCAGGACTGGACGAATTCCACCCTGTTCCGATCCGACTACCGGACTTAAATCCGCATAATAAATATCTCCTCGTTTCACCTGCACCTTGCTTCACACTCCGATTCTTAAGATATACTAAGTATTTCCCTTTTTCTCGGATGTATTCTGCAAAATTTCAAGAACACACGGCGATTTAAAAACTGTCGACCTGTTCTACGACTTCTCCATGCCGGATGTATTCTCTCGGAATACGTTTATTTAACACACACACAAATTCATAATTGAATCTACCGGAAAGTTCTCCCAGTTTATCAACAGAAAGGAACTCTTTTCCATCACGTCCGAAGATGACAACCTTATCTCCGAATTCTACATCTTCAATTGCCGTTACATCAACCATGAACTGATCCATGCACACACGACCGATGATCGGTGCTTTTTGTCCGTGGATCAGGACGTAGCCTTTATTGGACAGACTTCTTGGATACCCGTCTCCGTATCCGACCGGGATCGTCGCCACCTTTGTCGGACGTGTTGTGATATAAGTTCCTCCATAACTTACCGGCTTTCCCTCCGTCAGCCATTTTACATGTGCAACATGGCTGATCAGTTCCATTGCAGGTTTTAATGGTACTTTATCTTTTTCCACCTCATCGGACGGATACATTCCATATGTTGTAATTCCCGCACGCACAATATCCATATTGGCTTCTTCCAGATCAATGATGCCGGCACTGTTGGAACAATGATAATACGTGAATGTAACGTTACGCTTTTTCAATTCCTCTTTCATCCAGAGGTATTTCTCCAGCTGTTCTTTTGTAAATGTCTTATCTTCTTCATCGGATTTGGCAAAATGCGTGAACATACCTTCCATTACCAGATTCGGCAGCTTGCTGATTCTGGCGATCTCATCTGCATTTTCCTTCGTAATCTGGAAACCAAGTCTTGCCATTCCTGTATCAAGCTTAATATGGACATAGACGTTACATCCCATAGCTTCGGCAAGCTCAGATACTTCTTTTGCCATCTCATAGCTGTAAACGGTCATACGTATCTCGTTACGGATCATTACATCCCACTGATCAGGGAAAATGCATCCCAGTACCAGTACCGGTTTTTTCAGACATGCATCCTTGATCAGTATCGCCTCGTCCAATGTGGCAACGGCATATCCCCAGATGTAATCCATCGGCTCCAAAAGTTTTGCGATCTGGACAGCCCCGTGCCCATAACCGTCCATTTTGATGACTGCCATCATCTGGGTATTTTTATGAATATTTTTTTTCATCATTTCTATATTATATTCAACCGCATCTAAATTGACTCTGGCTAAAACTCTTGTATATTGCTTCACTGTTATTCTTCCTCCAGTTTCATTAATGCTTTACTGATATATTCTATCAAATCTCTCGCCATTACACTATATACGCCTTTTTCAAATTTTGCAAGGTCACCGGACAATCCATGTATATATGTGCCTAATTCTGCAGCATCTTCCGCTTCTTTTCCCTGCACCATCCATCCGGAGATCACGCCGGCGAGAACATCTCCCGATCCGGCTTTTGCCATCGCACTGTTCCCGGTAAGGTTCATACGTATACCTTTCTCTTCGCTTGCGATCAGAGTTCTTGAATCTTTCAGTACACAGGTAATCCGGTATCTTGAAATAAAATCTTTCAGGATCTGGATCCTGTCTGCTTTCAGTTCCTCTACAGGAGTGCCTGTAAGTCTTGACATTTCTTTCATATGCGGTGTGATCACAAATCTGCGCTCGGCCATCTGATTCAGATAATTTTTATTTTCTGCAAGAAGATTCAGTCCGTCTGCATCGATCAGACACGGTACTTTTACATATTCCATCACGGTTTTTAATATTTTTTCGGAAAGCCTGCTCATTCCAAGGCCCGAACCGATACATACGCTATCTGCCCATGTAAGAAGTGATAACAGTTCTTCTTTATTATATTCCTCATATGTTGTGATAATTGCTTCCGGAAGGAGTGTCTGTAAGATCTCCCGATTATCTGAGGAAGTGTATATTCTCACCAGCCCTGCTCCTGTCATGTAAGCGGCATGCGCATTCAGATAAGCGGCCCCGGCCATTCCTTTGCTTCCGGCTATCACGAGGAGTCTTCCGTACGTGCCTTTATTTGAATCTTCCGGTCTGTCCGGCAGCATCTTCCGGTAGATATCTTTTCCGGCTGTCCGGACTATTTCCTGATCCTCACAGATAGAATCTGTAGAAATGCCGATATCCGGCACGATAACCCTGCCGGCCATAGTTCTGCCCTGTGACAGTTCCAGACCAATCTTTTTTAACTGGAATGTCACTGTATAATCCGCTTTGAAAGCGCAGCCCAGAATACAGCCTGTTGTGGCAGAAAGTCCGGACGGGATATCTACCGCAAACTTTGTTCCCCTCATCCGGTTCATCTGTTCGATCACCTGACGATATCTGCCCTCTACTTTGCGGCTCAATCCCACTCCAAAGACGGCATCTATGATCACGCTATAGGAGTCTTCCTGCGGCATTCCATAAGTAATCTTCCCGCCGCATTCCTGTAAGCGGTGCATCTGTTCCCGTGTTTCCTCGGTATAATGCTCCGGGTTTCCCACACAAAATATCTCTACGGAGTATCTGTTATTTTGTAAAATGCGGGCAATTGCGAAACCGTCCCCTCCATTATTACCCGAACCACAGACAACACAGACATGAGAAAGATCAACCTTTTCATCTTCTAATACCTGTACACACGCCTGCGCCGCATGTTCCATCAATTCCAGGGAAGGAACCCCTAATTTTTGAATTGTATACTGATCTGCTGCTTTCATCTGTGCTGCATTCACCCAAAGCTGCATCCAATCATCTCCCATCAAGTCCTGCTTTATACTTACCGCAACAAAAGAACGTGTAAAAATATGTCCATCTTCCGGACTACTCCTACACGCCTTTTTCTTTTATAATAATTTACTTATGATCCTCTTTGTAACGACTGATATTGTATGACAGCTGCATCAGGCTTTCTGACAGATGTACATTCTCGACAACAATATTATCCGGAAGATTCAGATCTGTGTGCGCAAAGTTCCAAATTGCACGCACTCCGTTATCAACCAGCATATTCGCCACTTCAATTGCTTTCTCTTTTGGAATCGTCAGCACTGCAATATCAATATTATTGTTCTGTACAAATGCTTTCAGGTCATCCATCATGCGGATCGGTACGCCTCGGATAGAGACACCCTGAAGTCTTGGGTTTACATCAAAGATTCCCTTCAGGATAAATCCACGGTTCTCAAAAGCTGCATAATTTGCCAGTGCCTGTCCAAGATTACCGGCACCGATGATAATGATATTATGATCTTCTTCCAATCCTAAAATTTTTCCGATCTCTGTGTATAAATACTTTACGTTATAACCATATCCCTGCTGGCCGAATCCGCCAAAGTTATTCAGATCCTGACGGATCTGTGAAGCAGTGACATTCATTCTTTTGCTTAGATCATTGGATGAAATACGTTCCACTCCATCCTCCAGCAATTCACCTAAATACCGGTAATATCTCGGCATACGACGGATTACTGCCTGGGAAATTTCTTTTTCCTGCATTTTTTGCCCCTCCCGAAGTATCTCTCTTTCACGGCTCTTTTCTTCTTATGCCGCGATGCATCATTTTTATTATAGTAATTTCAACTGTATCTGTCAATCTGTTAAACTTTTAACAGAGTAAATTTATCTGCCGTATCACCACATTTTCCAGATTTTTACGCGTCCAGCTCCATGGAAAGTTCTTCCCACACTTCATACTGCTTTTCTAATTCTTC
>SKEF01003623.1_pt1 | contig 10480 bp, 8 predicted proteins | sample 4826691 | NCBI WGS metagenome assembly SKEF01 (sample SAMN11008816, study PRJNA524170) | human gut metagenome | biome: Human fecal sample; material: Feces; isolation source: fecal sample from pouch patient p23, p27 | host: Homo sapiens | place: Israel: Tel-Aviv | collected 2016-08-24
CTCAAAATCTGAAATACCGAAATAAAAAAGAAAAATCAGTTATAAGTTGAAAAAACAAAACAACGATTAGAGAATTAGAAATAAGTATAAAAAAGGAGAAAAATACCATGCCATATAATCTGTCGACATTGGAAAACGGATGTAAAGAGCTGGGAATAGAACTGAGTCAGAAACAGAAAGATCAGTTTATTCAGTTCTATGAATTTCTGGTAGAGAAGAATAAAGTTATGAATCTGACAGGAATTACAGAATTCGAGGAAGTGCTGACAAAGCATTTTCTCGACAGCCTGTCCTGCGTAAAAGCGATTGATATGACAAAAGTAAAAACAATCATGGATATTGGTACAGGAGCAGGATTCCCGGGAGTACCGTTAAAGATTGCATTCCCGCATCTGGAAGCCTGCCTGCTGGACTCCCTGAAGAAGAGAGTGAATTTTCTGGAGGAAAGCTTTACGCTTCTCGGATTGGAAGGAATTAAGGCAATTCATGGAAGAGCCGAAGAGTATGCGAAGAACAAGGAATATCGTGAGAAATATGACCTCTGCGTATCCAGAGCAGTGTCAAATCTTGCAACGCTGTCAGAATATTGCCTTCCATATGTAAAAACAGGTGGAACATTTATTTCCTATAAATCAGGAACTGTACAGGAAGAAGCAACAGAGGCTGAAAAAGCAATCAAAATCCTTGGCGGGCAGTTAAGAGATATCACATATTTCCAGCTTCCTGATTCGGAAATTGACCGTTCTCTTGTCATTATAGATAAGAAGAAACCAACTCCGGGTAAATATCCGCGTAAAGCAGGAACTCCGCTGAAAGAACCATTGTCTCACACAAACATCACAAAATAATCACACTTTTATCCTAATTTTATCACAACTTCATCATAAACTGTTCTTGTAGTGATGTCCTCGGGTTCCCCCATTCTCTGTTTCGCCTGAGGACATTTTCTATATTAATCCTGAAGCCAGAGCGTGTTTGGAAAATCATTCCTGCGGAAAGTCTTTTTTAAACACACCAGGACGAATTTGCGGCATTTAAATAAAAGGAGGAGAACACATTGATTGAAGTAAACAATCTGGTCAAACGATATGGCGACCATACGGCAGTTGACCACCTTTCTTTTAAAATCGAGAAAGGTAAAATCTATGGATTCCTTGGACCAAACGGTGCAGGCAAATCCACCACAATGAATATGATAACAGGATACATTGCATCCACAGAAGGAACCGTCAGGATTGACGGACACGATATCCTTGAAGAACCGGAAGCAGCGAAGAAATGTATCGGTTATCTGCCGGAACAGCCGCCACTCTATTTTGATATGACCGTTCTGGAATATATGAAATTCGTGGCTGATCTCAAAAAAATCCCAAAAGACAAAAAAGCAACCATGATAGAAGAAGTCATGGATATGGTAAAGATTTCTGATATGAGAAATCGTCTGATCAAAAATCTGTCAAAAGGCTACAGACAGAGAGTTGGACTGGCGGAAGCAATCATGGGCTACCCGGAGGTTATTATTCTGGATGAGCCGACAGTAGGACTTGACCCGAAACAGATTATAGAAATCCGTACCCTCATCAAAGATTTAAAGAAGAAGCATACAGTAATTCTCAGTTCGCATATCTTATCTGAAGTAAGTGCGGTGTGTGATTACGTGCTGATCATTTCCCATGGAAAACTGGTTGCCAGTGATACTCCGGAGAACCTTGGAAAGCTGGCAGAAGGATCTAATACTCTTGAAATGCTTATTAAAGGTGAAAAATCACAGATTAAACAGGCTCTGGAAAGCATTGAAGGAGTTAACAGCGTGACTATTGAGAAGGATGAGAAACAGAATCTCTGGAGCACTAAGGTTTCCACAGAAGAGAATAATGATATCAGAGAAAAAGTATTCTACAAGATGTCTGATATAAACAGCCCAATTTATGAGATGAAGTCCAAGAAAGTATCTCTTGAGGAAATATTCCTTGAACTTACAGCATCTGAGAAACCGGCATCTGCAAGTGAAGATGATACAGACCAGAAGAGTTCTGAAAGCCAGGAAACAGCAGAAGCTAAAACGGAAGCTGTAAACGTGGAACAGACATCAACAGAATCACAGAAAAATGATGAAGGGGGAGAAAAATAATCATGACAGCTATTTATAAAAGAGAGCTGAAAAGCTACCTGACATCCATGGTAGGATATTTGTTTATCTTTTTTATCCTTGTACTGGCAGGTATTTATTTTTCTGCATATCAGCTTTCAGCAGCATATCCTAAATTTGAATATACATTAAGTGCCATTACCTTTGTGTTCCTTATTGGAGTGCCAATCCTGACGATGCGTGTACTGGCAGAAGAAAGAAAACAGAAAACAGACCAGCTGCTTTTGACATCACCGGTTTCTGTAGGTGGTATTGTAATAGGTAAATATCTTGCACTGGTAACGGTATATGCCATTCCTATGGCAATTATGTGTACTTATCCACTGATTATGTCTAAGTTTGGTACAGTATCCTTTGCATCTGCTTATACAGCAGTTCTTGGATTTTTCCTTCTTGGATGTGCAAATATTGCAATCGGTGTATTTATGTCAGCATTAACTGAAAGCCAGGTAATTGCGGCAGTACTTACATTTGTCCTTTTATTTGCCTTCTACATGATGAATGGTATTTCTTCATTTTTCTCTCAGACATCAATGTCTACATGTGTAGCATTTGGATTACTGATTCTGGCAGCAGCGATTATTATTTATACAATGATTAAGAATGTTCTGATCTCAGCAGTGATTGGAGTGATCGGAGAAGTAATACTTGTAATCATTTATGTAGTAAAATCCAGTATTTTTGAAGGCGGAATTCAGAAAGTTCTGGATGTATTCAACCTGAGTGGACATTTTGATAATTTCACGAGTAACATTTTTGACATAAAAGGAATTGTATATTTTCTTTCAGTGATCGCAGTATGCTTGTTCCTTACAACACAGTCTATTCTGAAGAGACGTTGGAATTAGTGGGGAGGTGAAAGGAAATGAAGCTGAAAGAAAAAATGAAAAACAGTAAACATACGAAGTTTGATAAAAAGAAATTGATTGGAACTGTCAGCAAGAAACATATTAAAAACGGTTCCTATACAATGGTAATGTCAGTAATATTTATTGCAGTTGTAGTTGTGATAAATATGATTGTAAGTGCGATTCCATCCAAATACTCAGAGATCGATATCAGCAGTGAGAAGCTTTACAGTATCGGCGACGATACTAAGGCAATGCTGAAAGATCTGGATAAGGATGTAACGATTTATCAGATTGCACAGAGCGGTTCAGAAGATGAAAATATCACGAATCTTCTTAAGAAATATGAAGATGAATCCAAACATATTAAAGTAGAACAGAAAGACCCGGTAGTAAATCCTAAATTTGTAGCCGAGTATACAAGCGATGATCTTTCTGCAAATAGTCTTATTGTGGTATGCGGAGATCGAAACAAAGTTATTGATTATAACAATATCTATGAAAGTACAATGGATTATCAGACATACAGTTATCAGACAACTGGTTTTGATGGTGAAGGTCAGATCACAAGTGCTATCGGATATGTAACTTCTGAAGATCTTCCGGTTCTTTATACATTGGAAGGACATGGAGAAAAAGAGATGGATTCTTCTATCAAAGAAGACATCGAAAAAGCAAACATGGATATTCAGTCACTGAATCTTCTTACAGAAAGCAGTGTTCCGGATGATGCAGATTGTCTGTTTATTGATTCTCCATCTACAGATATCTCAGAAGATGAAAAAAATGCCATTATCGATTATCTTGAAAGTGGTGGAAAAGCAATGATCTTCTCTGATTATACAACAGAAGATCTGCCAAACTTTGATGCAGTTCTTGAAAATTATGGTGTTCAGAGAGCAGCAGGAATTGTATTTGAGGGTGACAGCCAGCATTATGCAATGCAGATGCCATATTACCTGGTTCCGACTGTAAACAGTACAGATGCAAGTTCTGAGACAGCCTCCGGCGGATATTATGTACTTGCACCATATGCACAGGGAATCAAGAAGATGGATGATGTGAGAGACACTGTAACGGTCAACAGTATCTTAACAACTTCTGATCAGGCATACTCAAAGACAGATCTTAACAGTGATACATTAGAGAAAGAAGATGGCGATGAAGAAGGGCCATTTGATCTGGGAGTGAGCATTACAGAAACTCTGGATGATGACAAAGAAACTCAGATCGTTTATTATTCTACTTCTAATCTGATGGAATCACAGGTTAATCAGATGGTATCAGGCGGAAATGAAAAGCTGATCATTGAATCACTGAAATGGATGACTGATACAGAAGACAGCGCAACCGTATCTATTCCGTCAAAGAGCCTGTCCGTATCTTATCTGACACTTACAGATTATGATGCTGCATTCTGGAAAATCTGTACGATCGGACTGATTCCTGGATTCTTCCTGGTTGTAGGTTTAGTAGTCTGGATGAAGAGGAGAAAAGCTTAAATGAAGAATAAAACTGTAAAAATGATTCTTGCAGTTGCAGTTCTTGCAGTTTGCTGTGGGGCATACGCAGGCGTAAAAACCTACGTATCCCACCAGGAACAGAAAGAATCAGAAGCGGAATCCGAAGAAAACACCTCTGTATTTACTGCTTCTGCTGACGACATTAAATCTCTGGATTTCATGGTTGATGATACAGAAACAACATTTGAAAAAAAAGATGATAGCTGGGTAAAAAAAGATGATACAGATTTTCCGGTAAATCAGAGTACTTTGGACAGTGCTGCGTCATCGGTTACTTCCGTAGAGTCAGACAGAGTTCTGGAAGATGTAGATAACCTTGCAGAGTATGGTTTGGATTCTCCGGCAAATATAATTAAGATTGTGACGAAATCAGAGGATGAAGACGGTGATGATACAACAGCTACATTATATGTAGGAGATGAGAATTCATCTACAAGCCAGTATTATGTAAGAAAAGATGATGATGAGAAAACAGTTTATCTGGTAGATTCTTCCTGCGTAGAACCATTTACAAAGACATTATATGACTACGCGCAGATGGAAGACTTCCCGGCAATCTCCAGCACAGATACAATCACTAAGATTTCTGTAGACGGAGATAGTTCCTATGAATTAAAAAAGGATGCGGATACCAGCGTATGGTCAGTAAGTGCTAATGGAGAAGAGGATAAGGCAGATTCAGCTACAGTAAGTTCTCTGGTATCTTCTTTTGGAAGCATGGCTTATAATTCCATGGCAGATTATAAATGCGAAGATAAGAGCAAGTATGGACTGGATAAACCGTATTCGACAATTACCGTAGATTACCAGGAAGAAGCAGAAACTTCGGATGATAACACAGAAACCTCAGATTCTGAAACACCGGATTCTGCAGAAACGACAGAGATGGTAGATAAACAGCTTACAATTCTGGTTGGTAACGAAGCTGATGACAGTAACAGATATGTCATGGTAAATGACAGTAATGAAGTCTACACTATGTCGGAAGAAACACTGTCTGCACTTACGGATAAAACAGAAGAAGATTTCTGGGATATGACAGTAAGTTATGTATCTGTAAACAGCCTTGCAAGCTTAAAAGTAAATTATCAGGGAACAGATTATAAGGTAAATGCTTCACGTGAAACATCAACAGACGAAGACGGAAATGATACAGAAACAGTAACGTATAAACTTGACGGCGCTGATCTGGATGAAACAACATTTACAACATTCTATAATAAACTGATCAACATGGCAGCACAGAAACGCCTTACGGAAAAATATGATCCGGATGGAGATGCTGAACTGACAGTAACATTTACAGAAGAAGACGGAGACACACTGGAAGTTTCCTACTACAGTTATGATACAAACTACTATGCAGCAGTAGTAGATAACAAGGTATATCTTGTAAACAAAATGAATGTAAAAGAGTTATTTACAGCATTCGAGTCAGTCGCAGGCGTTGAGAAGGATGAGACTAAAACAGATTCAGATGAAGTGGAATCAGATGAAAAAGCATCAGCAGATGTTGAAACTGATAGTGAAACAGAAACATCCGATAATAGTGATGCAGTAACTGATGATGATTCAAAGTCCGCAAGTGCATCTGATACAACAGATACATCTGAAAGCGATACAGAAGAGTAAGAAAATGTAAATAAAGAATAGCAATTCCATTATTTTCTGGAATTGCTATAAAAAAGCTTCGATACATAGAAATAAATCTGTGTGTCGAAGCTTTTTGTGTTTGAGAACAACTTTATAGGGTTGCTTTATTTGCAGAACGCCTTTTTCAAATATGTTCTAACCTGCCACTAAAAGAAGATTTTAACCTGCTCGAGAAAGTTTTCTGGGTTTTCAACATGAGGAAGATGCTTAGTACCAGTCAGTGTAGAAATTTCTATAGCCGGGTTACAAGAACAATATTCATCTGTGATGGACTTTGCATTTGGTTCTGCTTCTCCCTCAACGATATAAATACTGTTATCTAACGCCTTGACAGCATGATTGATGTTAATATTCATGTATTTGGAAGCCAGGCTGGAGTACAGATATTTCGTATAACATCCGCCCTTATGTGCTGCCTCATAATATGCATCTGTCATCTGAGAATCCACATGAAACGGGTTGTAATACATTTTCTCTATAAACAAATTACTTACATTATCACGTGAAACAATCATATGGTAAATCAATGTTCCAAAAATTGGAACCTCCAGAGCAAGTTTTAATAAGTGGTCTTTTCTTGTTGGCATATGCCTTAACTGAGTAAAGCTTGGAGGGTTAACCAGCATGATTTTGTTAAAGAGCTCTTTCTCATTATGACAGGCCATTACAACAAAGGAACTGGAAAATCCACTGGCAATTACATCTGTTTTTTCTCCGATAATTTTCCGGATAAAGTCACAGATCATCTGTACATATACAAAATTGGTATATGTCATGCCTGGTTTCTCAGAACGTCCACATCCCGGAAGGTCTATGCTGTACACGGTATGTTCCAGTGCAAGATCATCCTCTATCTTGTTCCATTCATATCCGGAACCGCCCGGAAGCATATCATGGATCAGAAGGATCGGGCTTCCCTTGCCTTTTCTTGTATAATAGATATCACCAAAACGCCAATGGTAATAATTTTTGCCATTTGTATCAAGCATTTCCTTCAGACCTGCTGATGCCGCAACCACTTTGTTCGCAATGTGGATGATAGCTGTTGTCGTTGTTGCCAGTGCTGCGAGAGTTATCAGTCGTTTACCGTGTTTATTCATGTTTTACCTCCCTTTTCATGTCTGAGTAGCCTTATTATACGACAAACAAAAAGGTTTTACAATCTATAACAGGCAAAGAAGTTTCTGTACATCTTCCATTCTGGTTGCCCAGCTTGTGGCAAATCTGACTGCTGTATGAGAAGCATCTGTTTTTTCCCAGAAGCTGAACTGCACATCCTTTCGAAGTTCCTCCAACCGTGTATCCTCAAGGATAATAAACTGCTGATTTGTTGGGGAATCCAAAAGAAATCTATATCCTTTTTCCTGTAGACCTTTTTTCAGAACTGCTGCCGTTTCGATCGCGTTTCTGCCGATTTCTTTATAAAGCTCATCGGTAAAAAGTGCATCAAACTGCACTCCTACAAGCCTTCCTTTGGCAAGCAGTGCTCCGTGCTGCTTTACTCTTGTGAGAAAATGCTTCGGCATGCTGTCTCCCGTGAATACAACTGCCTCACCGCAGAGTGTGCCTGCCTTGGTCCCACCAATATAAAATACATCGCAGAGTTCTGCAATATCCTGTAATGTCACATCTGTTTCTGCCGCGGCAATTCCATAGATCAGTCTTGCACCGTCCAGATACAGGGGCATTTTGTATTTTCTGCATACAGCTGACAACTCTTCCAGTTCTTTTCTGGAATACAGGGTTCCATACTCTGTCGGATGAGAAATATAGACCATCCCCGGGAAAACCATATGCTCGTGGTTCTCATCTCCATAAAATCTCTCTGCCAGTTTCTGAAGATCTGCTGCACAGATCTTGCCATCCTTCTGTGGAAGCTCCAGAACTTTATGTCCGGTAAATTCGATTGCACCGGCCTCATGTGTACTGACATGTCCTGTCTGAGCCGCTACAACGCCCTCATATGGCTGCAGAAGTGTGTCAATGACAATCTGATTGGTCTGTGTTCCTCCTGTCAGCAGAAAGACTTCTGCGTCCTCACAGCCGCAGGCCTTCTTAATCTTCTCCTTGGCTGACTCGCAGTAGTGATCCATGCCATAACCGGCAAGCTGCTCCATATTGGTGTCAATCAGGTGCTGAAGAACTTTTTCGTGGGCACCCTCTGAATAATCATTTACAAAATATAACATTTCCTGTTCCTTTCTTATGTAGAATCAGATTTATTTTATCACTGCACACGCTTTTATGCTACCAGTAAACATATACAAATTTCGAGACATTCTCTTATCTGGACAAAACCAGCCCGGATCGATAAATTGCTATCGATCCGGGCTGGTTTTTATTCGTTACTGTGAACAGTTCCTTTTATTCTTCTGAAGCTGTTTCTTTATCTTTTCCCATCACATTCTGATATGCGTCATCCATATCACGGATATTCATCTTGTTTACCAGATAAACCTTATCTCCGACAACTGCTGCATAGAAGTTTGTGTCGTATTCGTAATATTCTGCTGTTGTCTCATTGCCGTCTGTGTCTTTGAATACGAAGGTGTATGCAGGATCATCTTCCGGAGTATAGTCTTCGGTAAGACGCTGCTGGGCAGTCATATTGATGAGTTTATTGTAGAAGGTTGTGAATGTTGTTTCATCCAGATCTGCGTCATCCAGTTTATAGGTAACGGTTGTGGTTTCCTCTGCATCTTCATCATCGCTGTCTTTGGTCGTTTCTCTTGTTACTGTTACTTTATGATCACCGTCCGGAGTTTTTACTTCCAGGGAATCCAGGCTGTTGACAGAAAGATAATTCACAGAGAGACTGTAAAAATCAGAGGCTGTGCTGTCCAGGATATCTGTCAGGGAATCTTCTGTGATCGTGTATACTTCTTTGCTGTCATCTACTTTTACGTAACGGTCACTGCCTGTCTCATTCCCCACACAGATGGTGATTTCTTTCTCGACAGTCTTAGTCTCTGCTTCCTCGGAATCATCCTCTGTGTCAGAAGAATCTTTCTTTGCATCGCTGTCTGCTGAGCTTTCATCTTCGGAATCTGTATTGGTTTCATTTGTAGTTTCTGATGTATCTTCAGAATCATCTTCTACGGTTTCTTCTTCCGTATATTTCGCTGTGATCACTGCATACGGATCATCAAATCCATATTTGGAATCATCTGTGCAGTTATAATCCACAAAGCTGTCATATGCCAGTGAACCGATTGCTGATGTCACCGTTCCGGCCTTATCGGTATCTGCTTTTTCGGATGTCTTTCCGTCTGACACATTCCAGAAGAGATTATCCGGATCCTGGGTCAGTTCATAGCCATCTTCTTTATCAACTTTAACCTCTGTGATCGTTGAGGAAGTTACAGATGGGAATGTTCCGCTCTCTGCAAAGTCATACAGAGTTCCCATGAACGGCTCTACTGCGGAACTGTCTACCAGATATACCTTCTTGTCGTCATCGCTTTTCCTGACATAATACTGGCTGGTAGAATCGTTTTCCATACCTATTTGAAGTACGGTATCTCCATCGTCTGTCGTAAGTGTGATCTCGTTCTGTGGAGAATCCAGATCATATTCACTTAAATCTTCTACATCTGAGATTTCCTGTGCAGCAGAGAGGGATGCAACCCCTCCCACTGCAGTGTTTAACGTATCCTGATTTACCGGAAAATCAGCATCCCCTTTTTCTGACCAGGTGTCGTCTTTTTTGTCAAATTCTACGTTATCCTGTCCTGCTGTAAATGCGACAGAAGTAATATTGTCGGTGGACAGATTAGTCAATTCTACACTTGTGTCCTCTTCCTCAGATTCTTTCTTCTCCTGAGAAGAAACATAAGAATTTACTCCCACATAAGCACCACACGCTACACCAAGCACGACTACAGCAGAGACAAGTTTTACTGTCTTTTTTTTCATTATGCCTTTCTCCTTTTCATCCATACGCCGAAGCCGATCACCAGGAATGCAACCGGGATCAGACCTATGATAATGATCTTCCAGAAACTTGCATCATATGCGGTCAGTGTCAGGTAAGAAACCTGGAGATCTTTTGCCGGAACAGAAATTGTAGAAGTCTCATCGGAGCTGCACATCCAGCTTAAGGATTCCATGAGCATCTGCTCATTTCCACCGGATACCATCTGGTTGATCTGGCTGTCCATCAGATTGGAAGAAGAATAATAAACGATCTGTGTCTCTTTGTCATCATCCAGAGATTCTGTGATGCTCACACCGAGATCAAATGGTCCTTTGATATCATCGTCTGTTTCTTCAATGTTTCCGCTGTTCACGTCCACCTTGGAATATGC
>SKEF01003625.1_pt1 | contig 10478 bp, 9 predicted proteins | sample 4826691 | NCBI WGS metagenome assembly SKEF01 (sample SAMN11008816, study PRJNA524170) | human gut metagenome | biome: Human fecal sample; material: Feces; isolation source: fecal sample from pouch patient p23, p27 | host: Homo sapiens | place: Israel: Tel-Aviv | collected 2016-08-24
CTTAAACGATTGCCCTGATCGTCTCTGGCAATCTTGAATACTTTTGCCCCGAACTCAGACGGATATATCGGTGTCTCACAGTATTTTTCCAGCCCATGGAGGAATTCTTCTACACCTGTCATTTTCAGCGCAGAGCCGAAGAAACATGGGAAAAGTTTTCGCTCTTTGATTACTTTTTGGATATCTGATGTTGATATTTTCTCTGTTTCCAGGTATTTTTCAAGCAGTTCCTCATCGCAGACAGAAACATCTTCCAGAAACTGAGAATGCAGAGCTGATATTTCATCTTCTGCTTTCTCCGCTGTTTCGTCAATACTATTTTCCATTCCACTTGTGTTTTCCCAGGTGAAATCAACGCAATTATCACTTAATCGCTTCTTTAATTCTGCCAAAAGTTTCTCTTTATCAGTTCCGTCCTGATCCATTTTATTGATAAACAGGAACGTCGGGATCTGGTATCTTGTCAGAAGTCTCCATAAGGTCATGGTATGTCCCTGCACACCATCCGCTCCATTGATTACAAGGATGGCATAATCCAGAACCTGCAGTGTCCTCTCCATCTCTGCCGAGAAATCCACATGTCCCGGCGTATCCAAAAGAGTTATCCCCCTGTTCCCCAGTTCAAACTCTGCCTGTTTGGAAAAAATCGTGATTCCGCGCTCCCGCTCCAGGTTATAGGTGTCCAGATAAGCATCCTTATGATCCACCCGCCCCAGCTTACGAATCTTTCCAGTCAAATACAAAATCCCTTCCGACAACGTAGTCTTACCGGCATCTACGTGCGCAAGGATACCTACAACAAGTTTCTCCATAGTATATTTAAAAGCTCCTTTTTCTTTATGAATTGATATATAAGTATTGGCTTAAATAAAATTAATCGTTTGTATCAATTAAAGAACTATTTTAACATAAGAATCTATATAATTCCAATATGGTTCTACTTTAATTGCTTCGGTATCAAGAGCGTGAACGAACGCTACCTCCTTTACATTCCAATATGGTTCTACTTTAATGATTGTGCCAAGAAACTTGCTCGTACATATAGTTACTTTACATTCCAATATGGTTCTACTTTAATTTCTCAAGGTCGGAAATAATCTCACTTGCAAGTGTCTTTACATTCCAATATGGTTCTACTTTAATCCAAATGGCGTACTGATATCTACATTGTTTGCCTGCTTTACATTCCAATATGGTTCTACTTTAATGAAAACTTCGACATAATGAGCGGAGATGCAGAAATCTTTACATTCCAATATGGTTCTACTTTAATTTTTGCTGTGTATGTGTTTGTGTCGCTGTCAAATTTCTTTACATTCCAATATGGTTCTACTTTAATCCGAATGCGATAATGCATCCGTCTCGCATATTCATCTTTACATTCCAATATGGTTCTAATTTAATTTAACGCCCAAATCGGACGAAATAAGAGTAACTACTTTACATTCCAATATGGTTCTACTTTAATTCTGATCCCGGTAGAAGTCGACGACAACACAACATACTTTACATTCCAATATGGTTCTACTTTAATTCTATTGCAGGCAATGCAGAAGGAAGCATTGTTACCTTTACATTCCAATATGGTTCTACTTTAATGGAACACAAGCGAAACAAAAAAGATAAAAGAAATAACTTTACATTCCAATATGGTTCTACTTTAATCTATAGCTGTCAGTTCCGCATATTTTTTATGCTTATTTGCTCATTTTTGTCGACTTCACTATATCTGTTCTATTTTCCCATTCATTTTATCATGTTTTTCATCAAAAAACCACTCATTCCCTTTATTTACATACCATTGTCGACCTCTTCGCATTTTTATTTTATCGAACATCGACAGAATTTTTCATTATTAATCTACATCATCTACAAATTCAATTTTATAATATCCCATTTCATCATATCGACATTGCATAACTTTAATTTTTTCGCCTGGACTCAGATTAATTGATTGATATTGATGCACACATCCTTTTTTCATAGCCTTTTCATAAGAGTTCCAGTGATAATATGGAATTTCAAGCGAATACTGCAAAATATTACTTCTTAAACATTTTCTTTCAATCGCAGTTAATCTTTCTGAATTTAATTTCTGAGATATAGTATCTATTTCTTCTTTATATTTTTCATATACTGTTTCAGGAATGATCGTCTCACTTAAAATATTTCTCAATTTATTTTCATTTTTCTTAAAAGAATATATACTAATAGAATCTATGAAACGATACTTTTCCCTAAATTTCTTTATGAAATGACTTTGAGAAATATTTTCCGTTGTTAAGTATCTGTTAATCAACTCTTGTTTCTTACTTTCAGATAGTTTTCCATTAATATCATGGATCGCTTTATTTGACAACTCAAATATTGTTTTATCAATAAATCCTTTATTCCCCAATATGAAATCGCCCTCATCCAATTGCGTATATACATAACAATTGTACATGGTCACATTTTTTGCGCCTTTTCTATTGCATCTTCCAAATCTCTGAAACAAAGAATTTAAATCAAGAAGCTCTGTAAATAAATAATCAAAATCAATATCAAGGCTTGCCTCTACAATTGAAGTCGCAATCCAAATTCCCGATTGTTTATCCAGATTCCCATTTTTGTCATACGTCTTTCCAAATTTTATAATTTCTTCTTCAAGTTTAGCTCTGTCTTTTTTTATGAATCGACTATGAAAAATATTTACAGTAGCTGATATATTTTTACCTGCTGCTTCTGCCTTCACTGCTTCCATAAGTTTTTGTGCCGTAGCAATTTTATTACAAACTACCAGTATTTTATTACTGATGCCTTTTCTTTCATTTTCTTCATATAGATCCAGAATATCTTTTGCATTAATTTTTCTATCCCTGACTTTTACATTATGGCGAATGGAATCATTAATAAATACTTTTTGATTGTCCTTTGAAAATCCAACATATTTTTCTAATAACTCTTTTACAAATGGAGATAAGGTTGCTGTCATAATCGCTATTTTTCCACCCATCTTTGCAACATGTTCCATTCCATATATTAGATAGGCCAACAAATCCGGGCTATACATTTGAATTTCATCAATTACAATTCTTGAGTAAGACAAGGTTGTCAATTTCAATTCATATCCCTGATATTTAAATACAAAATTAAATAGCTGATCCATTGTTGAAATACTTAATGGAATAGAAAATGCTTTTCCCCTTTGCTCATACTGAAATATTTCTTCATCTGTTCCCACATTCTTTTTGACATAATACTCCAACGATTCAGAATGAAGAAGACTGACTTTCTCAGACAAATTTTCATTTTCCAGTATATCTTCGCACACTCTGTCATAGATTGCATTAATCGCAGTTCGTAACGGTAACACAAAATATCCTTTATGATTTCCAATCCACCATAAACCACCCTCCGTTTTTCCCATTCCTGTTTGAGCTATGGCAATAATATTCTGATTTTGTTTTTCCATGCAAAATCGTTGTAGTGAATTCCATTCCACATTGGGATTTTTTCTTTGCCACTTTCTCATACAATTTTCCAATCCCTGTTCCAGAAAATCATGAGGATACTCAATCATATAATTTCCACTGGCACTATAATCACATTTATGTAAATACCCTTTAATTTTTACTGCTCGAATATCTTCAATATCCTTAACCATAGCCAATTGAGTATAAAACTTTTGGGATAATTTGAAAATTTCATTTTTAACCTCGGCTAAATTTTCCTTAATTGTATCTTCTCTCTCCAAAATAGTCTTTATCGGATCACAATAATCATGATGATACATTACTGCAAAGCAGACTCGTGCATAATCCCGTTTATCATGCCCTTTTATCTTTTGAACCTGGTCCTCATTTACAAAATATACTGACAGTACATTATGTGGGATTTCTCTATCTGGATCAAAATATTGTTTTTCTTTTGCGAGAACTCTCTGTTGAAATCTTTCCGTTACTTTTCCAATATCATGATAATAACAAGCCTGTTTTACCAATTCGTATAAATCATCTGAGTCAATATATCCCATTGTTTTTAATGTTTCTAAATGCGTCAATAAATCATTTATATGTTGTTGAATCGTTTTATCTGGCTTTGCCCAATACCTTTCTAAATTCATCCTTTGTCTCCTTCATTTCCCAGAATGCATTCCTTTATTATAGAAGCAAGGCAGCAAACTCCCATTTGCTGCCTCAATTTTAAAGAAAATTAACAATATAATTTTTCCCATCTTCCTGATCCAGGTATATTCCATTTCCAATTTTATCGATACCATATTGTGAAATATATACTACAGATTTTTTTTCAAAAATTCTTTTTCCATCTTTTAACTCATAATTTTTATTCAGATAATATCTGGTTCCATTTGCTTTCATACGATTTCGTATTTTATATGAATAAACCTTTCTCTCATCCGTTTCTTCATCCAGTTTCAGAGCTTCAGAATCTATATAAGCAGAATACTCACTTGTCACCGAAATATTTCCAGTTTCAACTAAATCTATAACTTTTGCCTGCTGTATATCTACCATGTCTTCACTTCTTCCAATAGATTTTATGTCAGTCCAATGCTGTTCCAGATCATGTAAAACCGCATCATCTGCCTGTATATGAATAATCAATTGAATATTATTCAGAACTTCATAAAATTTCATAGACTTAGTTAATGTCCGAAAATAAGAAATAGGTTTCGTATAGTTTTCTCTTACATATTCATCATATCGCTGCTTTATTTCTTTCTCATACTTTTTAAGCTCATTTTCTCTCTGAAGTACACTTTCATATGGAATGCCCGCTGCTTTTGCCTTTTTTCTTTTCTCTGCTAATGCTTTTTTTCTTTTCTTCAAATGATTTAAAACTGGCCCAAGTCTATTTTTCTTGAATTCAGAAATAGTATCATTTAAATCCTTTAACTGTTGATACTCTTTCAATAATGTTTCATTGTATACCTGAATTGTTATATTTTTTCGAAAACTATTTCCCTGTGGTTTCTTAGCTACAGCAACCTTGTCAAACGCAGTCGACAGCATTTCTCCATTTTTCATTTTTACAAGAATTCCTCTGTCATCTTGTAAAGAATTCAAGAAACAATAATCGGTATACGGTTCACGATGCATAGATTCATACTGTCCTTGTATACTTACATTCATTGGATGGTATTCTGTGTATCCACATGCTTTATGCAACGCTCCAATTACTGTTGAAAAAGGGGGGAGCGGATATGTCATTTTATTATCCACGCATTCTGGTTTCCTGTAATTTGCGCTCGTCTGACGGATAACCAGTCGAAATGCTTTCATAACAGAATCTCTCCTTTCTGTTAAACGCCATAGTATTCTCTTACTTCTTCTTTTAAAGTCTGGAAAAATTCCGGCATATTCATTGTTTTCAGAGTTTCTTCTATTTCTTTTTCATTTTCCAGTGTCTGCCCTTTTAATAATGCCGCATGAAATCCCTGATTTTTCTTTATAATTAAATCCTCCGATAATTCCAGTCTGTCTTCTTTTACATGTACTACATTTTCAAAATAATGTGTTTTCCTCTCTGACAATCCACCTACTGCAAAAACAGGTTCCGCATTATCCATGTTTCCTTTTACTATCAGGCTTAACGTTTCTACTGCATTAAGCAACATGCATACTCTTTCAGCTTTTTCCTCTGCTTCTGCTTCCTCCTGAAAGTTATCATCTTTTCCCACCATTTCCAAATCTATTGTTATACTGTAAATTTTTAAAGATTTATCATATTCGTACTGATATGGCATCAATCCTACCTGATCTGCATGATTCTGTACATTTAATCCATTTTCTTTTGCATAATTCGTGGCCATATAAAGATTATTGTGAAATCTTGGCTGACTTACAAAGCTTTCGCAGGAAATGGCATCTGTTACGTAAAATGAACTATTTCTGATATATGTAGTGCCGCTTGTATTCATATATCCACCTTCTAAAGCTCTGCAATTAGATGCATTTGATTCTTCTGTAACTTTTTTCTGCACTGCTCCATCAATCTCTGTTTTCAAGTCTTCATATAAACCAGACTGAGTCATAATTGCATTTTTAAGACTCTCTCTGCTTCGAATTGTATACACTTTTCGATTTCTAAATACCTTTTGTACACTGGCGATATTTCCCAGAGATTCCGAATAATTAGATGTCATATTGGCTACTATTGTAATTGTCAAAGCTTTCTTATTCATTCTCCTTACCTCCCGTTTGCTTATCCTGCACTTTACTTTTCTTTGTCATCGCATTAGCAAATGTATAAGCTAATTCCTTGTTATCCTCAAAATTTTCAAATAAATCATAAACAAAATCAAATTGTATATCTGTATAATTGGACAATTGGGCAAGAATATCCAAAAATGCACTATAATCTTTCAGTGCAAGTGAACTTGTCAACCTCTGACGATAACTCTTTCTCTTATTCTCTGGTAATCTTTCAGCTACTTTTTTCGCACACGCATATGCAACAGTCATTCCTTTTGTCATGTTTTTTCCTCTTTCTTTTATCAACAAATTTAACTTAATCAATAAACTAACCAAGTATTCCGAGTCTCGTTTTAAAAAGAATTCTATCAATTCATCTGCATCTTTTAGGTTTAATATGCAATCCATGACTTCTTTTTGAACATCCAGATAATATTCTTTTCCTAATTGAACACTAAAACAAAAAGGTTCATATACCTCCAATTCAGAAAGAATATCAATGCTACGTTTTCGAATATATAAAGTTTCAAAAAAATCTCTGTTTCTGTTTTTAGTCATCACTTCTACATCGTAATCTATGAAAGCAGAACTTTCTTGGATAGATTTAAATAAAATTTTTCGAGCAGTTTGATATTTGTCCGGTTTTTTTTCCTTTTCTTCTCTAAGTTTGTCTATTAACTGCTGATTTGTATCTATAAGTTGTTTGACAGAATAATTATCATTAATAAATAAAGATTCACGTTCTCCACAAAAAGCAAATGGGATAAAATCAAATAGCTGGCAGTCTTCAGATGCAAAGCTTTCTGTTCGAAATGCAAAAGAAAGATTTTTAGATTTTCTCGCACCATCTATATAATATCCCCAAAGTCGGCAACAATCTCGTTTTTCCTCAAACAATAAATTTGGGTTGGCAAAATCAGCATACATATCCGATTTGTTTCGGAATGTTTCCTGTGTCAATATTAACCTGTTTTTTCTTATACATTCTAATATTTCTACCTTATTATCTCCATCAAATTTGATTTTCCCAAATATTTTTTTCATAATCGCATTGCTTTTAAGTAATTCATTAATCTGCTTTTTCTCTTCCTGTGAAAATTCATCTTTTCTCAATTGAATTTCCAGTCTTTTATGCGGAAACGATAATGAATAATACTCCTCTGCAAATTCCAGAAATCTTTCCCGAGTAATATCTTCCTGATTGAATGCAAAATACTCGTCCTTAATCTCATATTCCAGATTCTGGTTATATAAATATTTTTCCAGACCTACAATTGCAGCAGAATATCTCCAATCTGAGGGAATAACATGCGTATTAAAAAGTGCATCATTTACTTTTTTTATCATTCTGCCCTCCTATATCTGCTGAATAATCTGCAACAAGCCATATCCCATCGACGAGTGTCCACCAACCCCTACCTGATAAAAATATTGCAGAATTTCAGGTTTTGCTTCTATAAGGAAAAATCCGATTGATATATCTATAAATTGTTTATATATGCGTGTTACAACCTTTTTTCCTGATATAGTTTTTATTTTTATCTCCTGCACCTCATTCTCAGCAAATCCCGCATAAATAGCTTGTCGCTTTAAACTATCGCCTGCTTTTTCTTCAAACTCTTTATCATTGATCGTATAATAATTGTCTGTATTGTTCTCTCTGAAATGTTCTCTAATAATCAATCCACCACCTGGAACAGTACGAAAGATTACTTTATCACTCGTAATCACTTCTTCTTGTACTTTTACAATTTTCTTAAGTATCATACTATTTTGATCTGGCAAAGGAAATCTTTTATGCTTCATTCCAATAAAAGCAAAATAAAAAATCTGCCCTATTTTGCTTTTATCACTTGCTGAAAATATTAATTTCAATCGAGGAGAAGCCAGAATAATTTTGTCTTTCTCATATTGCGGTTTATCAAATAATGGAACAAAACAATAATCTTTTCTGTCAGTCCCGGTAAAATAGTGTTCATAATATTTTCCCTGATTGCATTCTTCCAATGTTTTCTTCAAAAAAGAAACAAACATTGCCCGATTGTCAGACGGAATAATATTCTTCTCTAGTTCAAAATATAATTCAATACGCACTTGCTACTCCTTCCTTACCATTTGCAAATTTTTCCTATATTTTGATATTACTACATTTATTATCTATATACAATAGTTTTTATTATTAAGTACAATTTTATAATACTTGGTTTATATCTATTTTTTATTTCTTGCACTTGTTTACTGATTTGTTATATACTTTAATTGTATCTGTTGTTCCACATTGGAATGTAAAAAGTATTATAAATTTTTACAGAATTAATAGTTGTTCCACATTGGAATTTCTCATTGCCAAAGTTAAACAGGTATCTATATCTTTAACTGGCATCATTGGAGTAACAGAAAAGAGCGCGCATAGCAAATGCACGCTCTTTTCTGTTACTCCACCTTTATATCCATTTTTTCATTTACCCATCCTCTGATAGTTTCTTCACTTTCGCAAAGAATCCTGGCTACCTTTTCAATTGAATCTCCCTCTTTAAAAAGGGAATTTGCAATTTTACGTTTTTCCTCTTCTCGTCCAATCTTTATCCCATCATTTTTTCCAGCTTCATACTCAGCTTTCCTGAGTTTCCTTTTTTCCTCTTCCTCATTATATTCAAATATACTCATAGCGACTACCTCCGCTCGATTGTTTTGCAGAAATTCTTTGAGAATTCCCTCCTGAATGCTTTCTCTCACTGCACGTTCTACTGCCGTATTCAGTTCCATTTCATTAGAATATCTGCGTACTTTATCAACATACTGAGCATATTCTCTTAGCGTCCGGCATTCTTCCATTAGTTTTTTATTATGCCCTACATTGATATTTAATGTGATGACCTTTAGTTCAAGATTTGGTTCTCCTGACATATTTTCATACGATTCTGACAGATAATCTACCCACCTATCTTCTTTTTTCTCTGTTCCATTATAAAATACGATAAAATTCGGTGTGGGTATTCTCAGTCTTGTTGAGGTATACAAGGACTTCCAATCCACCATTTTCTGATATTCGCTGGAAATGTAGAATAAGTCTCTCAAAGGCATGTTCGGGTTATACGTAGACTGATGTTCATACAGAAACAGATTCGTATTTATAATAAACGCCAGATCATTCTTCATTCCCATATAGATTGCGTTCTCAAGTGTCACAATCTCTAATTGAGCAGCATCTGTATAAGAAGTTTCATTGATTGCATTATACAGCGACAACAGATTCTTTCTGTCTGAAAACAGCATACGGAAGACTGTATCTTTGTACTTACGGTTTGCAGTTGCTGTGTTGCCTTTCAATCGGTTTCTTTTCACAATAATTTTTTTGTTCTTTCTTTTTGCCATTGGCAATACCTCCTGTTTTCCGCAGGAGTCAAAGAACATTTTGTGCTATTCTTATCACTTCTCAGCTCCTGCTTTTCATAATTAACTGGAATTAAAAGCATGGATTTCTGAATTGAGATTAGAATAATCAGACGGCAAAAATGCCTTGAAATATAAGAGAAATATGCTTTATACTTATGTTAGCATTACTTACTCTTATTTTCAAGGCATTTTATATTCTTTTTATTTTATAAATTATATGGGAGTTACTGTTCACACACCACTATTCTGCGAGGTGTTTTGGCATGAATATGCCAAAATTCCATTGCCGCAGGCAATCTGGAATGAATTTTGGCTACGTTACTGTGAACGGAGTGAACAGTAACGTATGGAAACTTTTTTATTCCTTATGTGTCCCTCTGACTACTTTGATTCCACGTTCTTCTATCATATTGCAGATCTGTGTCATCCTTGGACATTCATGCTTTCCATCCGGGAGACGACAGACACCTACGTGGATGGTACTGATTTTTTCACTGACCAGTCTGTCTATCTTTTCCAGGATTCCTTTGTCTTCTATGGGTTCTATCGGGTTGACGCCTTTGCATTCGTTACAGGTCATCATTGCTGCCAGACAGGTATCTTCCGGATAATCCTGAAAGAAATCGGTTCTGTTCTGAAATGCTGCCAGGCATCCAACTCTGGCGCATACATTATTAGAATGAATACACGGTGACATGCTCTCGCCACTTAAATCTTACAGATTTTGAAGTGGGAGCTTCCTGCTCAATTGCCCTTCAGGGCAAAGCTAAAACAGGCTATCCCCGCGTGTCCCGCGGTTCTTTTTTATCCGGTTACGGATCTTTTCTGTGCTATTATGCACATTTTTTATATATTCTTTTTCCTTCTTCCAGAATATTGACCGCC
>SKEF01003657.1_pt1 | contig 10404 bp, 6 predicted proteins | sample 4826691 | NCBI WGS metagenome assembly SKEF01 (sample SAMN11008816, study PRJNA524170) | human gut metagenome | biome: Human fecal sample; material: Feces; isolation source: fecal sample from pouch patient p23, p27 | host: Homo sapiens | place: Israel: Tel-Aviv | collected 2016-08-24
ACAAATAGCAGTACATTTATCATGGTTCCCATAATATCATATCCGATTTCCCTTCCCGAATGTATCAGCTTTCTTATAGAAACTGATGGATTTTTGCGAACAATTTCACCAGTTGCTGCACTTATAGTGACTGTTACATCCATAATCGCTCCAAGCCCTGTCAGCATAATATCTGTCCAGAATATGTCGGCTGAATTACTCATGCTTCCAAGGTATTCCAGATTAGAATAATCTAAATCTCCATACCTGTGAATAGAAAAATCAAACAGCATCATAATCAGGAAAAGAACACATAAAGTCGAAAGAACAGCAGCCCATGTTTTCCTGTGAATTCCATTCAGACAGATCAATGTAGTCAACGAAAAAAGAAGTGCAATTACATTACATATTCTCAGAATATTCTTTCCATCTCCCAACAGTTGAAATCCGTACGCAAAAATCAATGTATTCAGTATCACTGATACGATCGTATAACCCCCCTGTTTTCTCGTAATATAGATCAGAAGAATAATCAGACCACCCACCAGTACGACCAGATAGATGTCACGTTTTACAGAACGTATAGTTTTTCCAGGTCTGTCTTTTGACCCATTCAGAAGTACCGTATCTCCTTTATGGTATTTCTGCGTCTGAACCTGTGAAGAAGTGTATTCGTTAGAAAGTGTAATTTCTTTACCTTTATATGCACCGTTCAATATCCGGGCTGTAATTTTCTGAGTATAATAGTGTTCTTCTGCACCTCTGGTTCCTTCTCTGCTCATGGTTTCCATTTCTGATACAGAACATATTTTTGCCAGAGGAGTGTGATAGAATCTGGCATTAAAACAGGTAAATATAACACAGATAATATAAATGCCAGCTAAAAGATATTTTTTATGAGATAGACAAAATTTCATTGAATTTATTTTCTCCTTCCAGATTAATATTTCTGCCAATATCGCATTGTACGCTTTTATTCGATGTTGGTCAATGTAAATTGCAGATTATTTGCAAATATTGTTGGCATTTTGATACTGTTCACTGGTAACGTTCCGCGAGGTGTTTTTTGTGAACAAAGTTCACAGAAAACCCGAGAGTTGCAGCGCGAAATCATGCAAAGCATGATTTCTGTGCATCGCGAAGCGCGTTACTGTGAACGGAGTGAACAGTAACCTATTGTTGTTACTGTTCACTAAAGCATGTTTGAAAAAGGCTTTCTGCAAAATAGCTGAGCTTCCGCCCTGCCTACTCATACAACGGAATCTCATAACCCCAGGATTTACGAATTCCATCCATGATCTCCATCACACGCACAGTCTCATCATGAGGCATTTCCAGACATTCCTTTTCGCCCTGTGCGATTGCTCTGGCGCAGGCTTCAACCTCATACTCATAGCCTGTGATCTGTGCCGGCGGCAAATCAGCTGCAACCTCCTTATGCTCCTTGTCAAACACTGTGATTTTCTCCGGATTATTAATATTCTGCACCTGAATATAACCTTTGGTTCCAAAAATACTTCCCATTCTGTCAGAAATTTCACGGGCACCACACTGCAAGGTAGCCATGCGGTCGCCTTCAAATACCATAGCAATAGTATCCAGCATATCCACACCTTCACGGAAAATAGCAGTTGCCTGTACATCCTTTAACTTATCCCCAAGAACCATGCTTGCAAAATTAATGGTATAAACACCAACATCCAGAAGCGCACCGCCTGCCAGCTCCGGCTTACGGATACGTTCCACCTCACTGATGGCATAGTTCAGATTGGCAGTAACAGCTGTCACTTCACCGATCACACCGCTTGAAATAATATCATCGATCATCTTTCTGGATGGCATATATCTGGTCCAGATTGCCTCTGTGATCAGCAGGTTTTTCTCTTTCGCCAGGGTAAAAAGCTTTCTTGCCTGGTCTGCATTTACAGTAAACGCCTTTTCACAAAGCACATTTTTTCCTGCCTCCAGGCACATCTTTGCATGAAGATAATGATGGGAATGAGGGGTTGCAATATAAACCAGATCCACCTGCGGGTCTGCAAGCATTTCCTCATAAGAGCCATAAGCCTTGGAAAAACCGTATTTCTCGGCAAAGGCCTGCGCCCGTTCAAAGCTTCTGGCTGCCACTGCGTAATTCTCCACATCCTTCATTCCAGCTACTGTTTTCGCCATCTGAACTGCAATTCCTCCAGCTCCAAGTATTCCAATTTTCATTTATGTAAACCGCCTTTCTAATAAAATTTCCTGTTTCGCCATTCTCAGCTGACCTCCCTGTATGGAGATATCGCTAAAGCGATACAGTTATTTCGCTCACATGATATTCATATAGTCTCACCTCATGCAGACATAAACTCTACAATCGCATAAGGTTCGCCATTCTCCGTGGAAAGCGCAACCGTAACCTTTCCCATTTCCAGCTTCACTGCCGGATAAAAAACGTCTCCAAGCAGTGCCTGCTTCTTATATTCTGCCCTCATCTGGCGGATTTCAAAGCCTTCTGGCAGATAGTCTGCCCCCATGCGGATATACTGACAATTATTAACATGGTGATGGGTGTCCAGATGATGTTTCTGTATTGCAAAAGACTCCTGAGCTTCCATCCCTTCCGGAAGGGCAATCTTACGTGGCGCATAATCCATCTCCAGCTTTTCATCCAGTTCGTATCCTCTGGTGTCTTCGTCTGTAAGTCTGGCCGGCAGACCGGTCTCTGTATCAATATTGGTCCAGATACTGTTTGCATAGGATAAAAGCTCTCCATCTTCTGTTTTCAGAGTGAAGTTACGCATTCCAAGAAAGCCTTTGAAGCCATATGGCGCCGTTGATGCCACAATCGTCTCTCCCAATCCCGGATATCGGTTCACCACAATCTGCCAGGATGACAACACCCAGGCTCTCTGGCGTTCCTCCAGCGCCTCCATTCCCTGCCCTATATTCTCAGATTGAAAGGTGCAGCAATCCTGATAATAATTCTGAATTCCAGGAAGAGTCAGGCAACCATCTTCGCCTATTTCACTGTATCTGACACGGCCTTTAAAACTGTAACTCATGTTATGTCAATCTCCATTCTAGAGCCTGTTTGAAAAATCATTCCCGCAATCTCCCACAAATTGTGACGCACATCTTGCAGAAAGCCTTTTTCAAACACGCTCTAATTTCTTGTCCGCGAATTTTACTTCATTATATAACAAATCCATCAATAAAGATATGAAAATGTAGATTTTTTTGTGAAAATCCCCTTGATTCTGCACCCTTTACCATGTACAATAAAGATATAAAAATAAAAACAGCAAACGCTTATATATGTCCATAATCTGGTTGGACGTTTCTACCAACTACCCTAATAGTTGTCTATAAGCTGCATGCGAAGAGGTATGCAGGTATGGCATTTTCCGGGTGGTTTTTTTATTGCTGAATCAGCCCGAAATCACATTTTGCATGTTTCCGGCAGTACGTTCTCAGCCGCAAACTATCCCGGAGTTTTACTTTGCCTCGCCTCTGGCAGAAAGGATGGTCTGATATGAAAAAAGATTTGTTTGCTTTGAAAGGTACAATTTGTTACAGCAAGAATCAGAAAGAACTTGTTTTTCATGAAAACTCTTATGTAGTCTGTGAAAACAGTCTCTGTGCTGGTATTTTTTCCCAGCTTCCGGCAGAATATAAGGACATTCCGGTAGAAGACATGGGTGATCGACTGATCATCCCAGGATTCACTGACCTTCATCTGCATGCTCCCCAGTACGCTTACCGCGGAACCGGCATGGATCTGGAGCTGCTGGACTGGCTGAACACCATCACTTTCCCACAGGAAGCCAAGTACGCTGACCTGTCCTATGCGAAAAAGGCTTACTCCATTTTCGTGGATGACTTAAAGCACAGCTTCACCACCAGAGCCTGCATTTTCGCCACCTTGCACCGTCCGGCAACGGAGCTTCTCATGGACATGCTGGAGGAAAGCGGTCTGGCAACTATGGTTGGAAAAGTAAATATGGATCGCAACGGAGCACCGGAGCTTCAGGAGAAAAGCGCACAGGCTTCTGCACAGGATACACGCCAGTGGCTGGAAGAGATCAAGGGACGTTACGACCACACCTACCCAATCCTAACCCCACGTTTTACCCCATCCTGTACGGATGAGCTGATGACCGAGCTTGGAAAAATCCAGAGGGAATATCACCTTCCGGTTCAGTCTCATCTGTCTGAAAATTTCGGGGAAATTGCATGGGTAAAGGAGCTTTGCCCGACCAGCAGATTTTATGGAGATGCGTATGACATGTTCGGGCTGTTTGGAACAAAACCCGCATTCAATACTAACGAGGCTGATTTCGCTTCCGCATCCGGCCTTAATACCACTGATAACACAGCAGCTCATATTTCATCTGATGGTGCCAGCGTCTGCCCTACCATCATGGCACACTGCGTCCACTCCACCGACGAAGAGATCCAGATGATCAAAGACCAGGGCGTTTACGTCGCCCACTGTCCGGAGTCCAACACAGACATTGCTTCCGGAATCGCACCTGTCCGCCGCTATCTTGATATGGGACTTCATGTAGGACTTGGCACCGATGTTGCCGGAGGTTTTTCTCTCTCCATGTTCCGTGCTATGGCAGATGCCATCCAGGTTTCCAAGCTCCGCTGGCGCCTGATGGATCAGACCCAGGCCCCGGTTACTCTGGAAGAAGCCTTCTACATGGCTACGATCGGTGGTGGTTCCTTCTTCGGAAAAGTCGGCAGCTTCGAAAAAGGCTATGAATTCGACGCCATGATCCTGGACGACAGCAATATCCGTCATCCCCAGGAAATCTCCACCCGTGACAGACTGGAAAGGCTTGTTTATCTGTCCGACGACCGCAATTTGGTTGGGAAATATGTACAGGGACGGAAAGTAATTTAAAAAGCTAAAAAACCTCTGGTCAGGAAATCAATCTTCGACCAGAGGTTTTTCCTTTTGCTCGTTGCTCGCGTAAATTATTCTGTCCCCAGATACTCCCGTATCCGCGCCTCATTCATATTCTCCCCGATCACGATCACGACTTCCTGTCCTGCGGAAATAGGCTTCAGGGAAAATTCTTTGCGGGTGGCGTTTAGTTCCAGCCAAATATTGTTAGTGGATGCTTTCTGAGCGGAGCCCGAATTCATTTTTTCGTTTTCGGTTACCGCGGCAGCACTTTCTTCTAATTTCACAAAGCCCTTAATTCGGAAAACATCCCCACATTCCGGATCATCCAGGATCTGATGCGCTGCTTTCTCCAACTGTGTCTCGGAAATCTTCAGCTCCATAAAATACAATGACTGGAACCCTTCTTTCTCATCAAAACACTGTTTCTCGAAATCTTCCATCACATACCCGCTGTTGAAAATCCTCTGAAAATCCTCATCTGTAAACTTTTCCCAATTCTTATTCAGTATCTCATTTTCCGTAAAACGTCGTTTGCATTTCACGCTTTCCAGTGCGCGATTCAGATGTTTCACAGTTCCACTAATCTCTTCCTCAGATGCCTCCTGGCTCTTGCTCAGAACAATACAACCTGCATCAGCCGCCTCTGAAGCCAGAATATACTCTGCCTGTGGCTGCAGCTTCTCCTCCAGTCTGGCATCCAGAATGGTAATCACATTTCCAATCTGATACCACTTATCCAACGGCTCTTCATAAAGGGCATCGAAAAACTCATCCACATCAAAAATCCCGGAAGGCTCAATGAGAACTCTGTCATATCCGCACATTCCCATTGCGATCAGCTTGGTCTTGAAACGTCTTCTGTGGCAGTCCGCATCACATCCACCTGAAACCATTTCCAGCTCGCAGTTCTCACCTTCCAGATCATGAAGCAGCATCATGTCCACATTCACTGCACCAAAATCATTCTCCAGAATTCCAATATTCTGCCCCTGACTCATCAGCCATGCAGCATATTTCTTTATGAAAGTCGTTTTTCCTGAGCCAAGAAAGCCTGTAATTAAATCAACTTTAACCATTTTTTAATCTTCAACCTCACTTTTCAATATAAAGCTGGCCTGGAACCTGTTGCCGACCGCTTCGAAGCGACTGGCTCCGCCATGTTTTTCGCAAAGTTTTTTCATGGAAAGAATGCCGATTCCTTCCTGTTTGTTTTGCCGTTTTTTTGAGTAAATTTTCCCATTTTCCTGGAATAATATTCCATCAAAAGAATTGTCTACCGTAATCAGAAGCATGTCGTGTTTCTTCTCCGTAGCAACTTCAATAAAGCGTTTTCCCTCATACTGACCGGCGGCAGTCACCGCATTATCCAGGGCATTGCCCAGAATTGTACAAAAATCAGTATCCGGAATAGCAATATCTTTCAGATAGCAGCATACGGAAAACTCGATATTTTTCGCCCTGGCAATACAGCCGTAATGATAAAGGACGCCGTCTGCCGCGGCGTTTCCTGTATATGGAATTGTTACTTTTCCCATCTCTTCCAGTTCCAGATCATCACAATATCCCCGCAAGCCCTCCATATCATTTTTATCAAGAAAACCTTTAATAGCAGCTACCTGATGACGGAAATTATGGCGTGCTTCACGTTCTGCCAGAACCTGCTCCGTGAGCGCATGATAGTAACCTTTCTGCTGATCGATCTGCCGGTTCAGTTCTTTTTCATTTAGAAAATGCTGCTGATCATAAGACACCGCAAAGCAAATCAGCAATGTGGCGACGCCGATCAGACATTTACTCAACATTTGGGGAAAAGTGGTAGTGTAGACATCCACTCCTTCTGAAAAAATACTGGAAAAAAACATGGCAATAGGAATGAACCATAAGGTCTCCCAATAATTTTGGCATTCAATTTCAAGGAATGGTGTTACTGTATAACGGAGCAGGCTGCTAAGCAGCGGATATAGAAGCGCATACACTACAATTGCAATTGCGCTGGTTTCTGCAATTCCAATCGCATTTCCCTGCATTCCCAAAAGTGAACTGACATAAGCTCCGATTGACAGTGCAATCATGACAATATCTGCCACAATTCCAAATACAAACAAATGCACCTTGGTGTATCCAGGGACAAGCCAGATATTTACAGCAGCCATTACAATACAGAAAGCAATCAGATTTATCTTATAAAACGGCACGTCAATTTCCCGGTAATTTCCCACCCACATGCAGATTCCGAAGTCCACAGCCAGACCAATTGCATAGATTACAGTCAGTCTGATCCTGTCTTTATCTGAGATTTTTTCGTGAAACGGAACAATTCGCAGGATCAGAGTGGGGACATGAGCCAGGATACAGAGAAAACTTACAATTGCGATTATAATTGTATTTTCCATATATTTTTACCTCGTTTTAAAGTCCCCCAAGAGGCGGTCTGCCTCTCCGTTTTTCTTTTCCAGCCTCTTTAATTCCGGCAATATAGTCAGCAGCATTGTAACGAAACAAAGGCTTCCGCCAATTACATTAGATACCGGCTCTGCCAGGAATACTCCGTGAGTTCCCATTTTAAACACGTAGGGAAGCAGGTATGTCAACGGAACTACAATAAAAACTTTTCTCAAAAGCGAGAAGAAAATGGCCTGTTTTTTCTTATTTAAAGACTTGAAAACAGTCTGTCCAATGTACTGCAGATCCATAAAAATAAAGGCTGCAAAGTAGGTTTTCAGTGCCGGAACTGCATCCTTTATCAAGAGCTTATCGGAGCTGAAAATGGCAATCAGATAATCCGGAACAAAGATAATCACGTTCCACATTACTGCTGTATAAACCAGAACCATTACTGCCAGAGTGACCATTGCCTTGCGGACAAGCTTCGGTCTTTTTGCCCCATAATTGTAGCTCAGGATAGGTGATGTTCCTTCATTTATAGCATAAATCGGCGTCTCTACCATCTGACGGACACTGGATACGATAGTCATAACAGATATGTAAACATCCCCTCCGGTGACCCCCAGAACATTGTTGCAGCAGATGGTTACCAGGCTGTTTGTCAGCTGCATAATGAAGCCTGCAGTACCAAGACTGACAATGTTTTTTGCATTCTCTTTGCAGCTTTTCAGCTCTGTTTTTTTCAAAAGACGAGCTTTCATTTCCGCTCTTTTTTCAAGAAAAAGAAGTACATAAGCAGCTGATAGGAACTGGGAAAGAACAGTCGCAATGGCAGCTCCTTTGATTCCGAAACCAAGCACAAAAATGAATAATGGATCCAGGATCAGATTGGCGACTGCACCAATTGCTACAGAAAACATACCAGTTGTCGCGTATCCCTGTGCATTGATAAACGGGTTCATTCCTGTGGCGATCATGGATGGAATCGTTCCGATCAGGTAGATCATCATGTAGGGATATGCATAAACCAAAGCATCCTCAGATGCTCCAAAAAGTACCAGCAGAGGTCTTGCAAAAAGCATACCAGCTATCATCAGAATGATCCCGCTTCCGCACACCATAGTAAAGGAAGTGTTCATCACTTCTTGCGCTTTCTGGTTGTCTTTCATACCTCTGTTTATAGAAAAAACAGGCGCGCCGCCACTGCCAAACAGATTGGCAAAGGCAGTGATAATCACGATTAACGGGAAACATAAGCCGACTGCGCCAAGCGCTGTAGTTCCCACTTCAGGGATTCTGGCGATATAGATTCTGTCTACAATATTATATAAAAGACTGAGTATCTGTGCCACCAGCATGGGGATTGCAGCGCTGAAAATGTTTCTGGTTACCGTACCATTTTCAAAATCAATTCGTTTCATTTTGTTTCACAGCTTTCTTTTTATTTGATATTTTTATTTCATATTTTCATTTCCAGTTTATGACTTTCTTTCAGGCTTATAACACTCTTTCTGTTTTATTTTCGAGGTTAATTTCAGCATAATTCATCATTCCAGGTTAAAATCCTCTGTACTTTACCCTTAATTTCTACGCCCAGATCATAGACTACATTACTCAGAACATACTCTCCATCATTGACAAAAATCTCGATCAAATTAGGATCCACGAAAATTTCCAAATCAGCTTTTTCACCTGCATCCGGAATCTGGCAATGCAGTTTTTTACTGTCTGTGTGAGGAAATACTCTTGTTCTGTCAGTACATATTGTTCTGCCTTTCATGGAGATCTGATATCCTCCGATGTCCAGACAGTCGCCGTTTTGGAGGGTTGTTTTTATGCAGAATGGGTTACTGCTGCGCAGGGCATCCTGGCTGGAAAGTGATCTGGAAAGGCCCTTTCGCACGTTTGGATGAACCCGAAAACAAACCTGTCCATTCTCAATTTCTACTACACGCGGCAGGCTCATCATACCGTTCCAAATTACCCGTTCTTCCGTTAGCAACTGACTTTTATCACTCTTTTTCAGATGATTTTTATCTGTTGACTGTGTGATTTTTTCTCTCTCATTTTCTTCTCTATCACTATTTTGCTCAAAAAATACAGCAGCTTTACTACTTTTCATTCCAGTCACAGCCTCTGGCATGCGGATCCAACCAATCATAACTCTTCTGCCATCCTTATCCAGATTGGTCTGCTGGGCGTAGAAGTCACCGCCGTAATCAATCAGCGAGTAGTTATCCTCCAGCTCCAGCCTGCCGGTTTCTGTATCAAAATCGGCAAGACAATAACCGGAAACAGCCTCATATTCTATCTTATCCCCACACCTGACAGGAGTCACCGGACAGCCTGTAAATATACGTTGTCCATCCACCTCAAACATATCCGGACACTCGATCACATATCCGTAATTCTTCATTCTGCACTGGGAAAGATAGCTCCAGTTTTCTCCGTCCTTGCTGGAATACAGAATTACTCTGCCGATTTCATGTTTGTATGTACTGCCAAGAATCATATAATAAACGCCATTTTCTTCCCATACTTTCGGATCTCTGGTATCCATGGAATCAGCAGTTTCATCATCTCTGATTACCGGAATGATCTGCTTTTTCCCATTCCAGTTATCGAAGTGAAAACCGTCTTCTGATATGATCATAACCTGGCTTTCCTCGTATTCTCCATCTGCCACATGGATATTTTCATCCTGTTCTTTCAGATAGCGATTTGCAGTATAATAGAGGTACATTTTCCCATCTTTCTCCACTGCACTTCCAGAAAAAACTCCGTTTCGGTCGTAATCCTTTGTTGGAAACAGGGCTATTTTCTCATGGCTCCAATGTACCAGATCATCGCTTACCGCATGTCCCCAATACATGGTTCCCCACATAGGTGCATAGGGAAAATGCTGATAAAAAAGATGATATCTGCCTTTAAAATATATAAATCCATTTGGATCATTGATCCAGTTTTCCGGTGCTTTTAAGTGTAAAAAATCCTGTCTCATGATATAATTTCTCCTGAAATTGTTTGAACTTTATGAGTTTATTTTGCACATTACGTGGAAAAATGTCAAGAGAAAAGGGACTATAACAGATGAATGTCACTTCATACGCAGCACGCATCTATTACAGACCCTTATATAT
>SKEF01003659.1_pt1 | contig 10397 bp, 7 predicted proteins | sample 4826691 | NCBI WGS metagenome assembly SKEF01 (sample SAMN11008816, study PRJNA524170) | human gut metagenome | biome: Human fecal sample; material: Feces; isolation source: fecal sample from pouch patient p23, p27 | host: Homo sapiens | place: Israel: Tel-Aviv | collected 2016-08-24
TAATTTTTTATTTCATAGGAATTTAACACCAAACGACATTTCCTATGAAATAAAAAACGACGCACCTCACCGAGGTACGCCGTCTTTGGCTTTTATGCTTTCAGTTTAACACTATTTAATTACAAAAGCAAACCAATTTTACCTATTTTTGATTTTTTTGATTTTTTCCTTTTCCCCTGATGACTTTTTTCAAAAATGTGCTATAATAAAATACGAAACGCAGATGTAGTTCATCGGTAGAATACCAGCTTCCCAAGCTGGGGAGGCGGGTTCGATTCCCGTCATCTGCTTTTTCTATGAGAAAGGCGTCCGTTTTTTCCGGACGCCTTTTCTTTTTCAATGATTAACGATAGTAATACGCGCCGCCCTTTCTGGTGATCGTAGCATTACGCAAATCAAATTTCTTTTTCTTCAAAGAAGACTTTTTCAATGTGAACTTAACATCTTTTGTCGAATAAGAAGAAACGGTAACATTGTATCTGCTCGTTTTATACGTACCAATCGTTTTTCCACTGGCATCTTTCACAACAATGTTGACATCCTTCAATGCGGTAATATAGTCTGTCGTATTATTGACAATTCTAGCTGTCATAACAAGATTTCCAGACTTATCAAAAGAAGCTTTATAAACTTCCATCACACATTTATTGTAATCCACATCGCTACTGCTTAACTTTACGGATGAAAATTTATTTTCCTTTACGGTTACCTTACAGGTCAGATTCTGTCCATCTTCGGTCACTGCATATACGGTAGTTTTCCCAGCCTTGACACCGGTTACCTTACCATTCTTGTCTACTTTTGCAATTTTTGCATTCTTTGTTTTCCATGCTTTTACCTTTGCTCCGGTAACAGAAAGCTTTTTGGTAAACCCTTTGGTAACAATCGCATTGGTATTGCTGATCTTTGCGCCACCATTGTACTGATACATGTATAAAAGATATTTTGTACTCTGTGAAAATGTAATTCCGTAATAGTAATCCCCGGCATCCACATTTGGAACAGGATCTACAAAATAATACACACCTTCTTCATACTCCCAGCTGGTAGAAGATGATGATATCTGATAAGGGTTATCTGCCCGCTGTACTTTATTTCCCACACTGTCGTATACCGTAATTGTCATATCGACAGGTGCTTCTGTCACGATTGAACAGCGCAGAGGGCGCTATAGGCATTATAGCAAAAATTGCGCCCATTGGGCAGAGGAACTGGCAGAAAAATCTTTCCTGAGTGCACATTCCGATCATGAGCAGAATCAGCAGCACAATCCCCACCTTGTAGGTAGCACCGGGAAGTCTGCCAGCGGTGAGCATGGAAAACACATCCCATGGGCTCATGCCCTGAAGCTTGCTGTACCAGCCGGTAAGGATAGATACAAGAAGCACCAGAAGCCAGATATATTTCACCTTCTGCAAAATGCGGATGGCTTTTTCTGAGTATCCGTGACGGCCTTTTTTATGAAAAACCTTCTGGCGGATAAACACAGTCAGCTCGTACAATGCATCCCCAAGGGAACCAAATGCGCAGGCATATCCGCAGAAATGCCGTCCGAACAGGCAGGTTACCACCAGCAGCACGGCAGTCACATCCAAAAAGGAATTCCAGCTGATTGTCTGATGTGCTGCGATTGCCTGAAAAACGGACTTCACGCCTGCGAATGCTGTGGAAAAAAGTGCCGGAGCAAAAATGAAAAACAGAAGCTGGATGCCGGCACGGATCAGCCGGATTTTTCTCTGTCTCTTTTTCATTGATTTTCCGCCTTTCCAAGTGCATCATTTACAGCGTTGATAATTCCAGTGGAACTGAAGGTTGCTCCGGAAATGGTGTCAACATCTGTACTCTGGGCAGCCAGAATGGTACTGATCACGCCCTGTCCCTGGGAAAGGTATGCAGAGTCTTCGCCTGGTGCACTTACCACCTGAATGTCTGTAATCGTGTCATTTTCAAGTGTAACCTGAACCTGGATATTGCCGCCAAAGCCCTGGCCGTCTCCTGTATAGGTTCCGTTTTTGTAGACAAGATCTTCACTTTCTTCCTCAGAAGAAGCGTCCTCAGCCTCTGTCTCATCTGTATTCTTGTCATCTTTTTTCGCGTCCTCGGAAGCATCCCCGGAAGATGTTTCCTCCGCCTGGGCTTTCTGATTCTTCGCTTCCTCTTCTGCCTTTTTCTTCGCCTCTTCCTGCGCTTTTGCAGCCTCTTCAAGGGCACTTAATATCTCATCCTGCTGTTTTTCCAAGGCCTCCACTCTGGTTGTCAGACTGGCGATCTGCTGGTCTTTTTCGGTATCACTATCTTTTTTCTGCATGGAGTTGTAGCCGAGAACGACACCAACGATCAGAAGCAGACATAAAACTCTCATAATAAAACTCTGGTATTTCATGGGTTATGCTCCTTTTGCCTGATTTAATGCATTTCTAAATGCCTGAATAAATCCCTGGGAGGAATATGTGCATCCAGATACTGTATCTACACTGTCTGCGGACTGCTTTCCCATAACCTGTCCAAGAATTCCCTCCCAGGCTGTATCTGCATATTCTTCATCATCATAGGAAAAATAAGTTGCTCCCACAATCTGTCCTCCGGATATTGTTACGGTAACCTGTACACTGTCTGGTCCGTCATTGCCTTCTCCAATGCCAGTGTAGGTTCCATCTGTATATGCACCAGCAGGCACAGGCGTGGGTTCTGGCGTAGCTGTCGGTTCCGGCGTCACAGAATTCTCCGGTGTATCCGTCGGTTCCGGTGCAGAAGTTGGCGCTGGCGTTTCAGTAGGCTCTGGTACAGCTGTAGGCTCCGGCGCAGTCGTTGGTTCCGGAACAGAAGTCGGCTTTGGCGTATTTGTGGGTTCTGGCTTCTCGGTGGAATCCGGCGCCTCAGTGGGTTCCGGCGTTACAGAAGGCTGTACCTCTGTATTTTTTGCCTGCTCCAGTGCTATTTTGGACGCATCCAGAATTCCCATAGAAGAAAATGTTGCACCACTTACAGTGTCAATTCCTTCTGTACTCTGCTTTTCCAGTATTTTAGGCTGTATGGATCTCCATGCCTTATTGAAAAAGCTTCGGGTATCTGAGTTTGTATTGGTTACTTCCGTAATTTTTCCATCTTTAATCGTCAGTGTTATGTTAACCTGTCCGGAATATCCCATTGCAGACCCTGTATAGGTGCCATCTTTCAAAAGATTTACAACCGGCTGCTCATCTGACGGATTATCCGGAGTCTTGGTAGGCTGTGGAATCTCCGTTGGAATTGGTGTTACAGTTTCATCAGGTACAGTAGTCGGGGTTGGAGTTATATCTTCTTCCTTTGAGTCTGTAGTTCCTGATTGATCAGCCTTTGAAAGAGCCTGGGATAAAGCTCCGAGAATTCCATTGGAAGAAAATGTTGCACCACTTACAGTATCAATTTCAGAAGTACTCTGTCTGGAAATCACATTGGACTTGATTGTTTTCCATGCTTTATTAAAAAATTCAGGTGTATCTGTATTTGTGTTGCTTATTTTTTTGATTTTTCCATTTTTTATTGTAACCTTTACCGTTACGATTCCATCAAAGCCTTCTGCCTGTCCCTCATATACGCCATCTTTATAGCTGACAGAAGTATCTTTCTTCGGTTTCTTTGCAGGTTTTGGCGTTGGAGTTGGTGTGGCAGCCGGTGTGGCAGAATCACTGTTTCCTGCCTGTGAAAGGGCATTCTGTACTGCCTGGATAATCCCGTTTGAGGAATAAGTTGCACCGCTGACTGCATCCACATTCGGGGACTGGCTTGATAAAACCTTACTTACAACGCCCTGTGCAGAGGCAAAATAAGAGCCTGTTTCTCCAGAGGCACTCAATATATCAACAGCTGTGATTTTCCCACCTGATACAGTTACCTGTACGGTAATCGTTCCTCCAAAGCCAGTACCGCTGCCCTGGTAAGTTCCATCTTTATAGCCGCCTTCCGGAACTTCTGTAGTTGGTGTAGTGGTGGAGCCCTGACCTACCCCTGAAGATGCAGCCGTTTTTACTGGAAGGGTCTTTGAGCTTCCTTTTTTTATACCACTTTTTTTCTTTGAAATTTTGGAGGTTTTTTTCTTTGAAGATGATGATGTATTTTTGCCTGCTTTCAGCAGACTCTCCTCTTCTGCCTCGTCATCTGCTGCCTCATAGGAATAGGCTGTTTTCAGAAGCGATTCCAGATCCTGGGATTTTACAACCTCTCTGGTTTCAGCAGTCACTTCTTTTCCACTGCTGCCAGCCTGAGCACCTGCTGCAACCACAGCAGCAATAACCACTGCTGCCGGAGCAAGTTTCACCAGATTCTTTTTTTCAAAAGGATTCTTATCACTGTCTCGTTTTTTCATGCTGTCTCCTGTTAAAATATGTAGCAAAATAAGTTTCTTTTTACAAGCAAAAGCAGGGGCTGTTAAAAACGGCCCCCGTTCCTTTGCCTTGTTTTTGCACAAGTATTATTTGTTATCGTAAAAGCTTTGTAATCATTATTTTACTTTTACTTTGAATTTCTTAGATACTCCATTACTTGTAACAGTGATGGTTGCAGTACCTTTCTTCTTACCTTTTACAACACCTTTTGCAGTAACAGTCGCTACTTTCTTGTTGCTGGACTTGTATGTTACTTTTCCGGATGGTGTTGCGGTTGCTTTGATTTTTACTGTTTTGCCTTTCTTGATTGTTGCAGAAGATTTTGCAAGCTTCAGATAAGGTTTCTTAACCTGGATTACTACTTTCTTAGTGTAATTTCCAACCTTTACAGTAATGGTTGTCTTTCCCGCTTTTTTCGCTTTTACAACGCCTTTGGAAGAAACCGTAGCTACTTTCTTGTTGCTGGATGTAAATTTAACTTTTCCAGTTACATCATTTTTTACAACCGTAATGGTTGTAGAGGTTTTTCCTTTGGTGTAAATTGTGGAAGCTTTTGCAGTTGCTGTAATTCCTTTGGCCGGTGCTGCAGTCGGTGAAGGAGTTGCAGTTGGCTGTGCTGGGGCCGGTGTTGCAGTCGGCTGTGCAGGGGCTGGTGTTGCGGTCGGCTGTACAGGTGCCGGTGTTGCGGTCGGCTCTGCCGGCACCGGAGTAGCGGTTGGAGCTGGAGCTTTTACAAGCATGTTAAGAGCTTCTCTTAAATGTCCGATCTGCTCTTCTACGCCATAAGTTGTCTGATTCTTAATATTTGCAAGCATTTCCTCGCACTCTTCAAGCTCATTTGCAATGCTGTCTTTTGCAGCAGCCCAGCTCTCCGGAGTATAATCAGCCTCGTTCAGGGCTTTTGCTTCTGCGATAATGTTTTCCAGTGGTGTGGAATCTGCATCACCTGCAGGTTTTGCAATATTCTCAGCTGTTGCCTGGAATTTTACAACGTAATCCTGGTATCCAAGGGCATGAACAGTAAGGATCCAGTAACCAGTTCCGTCAGTTCCTTCCGGAAGCTTGCATCTTCCAGATTCTGTAAGACCAAGCTGGATACCCATCATTTTATGCATCCAGTTATCAGCTGCAAATTTTGTTCCATAGTTTGCAAGTCTGTTTGTATAAGTGGAATCATTTCCATAATATGCCCACTCAACAGACTGCATATGTGCACCAAGATCGCCATAGTTTCCAGTCAGGTCAACTCTCAGGAACTCACCATAAGAACCATTTCCAGGTTTTACAGTTGCTGTAATTCCGTCTGCCACTTTCAGCTCTGCATCTTTGATACCAGACTCAGTTCCGTTCTGTCTTGCTCCGATTACAAAGCTTCCGTCTTCAGCTTTTGTAACTTTTTTCAAACCATTTGTATTTGCAGTTACATTTGCAACGGCTTCATAGGATTTCAGTTCTTTCTCGCCATAACCGCCGATCAGCTGTCCGCCATTTTTTACAATTGCATGGCTTTCTGCAAAAGCAGCAAGGTCAGCTCTCTTAATCTCAACCGGTACATATTTCAGGCCAGTTACGGTATATCCGGTTACATTGTTCCGGTTAAATACTTCTGATGTTCCATCGGCATAATAAACTGTTTTTCCGTCTGCGCTCCAGTGGGAAACTGTTTTTCCATTAAGAACCGCGATTGCCTGGAAGCTTCCTCTGTGAAGGCCATGGTTTGCAGTTGCTCTTGTTACAGCATCAAATGCTCCAAGGTCTGACTCACCTCTTCTGTCTTTTTCTTCAGAAGAAGCTGTGGAGCCTGCATTGTATACATCCTCGGAAGCCCAGTACTCAGCCCATGTAAGACCTGCGTATACATATACGTTTTCGTTGTAAACAAATGTTACATCTGGGTATCCGGCAGCACTTACAACTACTGTATCTCCATCGTTTACAGCTGTTTTAGAATAATCAAGAGTTCCATCCTCCTGAACAATCTTCACAGCACCTTTTCCGCTTGCAGCATACTCTTGGTCACCAATTTTTACTTTTGAAACTGTTTTGGTAAATGCAACAAACTGCTCAGCGGTAATATCTGCCGCAGCAACCAGTTTTCCTTCATACTCATCATAGGAAGCCATTACAGTATCTGTTGTTGCTGTAAAAGTAGCGCTGACAGGAGCATATTTTCCATTTGCATCGGAAATTGTCAGAGTATGTGTTCCAGGTGTAAGATTTGTAACCTTTACTCCTGTCTCTGTTGTCGCTGCTTCCACATCATCAACTGCATATTTCTTTGAATAATCAGATGGAAGTGCTTCAGATAATTCAACTTTAACCTCTGCATCTGTTACCTTGATGTTGTCAACGGTTGCACTGACACCTGTTTTTACCGGAACATAAGTATCTGGAATATCAAAATTAATTTCCCCCTTATCCGTATAGTACGTTACGCTGGAAATAGTTTTTCCCATCATGGATTTGTAGTGGTCAGAGCTTATTGGGCAACCGTGAGATTCTGTTGTAAAGCCGGTGCTCCATGCAAGTTCTTTTCCTTTCCAGATATTCTCAAGATGACGGAGTGCATAAGTGGTTCCGTCTGTTGTATTGATGATTACACCATAAATCTTATCACCATTAGATGCATTTACTACTGCCTTTACTGCTGTCTCATCCAGCTCAAGCTGATAATCTCCATATTTGGAATTAAGCTTTAATTCAGCATTCACACTAACATTCTGTTCGGACATTCCCTGAACAGCGCCAAAAGAAATATTTCCGTTCTCATCTACGCTCATTTCCTTGTAATATGCAGGAGTTTCTGCCGGAACATAATAAGTATAGCTTGGCTGTTCAATAAGAGCCGCTGCACCAGTATATGTATTAGTACTTACCTGGCCTTTCATGTTCGTAGTAATCTCTATAGTAGTGCTGTCTGTAATCTGTTTAAAATTTTCCAAATCAGAAGCTTTATTCACTTTTACCGGAAAAGTAACACCTGCAAGTTCATTTCCTTCCGCGCTTGTATGATAAGCAGCATTTCCATTCATCACGCCGCTCATCTTTGTTTTTGCTTTCGTCGCGGATGTAAATGCATCTACTTTTACATCATTGTTTTTCAACTCAGATCTGTAAAAAGCTTCATAGGGAATGTTCATCAGTACGATCTGACCATCCTCCACTGTTTTCACAGCTCCCGCTTCATTGTTGGTTTCGCCCTCAGTGTCTGCTAAAAAAGCATCTTCTGTGTCTCCGGTTTCACCATCCTCGAATCCAGACTCCTCTTCTGCGGCTTCTCCAGACTCAAAACCATCCTCTGTGTCTGTAGCAAAATCTGCTGAATCGTCAGCCTCTGATGATTCGTCATAGTCGTCTGAAATCTCATCAGAACCATATGTAGTCTCCTCAGATACCTCAACAGCTACTTCTCCAGAAATAAAGTCCTCTGCCATAACTCCAACCGGTGAACTGGTCATCGCTACAGCTGCACTCATAATGATCGGAGCAATTTTTCTTAATAACTTTTTGTCAGCCATCCTCTTCCTCCTTGTTTAACTATTATTAGTGTTTTCTAACCTTTGTTTATTTTACAGAATTGTGTTAGAAATGTCTATCTATTTTTAGTTTAGACATTGCACTTTTTTTATCAACAAGAGGGGCTGTTTCGTATATCAACATGCTGATTCCGTCTCCATATTTTATATAAAAAATACTTTTCTCTCTTTAGGCATAATGATATCGCTTACAGACATCATCCCCCCATTTGCAGCAAAAAAGAATCCAGGCACGGAAGTCTTCTTACTTCTATACCTGGATTCTCCTACATTGAAAATTAAGCAACTGCCATATTGACTTGTCTGATTTTTCATCTGCTGCTCCTACGTCAGTCGCCGTAGCTACCGCTACACAGCCCCGGCCGTTGGGATGCGCCATATGCACCATATTTTCTTTCTATGAGAAAAAGCTCTCAGCCACGCTCATCTCCGCAATATATCCAACAGTTCCTGTCATAAAAATAGTTCCGTCTTCTTTAATGTCGATCTGGATCATACCACCTGGCTGGTTTACATTGATTCTGTTTTCCATCAGACCTTTTCGGTAGGCTGCAATGGCTGCCGCACAGCTTCCTGTACCGGAAGCTTTTGTGTAACCGGAGCCACGCTCCCAGATCTCGATATCCAGATTTCCTTTATCAATCTGGCGGCAGATCTGCAGGTTCACTCTTTCCGGGAACTCATCTGCATTTTCCACATATGGCCCCAGCTCTCTTACTTTTTCCTGAGATACCTGATCCATGAAAATAATGCAGTGTGGATTTCCTACTGTGAGACAAGTTGCCTTGTATTCTTTCTTGTTAAATGTAAATGGCTCATCGATCACCTCACGCACCTCGCCAGTTACCGGAATCTCTCTGGAAAGGAAAGAGGCTTTGCCCATATTTACGCGGAACTCTGTCGCTCTGGCATTCAGACACTCTACTTCGATTGTTCCGGATAAAGTCTCAATGGCAAATTTTTTCTCTGTAACATACTCATTGTCCATAAGATATTTTGCAAAAATACAGACACCGTTTCCACTGATTGCAGCTTCACTTCCATCGGAATTAAAAATATGCATTCCCATTTTTCCATTAATGTCAACTGGTCCGTAAAGCACACCATCCGCTCCAAGTCCGAATCCCCGCTGGCAAAGAAGCGCAACTTTTTTGCCCTGCAGCTGAAGCTGGTTTTTCTTCGCATCCAGTACCAGATAATCATTTCCAAAGCCCTGATATTTTGTCATGATAATGCTGTCTCTCATTGTTTTCAATTCCTTTCTGACGAAACGCCCGTGATCTTTTTTCTCAAATCACATCTTATATCCAGTATAGCGTTTATTTTTCCCATGTACATAGAATAACTTGCGAAATATATTGCAAAAAATGCGGTATTTCAATTATAATAAAGTCATATTTCAAGCGCAGAATTGAATTATGACGCTACGCAAACGTAGCTGCAAGCAAAGTTTGCGGTTCCATACACACTATAGTAAAAACAGGAGCCATAACATATGAATTCTTTCAATGAACCTACTGAAAAAACCGGCTATCTGGAGCAGGATTTCCGGCTTTTTCACATCAAGGACCAAACCAAGCGGGAATTTTCCTACCATTATCATGATTTTCACAAGGTGATCATCTTTCTTTCCGGAAAGGCAGCCTACCACATTGAGGGAAAGTCCTACTACCTGAAGCCCTGGGACATTCTCCTCGTGAACCGTCACGCCATCCACAAACCGGAAATTGATTTTTCGGTTCCATACGAACGTTTTGTACTATGGATCCGCGACGACATCAAATCCACAGAACTGCTCCGCTGTTTTCAGAAGGCGATTGACCGGAGTTACAATCTGATCCGTCTGGACTCTGACACTCAGGAAAAATTAAAGCAGCTTCTCTACGAACTGGAAGCTGCCCTAAAAGACGAAAAATTTGGAAGCGAGCTTCTTGGCTCAGCTCTTTTTACCCAGTTCATGGTTTATGTAAACCGCATTTTTCTGGAAAAGCAGTACATTTACGACACTCGCTCCTACAGCAGTGATTCCCAGATAGAAGAGCTTCTCCGTTATATTAACCACAACCTTACTGAAGATCTTTCCATTGAGACCCTTGCACGGAAATACTACCTGAGCAAGTATCACATGATGCGGAAATTCAAGGAGGAAACCGGTTACACCGTCCACAACTACATCATTAGCAAGCGCCTTCTTCTCGCCCGCACAAAAATTTCCGAAGGCACCCCCATCCTGAAGGCCGCCCAGTTAAGCGGCTTCTCCGACTATACCACCTTCTCCCGGGCCTATAAAAAACAATTTGGCACCGCGCCAAGCCAGACAATATAATTGCTATTTAATGGATTAAAAGGTCTTCAATGCGGACGCATTTGGACAATGTGTATTACTCACTCGCCGGCGCAACGCTCCAGCAAACTAATCGCTAACTGCGACTAATGCGTTCGGGAGAGCCCTCACGCATAAGTCTACGTAAGCGCTGGATTTCGCTTACGCTAAGAG
>SKEF01003660.1_pt1 | contig 10395 bp, 9 predicted proteins | sample 4826691 | NCBI WGS metagenome assembly SKEF01 (sample SAMN11008816, study PRJNA524170) | human gut metagenome | biome: Human fecal sample; material: Feces; isolation source: fecal sample from pouch patient p23, p27 | host: Homo sapiens | place: Israel: Tel-Aviv | collected 2016-08-24
AAAGAAATGATTTGTACAGCTCTGAACATGGAATTGGTGGAGTTAAAGGTACAAAAGAAGCTTTGAAATGGGCTTTTGCTGCTAAGCCGGGTGAAGTTTCCGGTTTGTATGAATGTGGTGAGAGCGACAGAATGTTGGTGGTTGCACTGGCTGGTATCACTCCTGAAGGTTACCGTTCTTTGAAGCAGGTACAGGATCAGTTGAGAGCTGAAATAATAAAGGATAAGAAAGCCGAAAAGATCATGAATGATATGAAGGCTGTTAATGCTACTTCTTTTGATCAGTATAAGTCAATGGCTAACGCTGTGAGTGACTCTGTAAAACATGTAACTTTTGCAGCTCCTGCTTATATACCGGCTTTGCGTAGTAGCGAACCTTTGGTAGGTGCCTATGCTTCGGTTGCTGAGTTGAATAAGTTGAGTGCTCCGATTAAAGGTAATGCAGGCGTATTTGTACTGCAGATGTATGGCAAAGACAAACTGAGCGATACCTTCAACGCTAAAGATGAAGAAGCTACACTGGCCAACATGCATGCACGCTTCGCAAGCCGTCTGATGAACGACCTGTATCTGAAAGGAAATGTAAAGGATACACGTTACCTGTTCTTCTAAGATCAGTCGTAAAAACGATAACTGCAAAAGGTCGTTCCTCTTTCGGGAACGACCTTTTTTGCTAACTTTTACATCCTCGCTATACGGAAATCGACTTTATTTCCTTACATTTGCAAATATAAACCATGAACAGAAAGAATGATGTCTAAATATCCCCTCTTAGGAATGACGCTTATAGAGCTGCAGTCACTGGTAAAACGTCTGGGTATGCCCGGCTTTGCCGCCAAACAGATTGCATCCTGGCTTTATGATAAGAAGGTGACTTCGATTGATGAAATGACTAACTTGTCGTTGAAACACCGGGAGTTGCTCATGCAGAACTATGAGGTCGGTGCGGAAGCCCCGGTGGATGAAATGCGCTCTGTAGACGGTACGGTGAAATACTTGTACCCTGTAGGCGGGAATCATTTCGTAGAGTCGGTATATATTCCGGACGATGAACGGGCGACCTTATGTGTCTCCTCACAGGTAGGTTGCAAAATGAATTGTAAGTTCTGTATGACAGGGAAACAAGGCTACACCGCCAACCTGACCGCTCAGCAGATTATCAACCAGATTCATTCATTGCCCGAACGGGATAAACTGACGAATGTGGTCATGATGGGAATGGGCGAACCACTCGACAATCTGGATGAAGTACTGAAAGCATTGGATATACTGACTGCTTCTTATGGCTACGCATGGAGCCCGAAACGGATAACAGTTTCTACGGTCGGATTGCGGAAAGGATTGCAGCGCTTTATCGAAGAGAGTGACTGCCATCTGGCTGTCAGCCTGCATTCTCCGGTGCCGCCCCAACGTGCGGAACTGATGCCGGCGGAGAAAGCCTTTTCTATCACGGAAATGGTAGAACTGTTAAAAAACTATGATTTTAGTAAACAGCGTCGACTTTCGTTTGAGTATATTGTTTTTAAGGGGCTGAATGATTCGCAAATTTATGCCAAGGAGTTACTCAAACTGCTTCGCGGACTGGATTGCCGGATGAACCTGATCCGTTTCCATTCTATTCCGGGAGTAGCCCTTGAAGGAGCCGATATGGATACAATGACCCGTTTCCGTGACTATCTGACCACGCACGGGCTTTTCACTACCATTCGTGCCTCACGGGGAGAAGACATCTTTGCGGCATGCGGCATGCTGTCGACTGCGAAACAGGAGGAAAATAATAAAAGTTAATATATAAAATCGAACATCATGAAAAAGTACTTCTTTTATTTAAGCATGGCTTTAGTAGCTTTGGTCGTTGCTTCTTGTGGACTGAAAGGGAATCATACCTCTAGTGGCCGTCCGTATGAACTGCTGGTAGTAGTGGATGCGGGTGTATGGGACCGTGCCGCCGGAAGGGCCTTGCATGATGTGCTTGATTCTGACATGCCGGGATTGCCCCAGTCGGAACCTTCTTTCCGGATTATGTATACTTCACCGAAAGATTACGACTCTACCCTGAAGCTGATCCGCAACATTATCATAGTAGATATAAAAGATATTTATACGAAAGGTACTTTCAAATATGCGAAAGACGTTTATGCTTCTCCACAGTTGATACTGACTATTCAGGCTCCGGACGAAGAAGTGTTTGAGAAGTTCGTGGAAGAGAACAAACAAACGATTATCGACTTCTTTACTCGTGCCGAGATGAACCGTCAGATTACGTTGCTGGAAGAAAAACACAGTAATTTTATCTCTCAGAAGATAGATAGCTTGTTTGGCTGTGATATCTGGATACCTTCGGAACTGAACAATTCGAAGACAGGTGAGGATTTCTTTTGGGCTTCTACCAATACAGGTTCTGCTGATCGTAATTTCGTGATGTATTCTTATCCTTATACGGATAAAGATACATTTACTAAAGAATACTTTGTTCATAAACGCGACTCTGTGATGCAGGTCAATATCCCCGGATTCAAAGAGGGCGTTTATATGTCGACGGATTCGTTGCTGACTGACGTCCGTCCGATCAGCGTACACAATGACTACACGATGGAAGCACGTGGATTGTGGCGCATGAAGGGAGACTTCATGGGTGGTCCGTTTGTTTCCCACACTCGTCTGGATCAGAAAAACCAACGTATCATTACAGCAGAAATATTTGTATACTCACCTGATAAAATGAAACGCAACTTAGTTCGTCAGATGGAATCATCTCTTTATACGCTGAGACTTCCGCAAGAAGCTCCGCAGAGCCAGATTCCTTTGGGAGTGACCAAAGAAGCGGAACCAACTAAAAAATAAAAACATGGAAGAAAACAAAATAAGAATCGGCATTACCCAGGGAGACATCAACGGGGTAGGCTATGAAGTGATCTTGAAGACATTCTCAGACCCTACTATGCTTGAACTATGTACTCCGATCATCTACGGTTCACCTAAAGTGGCGGCCTACCATCGTAAAGCGCTGGATGTGCAGGCTAATTTCAGCATTGTCAATACAGCTTCCGAAGCCGGATACAATCGTCTGAGTGTAGTGAACTGTACCGATGATGAAGTGAAAGTAGAGTTCTCCAAACCCGATCCCGAAGCAGGTAAAGCTGCACTGGGCGCTTTGGAACGTGCTATTGAAGAATATCGTGAGGGGCTGATCGACGTTATTGTGACCGCTCCGATCAACAAACATACCATCCAGTCGGAAGAGTTCTCTTTCCCCGGTCATACAGAGTATATTGAAGAACGGCTGGGCAATGGAAACAAGTCGCTGATGATTCTCATGAAGAATGATTTCCGTGTGGCTTTGGTGACAACACATATTCCGGTAAGGGAGATTGCTACAACGATCACAAAGGAACTGATTCAGGAGAAACTGGCTATTTTCCATCACTGCCTGAAACAGGATTTCGGTATTGGTGCTCCGCGTATTGCCGTGCTCTCACTCAATCCCCATGCCGGAGACGGCGGATTGCTGGGTATGGAAGAACAGGAAGTGATTATTCCTGCCATGAAAGAAATGGAAGAGAAAGGCATCATCTGTTACGGTCCTTATGCGGCAGACGGTTTTATGGGATCGGGCAATTATACTCATTTCGACGGAATATTGGCTATGTATCATGATCAGGGACTGGCACCGTTCAAAGCTCTTGCTATGGAAGATGGTGTGAACTATACTGCCGGACTTCCGGTGGTACGTACCTCTCCGGCTCATGGAACAGCCTATGATATCGCCGGTAAAGGACTTGCCAGCGAAGATTCTTTCCGTCAGGCTATTTATGTAGCGATTGATGTATTCCGTAACCGCCAGCGCGAGAAAGCGGCACGGGTAAATCCGTTGCGGAAGCAGTATTACGAGAAACGGGACGATAGTGATAAACTAAAGCTGGATACAGTAGACGAAGATTAAAAACGAGTGATGACGAAAGCAGAGATACAACAAGTGAAACAGCGTTTCGGTATTATTGGAAATACCGAAGCATTGTCGCGCGCCATAGATGTTGCCATTCAGGTAGCTCCTACCGATTTGTCTGTGCTGATTACCGGAGAAAGTGGAGTCGGAAAAGAAAGTTTTCCGCAGATTATTCATCAATATAGCCGGAGGAAGCACGGACAGTATATTGCTGTCAACTGTGGCGCTATTCCGGAAGGTACGATTGATTCCGAACTGTTCGGACATGAGAAAGGTGCGTTTACCGGTGCGATTGGCGAACGGAAAGGGTACTTTGGCGAAGCTGACGGTGGTACTATTTTTCTTGATGAAGTAGGGGAGTTGCCGATGTCTACCCAGGCACGTTTGCTCCGTGTACTGGAGAGTGGCGAGTTTATGAAAGTAGGTTCGTCCAAAGTACAAAAAACGGATGTGCGTGTGGTGGCAGCTACCAACGTCAATCTGACACAAGCGATTGCAGAAGGACGTTTCCGTGAAGATTTATATTACCGGTTGAATACGGTGCCTATTCAGATACCGCCTTTGCGTGAACGTGGTGACGATGTACTTTTGTTGTTCCGTAAGTTTTCCGCAGACTTTGCAGAGAAATACCGGATGCCTGCTATCCAGTTGACGGAGGATGCGAAGAAAGAGTTATTGGCTTACCCGTGGCCCGGCAACGTTCGTCAGTTGAAGAACATCACCGAGCAAATATCTATCATTGAAACCAACAGGGAGATCTCTGCTGCTATCTTGCAGAATTATCTTCCTGCACAAAATACGCAACGTCTTCCCGCGCTGATGGGAACGCGTGAGAGTAAAGGCTTTGAGAGCGAACGGGAGATTCTTTATTCTGTTCTATTTGATATGCGCCAGGAAGTGGCGGAGCTGAAGAAGATGGTGCACAACCTGATGGCGGAACGTGCCGGACAGGTGGGGCAGGTAGGACAAATGGGAACGGTGGTTACTACTCCGGTAGTGACGGCGCATCAACCTTCGGTACCTGCTATCATTCACACCATGCAGCCTACGGTTTGCAAGGATGACGATGACATACAAGACACGGAAGAATATGTAGAAGAATCTCCTTTGTCACTGGACGAAGTGGAGAAAGAAATGATACGCAAGGCACTTGAGAGGCATCATGGAAAGCGGAAGAGTGCGGCCAAGGACTTGAATATTTCCGAGCGTACACTTTATAGAAAAATAAAAGAATATGAATTGGATTAAGAAAATAATACGCCCTTTGTTACTGTTCGGCTTGCCGTTGGTAGTCATTGCGTGCACTGTTTCCTATAAGTTTAACGGATCGTCTATCAATTATGATAAGGTAAAGACCATTTCGATAGCCGACTTCCCGATCAAGTCGGAGTATGTATATGCTCCGTTGGCAACCAAATTCAATGAGGACCTGAAAGATATCTTCATCCGGCAGACCCGTCTGCAACTGCTCAAGCCGAATCAGAATGCGGACTTGCAGATTGACGGAGAAATCACAGGATACAATCAGTACAACCAGGCAGTATCTGCCGACGGTTACTCTTCGGAGACGAAGTTGACTATTACCGTCAATGTACGTTTTGTCAACAACACCAATCATGCCGAAGACTTTGAACAACAGTTTTCTGCGTTCCGTACCTACGACTCTAGCCAGTTGCTGACTGCCGTACAGGACGGATTGATTGCTGAAATGTCTAAAGAGATCACCGACCAAATTTTTAATGCAACTGTAGCAAACTGGTAATATAAATGACTTCTGTTAACTTTCAACAATGGATTCAGCATCCCGAGACGCTGAATAGGGATACTTTGTACGAACTGCGCAATCTTCTTGCGAGGTATCCGTATTTTCAGTCACTTCGTCTGCTGTATCTGAAGAATCTGTATATTCTCCATGATATTAGTTTCGGTGGAGAACTGCGGAAAGCAGTTCTTTACATTGCAGACAGACGGCAGTTGTTCCGGTTGATTGAAGGTGACCGCTATGATGTGCAGGCACGAAAAAAGGGAGTACCTCTCACGGAGGTGCTGAAAGACGAACCGTCCGTAGACCGCACATTAGCATTGATTGACGCTTTCTTGTCCACAGTACCCGAAGAGGTGACTGCCCGCACCAGCTTCGACTATTCGATGGATTACACCTCTTATCTTTTGGAGGAGACTCCGGCCACGGAACAGCCGGCCGAAGAAACGCCCAAACTCAAAGGCTACGAACTGATTGACGACTTTATAGAAAAGAGCGAGAGCGACTCTCCCCTCTGCAAGAAACCTTTAAGAGAAGAAATGCCATCTTCGCCAACCTCTTCGGACGAACTTACCGAAGAAGAAACGATGAAGGAAGAAGAGGAAGATGACAGCTGTTTTACGGAAACTTTGGCAAAAATCTATGTTAAACAGCAACGATATTCAAAAGCTCTTGAAATAATTAAAAAATTAAGCTTGAAATATCCAAAAAAAAATGCTTACTTTGCAGACCAAATCAGATTTTTGGAGAAATTGATTATTAACGCTAATTCAAAATAACTAAAAATGTACTTATTATTCGTTATCTTAATGGTGATTGCAGCCTTGCTGATGTGCTTCATCGTGCTGATTCAGAATTCAAAAGGAGGCGGACTTGCTTCTGGTTTTTCTTCATCAAACGCTATCATGGGCGTGCGCAAGACTACAGATTTTCTGGAAAAAGCAACTTGGGGTCTGGCTATCTTCATGGTTGTGATGAGCGTTGCTACTGCTTACGTTGTTCCTTCTTCTTCTGCAGCTAAAGATGTATTGTTGGAACAAGCACAGAAAGAACAACAAACCAACCCGTATAACATGCCTACCGGTACTGCTGCTCCTAATACAGACGCTACTGCTCCTGCAGAGTCTGCACCTGCAACAGAAGCTCCGGCTACTGAAACTCCTGCTCCTGCAGCAGAATAGTTCAGTGATAGGATATTCGGTTTAAACTTATTGTGTGAGGGTATCATCGGCAAACTTCTGATTCGTCCTCACCGTTACAGGCGCGAATGACGCGAGTTACTGGGATTCTAACGGAATCTGTGTAATACGTGTGATTCGCGCCTGTCTTTATTATTTTGTGTTGTCTGCCTGTCTCCATGCAGGAATATCTTGTCAGTTAACCTTTTTCTCATAAAATATGCCTCTTTTTTAGTAAAACAAATGATAATTAGTTAACTTTGTTGCCCGTAACGAGATTATTAACTCCTTTTAAATATTACAATGACAGAACAATTGAAACAAAAGCTGAATGACTCCGCAGTGTTGCGTTGGAGTGTTCTAGCATTAGTCGCTTTTACAATGTTGTGCGGCTACTTCCTCACAGACGTCATGTCTCCCCTGAAACCCATGCTTGAGAAAGAACTTCTTTGGGACAGTTTAGATTACGGTTTCTTTACTAGTGCTTATGGCTGGTTTAATGTATTCCTGCTGATGCTTATCTTTGGTGGTATCATCCTGGATAAAATGGGAGTTCGCTTCACCGGAATGGGAGCCTGTTTGTTGATGGTGTTCGGTTGCGGATTGAAATATTATGCTATTTCTACTACTTTCCCGGAAGGTGCAATGCTTTTCGGATTCAAGATGCAGGTCACACTGGCTGCCTTGGGATATGCTATTTTTGGTGTAGGAGTCGAGATTGCGGGTATCACTGTTTCGAAGATTATTGTAAAGTGGTTTAAGGGTAAGGAAATGGCTCTTGCTATGGGACTGGAAATGGCTACTGCACGTATTGGAACTACTTTAGCGATGGTGCTTACTGTTCCTTTGGCCGACTTTTTCGGATATACAGATGAGGGCGGTGCATTCCATACCAATATTCCTGCTCCGATTCTGTTCTGTCTCGTCATGTTGTGTGTAGGTACGATTGCATTCTTTATCTATACTTTCTATGATAAGAAGCTGGATGCCTCTCTGGATGCAGAAGGACTGGAACCGGAAGAGCCGTTCCGCATGAAAGATATTGTATATATCATTACCAACAAAGGATTCTGGTTGATCGCATTACTGTGTGTATTGTTCTATTCGGCTGTATTCCCATTCATTAAGTATGCGGCTGACCTGATGGTGCAGAAGTATCATGTAGATCCGAAACTGGCAGGAACCATTCCCGGATTGTTGCCGATTGGTGCGATCATCTTGACACCGTTGTTCGGTTCTTTGTATGACCGTATCGGTAAGGGAGCTACGTTGATGGTAATCGGGTCGGTGATGCTGATTTTCGTACACTCCATGTTCGCTCTTCCTATTCTGAATGTATGGTGGTTTGCTACCGTTATCATGATTGTGCTGGGATTTGCTTTCTCACTGGTTCCTTCGGCTATGTGGCCTTCAGTTCCAAAGATTATTCCGGAGAAACAGTTGGGTACGGCTTATGCACTGATCTTTTGGGTACAGAACTGGGGATTGATGGGAGTACCTTTGCTGATCGGATGGGTATTGAATTCTTATTGCAAGGGCCCGGTAGTAGACGGTGCGCAGACCTATGATTATACATTGCCGATGACTATTTTTGCTATGTTCGGCGTATTGGCCTTGATTGTTGCTTTGATGCTGAAAGCAGAGAACAAGAAGAAAGGCTACGGACTGGAAGAAGCAAATATTCAGAAATAATCAGAAAGGATATAAAAGAGAAAAGATATGGCTACGAAAGAGAAAATAAACCTCTTGGAGGTTATCCCTTGTCGTAACGAACATATTAAAGCTGAACGGGAAGGGGAGACTATTGTGCTCTCCTTTCCTCGTTTTAAGCGTTCGTGGATGAGTCGTTACTTATTGCCGAAAGGAATGTCAAAGGATATTCATGTGCGTCTGGAGGAACACGGAACGGCTGTATGGGAATTGATAGACGGTCAGCGGACGGTGCGTGAAATCATAGAAAAACTCGCAGACCACTTTCAGCGTGAAGCAGGCTACGAGTCTCGTATATCAACCTATCTTACCCAATTACAGAAAGACGGATTTATTAAATGGATAATGAATAATTGATAATGGATAGTGAATGCTTAGTATAAGATAATATCCGGTTGGCTCAACCTCATTGTCCATTATCAATTAAATAAAGCCCATAGAAGGACAGCGCATCCTATTAGGACGCCCATAATGATAAGCGTTCCCCATACGAAATAGTTGTTGTCTTTTTCTTTTTTCTTTTCCGAATCTTTAATGATGCGTTCCATTTCTTCCGGAGTCGTGTTCGGTAAGAGATAGGGATCATTGTTTCTTCTGAGTCTTCCTAGTTTGTCATTTCTCCGTTCCCGGCGTAAGCGGGAAGCTTCTTTGCCGTCTTTTAGCCGGCGTATCATGTCGAGCATGTGTCCTTCTCCACCCATGATTTTTACTATTAAAGAGTTTTATTTACCTTCTTCTCTATCTACTTTAAGTAGTCCACCGGTCACCGGATCAAAGTAAACTTTGATGGTTGAGTTCTTGTTGAATAATACAGGAGCCAGATACTCGATGATACCAAATTGAGTAACAGGTATTTCTCCTTCGTATAATTTCTTTTTGCCGTCGGTCAGCGTAATCATTGCCTGTCCCGGTACGTTATAGGCAATTCCATCCATATCTTTCTTCTTTTTTCCGTCCTCTTGCGGAATCTTCACCGTTTTCAGGTCTTTCAGGCTGATGTAGAATGGAGTGCCTGCCAAATCGTTGTTAGCAACTACGCCCAGCTTCTTTGAAAAGCGGAAAGCGACCTCATTGTCAAACTCTTTATCCGGAGTGAGGCGGACAGTGAATGTCTTTTCTTCCTTGTCGCGGGTTCCTGAGAACATTTCGGTCATAGCTTCTTCCTGAAGATTCAAGTTGTCGAGCATGATCTTGAGCTGTGCGCCGTCCGAAGGCATGTTATCGGCTTGTCCGCGCAACAATGCATTCTTGCTTTCGCGGATGTTATAGATTTCCTTTGCTACCAGTTCGGCCATTTTAGCAGTGGAGCTTGCCATCAGAATCTCTTCTGTGAGGAAGTCGCGCGGGTTGGCTTTCCTTTGTGAAGCAGGAGTGTTGGTTGCTGCTTTGGTGGTATTGTTACCACTGTAAGGTACGTTGATTGATTTGATGAGTCCGTCTTCAGTCAGTTCCATGAGAGGAGCTACCGTTTTGTCTTTCAGTTTGACGAAGTAGGTAGCTTCGCTGTTGGGTACTCCTACTGGCTTCACTTTCACGCTGCTCAGTTCCCAATATTCTTCAGGTTCGGCAGAGATATTGGTCAGTCTCAAATAGCGGTCGGCATACTTGCTGAATTCTCCCGGCTTATAGTTGACTTTGTTCGCTTTTATCTCTATTTCTATTTGAGTCTTGGGAAGGGCGTACACTACTCCGTAATCTTTTCCTCGTGTCACTCCTGTCAGCACTTCTGTTTGTGCGTGGGCAGAAGTGGCCATTAGTAGTCCTGTTGCTATGATTAACTTTTTCATATTCGGTTCTTTT
>SKEF01003661.1_pt1 | contig 10392 bp, 6 predicted proteins | sample 4826691 | NCBI WGS metagenome assembly SKEF01 (sample SAMN11008816, study PRJNA524170) | human gut metagenome | biome: Human fecal sample; material: Feces; isolation source: fecal sample from pouch patient p23, p27 | host: Homo sapiens | place: Israel: Tel-Aviv | collected 2016-08-24
TTTAGTCGTGAGTAATTTGTAAGTCTTAGTATCCTTGGGTTGGGGGTTGTTGAATGGGATAAGGCTGTTGCCCATCTTGATGATGCCCTCACCGGGTTGGGCCAACAGCAAATATTTTCGCTGCGGCTCGGACAGGCCGTACAACTCCACCACGCTGTCAATGTCCTTGGTCTGTCGCAGCATGACCACAAATTCGGAGTTTGCCAGCATGGCATAGGCGGTGTCATTGGTAAGGCAGTCCTGCACATTTTGCGTGATGCCGGTGGCGTAGGCGTTGTACTTTCTGAATCGCTTCCAACTTGTGTACAGGAAATTGGCGCTCAAAGAATCGCGCAGCAGCAGATAGATTTCGTCAAAGTATACCCATGTGGCGGCCTTGGGGTCGTTGCGTTCGTTGCTCATAACAGCGGTGTTGATGTACTCCAGCATGGACAGCATGGCAACAGGTTTATGTCTAATTGTTCTGTTTAAGCCCATGGCAATGTTTAGCCAAGCGATGCCCTGCGCCGCACGGAATTGCTTGTCTTGCTGGATGTGGACGATGCCAAGTTCATCCATCTCAAAAGAACCAGATATTTCCAGCCGTACAGCGCAGCCAAAATCAGGTAGCCTGCTGCCGCCAACCCCGCAAAAAGCGGAGCCAGCATCAGATAAGTCGAAACGCCCTTGCCCAATGCCTCAACAAGACCGTGTCGCATACTGCTGAGCGTAATGACGGAAACGGGTACCAGCCCGCAATTCAGGCAGGTGAAAATCACGGTCGGGTTCTTCAGCATGGAAAACTCGTAGAACCAGCGGTATTTTCCGTCCGGACAAAGCCGGATGCTTCTGTTGCCGCCGACAGGCTGCTCGGGTAACGGCGTTTCTTCAGCAGATTCTTCACGGGGATCAACTTCCACTGCGGGTATTTGCCGCGCAATGGCGGACTGCCTTGTGCCGCACTGTTCGCAAAAAACGGAGTCGTCCGCGATTTGTGCGCCACACTGTTCACAAAAAGCCATAACCATAAACCTCACTTTCTGTTAATGTGTAGTTCTGATTCTATTGTACAATAGTTATGTCGCACTGTGACGCTGTGACATCCCGTGTTCAAAGACAGTTCCGCGTCACGCCACGGCGGAGCAACAGGAAGGAAGCTGTTATATAGTTAACCCGCTGTGCCCTGTTTCAGCCGGAATAAATCGTGCATTTACAGCGTCTGCTGCAAAAAAGCAGGATATTTGCTACAATACTTTTAACAAGCAAAAGGATGGTGAGCGCATTGTATAGGGTGGCAGTCTGTGAAGACGAAGCAATTCTATGTGCAAACCTGTGCGCACAGTGCGAATCTATTCTGGACAAGCTGAAGGTCGAACACAGAATCACATCATTTTCATCTGCCGAAAAACTGGAAAATGCGCTCTTGGCAGGAGAAGAATTTTCGCTGCTTTGTCTGGATATTCTGATGGGCGGAAAAAGCGGCATGAAACTGGCGCAGGAACTGCGGCAGCGCGACGACAAAACCAGCATCCTGTTTATCACAAGCTCTACGGAATTTCTCAAGGACGGCTACAGCGTCCGCCCTATCCAGTACCTGCTCAAGCCGGTTCAGGCGGCTGAGCTGGAACAGGCAATTACAACCGATCTGCGGTTGTACCACCGCCCTTCCACAGTGACCTTTCATGCGGGCGGCAAGACGCTTGTTATACCGACAGAGGATATTTACTATGCCGAGAGCCGGGAACACGGCACGGTTCTTCATATGACACATGGCGAGAAATTTTTGCCGCTGTCGCTGAGCCAAACGGAGGGAATTCTTCCCGGTTCACTTTTTTGCCGCTGCCACAACAGCTTTCTCGTAAATCTTTCCCACATTTGCGAAGAGGGCGGTCGGACTCTGTACCTGACGGATGGCAGCGACCTTGCCATTGGGCGGCGATATATGGAGCATTTTCAGAATCAATTTGTCCGATACCTCAACCAAAACTGAATACATTTGATTTTACCAGTGAAAAATGCGGCATCTCCCATTTGGAAGATGCCGCATTTTCGCGCCTTATCGTTTACTGATTTTTCTTTTCCGGCAAGAGCTTCAGAGCTGTCATAACCGTAAATCGGTTTTCGTCATAGCTGATGTCCAGTACGCTGCCATACTTTTTTGCAATAGCACGCATTTTCATCAAGCCAAAGCCGTGGTCGGAAGCATCGTCCTTGGTCGTCAAGAGTTCTCCGTTTTCATCGGTGCGCAGGGTTCCGCTGTAGGTGTTTTCGCAGCGGATGGCAAGATACTGCCGGCGAATCTGCATCGAGCAGAGAATTTCTCCCTGCTCTGTCTGCGCGGCTGCCTCCAAAGCGTTGTCCAACATATTGAAAAGAAGGCTGCACAGGTCATCCTCTCTGATTTGCAGCATTTCCGGCAGAACCGCACTTACGCGGAAGGTGACATCCTTTTTCTTCGCCTGTGCCGCGAAACGCTGAAAAATCGTGTTGACTGTCGGGTTGGCAGTAAAATTCCGGGGCGAAAGCTGTTCCAACTCCCCGTCCAATCGGTCTAGATAGTTCCGAAGCTCCGTCTGATCCTGCCTTTGTGCCAACAGGTGCAGGGCGGCAATGTGGTTTTTCCATTCATGGCGAAACGACGCCGTCTGGCGAACCGATGCCTGCGCCTGCTCGTATTTCTCTTGTGCTGTCTGGCTGCTGATTTCCATCATCTGCATTTGCCGTTGACGAAGCAGCATACTGCGCACAAATTCAACGACTACCTGTACAGCGCACAGCAGGCCGGCAACATTGCACAGCAGCGCATAAAATGCGTGCGGATATCCGCCCAGCATGGATGTTACCGGGTTGCTGAACGGATAGAGTACTTCTACGCCGACATAACGGGTGACACCCCAAATCAAAAACAGAAAGGCCGCAACCGCACACAGGCACCAACTGATTCTGCGCTGCATTTCTTCGTGCGAGAACAGCATCAGAACAATCGCTACGACCAATAAAGAGAGACCGAGCCAGTCACCGACTTTTTCGGTGAGAAGCGGCACCGCCGCAAAACTCCGCAAGGCAGTAAGCAGAATATGCAGCAGGGCTGTGGCAGCCAAGCCCCAACGTTTTTTGCCCCGAAGTTCGGCTGCCAAGTAAATGTACAGAAAGTCCATGTGGATCAGGCAGACCCAGTTCAGCAGACCACTGTCGGCATTCAGCCCCGAAGCACTTTCCAGAAAGGTGTTGCAAACGCCTGACACTGCCGCCAATAAAAAGTATCCACTCAAGGGCAATAGCTTCCACAGCGGCTGTCCGGCCTGAGCACCAAGCACCAGCACCAAAAGCAGGCTTAGCGCCAACATAAGCCTTACCGTCACGGCGGTCATACACCAAACAACGCCGGTGGTCTGCACCACGGCATCGGAAAAGCGGCTTGCCTGTGAGGGAAACACAGGTACGCGCAGCCCGTTTAGGGACGGCCCGTAGGTGACAATGCGAAGTGTTTTCCCCGCGCAGTCTAGCGGCAGCGGGATGCAAAGCCCGTTGTAGTTAATGCCGGCAAAATCTGCATTCTGCAAAAATACATCGACGCGGTTTTCTTGCTGCGGAAAATCCGTGTAGAGAAGTATATCCTCCAAAAACACCTGCAGACCCGCATTGACGCAGCTAAACTGCAAAAAGCATCGTTCGCCTGGTTCCTCCATGACGCGCTCCGCTACAACAGGACCGGCGCCTTCCGCCGGTACGCCGTCGATGTAGCCACCAAAACCGAACACAGGTTCGGTTTGCCCGGCTTCGGTGTAAAATGTCCAGCCACCCCGATCTGATGCCGTGCAATTCAGAAAGATGGATTGTTGCGCTTTGTCCGGTTGCGACAGACGAAACAAAAATAGCACGACCATTGTTGCCGCTGCGGTCAGCAGCACTCCGGCAGCGCAGAGATTTCTTTTTTGGGTGTTCACCGTCCCACCTCCTTGTTGCCTTAATTGTAGCAAAAACACAGAACGCGCACAAGCAGAGAAGCGCGGCTTCCTGCTAAACGACACGATTTTGCCCCTAAACGACACAGAAAAAAGACGAATAATATAGTAAAATAGATTATAGTAAGTTGCCATTGCGGTCTATGAAAATGCAACGGGAGGATCACAAGATGGACAAAAGATCTATATTCGAGCGAGGGTTTGCCATACTGCTGTCGGTTATTTTGATGGCGGCTTGCTTTCCGCTGTCAATCTTTGCGGAGGACACGACGCAAGACCCGGATTTTTCGGGTACAAATCTGATGAATCTGGAAAACGTACAGCCCAGCGGCTATACGACGACCACCAACCCTTACGGCTATGACATTGGCGAGCCGTTTCTGATGGTAGAACAGAACGAGCTGATGTATCTGAATGCCTGGGACAATAGGGTTCGGCAGGCATCCTATTTTTCTATGGGATCAGAATCGGCGCTGAAGACCTTCGCAACGAACAAATCAGGCAGTAGCGGTACTTTTTCTAACCCCAACTACAAGCTGATGCAGGCGGTGTCCTTTGACCCTACCGGCAGTGGTCGCCGGGATCATGTTGCCTTTGTAGGTGTTGGGCAGGATAAAAAGGGCTATATGTGGGTCATTGACACCACAAAAGGAACGGGTTCAGACCGCAGCGGGCTGGTAGAGATTGGCGACTTCAGCTATATGTTTGATGAAAGCGCTTTTAAGGTTCCGACCTACTCCAACCGCAGCTTCCTCAATATCGTGGCCGGTGACTTTGACGGTGATGGCAAGGAAAGCATCGTGGTCTATACCCCGGAGTCCTACAATGCCGGAGGCTGCCAGATTCAGCAGTGGGATTATGACGGTGACAGCCTTTCCCGACGCGGCAAGAGTAACAGTCTGTTGATGGGCTATTATAACGACCATCCCTGGTATGATGTGGAGCGCTCGGAGGGAAACCAGCGGCGCAAGCTGGGTGTCTCCATGGCCGTGGGGGACTTCAACGGCGACTGTGTGGACGATCTGGCGGTGCTGTCCTACTGTCACCGACTGCCCAATGACGAGGCCCAGATCGACTACTACCGTCCGGTGGTCAAGATCGTCTACGGTACAAAGGGGGATACCGGCAGCTCCATCGTGACCAAATCCGCGGCACAGAGCGAGGAGTTCTACACCAGCAAGGGACGAAGCGGCGGGCGTGATCGCTATGAATTTCCTGTGGGAGCCTCTTTGACCTGCGGAGATTTTGACGGCGATGGTGATGTGGATCTGTTCCTCGCAGGTATGCTGGGGAAACTGGGAACATGGAAACAAAACAACCAGCAGGTGAACGAAACCATCGACATGAATGCTGGGTATCTCTATATTGGGAAACTGAGCAATTCGGGAAACGGTTTTGTTAAGACTACCAATCAAGCCATAGAGTCCAACGGCTGGACAGACGGCGGCTACCATAATGCCGATGATGTATGGCAACAGTTGGCTGTGGAGTCTGTTGCGATCAACGGCAAGGGGCGCGGCGCAAAGGAGCTGGTGTTCCTCAGCGGCACGCTCTATGATGCCAGCAACAATAAGCCTGTGGCGGTATATACCGGCGATTACTTCAAGAGTGCCGATGACGGTGCAGGCAGCACCACCCGAATCTCCAACTGTGATATTCAGTCCATTGCCGTGGGCAACTTTGACGGAAACACTGCCGGGCGGGAACAGGTGGTGTTTACAATTGCCCTCAAGCACGCAAATAACAACCAGTCCCACCTGCTGACGGGCTATATGCGGGGCATAAACTATAAGGATACAACGGTAAACGGCGAAATAAAGGAGTACGGAACCGCCGGCGGATATGACTGCCTTGTTCCTACGGACAGCTATGTGAACACCAATGCCCAGAATGCGGTCAGCTTTCTGGTTATCCCCGTGGACAAGAACAACGACGGTGTCCTTGCCAAATACCGTGGTGTAACCTACGCCTACACGGACCCGGATGTCAAGGCGGTCTTGCAGGCGGCGCCCTATTTTGATGAGGTAATGGATGCGGGCAATAACGAAACAGAGTATGTCCTGACGGAAAGCTATGAGCTGTCTGACTGGGACTCTGACAGCGTGTCCTTCAGTATAGGCTACAGCACCGAATTCAAATTCCTCGGCGGAGAGGCATCCATTGAAACAGGTTATGCACTGGACTGGACGAAGTCCTTCGAGCGTTCTCTGCACGAGGAGTGGAGTCAGAGCTTTTCCGCACAAGCCTACAACAGTGTTGTTGTCAGCCGTACACCGGTGTTCGTCTACGAATATGACATACAGAAAGCGGACGGCACATGGAACAATAAAACTGTCATGCAGACTGCCATTCCGCAGGGACCTGTGTATGAGCAGCTTTCGGTGGATGCCTACAACAAGTTTGCCACAGAGTATAACAAGTACATGGCCGACCGCACAAATAAACCGACCTGCTACCTGTTGGAGGAGATCGTTCCCGCTGCCAACTGGATGGACGGCAACGAGGGCGACCCCTACCGCTATAACCATGATGGCTGGGACGCTTTGAATCCGGATATTCAGGCTTCCGCCATCAGCAAATCGGAGTTTGCTTTGGGCTATAACGGAACGCTGGATAAGGTGGCATGGACGAAGGAAAACACCACCACAAAAAGCGTAGAAATGTCCCACGGGTTTTTCTTCAACAGCTCCATAAAATGGGGCGATGATAAGGTAGGAATGCACGGTGTCACCACAAGCCTTCAATATAGCGATGGCAAGGGAAATTCCACCTCCAAAGGCACTGCGGTGGGAGCGAGCTGCACCGTCACCAGTCTGGACAAGCAGAGCCTTGTGGCGGAAGGAATTCCCGCGCCTGTTGTAGACGCCTATCGATTCCATTGGACGCTGGGGCAGTGGCAGCGCCACCTGAGTGGTGCAGCGAACAACAAGACACCCTTTATCGGCTACAGTGTTACCAATCTTTCCTCTCCGCCGCGAGCCATCGACAATTTGGACAAGACAATAACCCGCGGCGAAGGCTTCTTTGACCTGAAGCTTTCTTGGACAAAGCCGGACTGCGAAAACGGTCATCCGAAGATTACTGGCTACTATGTTTACAGCAAGGACGAAAGCGGTGCATATACAAAAGTATCCAAAAAGCTGTCTGCCGAAGCAACGGAATATGAGATCAAAGACCTTGACCTGAATGGCAAGTACACCTATGTAGTGACGACCGTAGCAACGGTAGACAGCATGGATTATGAGAGCGTTTGGTCCAACGAGGCGCATTATCGCGCGGACGAAGCGCCTTACATCGGTAGCAATGGCAACTGGTGGGTCGGGGGAACCGACACCGGCGTAAAAGCGGCCGGTGACGACGGAAAGCCGGGCAAGGACGGCGAAACTCCGTATATCGGTGAGAACGGCAACTGGTGGATCGGCTTTACGGATACGAAAGTTAAGGCGGCAGGCACCGACGGTAAGGATGGTGAAAAAGGCGAGGACGGTGAAACGCCCTACATTGGCGAAAACGGTAACTGGTGGATCGGTGAAACCGACACAGGCGTAAAGGCTGCCGGAACGGATGGTGCAGACGGCACGAACGGTGCAGACGGTCTGACCCCCAGCATTGGCGAAAACGGTAACTGGTGGATTGGCGCTACCGACACAGGCGTCAAGGCTGCCGGAACGGAGGGTGCAGACGGCAAGGACGGGGCAGACGGAACAAACGGTGTCGATGGTCGAACACCGCAGCTCAAAATCGGTAATGATAACCTCTGGTATGTTTCCTATGACAATGGTCAGAATTGGGAATCTCTCAATGTGAAAGCTACCGGAGAAATGGGAGCGACAGGTGCCCAAGGCGAAAAGGGCGACAAGGGTGACCAAGGCGAGCAAGGCATTCAGGGTGTCCAAGGGGAAAAGGGCGATGCCGGTGCCGATGGCGCTTCCGGGCAAAATGGCACCAATGGAATTAACGGAAAAAACGGTGTAAATGGTCAAGACGGACAAAACGGTCAGGATGGCAAGGATGGACAGGATGGTACTGCCGGGCGCGGAATAGACAACGCCATGATTGATAACGACGGCTACCTAATTCTTACAATGACCGATGGCACGACCATCAATGCCGGTCTTGTACGCGACACTTCCGCTGTGGCAAACAAAGAAGCAAATGACTCTGCTACGGCAAAATCGCTTGCGACAGCGGCTGTTGGTCTTTCCGGTGCATCTTTGCTATGGAACATTGCAATGCTTGCACTCTCCATCACCATGAAAAGAAAGTACACAACTTTCCACAGATGATACAATATAAACAATAATGAAGCAGTCTTGAAAGTGCCAAAACACTTTCAAGGCTGCTTTTGTCAGGATAACCGATTACTTATTGTTTCTTCTCTTGCAGACAAACCATATCCATAGGATTCACACGCACACCATTCTGCATAACCTCAAAATGCAGGTGGAAACCTGTGCTGTCGCCGGTATTGCCTACATAACCTATAATCTGCCCTGCCGTTACCGCTTCCCCTGCGGTAACGGCAGTTTGCGTCATATGGGCGTATCGCGTTGACAAACCCGTACCGTTATCCAGCAGAACCTGATTGCCGTAGCTGTCGTTCCAGCCGCTGACCAGCACCGTGCCGCTGTGGGCAGCCAAGATGGGTGTTCCCTCCGGTGCTGGAATATCCGTGCCGCGATGCCCGGCATTGCCAAAAGCGTCCACTTCCCCGAAGTGGCAGGATATATAGGTGTGCCCCGGCAGCGGCCAGCACAATTCGCCGTCCGCAACAGCAATCCCGCCGCACAGGGCAAGCAGGCTGGGACGCATTTCCTCGGAAAGCAGTTCGTGCAATATGTCTTTTTGGTCTTGGGTGAAATTGTACAACTCAGCCAGTTCATCCACAGTTTTGCTGCTGACGGTGATGTGCAGGATGTATTCAGTCTGTTGCTCCGGGTCGGGGTCGTCCTCGGTGGGTTCGGGAGTTATGTCCACTTCTTCGACCTCGTAGGTGATCTCGTGCATAGACCAAAAGGCGTCTTGAATACTCTGCTTTTGGGCGGCATTGATAACGATAACATCGCTGTCGGAGTTTAGGTTGGTATGTACTGCAAAGATGGCCAGCACTTCGGGCCAGTAGCTCGCCCAAGTGTGACCGTCCTCGTAGTCGTATTCCATCGTGGTTTCGCTGCACTCCGGGTGGGCGGATACGATGTCATTGATGGCCGCGCCGAAGTCGGCATTGGTTTGGGCAACAATTTCGGCGATGCGGATGCTGTTCGGGTCGCCGGATTCATCGGCAAACAAAATGCCCATCGGTGAGCCAATTACCGCCGCAGCCGCGCCTATGACCATCGCCAGCAACAACACCACGCCGCCTGCGCCAAGCAGCGCCAGCAGCGATTGCGCGGCGCGCCGCACAGTTTGGGAGAGCAGGGCTTTGATTTTGGCTGCGATATAATGAACGCCACGGCTGATTGCTTCAACCGTGGCTTGTTTATTGCTGATTGTGGGCAGTTTGGGTGCGTGGGTAACGATGGGAGCGGTATTGCCCGCCGCTGTGGTTGCCGTCTGCTTTTGCAGATAGCGGCGCACAGCCTCGCGGCTCAGGTGCTGCCGCTTTAAGCGCTGCTGCATTTGGGCTCGGTAGGGCGGCGGTGCTGGTGTGGCCGATGGCGACACAGGGGCTTGCGGCGCTGGTGTTTTGGCTGAGATGGCCTTTTGCCGGAAACGCTGCTTTTTGAACATTTTCCTGCGCTCGGTCTGCGTTGGAACAGTGACTTTCTCTTTTTCAGTCGGCTTCGATGCAGATTGGGTGCTGCCCTGCAAGGTGAGATTTTTCCGCTTCTCCTGCATTGCAAGAAACTTGCGGTAGCTCATGCGGGCGGTGCTTTTGGCGGTGTTGCCTGTATGGGCAACCACATCGGAAATGCCCTGCTGCACCTCGGTTTGTGCGTATTCTTCGGGTGATTCCTGCCGCTGCTCGGCAGCGCGTTCGCTCTGCGCCTTGGCCCGCATAAGTGTTTTGCGCACAAGCTGCTTGCGCTTTGCTTTAATTCCGGGCATCGTCGATCACCACATCGTCCAACTGGCGCGTGTATTCCGGGTAACGAAGTTTTACGGCCTCATACATATACGGCGCAAAGGAACAGTCGAACAGGTCATAGGGTGTGCAGGATTTGTCAGAGTACCCATTCCAAAGGTTATAGGCAAAACGGGTCAGCTTGACTGTGCCGCCGGTCTGCCAACCGGCGGCCAGTGATTCCGGCTTGATTTCATCTTTTTCAAAGTCGAAGCAACTTTCAATGTTGTTGCGGAGTGCGGGTACGGCAGTCAGGGTGTAAATCAGTGCGCGGTGGTAGCTGTCCATTGCCTTGCAGCGGTTGAGGTGGGTTAAGTATGCCCTACGGTGGGCAGGGGTCATAAACTTAGGTTCGGTCATGGTGGTGTCCTCCTGCTTTCTTTA
>SKEF01003681.1_pt1 | contig 10357 bp, 6 predicted proteins | sample 4826691 | NCBI WGS metagenome assembly SKEF01 (sample SAMN11008816, study PRJNA524170) | human gut metagenome | biome: Human fecal sample; material: Feces; isolation source: fecal sample from pouch patient p23, p27 | host: Homo sapiens | place: Israel: Tel-Aviv | collected 2016-08-24
CTCCATCGTTCCGATAGTGACAGGCGAGCGGAGAAAGGCGAAGAACAAGACAGCGGAAGAAGGCAAGCGGACATACCGCAAGAAAGCCAATGCCGTGAGGCTGTGTGCCGATGATGTGCTCAACCGTAACAAGATGGTTGGCTATCACGACAGTTATGCGGAAGCCATGGGCAAGTATGGCTTGAAGCGAGGTGTCCGTGGATCGGATGCGAGGCATACCACCACGGCACAGTATTACCGCAACATCAAGCGAGAGACGGAGAGACTTCAAAACTGCATGAAACTGTTGCAATCTGATGTGGAGGAAGCGGAGCGACTGCTCAAACAGACCAAGAGTGAAATCAACACAGAGAAACTACAGGCTGCCAAGACGGAAGCCAAGACCGCCCTTGTGTCGAAGATTGGTTCTCTTTTGGGCAGTGGAAAATTGAAAGAGGTGGAGCAACACAACCGAAAGTTGTGTGAGCTTGTGAAAGACCGAGAGCAATACATTGACGAACTCCATGAGAAAATACAGCGAATGGAGGACAGCCACAGCCAACAACTCGGCGAGATGCAACAGATACACCAAGCAGAGGTCGTAGAATTGAAGAGCAAGCACGCAACAGAAGTTTCTTTGCTCAATGACATCGTCCGCAAAGCCAAGCATTGGTTCCCGATGTTGGAGGCACGTTTGCAAATGGAAAACCTGTGCAGGAAGATTGGCTTCACCGTTGAGCAAATCGGAGTACTTCTTACAGGAAAGGCTTTGAACTTTAGCGGTTCGCTCTATTCTGAGGAACACAAAAGAAAGTTCAATGTGGAGAATGCTGAAATCAAGGTGTTTTCTGATTCTACCAAGCCGAACCAACTGTTTTTGTATATCAATAGACAGCCTGTTATTGAATGGTTCAAAGTACAATGGAATAAACTAAGACCGTTTAAAAGACAAATGATAAAATATTAGAGAAAGTGAGTTTGCAACTCATAATCATATTACTTTCATGCTGCATAACTTAAAAAAGAGACGGAAAAATTCCGTCTCTTTTAATTATTTGATACGCCCTTCTTTTCTGAGAAGATTGATAAATTTATTCCAACCTTCAGAACGCTTATCTGCATTTTGTTTTGTCTTTTCTAAATTCCAATAATTCGGATAATTATCGTTGAGATAGTATTTGCCATCCTTGTCGCAGAATAAAACCAAATCATCGTATGCACGATTCACTACGGGATTGATATTAGCTGCTATAATGAACAGTGTCTCAGATGAACTTTTTACACTTATTGATGCATAGATTGGGATGGATTTTATTTTATCATATTCCTTAAATTTGATTTCTCTTGTTTTTGGATTGAACCATGCAATATCTAAATCAGTAAAGGCTATAGAATCTTTACCTTGCACAACATTATCAGTGCTTACTTCACATACACCAAATAGTTGTGGTGATGTTTCTGTAAGAAAAGCATCTGCATTAGAGTTGCATGAACTAAATACAACCAATATTGTCAATAATATGATACCCAATAATTTCTTCATCGTTTTATCCTATATGATTTTATCTATTAATTTCTTAACATATTCTTTCAAAAAAGTTTCTGGCAAAGGTGCTATGTATGCCCCATTTTCATCATATTGCTTGTTTCTCCAATCTTGTTTTACTTTCTCAATGACATCAGCATATTCTGAGAATAAAGTACAGAACATCGTGTATGAGACTTCCTTAGCCATAGTCTTCTCTTTGTTTACAAAGTACAAATTGGCAAAAAACAAGAAAGCCTCATTTTTATTCTCAACACAGTATTTCATGAATTCTCTTCCTTCTGAAATATCTATGAGGGTATTTGGATTGCTAAGAATCTGATATTCTGGTGAAGAAATAGCTTTAGCCCATGCATCATATAAAGCAGAAATTTTTGTTTCAACCAACGTACTTGAAGAACGAGTGGCTATCTTTGAAATTTTATTTTCTTGCTCTGGAGTAAGACTAACTTCTTTGATAACTGTTAAACCTTTCTTTATTGATTCTTCGAAAGTCAAACTACTATGAGCAGACAAGCCTCTTGTCGACATTATTGTCGGGTCATCAGAAATACTAGCATCACGATAATATGCAATTATTGAGCCATAGTCGGAACCTGACAATGCATCCCGAGGATGGAAAATACGTCTTAATCCACCAGGTTTGCTTTCCCAAGCATAGCCATGAGGGTGATTATTAGCCGTAGCTCTACAAGAAAAGTGTGTTACACCAGAAATGTCATTACTATTAGACCAAACTGCAATAACTCCATTTCCAGAATGAGCTCCATCACGTGTATAAGAAATAGCACCAGCATATCTTTGAGGATTATTTCCAAAAAAAGCATCCCATGTATCCCAAATGAAAGGATACCCATAATCTGGTCCAACGATAGGGGCTGTTGAAGAATTGTTTGCTCTAATAGCCCCCCAAGTCCATCCATATGTTAAACCACCTGCCCATGATGCACAATTATAGACATTAGTATTGCTCGCACTACTATATATAGCATCATTTGATTTTAAATTAGGGAAAAACTTTGTTAACCCATCGTTATCTTGCACCTGTTGACAAGAACCATAAACATCACAGTTGCCATAATATGCGCCAAAAGCTCCAACGCATGTAATTAGCATTCGATACCTGTCATTAGCCGAAGGCTTGGTCAAGCGGAGGCGAGCGTCATCAACCCACATTTGTTCCATTGGAGGAACATAGAAATAAGTTTCACCAAAGAATTTAACCTTTCTTGAACTCTTTTCTTCCAAATAAAAAGCTGGAATGCCAGAAGAATACGCTGTAAAATAATTTATTATACCAGTATTTGGAGAGTCCACATCAACAACATATCCTGCTACAGGAGTTTGAGAATTTAATATAGAACCATTCTGATAAACATTGATAAGTCCTTGCCTTCCTGTTGTTGTGGAAGCGTAAGAGCTGCTAAAGGCACGAATAACCAAGTAGTAGTCTCCTGCAGGTAATGTTGCTGTTATCTGCGAATGGCGACCACGTCCAGAAGCATCATCATTGTAATATGAATAATTATGAGGGTCGTCTATCTTGTAGAGATACATCACAGGGTCAACAGAATAGAAATCATCCCCATCGATAGGTCCTGTCATAAATGTGTATGTTCCTTTGGTCAAAGATAACTTACGATGATAGGTATAGGTGATAGGCACACAGATTTTGTGTTGATAATTGCCATCAGGATTCTCTAATGTGCGAGGGGTTACTTGCCAATTATACCCTTTTTCATAAGCAGAGCGAGTGATTGCTTTTTCTTCTGCCAACTTGCAAAGAAGGTTGTCAACCTTATCTTGATCTAACTTTTCATTGCCTAAATTCTTGGGAGCACTAATTTGCTTAATGAAGTCCTTATACATAGGGTCTTCTTTTAGTAATGCACTAGCTTCATCTTCAACCTGAATAGCATCGATTTCAGGATAATAAGGTGCATTGGCTGCAAAAGTTATTGTATTTTTCCCTGCAAATAGATGGATTTTACCACTATTTTTCAAAGAAACGAACTGCCATTCGTTGGAGGTGATGTCCAAATCATCAACGTACTCATTGTTTACCCAAACTTCTATCTTTTGAAGACTTTTCCCTTCATTGACACAAGCTGCCATAACATGAACGCCTAAGCACTTTTCTTGCTCAGACTCAGCATTTACCACGAAGCTACGAGTTAGCTTCTCGGCACCAATTCCAGTTCTTGTAGTAAGCAAAGATTGCTCGCCATCTTGACTTGAAAGATAAAAACTTTTACCCAAATAATCCGTAGTTGTAGCTTGTGTTTGGGTATCAATATTGCTACTAACGATAGACTTTTCTTCTTTCTGCTGATACGAAGCTAAGTCCAATTCAGAGTTACAGCCAACAAGAAGACTTGTGACAGCGATGGTCAAAATCGTTTTGCCATTGCAATGGAATACTTTTTTGTTCATGTTTGTAAAATTAAGGCCACTTAAAGTGGGGTGAATAAATAAAACATAAGTCTTGGTCAAACAGAATCTGACCTTGGTGACTCCAATTTACAATTCTAATTCATAAAAGCTACGAAAGAAACAAAATTTTAGTTGCCTCTATACGATAGCTTTTTACGCATTTCCATCGTAGCATAATTATTCTGAGACAATGCAAGTCTCATGCACCATGCTTTTTTTAAATTTATTTTCGCTGCAAATATAATGCAAAAAAACAAATAAGCAAAAGATTTGCTAATATTTGTTGTTGCTTTTAATGTTTTTTATAACAATCTTGGCATGTAAATTCCTTCTTTTTTGTATTTTTGCAGCCAAGAAGAGTTGTTTGACAGCAACTGTACGCAGATTGCAGAAATTAGGAATGTTGCTAAATCATTACCTCCATTGAGGTGAAACCGTTATAAATCGCTCATTTTAAGCTATTCGGCAGATTTTAGCGTGTTTTTAGTTGAAAAGAAATCGAACTCTGTTTCTTGAATAGAGTCACTCGTCACAACATAGCAAACCACGTCAGCTTCATCTATAATAGACTTGGCTATCTCGGTATCAGCTTCACCACCAGGCGCACCAATGCCAGGAGTGTCAACAATACGAAGTTTGTTCCAATACCAACTTCTATTATATCGTGTAGTACGTAATTTGCCTACTCCTATATCATCATTTTCCTGTTGAGTGATGACTTTATGAAGAGTACTCTTTCCTGCCTTTGTCCTACCCATAAAAGCAATAGTAAAGTATCGAATATTCCTTCTTTTCTTATCCAATACATCTCTATTACTAGTCAAACTGTTATCTATTATTTCATTAAAACTGCCTCGAATTCCTTGAATAATTTGTTCTATCTTCAAAACTTCCTTAGAAACTTTCTTCGAAGATGGTTTAATACTTGCTAAATGATTATACTCTTCATTCAACATGCTATTCAAGTCATCTATTATTCTAGTAACACGAGCAAGATCCTTCTCAGCATCTTCTGTGATTTGCGCTATGGATGCAGAATAACCAAGACCACCCAACATCATATCGACAACACTTTTCTTATCAGAATTTGCAAAACTCTGATAGATGGTATTCTCCATTTTTCCGACAAAACGTTTTAAAGAAGAAAGTTGAGAAGAGTCAATTCTTTTATTTGACTCAGACTGTGTTTCTTCGATGATTTGTCCAATATCAAGTTTTAAAAGTTTACCAACCTTAATAAGCAATTCCAATTCTGAACTTGCCATATAATCGTCACCATAAGCTATTCGAGCAAGAAGGGTGACTATTTCCGTTTTCTGAGCAACAGAGTAATTAGCCATAACCAACTTGTCAAGTAAATCTTTAAGCTTCATACGCTCCTCATCATCAGAGAAGATTTGCATTCTCTGATGATAAAGTTCATCTTCCTTAGATAATGGCAAATAATTATCAAGGACATCAACCTCCATCTGATTGATTTCCTTATCAACTATTACCATATAGCATCCTAACAAATATGCTATCTTTTTATATTCTACTTTATCCATCGCTTCGGTTATTGATATCTGCAAGACTTTAATAGATAAACTATTGTTTTATCATATCGGAATACAGCTCTTTGATTAGTTTCCAAATTTCATCTATCATAGTAGTATTCCAGTCATCACCAGGAAAAGGAAATGACTTTACACCATTTCTATTTTTATAATAATCACGTTCACAAACATCTTGAACATAATCATCCATTTTAAGTTCGTTTTCAGAATCACTGCGAATCCAAATTTCAAATCTATCATAGTCACAGAGCCACAATTCTATCCAAAATCCATAATTTTTGCCTTTTTTGTAACCTTCATTATTCCAAATTTGCAGATATTTCCGCCTTACAGAGAAAGACAATTCTAAAACATTTATAGATTTTTCTTTGACTTTTAAAGCTATTTCATTAAAGCAATATTCTGAAATATCATCATTACAAAACAACCTTGACAAGTCTCTAACTTTAGTCAAAGTTTTTATATCTAATGAAAGAAGGTTTTTCACCTCATTATTTACTTTTTCTTTACAACCCATATTTTTCAATAATGTTATATAAGATTTTAACTCACAACTATTACCACATCCTTTATCTAAAAGATTTGCAAGATCCATTATAGATAGATTTATATCGGCACCAATATCATTAAAGTTACTTCCCTGTAAACAAACAGTCTTTACAACATTATATCCTTTATGTTTTAATCCTGCCTTATAGTCTGCAAGTTGACATTGTTGTTCTTGAGCATTATTGAGCTTATTCTCTACAATAACTACATTTTTATTATGATTATTTATAATACAAATATCTATTCTTCTTGGTCCACTTCCATCTGTTAAAATCCTCAGAACGGGCATTTCTGTTCGTATTGTAACGTCTTCAAAAGTTTCATCACATTCTATCTCTTTAAGAAAAGCATCTAGAAAAGAACGCTCAAGACCATGTCGTCCTAATGGATTTAGCAGATCTGCCAATATTGATGAGTGGCATATCTCTTTTTGTGAAACATATTCCACAAAAGTCTCCATAGGATTATATATGGGCTTTGAACCTTCAAAAGTAGGAATCTTGGCCATTAATTCACAAATCTCTTTTTTGTTCATAAGGATTATAGTATAAAAACAAATGCAATAGTCTATAATATAGGTATAGGATAAGTCGGCACACTAATTGTCCAACTTTATAAATTCAAAATCATTCGGATTGCAGCATGCTTTCTTATAATCGAAAGCATAGATGCGCATGTAGGCTTCTTGCACCTCCTTGGCTTCATTATAAAAAGGGGTGGAGGTGTGCTGCATGGTTGTTACTCTCACTACCATATCGGAAGTGAGGACGGTACCGTTTGAGCGTTTAAGGCGCTTAGGCTTTACTTGAAAAACTTTACTCATAGTCTATTTTGTTATATGAAACCCAATTAGTTGTGAAAATCTTATCACAACTAATTGAGTTATCAACATTATGCTTTACATTTTATTTCTTCCAATTCTTTGGCGCGTTCCTCAGAGATTCCCAATGATTTTCTTTCACGCTCCAATAATCTACGGACATTATCTGGAATTACTCCATCTTCAATAACATCATCAAGAGCTTCCATGTACTCTTTTTCTTCATCGGTAAAAGATACCAAAGAAGCCTTTACCATGTCCTCAATCTCTTGCGCTCTCGTCTCTGACAATCCGAGTTTCTGACGTTTACGTTCCAAGAACTTACGAGAATGAGCATCTATTTCAGAGGCATCTTCCAAACAGAACTCTACTTCTTCCTTATATGCCAACTCGTCCTCTGACAATTCAGATTTCTGTGTTTGAGCAATCTGAGCAACTGCCTGACCATTAGAGGCATTAACATTATCGTCCTCAAAATCCTGCAAAGGCTTGAACTGCATATCTATCTCCCATTCTATCTCTTCTGTCTTACTAAAGGTCTTGTCTGTTTTGGCATCATAAGTTCCACTTACCTTTGTGACAAGGTATTCAAAAGATGCCTTGACAGACAGGACTTTACTTGAAGTCATGCTTACAGACTCCGAAGAAGACAGATGCAAAGAATATGACAATATATTTCCATTCAATCTTTGCTTTACCAAAGCTTGCCAAGAAGTTTCAGAGTCTAACCAAACCAAATCGTCTGGGCAATATGGCTGCTTTGTTGGTAAATACGTCTGAACCATCTCCATTCCATCCTTGGATGAATAACTATTTTGAGCAGCAGTATTTCTACCAAAACTTCCCCCCACATTAACGGCTTTAACATCTAATTCTCCGGATACATCCAACTGCTTTGCTTCAGAAGAAGCTGTATCTAACCCACGTAATCTTTTAATTCTTATTTCATTAGCCCCAAGACATTGTCCTAAATAACACAGTTCATGTACTCTTTCCATAAACAACTGCTCTGTCGCATTCTCAAATGGAAGATACGTTGCTGGTTTGAACGGATGACCAATGTATAAAGTGTTGGCTTGCGGATGCCCAACAGGGAATTGGATTGATGTAGGAAGATCGTTTAATGTAAACACGAATTGTATGTTCCCATCTTTATCATAGCAACCAGGTAGTTGTTTCTCTGTTCCAAGAACAAATATAAATTTTCTTGTATTATAGGGTATCTTGCTGAAAAAAGCAGGATCTTCTACAAGATTTTTCGTACTATTCAAATATATATCCTTAGCTTTTTGTTTAATCTCAAAATCTGGTGATTCCATAGCTGCTAACGCCATTTGTCTTCCTTGCAATTGATTTAAGCAATACAAAGCATTAAGATAATATATTTTACAACGGAATTCATCATCTGTACAAAGTACAAGCGCCTCTCTAAACGCACTGTTCATAGCACCATCATAACGATGTACTTCTTCTGATATTTGCTCCGAGCCAGCTGCGATATCAACATCTAATTGTTCTTCCATTTTTTGTGCATACGCCAGTCCCAAATAATAATAACAAATTGATTTAGTCTCTTCATCTGTAAAATCTGTAGATGACAACATTTCATTTATTCCTTGAATTGCCTTATCCGCTTCATTATTATCCAAATAAGATTCTATTACTTCCAATGGGGTTGTCTCCTCTTCATGCCCTGCAACAGTAACCATCTTGTTTAACACGGCAGCTATTTTTTGAGCATCAGCTTTAACGGCAGAAGTCTCTCCATTAAAACTAAAGAAATGGTCCAATGGCAAAGGTACATTATCCTCGTCATTTCCATATCCCCATAGATAGATTTGCATCTCGCGATATTCAACTCTCTGTATATCATTAAATGCAAAAGAATACACGTCTCCCTCATCATTATCTGGAATGCAAGCAAGCCTTTTGTTGGTAATAACTAAGCCTTGATTTTTGTTTCCCAAAAATGAAGTATCATTAAAGAACAATATTTGTTCATCTATATCCAGATTGAAATTATCACGAATAGAAGCCTTAGCAGTATCAGAAATGTTTGTCATCATACAAACTATATGCTTGCCTCTTACACCATTCATAAAGGCTTTAGCCACTTCGTCAATTGGCATCTCCGAGAAGTTCCAGTTTTTCCCTCCATTTAGATTTTTGTCTATTACATCCATAGACTTATCTACAATGTCAGTAGCTTGCGAAATTGCATTTATGACAGGCGAAGAAGAAGCGACTATATTGACCGCTTTCTTCAAATTTTTAGAATTAAATATTCCCATTAGTCCAACTTTATAAATTCAAAATCATTAGGATTGCAACATGCTTTCTTATAGTCGAAAGCATAGAGGCGCATGTAGGCTTCTTGCACCTCCTTGGCTCCATTGTAAAAAGGGGTGGCGGTGTGCTGCATGGTTGTTACTGTCACTACCATATCGGGAGTGAGGACTGTACCGTTAGAGCGTTTAAGGCGCTTAGGCTTGACTTGAAATACCTTGCTCATAAGCATTCTGTTTTTAAGTTCATTATATATAACTGTTCCGGCTTTTCTGCCGAAACAGTAAATCATTTACTTTCAAGGGGCAAAGATAGGAAAAATCTGCGAACCAAACAAGTCCATAATGGTTCATAAATGAAAAAAGATGGTGCGAACCCCTACTTTCTTCACTTTCTTGTAAGTTAGGCTCTGGTAAAACCCGTAGAAAAGAAAATGCGAAAGAGGAATCCACACCATATGACGGTGTAGACTCGCTCAAACAAATTCTTGTTCTTTCTACGTTTCAATTTACCAGATTTCAACCTACAGAACTGAATAGTTTGCTCGTGTCCACAAGATTATCTTGTTTCTCTGCATCATAGCGACTTCAAGCGAGAACTTTACCCTGCCCTGTCACTAATCCAATGGCAAATTTAGTAAAAATCTGATGAACCACCAAACTTTTAACAAGAAATCTTATGGATTCCTCTTATATTTTATTTTCAGGGACTCCTAACCCCTCTTCTTTCTGCATTCATACCTTATTATATAGAGTTATTGTCAATTCTGCTGCAAAACTACAATCCGGTTGCGACAAAAACTGACATAGGGAGAAGAAAAGATGAAGAGGGAAGATTAAATTGCAGATGAAATACATTCGGCAGAAAGTCCCATCGCCAGCAAACGTTGTGCTGTTTCTGTGTTGGCCTCATGTTTGCCTTCAACTCTGCCTTCTTCCATACTTCCGAGAAAAGTTGCTGAAAAAGTTTTATGGTTGCATGCAAGCACATGAAGAAGAATACTCAAGTGGTTCAATCAAGCAACTCAAGTGGTTCAATCAAGCAACTCAAGTAGTTCAGTCAGCGAGTTCAGACGTCTCTGTTAGCTGATGCAGACGTCTCGATAAGCTTACAGATACGTCTCCGTTAGCCTACGCAGTCATATTCGTAACCCGATGCAGTCATATTCGTAACCCGATGCAGCCATAT
>SKEF01003684.1_pt1 | contig 10352 bp, 9 predicted proteins | sample 4826691 | NCBI WGS metagenome assembly SKEF01 (sample SAMN11008816, study PRJNA524170) | human gut metagenome | biome: Human fecal sample; material: Feces; isolation source: fecal sample from pouch patient p23, p27 | host: Homo sapiens | place: Israel: Tel-Aviv | collected 2016-08-24
CGACAATATCAGTATGTTCGACCAGTATTCGGCCATCTGCGGCATCAGTATGACGGAGCTTACTACGCAGATGAAACTAGATGTTGAGGCATTGGGCGAAGCCCTTGGCATGACGTATGAGGAGTGCCTGAAAGAGCTGACGCGATTCTATGACGGCTATCATTTCAGCAAGAAATCCGAGGGTGTCTTCAATCCGTTCAGCCTGGTGAAGGCGCTGAATGCATGCGACATTGCTCCTTATTGGTTTGGTTCGGGCACGCCATCTTTCCTCTTGAAATTGTTGGATAAGTATCATGTCAATCTTGCCTCTTTGGAGGGCCAGGAGGCGGTACTGAATTCCTTCGACCAATCGACAGAGGAAATGACAGACGCCTTGCCTTTGCTTTATCAGAGCGGTTATCTGACCATCAAGAAGTATGACCCGATGTTTCGCGTATACACTTTGGGCATCCCTAACAAGGAGGTCCGTGATGGTTTGCTCAATTCGCTGATACCGCACTATGTGAACCCTCGCCGTTCCGACAACGACGCCTTCCTCTTGGGATTTTGCAAGGCGGTTTACCGCAATGATATCGAAGCAGCATTGGAACACATGCGCACCTATATGGCCACGATTCCATACGATCTGGAGAACCATAGCGAGAAGCACTATCAGACCATCTTCTATCTGATGTTTAGTTTCCTCAACATCTATATCCGCACGGAGGTGAAGAGTGCCATCGGCAGAGCTGATGCCGTGATGCACATGCCAGACACGATATACGTCTTCGAACTGAAGGTTGACAAGAGTGCTGAGGAGGCTTTGGCCCAAATAGACGAAAAGGGCTACATGCTGCCTTATCATGCTGAAGGTAAGCGGCTGGTAAAAGTGGGTATTAGTTTTGACAGTACCCAACGAACAATCAGCGATTGGAAAATCAAGGAAGAATAAGAAATGTATTAAGAAAAATGGCGCGGGGGAGTATCCTAAACAATTCCCCCTGCGCCCAAAAAGTGTTATAATTCTATTTACCTTCTACTGTTCTTTAATGAAATAGATCGAGTATCAGGTGTTTACTTCCAATATGTGTGCCAATGCCTCGTCGAGGGCCGCGATGTCAGCCTCTGTTGTGGCCCAGCAGGTCACGAAGCGGCATAGCAGGTGATCATTGGGGAGCGGTTCCCATATCTCGAAGGCTATCTCTTCCGCCAACCGTTGTTTCTGTTCTTTGGAGAGGATGACAAACTGCTGGTTGGTTGGCGAGTCGATGCCGAGGGACAAGCCATGCTTGGCGAAGACCTTTCGCAATGCTTGGGCCATGTCGATCGCATGTCGAGAGACGCGAAAGTAGAGGTCGTCCGTGAAGAGCGTGTCAAACTGCAAGCCCAAGACACGACCCTTGGCGAGCAATGCACCGTGTCGCTTGATGATGGTGAAGATGTATTTGGGTGCGCGCGTGTTGGTATTGACCAAGGCTTCGCCCAGCAACGCTCCCACCTTCGTGCCTCCTATGTAGAAGGCGTCGCAATGGTGTGCAAGAAACGGCAGGTTGATGTCGTTGCCTTCCGCCATCAGCCCGTAGCCGAGCCGTGCCCCATCGACATAGAGTCGCAGTCCGTACTGTTGGCATACAGTATAGATGTCGGCCAATTCCTTGCGCGAATAGAGTGCGCCAAGTTCCGTTGGAAGTGTGATATAGACCATGCCAGGCTGTACCATGTGTGGGTAGGTCTCGTCGGCAAGAAACTTGCGCATGTAGTCGTCGATCTGCGAGGCAGCCATCTTGCCTCCAGCTATACCAGGAAGTACCAATACCTTGTGTCCGAAAGCCTCTACTGCCCCCGATTCATGGACGTTGATGTGGCCCGTATCGACCGAAAGCACACCCTCGCAGCCCTGCAGCAGCGAGTCGATGGCTGTAGCATTGGTCTGTGTGCCGCCCACAAGGAAATGGACTTCTGCCTCCGTCATGTCGCACGCCTTGCGGATCCGGTCCTTTGCCCTTTCGGTATAAGGGTCGAAACCATAGCCGCTCGACTTCTCATCGTTGGTCTCCGACAGGCGGCGGAGAATCTCCGGCAGGCAGCCGTTATTGTAGTCACTCTCAAAAGAAGCTCTTATCATCCGTTTTCTCCTTATATATATTAATGAAGATCCTTTTTATGTGCCCCTATTCTTAAGCCTGCGTGTCATCCCCTGAGCTGGTCAACGCATGGTCGTCGAGGTCTTTGATACTCTTTTTGGGTGTTACGCCGAGCGACTTGAGTCCTTCGATGCGGCGCATTACGTTGCCCTTGCCATCATAGAGTTGCAGTCTTGCTTTCTCAAACGCCCCCGACAGGCGCGCTATCAGGTCGCCGAGCGAGGAGAAGGTGTCTCCAAATCCCGCCACCTTGTCGTACAGGTCGGCTGCAGCCTTGACGATCTTCTCCACATTCTTGTTTTGTCGGTCGTACTGCCAGAGGTTGTACGCCAGTTGCAAGGCCATCAGAAGATTGCTGGGAGAGATGATGATGATGTGTTTTTGATAGGCGTATCGACCCAGGTCCGGCTGCTGTCGCATGGCGGCGATGTAGCCCGACTCGTTGGGAATGAACATCAGGACAAAACCGATAGCGTCATCCACCAACTTGCTGTAGTCCTTCTCTGCCAGTTCATCGACGTGGCGTCGTACGCTTTGCACATGCTCGCGCAGCAAGCGGTCGCGCTGTGCGTCGTCCTCGGTAGCCACGGCATTGGCATAGGCCGTCAAAGAGACCTTGGAGTCGATCACCACGCTCCGACCTTCTGGGAAGCGAACGATGATGTCGGGGCGGAAACTTCTGCCCTCGCTGTCTTTGGTCTGCTCTTGTACAAAGTACTCCTCGTCCTTGCGCAGTCCGCTATTCTCCAAAAGGGTAGCCAAGACCATCTCACCCCAGTCGCCCTGCTGCTTGCTGTCGCCCTTGAGCGCACGGGTGAGGTTGGCAGCGTCTGAACCGATGCGAGCTGTCTGCTCCTTCATTGAAGCTACTGCCTGCTGCTGTTGCTGCTGGAAGAGGCGCATCGTCGATTCGAATGTGTTCTGCAGATCCTTCTTGTTCAACTCGCTTTGTGCCCTGTTTTCCTCCACCGTCCGCTTGAAGTCGGCAAACTGTTCCTTGATCGGTTTGAGTAGCTCATCCATCTGCTGGCGGTTGTCCTCCTGTAGGGATCGTTGTTTGGCAGCCAACTGTTCGGCCGCATTCTTCCGCATCTCCTCGCGGAGCGTGTCTAGACGCTGCGCCCATTGACGGTTGTTCTCCTCCCGTAGTTCTGTGGCATGTCTGCGCTCCTCCGCTATCTGTGATTCGAGCGACGCGATCTGCTTGGCGTGTGCGCTACGCACTGTTTCCATCTCCCGGTCATGCAGATTGCGCTCGTTCGCAAGCAGCGCCTCGTCACGATCAGTGAGTTGTCGCATTTGCCGCGAAGCGTCCTCCCGGATCTGCGTTACTTGCTTTGCTGCTGCAGACCGCTCTCCCTCCATCTGTCGGCGGAGTCCCGCTGCCTCACCTTCCAAGGCTTGCAGCCGGCCTACGAGTTTAGATTTCTGTAGAAGAATACCGATGGTCAACCCGATCGCCAGGCCGATGACCACGCCTATGAACCATTCAATCATCATTCTTTGTTTGTGCTTAGTTATAAGAAAGTCGTTGGGGACTGTCGTATGAACTTGATAGGTCGCCCCTCCTTTCCGCAATGCAAAAGTATGAAAAAAGCACGAGAATCCTCCTTCTATTCGCCTAAATCTTTGTTTTCGCTTCCTCCGATTTGGCCAACTCAATTCTTTTTAGTAGTTTTGCAGAAAGGAAGTTGAGTGATGTCGAGAAGCCATGCTCTTGAATCCAACTTATCAACCATTTCATACCCATCGCATATAATAACGATTAAGATGATAAAAAACATTGTTTTCGACTTCGGCGGCGTCCTCGTGCAGCATGATTTCATCGCCTATTTCTCGGATTATTTTCATAGCGAGGAGAAGGCTCGTCAGTTTTTTGCCCAAGCGCTGCCGCATAGTTTTAGCGACGAGGTAGATCGCGCCCTTCATCCTTTCCATTACTATATAGAGCGTCAGCAACGTCAATGGCCCGAGTATGCCGATGCGATAGATCGTTTCGACAAGCATTTCGCTGATATGTTTACGGGAGAGACGGAGGGAATGTATGAATGGATGTGCCAGCTCAAAGCTGAGGGCTACCGCTTGTTGGGTCTGAGCAACTGGTCTGCGAAAGTACATGAGGTTATCGCCCGTTTCCCTCGGGTATTCTCTTCCCTGGAGGATAGCCTTATCTCTTACACCTGTCACTACTTGAAGCCCGAAAGAGAAATCTACGAGTTGTTTCTTTCGAAGTTTGGTGTGCGTCCCGAGGAGTGCGTCTTCATAGATGACCGCCCAGACAATATTGAGGGCGCGCGAAAGGAGGGAATGCATGGAGTCGTTTTCCATGATATGGATCAACTCAAACTTGCCATCCAACAGCTTATTGAGGAGCAGGGTGGAAGGTTGTAAAAAACATCAAGATGATTAATGTTGTATAGTGGATAATCTAAAAAGATATCTATATGCTAGAAGTCAGCAATAGTCTTCACTGACAGAATAGCAAATACAATGTTATTGAAATCAGCAGGCTTGCAATATGAACAAGATATAGAAACCGCTCTGTCGGACTTAATTGATATGGCTGTTCCTTATTAATAGTTTTATATCATTATGAATAAGCATAAACAACAATATCTTGATTTCGAAGCCTACGAGCGTGTGGCAGAGCCACATAAGCGCGAGAGGGCTTCGGTATGGCGTACGGCTATCGGTCTGCAGGATGTGGATGGTCTGAAGGTTTCCGACTATCTGAAGGAGACGGCCGTCAGGCATATTGAAGGTGACATTACCATTGATGATGTGCGTGAACAGTTGAAGTCGTACTATGTCAACAAAACAACACATGACGAAGACGATGCAGAAAAGGAAGAGGCCGATCGAGTAGCTGCCAATATTGCCAAGTTGCTGAACGAGCAGTCTTTCTCGTTCACCGCGTTGGAGTTTTTGAATATCCATAGGCACTTGTTCGAGGGTGTATTCAAACATGCAGGTAAACTGCGGTCCTATGACATCAGCAAAAAGGAATGGGTGTTACGTGGCGATAGCGTTGTGTATGGACGTGCTGCCGACATTATGATGGCGTTACGATATGACATTCAACAAGAAAAGGACTTTAATTACAAAGGATTGAACACGGATGAAATTATTGATCACATTGTAGATTTTGTAACGTTGCTATGGCAAAACCATCCGTTCCGTGAGGGCAACACGCGAACCACTGCGGTGTTTGTCATTAAATATTTGCGCTCAATTGGATTCAAGGTCGATAACGATTTATTTGCCGACAACTCGTGGTATTTCCGTAATGCCCTTGTTCGTGCGAACTATCGTAATCCGTCAAAGGGTATAGAACCCAATAAGTCTTTCCTTATTAAGTTTTTCCGTAATTTGTTGATGGGTGAAGATCATGAGCTGAAGAACCGCTATATGCTTGTAGGTTATAACGATGTAGATGCGACCAGTGCAAGTACCCATACAAGTACCCATGCAAGTACCCATACAAGTACCTATGAAAACACCCATACAAGTTCTGATAGTTCGGTATCAATCTTATCAGAAAACATAAAACGGTTGCTTGTTACAATTGGCACAGGTGAAAAGAGCGTAAAGGAAATGATGGAAGCTGTTGGCTTGAAGAACCGCCCCAATTTCCTCGAATATTCTCTTTCGCCAGCCATTACAGAAGGATTGGTAAAAATGAAATACCCAAATTCGCCACGTCATCCTCGCCAGAAATATCTACTAACGGTGAAAGGACTGATGGTGTATGATGATTGCCTTAAATCTAAACGAAAAATCTAAACAATTCATTCGCTTTTCAAAGGCGGTTTCTCATCAAGACCTGCTTCAAACGCCACATAGACCCGTTGTAGCGGGAAAAGAGTCTAAAATAGGCCAAAAGTATAGAAAAAGGGGTGAAAAAATGAACTTAACTTCGGAGGCCGATGAATATGACTTCGTGGGCCGATGAAGTTAACTTCGTTGGCCTTTGAAGTTAACTTCATTGGCGGAGCAAGTTAATACCCCTCTTAAGGGTATGATAACAACAAAGGTTTTTCTCACGAAAGAGAAAAACCTTTGTTGTTGATAGCAGGGCTTACCCCTGTTTTTCGGGTCTGATTTCTTGTAAAGGAATCATGACAAAATCGCGTTCCTCCATGTGGGGGTGCGGAATGACCAAATCGGGTTCGTTTACCTGTATGTCATCATAGAGGAGAATGTCGATGTCTATCGGGCGGTCAGCATATTGACCATTGGACGACTTCCGTGTCCTGCCCAGTTCACGCTCTATCTGTTTCGTAGCTTCCAGCACCTCGCGTGGGGTCATCCTGGTGTTGATGCTGACGCAGGCATTGAGAAACTGATGCTCGCTCTCGAAGCCCCATGGTGCCGTCTCTATAAAGGAAGATATGCGTTTCACCGAGCCGACACGCTCCCCCAGTAGGGCGATGGCAGACTGGAGCAGTTGCCTACGGTTGCCAAGATTGGAACCCAAGGAGAGATACAGACGATGTAGCAAGGCTGATTAGTCGTTGAGGATGAGCAGACTGTCTCCGTAGCATCCAAATTTGTAACCGTTGGCGACAGCCAGTTCGTATGCCTTCATCACCATGTCGTAGCCTCCAAATGCACACTGAGTCATCAGCAGCGTAGAGTAGGGGTGGTAGAAGTTGGCTACCATCGAGTCGGACAGACCGAAGTTGTAGGGAGGGAAGATAAACTTGTTGGTCCATCCCTCAAACTCCTTCAGCAGGCCGTCTGTGCCCACAGCCGTCTCAGTGGCTTTGACCACACTTGCTCCAATGCTGCACACGTGATGGCCCTTGCGCTTCGTGTCGTTGACGATTTCGCAGGCTTCAGACGTGATGAACATCTGCTCCGAGTCCATCTTGTGCTTCGTCAGGTCCTCCACCTCAATCTTGTGGAAATTGCCCAAACCGCAATGAAGGGTGACATAGGCAGGATTGATGCCTCGTATCTCCATCATCTTGAGCATCTCGCGCGAGAAGTGGATGCCCGTGCTGGGTGCCGTGACAGCGCCCTCGTGTTTGGCGAACGGAGTCTGGAAGTACTCCATGTCCTCTTCGGTGGCATGGGCAAAGTCCTGTCCTTCCTCCTTCGGACGGTTGTCGATGATATATCGGGGCAGTGGTGCCTCGCCCAGGGCGAAGAGCTCTTTCTTGAACTCATCGTGCGGGCAGTCGTAGAGGAAACGCAGGGTGCGCCCTCTTGAGGTGGTGTTGTCGATCACCTCAGCCACCATGGTGCCCGACTCCTCGAAGAAGAGTTTGTTGCCAATGCGAATCTTGCGTGCCGGTTCGACGAGTACGTCCCACAGGCGCATCTCGGGATTGAGTTCGCGGAGCAGGAACACCTCGATCTTGGCATCCGTCTTCTCCTTCGTGCCGTAGAGACGGGCGGGGAACACTTTGGTATCGTTGAAGACGAAGGTGTCTCCCTCTCCAAAATAGTTCACAAGATCCTTGAAGAGGATGTAGTCGCCCTCTATCGGGTTGCCCTCCTCGTCCTTATGATACAGGTCTATCGTCTCCGATTGCTTGTGGAGCACCATCAGCCGCGCCTCGTCGGGCCTTACCACGTCAAACTCGGCGGTTGTTCCGTTGGGTCGAGTGATGGTATGGGTGGAGGAATGGGGATAGAGTGCCACCAAGTCCTGTGGCAAATCGAATTTAAACTGCGATAGTTTCATATCTTACTTGTTTTCTTTTTCTATTGTTTGCTGTGCCAGCCACTCTTCAAAATGGTCGTAGGAAAGACAGTTCTCCACCCGCACGTCGCCCACTTGTGTGCGACGGAGGGAGGTGAGGTAAGCTCCCGAGGAGAGTGCGCGGCCCAAATCCCGGGCCAAGGCACGGATATAGGTGCCCTTGCCGCAGACTACGCGCAGGACGAGCTGCATCTTTTCGGCATCAAACGACACCACTTCTATCTCGTCGATGCGGACGTGCTTGGGTTTGAGCTCTATGTGCTCGCCATTGCGGCGCACGTCATAGGCGCGGACACCGTTGACCTTTACTGCACTGTAGGTAGGCGGTATCTGTTCTATCTCGCCAATAAACTGCTGCAGCGTCTCAAGAATCAGCTCTCGGGTGATATGCTCCGTGGGGAAGGTGGCGCTGACCGGGTGCTCCATGTCGTAGCTCACGGTCGTCGCCCCCAGCTGTATCGTGGCGACATACTCCTTCGTGTGTTGCTGCAGCGTCTCGATCTGCTTCGTCTTTTTTCCCGTGGCAAGCACCAAGACGCCAGTGGCGAGCGGATCGAGTGTGCCAGCGTGTCCCATCTTCACCTTGCCACCCAAGGCGTGGGAGCAGAGGTAGCGGATGTGGGCGAGGGCCTTGAAACTCGTCACGCCATAGGGCTTGTCAATGGGGATGAGTATCCCTTCTTTGAAATTGATTGTCATCCCGGCTTAGTCAACCATTTGGAGTGAGTGGCCCGTGAGGAGCAGTCCCAGGATGAGCAGTCCGACGATGATGCGGTACCAGCCAAAGAGTTTGAAGCCATATTTAGCAATGAAACTGACAAACCATTTCATGGCAAGGATGGCTACCACAAACGAGACCAAACTGCCGATGAGCAGCGTGGAGATATTGCCCGACATGTCGTCGAATTCGCCAGCCAGGATCATCTTCAACACCTCCAGGCACGTGGCAGCCAACATGGTGGGCACGGCCAGGAAGAAAGAAAACTCTGCCGCGCGCTTACGCGTCAGTCCGTTGGCCATGCCACCGACGATGGTCGCCATACTGCGGCTGACACCAGGTGTCATGGCCAGACACTGGCAGAGGCCGATGCGGAACGCACGCTTCTCGGTGACGGGGTTGGTCTCCTTGCCATGGCAGAACCACTTGTCGCAGAACAACATGAAGACACCACCAACAACCAGCATGATAGCAACGATCGTGACGCTGCCGAGCAGATGCTCTATCACGCCATTGAGGAGGCCACCCAGCACGACGGCAGGAACGAAGGCGACGAAGATCTTCCAGTAGAAGTCCCACTTGTGAAGGAACTTCTGGAGCGACGTGCTGCCCTCTGGTGCTGGCGTATGGTTGAGTTGGAAGAAGCGCTTCCAGTAGAGCAAGACCACCGAGAGGATGGCGCCAAACTGGATGATGACCGTGAAGGCCTTGACAAACGGCGTGCTCGGCACTCCCAACAGGTTTTGTGCGATGATCATGTGGCCTGTGGAAGAAACGGGAAGAAACTCGGTCAATCCCTCTACGATGGCGATGATGATGGTTTCTATCAGGTCCATTATGCCTCCGTGACGTTGGTTTCAGACGATTGTGTTGCCATCTCGGCACCTGCCTCTCCGCCCTTCGGACGAACGAGGATGGAGGCGATGATGGTAATATAACCCACCAGCGTGACGACAGGCGCCACCTTGATACGCGTCGGGCTGAACACCTCGGGATTGAACATCTCCTTGGTCGATGTGCCGCCGCTCATCAGGATGAAGCCAATGACGACGATCGCCACACCTACTACAAGCAGGATGTAGTTGATGCGGCCGAAAGCTAATTTACTTTTATCCATATTCTATGTTTGTATTATTTCCTTCTCGTGATAGTGAGGCCAACCCATTTCGGGCGGCGATTAAATCTTGTAGAGGTCTCCCGCCTTCATGCGCAGGAATTTGTTGACCGAGAGCCAGGAGCAGATCGTGGTGAGGATGATGCCTACGGCCAGGACTACCAGCGCTGTAAAGGCCATGACCTCGCCATTGATGATCGTCAGCATCTCCGGCTCATAGTTGTAGAGAGCGAGCATGCCGGCTCCCAGCACGATCAATGCCATGACGGCAGAGAGCAAGCCCAGTCCCACGGCCATGCGCAGGAAAGGCAGTCGGATGAAGCCCCACGAGGCACCCACGAGTTTCATGGTGTGTATCGCGAAGCGACGCGCATAGATGCTGAGGCGGATGGTGTTGTTGATCAAGGAGAACGAGACGACCGTCAGGAGTGCTGCGATGATCAGCAGTACGAAACTGATCTTGCGCAACATTTGGTTCACACTATTGACCAGGTCCTGTCGGTAGGTCACGTCAGAGACGCCATTAAACTGCTTTAGGTCGGCGGCAATCTTCTTGATAGAGTCGTTGTTGGCATAGTTGGCCTTCAGGCGCAACTCGATCTCTGCCGTAAAGGGGTTTTCGCCAGCAAACTCGGCTGGATTCGCACCCAGTTCCTTCGTGCCTTCTTTGAGGGCTTGCTCCTTGCT
>SKEF01003686.1_pt1 | contig 10344 bp, 18 predicted proteins | sample 4826691 | NCBI WGS metagenome assembly SKEF01 (sample SAMN11008816, study PRJNA524170) | human gut metagenome | biome: Human fecal sample; material: Feces; isolation source: fecal sample from pouch patient p23, p27 | host: Homo sapiens | place: Israel: Tel-Aviv | collected 2016-08-24
TGGATGCTTTGCATTTACCGTAAAAGTATAAGTATTCGCCGTACCCTGCAAGTATTCGTGCAGCTCATCTCCCCAGTAGTGCATGGACTTTTTATGCCCGTTGTCCATAAATGCTACTGGTGTGTTATTCGCGCTTAAAATCGCGATCCTGATGTTATCCACTATAAATACACCTCCCGTATTTTCGCTTTAATCTGTGGCGGTGGAGATGAAAAGGAAGAATAGCAGAACTGCACTTCTGTTGTTCCGGGTGGCACTTTAAAATAGTCCGTCCCCGTAATCTCATCTCCCTTAGCCACCATCCCATTAACGTAGACCTTCGTACTCTCCCCGTCTATAGACACCACATCTCCGGCACGGTACCGGTTTGGCACATCCTGATATTTTTCCACGTTGTCCTTACGAAACCAGATGCTTTTTAAATAATTGTGCGTAACGTACTGGTTCGAAAGATTTCGATCTCCCCACTGTCCAATCCAGACCTGTATCTTCTCACATTCCATGTCCTTGATCTCCGGTATATTTCGCTCCATGTAAGTCCCATACCAAAAAATCCGCAGCTTTTCTCCCTCTTTTAAAAAGTCGTTGTGGCATCCCATTTTAAGATTAAACGGATTGCCCTCGTAGGCTGTCGGTTGGAACTCTTCTCGTCTGATTAAGGTGTCCTTTGTTCCGTTCTGTCTTCTCCCTCTTCCACAGATCAAATGATGTCCATGGATGTTGTATGGTTTTCCGCAGATCAAGCAGAACTCAACGTATTCTGTTACTATCGTGTCTGACTTTTTCATTTACACTTCTCCTATCAAATTATCTGGCCAGATCGGTGATTTTAATATCTTGGTATGCTTGCACCAGTCGCAAACTTCGCATCGTATCGGGTCAATCTCTCCGTTTTTCAGAGAGAGAATCTTTGATACATTCATTTCCATTCCAGACAAGCAATCATTCATCCATTCCTGCGGGATCTGGATAATCTCGATATCTGGCACTTTCTCCTTGCTGGCTGCTGCGATATAAAACGGCAACCGCTCCCCTGTATTGATCCTCACTACCTCCTGATACACGGCAGCTTGTATGTCATAGCCCCAAAATCTCACAAAGTCCATCAGTCCCATGTCTTTTGCGTAATGCGCTTCTCTAAGGGATTTCATTACTTTCAAATCAACGATGCATTTACCGGGCAAATAGCTGTCAAGCTTCACTTTCCATTTCGCTCCAAACAGATCAGCCGTAAAGATTTTCTGCTTCTCTCCGCTCATAAACATCATGAATAAAGGGTCTCTTTCGATTCTATTTATGATCTCTTCTGCTTTTCGGTACTCTGCCTTTAGCTCTCCCTTTTTTGTAAATATTTCTGGATTCTGAGCCTTAAACAAATCAAGTGTTCCCTCGAAATGAGAATCCACATAAGAGCCAACCAGAAGTGCTGTTGTTTTCTCCATCTCCCAGTAACCATTCAGCTTTGCAAGTGCCTGTTCCTCACACCCAACACGTCCAATTGTTCCGCAGAAATCCTTATACTGCGAGACACTGAGATACTCCTGATTTGCTTCTTTGCTGTAATAATTTTCCTGTGTTAAAATCATTCAAATACCTCCTCTGCTTCTTGCACCGCTGCTTCGAAATCAAACGGGTTTTCTGCTACTCTTGTATCACTTTTTGATATGTCCTCTGCTTCACCCTCGACATAAACCCCCATAAGAGAATTTGGAGTATATACCCGAGCAAAGAACGCAGCCGCACGATATGCAAGCATCTGCTCCGGCATGGTTTTCCATTTACTTCCTGTTTTTTCATACCATCCCTCTTTTTTAGCCATTTCGATCGTCACTGTAGTTCCTTTGATTTTCTCTCCACTATCTTTATATTCTGCTTCAATTCTGCATCCCCAATTATCTGTATGAGGTGTTCCATCGTACACCGGACGGACGTTTTTAAATTCTGTATTCGCCCGGATCATACTCATACAAGCCTGTCCACTCCATGTAGGCTTACCTTTTACAACATACAGATTCTGCATGACCATCATAGGGGATACACCCATTCGATTCGCCATATCTACTGCAATGGTGCAATCCATTGGCTTGCCCTGGTAATTCTGTGGCACCAGCTGTGATGTGGCGAACATTTTCCCGATGTCAAAAATCTTTTGAAAACTCTGACTGTCCGCAAACGGACTTAATTCGTGTCTTTCTTCTTTTACAATCATTTCTTCCATATCGATTCTCCTTATAATTCAATCACTGTCAGATCTTCTTCATCTGTTGTTCTTGTTGCGATGAACTGTAATCCCTTATCTTTGCACTTCTGATACAGCTCTGTCCGCATTTTTGTAGACATTTTCTCTACTCCATCAATCAGGATGATCTGCAGTCCATTCGGTTTTTGAATCGCCACATCAATACAAAGATCAAGTTTTTCTCCGTCTGATAGATTGCTGATCGGTAGTCCGTGAATCAGTGGAACGCCATTTACAACCGTAAGACCAGAAATTGGAATAGTTGCAGTTTCTAAAATTTCCCCAGGAAGAGACCGTGCCTTTTCGATTTTCTTCGTAAATTCTTCGGATTCCGCTTTTAATCGCTCCACTTCGTTCTGTAGATCAACCATTCGCCGATATTCATTCAAGTGGGATTTCATCTCTTCCGCATAAGATGCCTGATTCTGCAATTCCGAGTAATCCTGCACTTCCTTTTCAGACAATTCCTTGTACTCTTCTACAGAGCTGTCATATTTCGCAACATTCGCTTCATATTCTTTTACGATTACTTCTGCTTTGTCCGCTTTTCTTTCTTCCATGCCAGCAAGCATTGTTTGATTTTCCCTTAACTGAGCCTGCAGTCTTTCATTCTCTTTCAAAAGCCGCTCCCGCTCTGCGGTAAATGACCTTTCCAATGCAGATAATTTAATCTCTTTATCCGCTTCGAACGACCGGACTTTATTATCTCTCTGCTCGATGAATCGCTTTGCTTTCTCGATCTGCTCATTTTCTTTTCTGATGCGCTCGATTTCCTGATACAGCTGTCCAAGATTTTCATTTTCCCATTTTTCTGCATCGTATCCAGACGGGATAGCATCTGCGATATCCTCAACAAATGATTTTTTATTCCGGATATCTCTATTCACATCCTGCCGATTCCTGTAATACATGCCGTTTTCCGACTGTATATCATTCAAAACTTGTAAAATATTCTGATCGTAAGATACCCAATCTGGAATTTCACCAAACCATTCACGGATTGTCTGCAATGACCAGTCATACTGGATCATATCAAGCAAAATTGCATTCTGCTCTTTTTCGGATTTCTCCATAAATTCAACTGGTGACAGCTGCAGTGGAGTAAAAATATCTTTCAAAAATGTTTCCGGACTCCCCACCTCATGACCGTTCTGCTTCACGCTCTTGTAATCCGCTTGATTCGTTCTTGCCTTCCGATTGATTCTCAATCCGTTATCTGTTTCAATCAGAATTTCGCCCTCTGTTTCCCCGTTTCTGACAATATATTTCCGGTTTGACTTATTTGTAAGAGCATACCGAATTGCATCAATCACGGAAGATTTTCCTGCTCCATTTGTTCCAGAAAGCTCTACGCTCTTTCCGTCCCCTTCGTATTCTGTAATTCCATAAAGATTTTTGATCTTAATTTTTGTAATTTTCATTTACATTTCTCTCCTTTTCGTCTACAATTTAACTGATTTACTAATTTGAGTGCTTTAACTATGCACTTCAATACCTAGGACTTTCTTGGCCGGAAGTCCTTTTTTATTCCTTCTGCGAATGGTTTCTTCATCAAGTCCTGTTATCCTAGCCCACTGCGCTATCGTATGTTTTTCACCAAGACACTCTATATAAACATTTGTTCTCTTGTTGCTTTGTTGGTCAAATATTGAAATCCATCTACAATTTTCCGGTTCGTAGTTTCCATTAACATCTATCCGGTCAATCGTAAGTTTTTCTTTGTAACCATTGTTTTTTGCCCACATATAAAAAGCCAAAGTGCTTTCCGTCCAGTCTTTACACACTGAAATTCCACGTCCACCATAAATCGGAAAAGATTTGTCATGACTGTCGTTGCACCGTTTAAGCATGTGCTTTCGAATATTTTGTATTCTTTTGTAATCCTCTTTGTTTACTTCAATAATACGTTCTCCATGTATTTTTCTTTCTTGCCATCTTTTCCCTCTAGAGCAGCCACACGTTTTAACTCTCCCAGACTTTAAATTTCCTCTACTTACTTCTGTTTCGTTTCCGCAATCACACCGACATATCCACCTTTTTTCGACAGTTCCGCATTTATACACTCTGTCTGGTGCGCTTCTCAATACAGTAAGATTGCCAAACCTCATACCAGTTAAATTTTCTGGCTTTCTTCCTTTGCTCAAATTCACTCACCTCCCGATTGGCGTCTTATTGTTATTTCGAAATTTACTGTGACAGCACTCTTTTTTAATACCCAAACACCAGATACCACGACAGTAGCACCAGTACAAACCCGATCACCGCCACTCCAACTCTAATCCAATAAGGCTTGTCCTTTTCCGGCAATTCAACCGATACGGAGCGGATATCCCAACTGTTTAAAGCGTTCGGCTGCTGGGTGGTCTGGCAGTGATAAGTTCCTTTAATTTTCATCGTCTACCTCCTTTAATTTCACGGATTTTCTACCTCGGATTTCCAACTCCATTCTGTAATTCTCCAGACAGGCGATTGCATGAAGTTTCTGCTGTTCGGAATAACCATTCACTCTTTCTGTTGATTCCAGCGCCTGGATGAATTTCTCAATCTGATTGATTGTCAGCCTTTTCACAGCTTGTCCTCCATTCTACCGCCTAAGCGGTTTTCTCTTCCGTGTAATTTCTTGCTGTCAGAGCTTTCCGGTTTAATTTTTCTGCAAATAATTCAGCGTCCGGCAAGTCTTTAACTTCCACTTCTTTTCCGTTGATTACTACAATGTTCTTTATAGTCATTCACACCACCTCTCTAATATGTATGACGGATGGTTTGTCCGAGATATGTTGTCCATCCAGCCTTATTTCTGGTCTGTTCCAAATCTATCAGCCATCATTTTTACAACACCCTCGACAAGCTTAATACTCATGTTAAACATCCTATCTACCTCGTTTTGAGTAACGCTCATGTATTCCCTTGTAATAATAATGCTTGTAACAACAGAAACCATGATCGAGCAGATAATGCTTGCTATTACAATCTCCATGTCAGTCCTCCAATTCTATAACCAGCGTGTCAATAAGGGTTCTTATTGTTTTCACAGGTTTTTCCAAAAATTTTGGGTCTTCTCCGGAAATGCTTCCAGGTTCATATATATTTACTGCCGTACCCATTTCTTTTTGATATACAACTTTCACGAGTACATCGTCGGCAATTAAATTTGCCAAGTCTGACAATCTCAATCCAGACAGTTTTTCAGCTTTAATACTGCCGGCTACAATACTTGGTGTCTTAGTGATGCCGTCAAAAACCTGGACATCCATATTTACTGTAAGATCAGCGACAACATCTTCATATTTCTGTTCTAATTTGTATGATTTCACGCAGTTAAGTTTCTTGCCGTCTAAAAATAATCCATTGTCGATTTTTACGTTGCTAAACATTGTCTTTTTCCTCCTTATTTAAATTCTGACTGAAGTACTTCTATCTTCGGAATCAGTTCTTCCAGAGATCGACTTATCTTCTGATCATTTTTCTGCGAATCCATGTAGTAATCATGAATAGTTGAATACTGTCTTGACATATTCACAACTGAAAATGAAGAAAAAATAACAAAGACAACAAGTGTTATAAGCAGACAGAGTGTCTTGTGTTTTAGGCTATCTACTTCTGTTTTAAGTCCTTCTACTTCTTTTTTTAACGCATCAAACTCAATTCGATCCATTCTCTGCGATTGAGCATTGTACATCTTTCCTGTACGTTTTTCCGCTTCTTGAACGAAATCCATTCCCGGTGTCCCAGGACTGCCACTCCAACACATTCTCTTTTTCCTCCTTTTCTCCTATGCAACTCCGTATTTAATAGCCAGTTCTTTTACAATAGCCGTATATCCCTCAATCAGTTTCTTATCATCAGCAATCACATCAAGATAATTCAATTTGTCTCTTCTAGATTTGCAAACACCCTCATCTGCCATTCTCCTGCGCTTGTTTGTGAGTCTCTGTTTTACATTCACTCCCATGCGTTTTTCTAACAACTGATAGGATTCCGCTCTTACATCTTGATAAGACTTGCTGTCTCCGCACTCCATACCGATTTTTCTCAAGATTCTTCCGGTATCTTCTCTCCATGACGTTGTATCGATTGCAACAACCTCACGGATGCTTTCGATCCGTTCTTCCACGTGCTCAAGCTTCTCTGCCTGACGCTTCTGCTCAATTTCCAAGTTAATCATGACCTGTAACTGCGGTGAGAGTTCTTGTGTGGCAAGAGATGCCGCTTTGTATTTCTTTTCTACCCGAATGAAATATCTGCGTACTTGCTTTCCTTTTTCGTTCCGCTCAAGCATTGCCATTTCTTTGGCAGTATCCAGTTTGATGATGTGGTCTTTTTTAGTCTGACCGGAAGGTGTAGGAATTTCTACGCCTTGAAAATCTTCATTTTCAATAGCATCAATATCTGATAATCTGCGTTTCACCCATTCGCGGTAAACACTTGGTGCTCCCAGAACCTCATGCAGTTCTGAACCGTATACTACTTTTTCTCCTGTGCTTGTCTCGTATACTGGGACAAGTTCATTTTCAATTACTTTTAATTCGTTCATTGTTCGTCCTTTCTGTGCTATAATTTCTTTAACAAAGTGGTACTGGTTCGCTATTCATCGTTCTCTCATATAACACTTTATCCGTGTGGTAGAGTACTCTATTTGCTTCTCTGTAAGTTAGTTTTCTTTCAATGATGATTTTTGCGATTTCTAAAATAATGTCCTCATTGTCTAAATCCAGATCGCAATATAAATCTCTTACATATGGAATTTCGTAGTTATTTCTTTCAATGCATTCTTTCTCTTGATCTCGTCTTTGTAATTCTCTTTCTGCGTTGTTCATTTTGTTCTCCTTTCATCATCTTGCTTTCTTTGTTTCTTTCAAAAATGCAGATGCAGCCATCGAAATAATCCCATCGATCTTTCCCTGTGCTCTTTCCGGAAGCTTATCCCAGTTCTCCGCAATCTTTTTAAAGTCCTCTAATCGTTTTTCTTCTTGCTTCTTTGTGATGTTTTCTGATGTTTCACTCATGTTCTCACCTCTTTCTTTTTTTGAATCTTTCTTGTCATTTGTTTCCATATCTCCTATAATTTACTTACAGGCATCTGCCAATGCCGAGTAAATTAAGAAAGGAGTGTTTTAACCATGAAATTAAATCCTGAATGCATTAGAGACATACTGATTGAAATTGAAAGCAACACCGGCTACCAATCTAGGTGGACATTTGATGAATCAACCGTTGAAAGTGGCATTCTAAGCCGGTATACATACGAAGAGTTTGCATACCATATATCACAATGCGATAAGGCTGGACTGATAGACGGTTATAATTCCTATGATTTCGGTGAATCTGGAGTTGTATCTGATTTATCTCCATATGGTCACGAATTTCTGGCTAATATTCGGACTGACACCGTGTGGAATAAGCTAAAGGCTACCGGAACCACTTCTCTTCCAATACTTTTTAATCTCGCAAAGGATTTTGCTCTTGCGTATTTTCAGGGAAGGATACTATAATTTTTAAATTTAGTTCGGCGTTGCCTTTTGGTAATTCCGAACTAATTTTTATAGTGTATCCTTCAACACCAGTAAGGCGTACACCATCCAGAATCAATCTTCCGTTCTCGATACGCAATGGCAATATTTTCATCTCTCTCACCTCGCTTTCATTTGTTTTGTTAAGCACATTATATCCTACCAAAACGTGTTTGTCAATACTTTTTAAAATTATTTTTGTGCTTTACAAAACATCTTGTTTATGTTATCATTATTTTAGAAACGAGGTGATAAATTGAATATTAGCGAACGAATTAGAATTTTAAGAAAAGAATATTTGCATATAACTCAAGAAGCGCTCGGAGAACCATTGGGACTTTCAAGGGCAAATATAGCAAATATAGAGGCTGGAAGAATTGCTGTAACGGACAGAGTTATTTCTTCTATATGTAGAGAATTCTCTGTTGACGAAGAATGGCTAAGAAATGGAACAGGAGAACCATTTATACAGGTTACACCTTATGAAAAAGCATATAACCGATTTGGTTATATAATGGAGAACTCTTCTCCATCAAAAAAAGCAGCTCTTTCCGTATTATTAGAACTGCTTTACAGTGTTCCGGATGATCAATGGGATATGATCATGGAACAATATAATGAAATTAAAAAGGAAAGCTAAACTGCTTTCCCAAAAATCCCTCGAACTAATTGATAGAGTCTGGATAATTGCTTATCATCCATTCTCTCAATTAGTTCGTGTAAGATTTTTTTAATTTGTTTTGTGTCCATAGTATGTACCCCTCCCGTGTTCGTATTAGAACGCACGTTCGAAATTCCTTGATTAAATATTACTACATTATGTAATTTGATTCAATACCTTTTTCGAACATTTGTTCTGTTATTTTATGGCAATATTTTGCCCTCTATTAAGTAAACAGTTAAAATTCGGGAAACTAACGCAAAAATGGACAATCGTCCCAGATCTGGGACACTTATTGATATGGAGAGTCGATAAGGTCAGAAATTCGGACTTTTAATCCTTTGGCAAGTATTTCAAGCGTGTCGGCTGTCGGTGATATTTCACCGTTTGCAATGCGACTGACGGTTGATTTTGACACGCCAGTAAGAATGGATACTTGCCGGACTGATAGATTTTTCTTAAGCATGATCTTATCGAGTAGTATTTTCATAGTGGTTTTATTGTAGTATATTCCAGAGCTGGAAACTACAGGTAAATAATGGTAATAATACGATATAACCGCTTCGGCGTTTATATATAAATTGTGGGTAAAGTACAGAGGAAAAGAGGTAAAGTATGAAAAGAGAAACGAACGAAACGAAGATTTGCAAACATTGCAAAACAGAGATTCCAGCTGGGGCGAAAATTTGTCCAAATTGCCGTAAGAAACAGGGTGGAAAATTAAAATGGATTATCATTGCTGTTGTAGCAATCGGAATTATAGGTGCTGCTGCTGGTGGGAATGATGACTCTAGCACTGAAACTAAAAAAGCAAGTGCAGACGTGTCCGTGAAAGATTCGAACAAGGAGACAACTGAACCAACAAAAGAACAAGTAAATGAACCAGAGGAAAAAGAACCAGAAGTCCCTGTAGAGTACAAGTCAGCACTTAAAAAAGCTGAAAAATATAGTAATATGATGCACATGTCGAAACAAGGCATTTATGACCAGCTGACATCCGAATATGGAGAACAGTTCAGCCCAGAAGCCGCTCAGTATGCTGTTGACAATATGCAAGCAGATTGGAACGCTAACGCCCTTGAAAAAGCAAAATCATATCAAGAACAGATGTCTATGTCCCCAGAAGCGATCCGTGACCAGTTGACATCTGATAGTGGAGAAAAATTTACGCAAGAAGAAGCGGACTACGCTATAGCTAATTTACCACAATAAAATAAAAAACCGCCCCAGTGCTACCAACACTGAGACGGTCTACATATCCGAAGATATGCGATTGAAATCCAAGAATATTGTATCATCTTCGGAAACAGCTTGCAATCCAGAACATTCGTTCATGTGCTGGCTGTTATTTTTGTACTCGTTTTTGCATAAAATTAAATAAGGAGATGACGACATGGAAACGAAATACGCTTTTGGATACGTCCGTGTATCCACAGGAAAACAGGATGAATTATCCCCGGATTCTCAAGCGAAGCTATTGAAAGATTACGCGAAAAGTCACGGATATGTAGTATCGAAAATCTTTTTTGAACTCGGAATATCCGGAAGAAAAGCAGACAAACGCCCAGAGTTTCAAAAAATGATCGGTCTTGCGAAATCATCCGATCATCCGGCAGATGCCATACTGGTATGGAAATTCAGCCGATTTGCACGAAACCAAGAGGAAAGTATTGTATACAAGTCCTTGCTCAAGAAAAAGCATAACGTGGACGTAATAAGCATCTCTGAACCACTGGTAGATGGTCCATTCGGCTCTCTGATCGAACGAATTATTGAGTGGATGGATGAATATTACTCTGTCCGTCTATCCGGAGAAGTAACAAGAGGAATGAGAGAAAAAGCGGAACGAGGTGGATACCAAGCACGCCCACCACTTGGGTACAAGATTGTATCACATAAAGAACCGCCAGTGATCGTACCGGAAGAGGCTGAAA
>SKEF01003693.1_pt1 | contig 10333 bp, 10 predicted proteins | sample 4826691 | NCBI WGS metagenome assembly SKEF01 (sample SAMN11008816, study PRJNA524170) | human gut metagenome | biome: Human fecal sample; material: Feces; isolation source: fecal sample from pouch patient p23, p27 | host: Homo sapiens | place: Israel: Tel-Aviv | collected 2016-08-24
GAAAAAGAAGAACAGTAGCAGTAGCAGTAGCAGTAGCAGGAACAACAACATCAGAAGTAACAGACAAATGACAGGCATGAAAAGACAGAAGCACACAGCAGAACATCCGCGTAATGAAAGGGGCGGCGCGTAAGCGCGGCCCCTTTCAGCGCCACCGGCGCGCGGTCTTTTCCCGGCGCGGGCAGACGGGCATTTATCCTCCCGCCTGCCCGGAGCCATCAGGCACGCAGACGAATAATCATCGTCGGGACATCGGTATAAGCAAACGTGCCGCGCGGCAGCTCCTCGCGGACGTCAGAAAACGGTAACAGCTTCTCCTGCTGGCGTGGTCCGTTGAGACAGACGGCGACCAGCACGCCACCCGGACGCAACAGGGAAAAGGCCCGCAGGATATGCCGGATATCCTGCCCGTGGCTGAACGGCGGATTCATGATAACCCGGCTGTAATACTGCGCCGGCTGCCATTCCATGAAGTCGCCACACTGAACCCTGACACCGTTAAAATTTTCCCGCAGATACTGGACCAGCCCGCTGTTGATTTCCACCGCATCACACATGGCCCCCGGCGCGGTATCCCGAATCGCCCTCAGTATGGCCCCGGTGCCGGCAGAGGGTTCCAGAATGTGATCACGGTTGCTGATCTCCGCCAGCATCACCAGGCGATCACAGACCGGGGCAGGAGTCACAAAAAGCTGAGATTCAGCCCGGATTTCAGCAACCGGCGCGGCGTTATCCAGCCTTGCGCGCATCAGCCGGATACGTTCTCTTAACTGACTGTGCATGTCATTATCTCCGTCATCCCCCGGGGATTTCCCCGGGGGATATACCTTATTTCTGTGGAATTTCCGTGATTTTCATGTCGGTGATATACACATTCACCAGGCGGAAATTATTGTCCATTGTGCGGCGGTAGCGGTATGCCCCGTGGTCTTCTGCCTCTGCCACACTGCGCACGGCCTTACAGTCCCGGGGCAGGGCGGCCCACTGTGCCTTTGTCATTTCCCGGAAACCTTCCCCCGGATAGTTGACTACCGGCGGACGCTTCGCGGCCTGGCTGGCGATGGCAGCCTCTTCTGCCGATGGTGCTTTGTAGTCCGTGATGCGATCGGGCGTCACTTTCATCGTGCCGCTGTACCCGAGAAAACTGTAATTTGGCGTTGTGACTGAACTCACCGCCCCGTTGCTTTTGTTCACGCGGATGATGGTCAGCCACTCGCCCCGGCTGAAAACCTGTCCGCCCGGCTCAAAATCCTGTGTCCGGGTAACCACGCCGCCGCTTTCGTCCAGCATGGCACGCTCATAGATCAGGCGGTTCTGATAGTGGTTAACCCAGCGTTGCTGATGCTGAATCTGCCGTTCATGACAGCGGATCGCAATTTCGCGAGCCTGATCCGTGGTGATGATGTCATCATCCAGGGCCGACCATAACGACCGGCTCCCTTCATACTGGCTTTTTTCTGCCGGGCGCGGATACGTATCCAGCGGGAAACAGGCGCTGATATGGTCATGACTGCTGATGAGTTTTGCCATATTCAGATCCAGCGATTCAGCCCGCCACATCGTCAGATATTTCTGCGACTGCGCGATGGTCTTTTCAGCCTTGCGCAAATCAGCTTCGATTTTTTTGATACGACGCCAGCGAACGTCCGGACGTTCTTTATACTTCGCGTGAAGCAGTGCCGACCGCGCCCGCTCTTCCCAGTATTCCGCACGTTCAAAGAGCATCACGGCTCGTTTCATGCCGTTTTCAATACGCTGCGCATCACGACGGGCGCGGCGTTCGCTGTGATGCCCCACAAGAATGGGCTGACCGGGCGGGATCATCGCGGCCAGTCTTTCCACTTCATCAAGTGCCTGTGCGGATTCACTGGCCCGCTTTCCGCTGTATCCGGTAAACCGCTCCGCCCGTGCTTCCTGACGTTCAGCGAGCGTGCTGTCTTCATCCTCAATCTCTCCGGCAAGTGAGAGGAGCACGTCTTCCCGGCCCGGTGTCCAGGCTGGCGCGACAAACAGCGCCTGTTTTGGTGCCCAGCGAAAACCGGCATCATGCACTTTTTTATACGTTTCCTGGTCAAGACGTGACACGGCATACAGGCGCAGTTTGTTGTCATCCGGTGAGTAGGTCGCGCGGTACATCTGCACAGGGCTGGCGACTTCCGGGGCGGTCATGGTGATTGCTGCTAATGTCATAAAATGTTCTCCTTCCGTTTGTTGCCGCCCCTCGCGGGGCGGCTCACCTCATCAGTTAAAAGCGCGTTTCAGTTCGAGTGTGCGGAGCACCTGCCCGAAGGCCGTGTTTTTCATGGCGGGGATGTGTACACCACGCCCCCGGTGAAAACTCCGGGCAATGTGTCGCCCGAAGGCTTTCAGCACGGGGTCAATTTCCGGCGCGGGGATGTCTTCGCGTCTGAAACGGGGATGACGGCGGGGCTTTACAGCCGCTGCGGAAGGTGAAACAATACTTACCGTCATAAATGAAACTCCTTATGACACAGGTTAGTGAAGCCGTGAAAATCGATTGCGGCGATTTCTACGGCGTGGATTAAGCAGGTCCCTGACCTGCTTTTTTCATATCTGCGTCTGACGTTCTACGGTGTTTTCCTCCTTCTGTTCCTGCGTTCTCATTACCTGCCAGCCGGATGACTGACAGAACAAATAAATGCATATTGCCGGAGCCTGAAATAAATCCTGATTTTTAAAGAACATCACCCGTTGAGTTTCGGGAGCCGCGGTTTTGACGTTTCGCGGGAACCTGCTGCTGTATTCCCTGTGGTATGAACTTCACCCGTTTGAGAACCTTCGCCGCAAGGGGCATCACTGCCACGGCCTGACGCACCTGTCCTGGGCAGAACGCAAAATTTTTTACCGGGTTTTGGGTAAAAAATTTTGTGGGCTGTTCATTTACCCTGGACAGTCAGTGCGGCAGGTTGTGGCTGTATCAGCCCCCGGCGACAGGGACTCATACGGGTGTGTGGCACCGGCAGGCAACGGGCAGGGACCCGCCGCAACGACGTGAAGCGCGTTTGCGAAACGGCGTTGCGCCTTACATCCCGGCGGCCTTTTGCCGGGATGCAAGGAGCGCAGGCCACGGCGCGACAAGGGTGGCGCGACCGGAACGGTCGCTGCAAGCCCGGGGTTTTCACGCATCGGACCGTAGCGACAGCCCGAAACCGCGCCAGCGGGTTCGGCGGAGACTGGCAGGTGCGCCCGGCAGACAGGACAACACTGAAGTAGTCAGAATCAGAGCAGGAAGAAAAAGAGAATAATCACGGGAAAGGTAATGTCATTTCTGACAACTGGCCATAAACAGAGAAGGCGGGGGAAAAGAACGGGCGCCGCAGGCGTACGTTCTTCCCCGTTCCTGAAGGGAAACGGCCTTCCTGGCAGCCTGGTTGTTCATGCCCGCACAATGCCAGCAAGGAGAAAGGGGCCACCGGCGAACCAGCAGCCCCTTTATAAAGGCGCTTCAGTGCAGTCAGACCAGCATCAGCCCTGAAAAGGCGGGCCTGCGCCCGCCTCCAGGTTGCTACTTACCGGATTCGTAAGCCATGAAAGCCGCCACCTCCCTGTGTCCGTCTCTGTAACGAATCTCGCACAGCGATTTTCGTGTCAGATAAGTGAATATCAACAGTGTGAGACACACGATCAACACACACCAGACAAGGGAACTTCGTGGTAGTTTCATGGCCTTCTTCTCCTTGCGCAAAGCGCGGTAAGAGGCTATCCTGATGTGGACTAGACATAGGGATGCCTCGTGGTGGTTAATGAAAATTAACTTACTACGGGGCTATCTTCTTTCTGCCACACGACAGGATAACAAACCACCTTCATGTCATGAGGCAGAAAGCCTCAAGCGCCGGGCACATCATAGCCCATATCCCTGCGCGCTGACCACACTCACTTTTCTTGAAAAGAATCCGCTCATTCAGACCGTTCACGGGAAATCCGTGTGATTGTTGCCGCATCACGCTGCCTCCCGGAGTTTGTTCGTAAGCGTGCAGCGAGGGCCGTATTGACGGGGATGTGTTATTCAGTCGGCAGTGCTACGCGCCAGGGGAGCAGTTCGCCGACCCGGTTTATCGGCCAGTCGGCTATGACGTCAAGGACATAGCGGAGGTAGCTTTCTGGCTCCACTCCGTTCAGTTTGCACGTCCCGATCAGGCTGTACAGCAGCGCTCCCCGCTCTCCTCCATGATCCGAACCGAAGAACAGGTAGTTTTTGCGGCCCAGATTGACCATCCGCAACGCATTTTCAGCGATGTTATTGTCCGCCTCAGCCCAGCCATCATCTGCATAGTACGTCAGCGCCGGCCACTGGTTCAGGGCGTATGCGAACGCTTTCGCCAGTTCTGAGTGTCGCGACAGGGTTTTCATCTTTTCACGCAGCCAGCTTTCCAGGGATTTCAGCAGCGGTTTCGTTTTCAACTGACGTTCGGCAAGGCGCTGCTCCGCCGTCATTCCCCTTATCTCTGCCTAGATGGCGTACAGTTCGCCGATCCGTTTCAGCGCTTCCTCCGTCAGGGCTGACGGGGTGCGAACGTGCACATCGTGGATTTTACGGCGGGCGTGAGCCCAACAGGCGGCTTCCGTTATCCGGCCATCCCGGTACAGCTCGTTGAACCCGGCGTATGCATCCACCTGCAGTACACCACTGACCCCCGCAAGATGGGTCTGCGGATGGATGCCTTTTCTGTCCGGGCTGTAAGCGAACCACACTGCAGGTGCCAACGCTGACCCGGCATTGCGGTCATCACGAACATACGCCCACAACCGCCCGGTCTTCGTCTTCTTATTACCCGGCAGCAGTACCTGGACCGGGGTATCATCGGCATGGAGTTTACCGTCAGTCATGACATAGCCATGAAGCGCCTCTTCCAGCGGAGACAGCAGCCGGCAGCATGCATCCACCCAGCCCGACAGCAGTGAACGGCTCAGCTCCACACCTTGCCGGCCGTATATTTCTGACTGGCGATACAGCGGGGTGTGCTCTGCATACTTCGAGGTCAGCACGCGGGCCAGCAGCCCCGGTCCGGCGATACCCCGCTCGATGGGCCGTGAAGGCGCGGGGGCCTGCACGATGGCATCGCACTGAGTACAGGCATGCTTTTCACGTACAGTCCGGATAACCCGGAAGGCGCTGCGCATCAGCTCCAGCTGTTCGGCGGCATCCTCACCCAGATAGCTCAGCGAGCCTCCACATTCCGGGCAGCATGACGCTACCGGCAGCAGCCGTTTTTCATCGCGGGAGAGTGATTCGGGGAACGGTTTGCGGGTGCGGGTTTGACGCAGCGGGCGCTGCACGGCCGGGTCGTCAACCCGACCGGTAAGGGTATCACTTTCTTTCTGAAGTGCCTTCAGGTCAGCTTCCATCTGTGCGATACGACGGGAGACTTTTTCGGAGCAGCTGCCGAAGTTCATCCGGCGCAGCTTATCCAGCTGTGCCTGCAGATGGTCTATTTCGCGTTCACGCTCGTTCAGCTTTTCCAGCAGGGCACGGTTCAGCGCCTCCTGTTCGGCAAGGAGACGTTTCAGTGCATTGATATCGTCAGGAAGTGAGCTGCTCATACCGGGTATATTACCAGGCTCATTCAGCGTCGACCAGGATAAAGAGGCTTACAACATAGTCAGGGACGTAAGCAGTCTTTTAGGCTGCCGCCAGTCGATACCTTCAAGGAGCATCGCCAGCTGTGCCGGTGTGAGGAACACTTTGCCATCGCGGGCCGACGGCCAGGCGAAGCGGCCGCGCTCCAGCCGTTTGGTCAGTAGACACAGTCCATCGCCGGTAGACCAGAGGAGCTTTACCTGACTGCCATTACGCCCACGGAAGATAAAAACGTGACCTGACATCGGATCGTCTTTCAGCGTCGTCTGCACCTTTGCCGCCAGGCCGTTGAAGCCGTTTCTCATATCGGTGATGCCAGCGACCAGCTAGATCTTTGTCCCTGATGGTAATGGGATCAACGTTTGAGCTCCCGTATCAGCAGGTTCAGGATATTTTCGCTGATGGCACCATTCAGACGGAGTGAGCCATGCCGGAACGTCACTTCACAGCTGATATTGAGTGATTCAGATGTCGCAGCAGCTACAGGTTGTGACCGGGGGAGGTTGTAGGGACAACATCTTCGGCATCAAGTGTTATGGGGAGCAGCTCAGGCACGCTGTTTTCTGTTGTTGAAGGAGGGCGTAGTTTTCCTTCGCGCCAGTACTGGCGCCACTTGAACAGCAGATTATCGTTGATCCCATGCTCACGAGCGAGTTGCGCTACGGAGATATCTGGTCGATGCGAGAGTTCAACCATTTTGATTTTGAACTCAACGGGATAATTAGGGCTTTTTTTACGCACTGCGGTTAATGATTTCATGGATAGCGTCCACCATATTTGGTGTCCACTATCCTCTCAGGAATTTCAGGATCTGCCAGACGGTGCTGAGACGACGCTTACGTCTGATGAGCTCGAGCGCAAGATCATTCGCCTGTTCGCGCTGGGGATGAGCTACCAGGATATCAGCCGGGAGATCGAAGATTTATATGCCTTCAGTGTTTCCACGGCTACCATCAGTGCGGTTACCGATAAAGTCATTCCTGAGTTAAAACAGTGGCAGCAGCGCCCGCTGGAAAAGGTTTATCCCTTCGTCTGGCTGGACGCCATTCACTATAAAATCCGCGAAGATGGCTGTTATCAGAGCAAGGCAGTTTATACCGTACTGGCGCTGAATCTGGAAGGCAAAAAAGAAGTCCTGGGCCTGTATTTGTCGGAAAGCGAAGGCGCTAACTTCTGGCTGTCAGTATTAAGTGATCTGCAAAACCGTGGCGTTGAAGACATTCTGATTGCCTGCGTGGATGGGCTGACCGGCTTCCCTGAAGCGATAAACAGCATTTATCCGCAGACAGAGGTACAGTTGTGCGTCATTCACCAGATACGTAACTCGATTAAATATGTGGCGTCAAAACACCATAAAGCGTTCATGGCCGACCTGAAGCCAGTGTATCGTGCGGTGTCAAAAGAAGCAGCGGAAACGGCGCTGGATGAGCTGGAAGCGAAACGGGGGCAGCAATATCCGGTGGTGCTCCAGTCCTGGCGCCGCAAGAGGGAAAATCTGTCAGCGTACTTCCGCTATCCGGCGAATATCCGCAAGGTGATCTACACAACCAACGCGATAGAATCAGTCCACCGCCAGTTCAGGAAACTGACCAAAACCTAAAGGTGCTTTCCCGAATGAAAACAGCCTGTTGAAGCTACTTTATCTGGGACTGATGAACGCACAGGAGAAATGGACAATGCCCATCCAAAGCTGGAATTTGACATTGTCGCAGTTAGCCATTTATTTTGAAGGGCGGCTGAATAATGTGATGACGCTGTAGAATTTTTAACGTGACACAGAATTCTGAACGCTCTCAAATTAAAATCATCGATATTTAACAAGTTTAAATTATTAAGATTATTTTAATCAAGATTAAAAGCATTACAACCTGGAAACTGACATTACTGATTACTACACTGGTACCTGAGGCTCACGGCCTCAGGTTTTCTTTATATACTCTCAGAAGGATACTCTTACATTAGCCCAATAACGGCGTCCTTCATCGACCTGCCAGTTACCATCAATGGTATCGATATCCTCGCTCTTTCTGTCTGTGACGTTAAGAACGGCAAAATTAATCAGCGTGTCTGGCAGAATCTGGTAATTTAGACCAATATCCATAGATGTGAATCCATTACGAACGCGGGGAACCTTAGCACCATTTCTTTGTGCTGCCCAGATTTGTTTTCCCGTATAATTCAGAGATGAATAAAATGTAATATCCTGAGTGTAATCCCATTCCAGTTTTGCATTGGCTGCATGTCTGGGTGTTCTTTCCAGAGGTTCCCCTTTCAGCGACTTGCCATTGAGACTTTCGTCATCACTTTTTCGACGAGAGTCAGTAAATGTATAGTTTGCAGATACATGCCATTTATCATACACAGGAATCTGAGTTGCAAGCTCCACCCCTCTGATATTTGCCTCACCTACATTATCATAAATAAAAGTGTTTAACCCGGTGACTGGATCTTTTGTACCTATATCGTAACTGATCAACTTATTTTTAAAATCAGTATTAAACAGCGTCGCGCTCGCCGAAAAACCACTATCATTACTATAAATAATACCGATCTCTTCGGTTACACTGGTCTCCGGTTTCAGGTCCCTGTTTCCATACATAATAGAGGCACCACCCTGCGTCAGTGTTCCAAATCCAGGACTCACCTCACGAATTGAAGGAGCCCGAAATGCTTTTGCGATCCCCCCTTTGAGTGTGAGATTATCGGTCAGGTTATAAACAGCGTACAATCTTGGATTCCAGTAACTGCCATAGATTTCATGATTATCGAGACGCAGTCCTCCAGTCAGGGCGAGAGAATCCGTTGCTGCATATTCATTTTCTATAAAAACAGCTTTCTGTTTAATTGAAACAGACTGTGTTTCTGTCGTTTTTTTACCCGTGGCTGAGTCATCACGGAGCTCTGCATGCTGAAATTGACCTCCGATGGTCAGTACATTTTCCGGCAGAAATGCCGTCACTTTTGCATCTATGATTGTGTTGGTTATTTCCGGTTTTCTTGACTCGTAATTAAGATCCCAATGATTATATTTATCTTTTTTACCTGATTTAACCTCACGAATAACTTTCTCCTGATAAACAGCAATTTCAGGATGCAGTATTTCGCCCTGGGCATTCCATGCTGCTACCCAGTGACTACGTGAATTATGCGTTTCTCTTTTACTGTTTGGTTGTTTAAGATTTCCCCGCATAGTCCAAGCATCGAGAGACTCACCAGGTGTTAATGTATGCACCTGGTTATTTTTTCCATATTCAAAAACAAACTTCTGGCTTTCAGTCGGAGTAAACTGGAGCGTTGCCGTTATATTCTTATTATCTTTTGCCGGTGTTCCCTGAGAGATACTATCTTCCTTGCGATAGTTCATTCCTCCATATAGCTGAAGACCAAGTTTATCCTTAATCAATGGGCCTGACAGATAGAAGTCATTTGTGGTTGAGTTACCAAATTTCCCATGTTCCTGAATAATCCCCCCAAGTCCAAGTACGCCATCCCATGTTTGGTTATTAACTGGTTTGGTTATGATATTAATGACCCCTCCGATGGCATCAGAACCATACAGGGAAGACATAGGGCCACGGATCACTTCAATGCGTTCAATTGCTTCCACAGGAGGGATAAATCCGGCTTCAAAACCGCCGCTGCCGTTTGGTCTGGATTCCCGACCGCTCTGACGTCGTCCATCGACCAGAATCAGCGTGTAATCGCCACTTAGACCACGTATACTGATATCCGGTTTTTCATTCCCACCAGTGATACTAATCCCTTCAACATCTTTTACTGCATCGACCAGATCTGAAACCGGTTTTTTTTGCAGTTGTTCTGAAGTAATGACTGAGACACTGGCCGGGGCATTTCTGAGCTGCTGAGTGAACCCGGAGGCAGTAACAACAAGCGTATCTTCTTTTTTATCAGAACTGGCATAACCTGATGATATAACTGCAGAACACATCACGGCAATGCCCGGAGCAATGATATATTTGTTCTTCATAAATTTCCCTTTGCCAAAGGCGTAATGATAATGATTTGCGTTAGCAAAGAGGGAATTTACAATGAACAGAAAAGAAGGTAAATCACATTTCGCTCATTCAGTTAATATTTTCGAATAATTTCCTGAACATGCCAGACTTGATGAGAACAGCAGAACAGCCCCTTTCTCCGGGGAACTCTTTACTACATAATTTATAGTCCTGTCGAAGATGTAAGCTCTTTCATCTGGATATCTCCATCAACAACATTCCAGTAGAGCACACGAGAGCGACAGGGGACTGGCGTTATTTATTATGGTATGCTTGTCTGATTTGGTAGAAAATAAAAATGGGCGACTGACCAGATATGGGAGTCTCCGGTCAGTCATTCGCTTGTAGATGCAGGACATAAGCGAACCAGGGCCCACTGCTTGTGCGCAAAAGCAAGGAGAGTTTACCCTAGCAGATTGAGTTACACCAGATCATCACCTCACTGACCAGTCAGAAATTCCGACTCATCTTCCACCACTAAACCTGCTCCATCCCAGTCCTGAACCTTCCCTCGCCAGCAGCCAGGATCGTACGGTTCACCACAATCCTCTTCCGTGAATGACCGTAAGTGAGCAGCACCAAAATAAATCGGTACTTCCAATAACAGATAGGTAAGCGGCTCGCCAGAACCGTATTGATATTTACTGAGAGGTCAGATCAACTTTCCAGGGCAACAGATCGCGTACCCGGTTTGCCGGCCAGTCCTGGATCTGTT
>SKEF01003692.1_pt1 | contig 10331 bp, 10 predicted proteins | sample 4826691 | NCBI WGS metagenome assembly SKEF01 (sample SAMN11008816, study PRJNA524170) | human gut metagenome | biome: Human fecal sample; material: Feces; isolation source: fecal sample from pouch patient p23, p27 | host: Homo sapiens | place: Israel: Tel-Aviv | collected 2016-08-24
GCCGGGGCCGCTGCGCCACAGCAGGGCGTCGGCGTCGTTGATCTGGGGGCCGCCCTTGCACAGCACGGCGCAGCCGTATTTCTCGCTGATGGCCTTTGCGGCAGCCTCCATGCCGGCGGCGTCGGAGATGGTCATGCCGGACAGGATCTCGGCCTCCGGGATGTTGGGAGTGAGCACCTCGGCCATGGGCAGCAGCTTGGCGGTCAGGGCCTGCACAGCGTCGTCCCGCAGCAGTTTGGAGCCGGAAGTGGCCACCATCACGGGGTCCACCACGATGTGCTTTGCCTCGTAAGCATGCAGCTTTTCGGCAATGGTGTCGATGAGCTCGGCAGAGCTCACCATTCCGATCTTGACGGCATCCGGGTAGATGTCGGTGAAGATGGCATCCAGCTGCTCTGCCAGAAAGCGGGGCGTGGTCTCAAAGATATCGGTGACGCCGGTGGTGTTCTGGGCCGTCAGGGCGGTGATGGCGCTCATGGCAAACACGCCGTTGGCAGTCATGGTCTTGATGTCGGCCTGGATGCCGGCACCGCCGCTGGAATCGCTGCCGGCAATGGTCAAAGCGGTTTTCATACAGTAAAACTCCCTTACAATAAAAATGCGGAGATGCCCGGCAGGGGGCAGCTCCGCACAAAATCACAGAACATGATCTCCCTACGTTGGCATGATCCAAATCAGGTCACAGGTCAGGGCAATGCAGCCCACTCTCAGCCCGCTTTGCGCGGACTCCCTTTTTTCTGGCATCAAGCATACCACAGTCGCGCGCAGGATGCAAGCCTGCGCCGCTGCGTTGTGCTGGTCTCTTTTCTTTTGCAGGGAGCTGTGTTAGAATGGGGGCCGGAGAGGTGACAGACATGAAACAGACCAGAACGCGGGCGCTTTTTGCGACATTTTTTAAAATTGGAGCGTTTACCTTTGGCGGCGGCTATGCCATGGTGGCCCTGCTGGAACATGAATTCGTGGAAGAAAAGCAGTGGGTCACCCGGGAAGAGTGTTTGGATATGGTGGCCATTGCGGAATCTACCCCCGGCCCCATGGCGGTGAACAGTGCCACTTACATCGGCTACAAGCTCGAGGGGGTGCCCGGCGCAGCGGCTTCCACGTTGGCGGTGTGTCTGCCGTCTTTCGCAGTCATCTATGCCATCTCACTGTTCTTTGACCAGTTTTTGCAGCTGTCGGTGGTGTCCAGCGCGTTCCGGGGCATTCAGGTGTGCGTGGTCTACTTAGTGCTCTCGGCGGGGCTCAAGATGCTGAAGAACCTGAAAAAGGATGCCTTCAGCCGGGCGGTCCTGGCGGCGGTGCTGCTGGCCATGGTGAGCTGCTCGGTGCTGGCGGTGTCCTTCTCGTCCATCTTCTACATTCTGCTCAGCGGGGCGGCGGGCCTTGCGGTGTACGGGGTGCAGCAGCTGCGGAAGGAGGCAGGTGCAAAATGATCTGTCTGACCCTGTTCTGGAACTTCTTGATGATCGGAACCCTGTCTTTTGGCGGCGGTTACGGCATGATCTCGCTGGTGCGGGAGGTGGTGCTGGGCCACGGCTGGCTCACCGAGAGCGAATTCCTGAGTTTTATTGCGGTGTCGGAGTCCACCCCGGGGCCGCTGGCCGTGAACATGGCCACCTTCATCGGTTCGTCGCAGGCCGGGCTGCCGGGGGCACTTGTGGCTACGCTGGGCGTGGTGCTGCCGTCCTTTGTCATCATCCTGCTGGTGGCGGCGGTGCTGCGCAGCGTGCTCCGGTACGCCGGGGTACAGGCAGTGCTGGACGGGGTGCGCCCCTGTGTGGTGGCCATGATCCTGGCCACGGCGGTCACGATGGGCCTTTCCACGCTGGGCGGCTATACGGCCGGCCCGGCGGGCGGCTTTGCACCGGATGGCCGGGCCATTGCGGTGTTTGTGCTGCTGGGGCTGGTGCACTGCGGGTACAAAAAAATACGGCAGAAAGCACCATCCCCCATTGGGATGATCCTGCTTTCTGCCGTACTGGGCATCGTGTTCTGGCACTGAGAAGGGCTCAGCCCTCCGGCTGCTGCTTCAGTTCCTGCCGGATGTCCTTGATGGACATACCGGCTTTTTTCATGCAGCCGATCACCCGCAGCCACTCGATGTCGCTTTCGCGGAACTGGCGGATGCCGCCGGATGACCGCGCCACAAAGGGCAGCAGACCTTCCTTGTCATAGTAGCGCAGGGTGGATGCCGGAACGCTCAGCATCTTTGCCATTTCACCGATGGTGTAGACCATGAGATCCTCCTTTGGACGGCGTCGGGATAAAACAGAACCTCCGGACGGAAGGGCCCGGAGGTGGGTTGGTGCGGGAGAAGGGGGTCGAACCCTCACTCACGGGGAACTGGTGCCTAAAACCAGCGCGTCTGCCATTCCGCCACTCCCGCAAAATAGATGGTTCCTATAGTTTAGCAATTCTGCCGCAAAAAGTCAATTGCCGCGGCAAGGATTTATAGTCAGCCTCCGCCCGGTGCATACTATAGCAGACAATTTTTCAAAAAAGGAGAGGACTGCGTATGCACAGAGCGGGTCTGGTGCGCCTTGTACGGATGGGGCTTGTCTACCTGCTGGTGGCGGCTGCGGCGGCGCTGGGCTGGCTGTGGCATGCTCTGCCGGAGGAGATCTGTCTGGAGCCCGGGCAGACGCTGCAATTGCCGCGCTTTGCCTGGGTGGAGCCCTTGCGGGGGCGGGGCAGCCGCAATGTGGCCAGCACCCAGGCGGTGGGAAGTTATCAGGTCACGCTGGCGCTGGGCGGCTGGCTGCCGGTGCGCACCATCCGTGCGGTGGTCACCGAGCGCCCGACGGTGACCGTGTGCGGAACGCCCTTCGGGGTCAAGATGTTCTCGGAAGGCGCCCTCGTGGTGGGATTTTCGGATGTAAACACCGCCGCCGGGCCGGAAAACCCGGCCAAGGCTGCCGGGCTGCGTCTGGGGGACCGGGTCATCCGCATCGGCAGCACGGCCACCGAGGACAACGACGCCGTGAAGCAGGCACTGGAAGCGGCGCAGGGCAGCGCGGTGGAGGTGGTGTACGTCCGCAGCGGGGAACAGCGGCAGACCAGCCTGACCCCGGTGTGGGACGCCTCTTCCGCCCAGTGGCGGGCCGGGATGTGGGTGCGGGATTCTTCCGCTGGAGTGGGCACCATGACCTTTGTGGACCGGCAGCTGGGGGTGTTTGCCGGGCTGGGCCACCCCATCAGCGACAGCGACACCGGCGAAAGCGTAGCCCTGCGCAGCGGCGAGATCGTGGCCTGCAGCATTGTGGGCTGCACCAGTGGCACCATTGGCAGTCCGGGGGAGCTGAAGGGAAAATTCCTTGGCACCCATGCGCTGGGCAGCATTGGCATCAATGGACCGAACGGTGTCTACGGCACCCTGCGCACCGCGCTGCCGGGCGAAACGCGGGAGCTGGCCTTTGCACAGGAGGTGGTGCCCGGTGAAGCGGAGATCTGGGCCACCACCGAGGGCGAGACGCCCCGGGCCTACAAAGTGCGCATCGAGAAGGTGAACGACGCCGACCCCCGCCGGAATATGATCCTGCGGGTGACCGATCCGGCACTCCTGGCCAAAACCGGCGGCATCGTGCAGGGCATGAGCGGCAGCCCCATCCTGCAGAATGGGCGGCTGGTGGGCGCGGTGACCCATGTGTTGGTCAACGACCCTACCCGGGGCTACGGCATCTTTGCCCAGACCATGCTGGAACAGGCACAGCAGGCGGCAAAAACAGATCACGCAGCCTGAAAAACCACTGTACGCGAAAAATAAGCGGCTGGTTCGATTTTCTTTGCCAAAATTTGCCATAAAAAACCGTTGAACTGTATGGAAAAATATGGTAAAATCCATGGTGTTAAGGGAACTGCACACATTGGAGGAAACAACCATGGACAAAGTGAGATTTTTGATGTCGGATACCGGGGCACAGATCACGGCGGCCTGCCGCGAAGCACTGGAGCAGAAAGGCGTGGAGGTCACGGTCGTGGAAAAGGACGGGAACAAGGTCCTGCAGAAGATGCTGTCCGTCCGGCCGCAGGTGGTGCTGCTGGACGCCTTTATGCCGGGGCTGGATGCACTGGCGGTCAAGCAGCGCTACAATGCCGCCGGGGAGCGGCACACGTCCTTTTTTGTCACCGGTGCATTCCAGAGCGAAGAAATGGTGCAGGAATTGCTGGACGAAGGGTTTGCCTACTACTTTGTCAAGCCATTTGACGAAAACGTGCTGGCATCCCGCGTGCTCAAGGTGGCTCTGGGACAGGAAAAACGGGTGCTCCACACCAGCGTGGACAGCGACGAGCTCACCGTGACCGAGATCCTGCACCAGATCGGTGTGCCCGCCCACATCAAGGGTTACCAGTTTCTGCGGGACGCCATCCTGCTCACGATGAACGAGCCGGAGTATATCAACGCGGTGACCAAGCGCCTGTACCCGGAGATCGCCAAGCGCAACGGCACCACCGCCAGCCGGGTGGAGCGCGCCATCCGCCATGCCATCGAGGTGGCGTGGGACCGCGGCGATGTGGACACGTTGAACAGCTACTTCGGCTACACCATCCACAACCTGCGCGGAAAGCCCACCAACAGCGAGTTCATTGCCATGATCGCGGATAAGATGCGGCTGGATAAACGCCAGCGGGTGGGGTGAGCGGCAACTGCCCCACAAGGGGTCTTGCCCAAAAAAACAGGGGAAAACCCAAAATTTCCTCTTGCTTTTTTGCCAGTGCTATAATAGTAAGGCAATCGTTTCCAAGGCCGCTCGTGGGGGTAGCCGATATTGAAGGTTGTGATGGGCACATACATTATAATATGGCCCCGATACGTCAGAACCAGAAATGAGGTGAAAAGAATGAAACAGGGTATCCATCCGAATTACGTTGACTGCACCATCACCTGCGCATGCGGCAACGTGATCAAGACTCGTTCCACCAAGCCCGAGATCCACGTCGAAGTTTGCTCCAAGTGCCACCCCTTCTACACTGGCAAGCAGAAGCTGGTTGACAGCGGCGGACGTGTTGAGCGCTTCAACAAGCGTTTTGGCCGTAATAAGTAATTACAGGCTTTTCCAGCGCCGTCTCCTTCGGGAGGCGGCGCTTTTTTGCGTTTCGGGGCGGAATTGTTTTTGCTTTCCACACAGGTTTGCCCCAATTTGAACACAATTTCCGTCTAAAATAAACCAGCATTAAATCAACCGAGAAGGAGCGTATTGCTGTGGTCGAAGTATCGCATCTGAGCAAGAATTACGGCAGCCATCCGGCCATCCGGGATCTGACCTTTTCCGTGGCGGACGGGCAGGTGTATGGGCTGCTGGGCCCCAACGGCGCGGGCAAATCCACCATTATGAACATCCTGACCAGCTACCTGGCCCCCACCGGCGGGGAAGTGAAGGTGGCAGGCTTTTCCCTGCCGGAGCAGGCGCAGCAGGCCAAAGCCTGTGTGGGCTACCTGCCGGAGCAGCCGCCGCTGTACCCGGAAATGACCGTGCAGGAATATCTGGACTTTGCGGCCGAGCTCAAGGGGGTCAAAAAAGCCCAGCGCCGCGAGCAGGTGCAGCAGGCCGCCCGGCGCACCGGGCTGGATCAGGTGATGCCCCGGCTCATCCGCAGCCTGTCCAAGGGCTACCGCCAGCGCGTGGGCATTGCGCAGGCTCTTCTGGGCAGCCCGCAGCTGATCATTCTGGATGAGCCCACGGTCGGCCTGGACCCGGCGCAGGTCATCGGCATCCGTAAACTGATCCGGGAACTGGGCAAGACCCACACGGTCATCCTGTCCAGCCACATCCTCAGTGAGGTGCAGGCGGTGTGCAGCCGGGTGCTGATCCTCTCCAAGGGAGCGTTAGTGGCCGAGGGCACTCCGGAGCAGCTGAGTGAGAAGCTGAGCCCCGGCATCCGCCTGCGTGTTACCGCGCTGGGCAGCAGCGATACGGTGCTGCCGGTCGTGGAAGCTGTGCCGGGTATCACCGGGGTGCAGCTGGTCAGCGAAGCAGACGGCGAGGTGACCTTTACTGCGGAGACTGCCGACACCACCGACCGCCGCGCCGAGGTGTCCCGCGCCCTTTCGGAGGCGGGGTGCACGGTGCTGGAGCTGACGGCGGAGAACCGCAGCCTGGAGGAAGTGTTCCTGGCTCTGACCGGGGAAACCGCCGATGTGCCGGAAGAACCGGAAACCGAACCGAAAGGAGAATGACCGATGTTCGCAATTTTCAAACGGGAAGTCCGCAGCTGCTTCCATGGAATGATCGGCTATGTGCTCACCGCCTTTCTGCTGGTGGCATCGGCCATCTATTTTGTGGCGCTGAACCTGGGCTACGGCCTGCCGGACTTTGGCTACTATACGCTGTACAACACCATTTTTATGCTGCTGTTCTATTTTCCGGTGCTGACCATGCGTTCCTTTGCAGAGGAACGCCGCACCCGCACCGACCAGCTCCTGCTCACCAGCCCGGTGCCGGTGCCGGGCATCGTGCTGGGCAAGTTCTTTGCCCTGTGCGTGGTGTTTGCACTGCCCTGCGTGGTGGACGCAGTCATGATCCTGACGCTGCAGGCGCTGGGGGCGACCGCTGCCAGTACGCTGGCCAATTTTGCGGCGCTGCTGTGCTACTATCTGCTGGGCTGCGCCGCCATTGCCATCGGGGTGTTCCTGTCCAGCCTGACCGAAAACCAGATCATCGCGGCGGTGGCCGGAGCGGCGGCGCTGCTGCTGGCCTATCTGATGCCCAGCCTGCGCAGGATGTTCACCACCGGCAGTGCCGTGGCGCTGGCATTGTTCACCGCACTGGCCGCGGTGCTCAGTGTGGTGGCGGGCCTGCGCAGCCGCAGCTTCACGCTGGGGTGTTTGACCTTTGCCGGGTGCTGTGTGGCGCTCACGGTGTTGTTCCTGCTGCGCAGCAGCTGGCTGACCGAGGGCTTCAGCGCCGTGCTGAGCGCACTGTGCCTGTTTGCTCCCTTTGAGGAATTCGTCAACAGCAATTTTTCTATCCCCACACTGGTGTACTATCTCACCGTGACGGTGCTGTTCCTGTTCTTTACCGTGCAGGAACTGGAAAAACGCCGCTGGAACTGAGGGGAGGGCACAACAATGAAAAACAGAAAGAACCGGCCGGTCAACGGCAAGGTGTTCCGCAGTGGGGTGTACTCCACCGCCATTCTGGCGGCTGCCATCCTGCTGGCGGTGCTGGTCAATCTGGTGGTGCGGGCCATCCCGTCCAAGTATACCGAGTTCGATCTTTCCGAGGGCAAGATGTACACCCTGGGCGACAGCTCGGTGCAGCTTGCGCAGAGCCTGCAGCAGGATGTGACCATTTATTATCTGTGTGAGACGGGCAGCGAAGATGCCATCATCACGAAGCTGTTGGACCATTACGCCGCCGAAAGCAGCCATATCCATTGGGAGCAGAAGGACCCGACCCTTTACCCCACCTTTGCGGCGCAGTACGGGGCCGAAAATGCATCCACCGGAAGCCTGATCGTGACCAGCGGGGAGGACAGCGTGGTGCTGGATGCCGCCGATCTGTACGAGTATGACTACTCCGACTATTACACCACCGGCAGTGCCAATGTGACCTTTGGCGGCGAGAAGCAGATCACAGCCGCCATCTATAAACTCACCAGCGGCGACGCCCGGGTGGCCTACTATACCACGAACCATGGGGAACAGGCCCTGACCAGCTCCCTCACCGAGGCGCTGAACGCCCAGAACATCACCCTGCAGCCGCTGGACCTGCTGACCAGCGAGATCCCGGAGGATTGCAGCCTGCTGATCATCAACGCACCCACGTCGGATCTTGCGTCGGATGACGGACTGGTGGACGAGGTGTCCATGCTGCAGAACTACCTGAACGAGGGCGGCAAGGTGCTGCTGACCACCAACATCTACGACGAGACCCCCAATCTGGACGCCCTGATGGCAGAGTTCGGCCTGTCGCGGGAGCCGGGCATCGTGGTGGAAGGTGACTCCGGCCATTCGCTGTACGGCTATCCGTACTCCCTGTTCCCGGATTACGGCGCCACGGAGGAGAGCGCGGCCCTGAACGGCGTGAACAAGGACACCCATGTGATGCTCTCGGTGGCACAGGGTCTTGTGCTGACCGAGACGGAGGATGTGACCGCGGAACCCCTGCTCAACACCTCGGAGCAGTCCTACAGCAAGCAGGACGTCAACAACGCCGCAACCACCGAAAAGGAGAGCGGCGACACCGACGGCCCCTTTACACTGGCCGCCTGGGCATGCAACGACAACACCGGGGCGGAAGTGATCTGGATCGGCTGCCCGAATGTGGACAACGAACAGGTGTATCAGTACATTCCCGGCAACCGCACCTTCCTGCAGGGCTGTGCCGTTTCGCTGGCCGGAGATGACAGCGGTCTGCTCATCGACACCAAAGCGCTGGAAGCCGAGCCTATCACGGTGGCAGCTTCGCAGGCCACGACCCTGGGGTTGGTGTTCGTGTTCATCCTGCCTGCCGCCGTGCTCGTAGCCGGTGCCGTGGTGGTGCTGCTGCGCCGCCGCCGATAAGGAGGCTGCCATGAACGCAAAACGACGCACCCTTGCGGTGCTTGCGGCGGTGATCGCAGTGCTGGGGCTGGCGCTCTGGGCCCTGAACCGCAGCACTGCCGCAGAGGAAGCCGCTTCCAGTGCGGCGGCCGATGGTACCATCCCGCTGTGCTCTTTCTCTACCACTGACCTGAGCCGCATCACCTACACCTACAACGGGCAGACCCTCACGCTGGACGATGCGGACGGCAGCTGGACGCTGGCGGAGGACTCGGACTACCATCTGGACGAGAGCGCCTGCAATACCATGGCCACAGCGCTTTCGTCCCTCCATGCAAAGCGGCAGCTGGACGCGCAGGCCGGGGAGGACTACGGCTTTGACGCGCCGGAGTTGACTGTAACAGTCACGGCGGCCGGGCAGACCACCACCCTGACCTTTGGCAGCAGCAACACCGTCACCGGCGACCGCTATGTGCAGAAGGACGGAGACACCGCCCTGTATACCGTGGACGCCAGCCGGACGGCCTGCTTTGCCTACGATAAGGCCGGGCTGTTCGGCAGCTTCAGCCCGGCGGGCTTTGCCGCGTCGGATGTGGAGCAGGTGGCGTATACGCTGGCCAGCGGGGAAAAAGTCTCGCTGACTGCCGGTTCCGAGCTGGCAGGGGACGGAGACGAGGCGGATTCGGCTTCCTACGAGACGGTGTGGCGCTTTGCCGGAGATGCCGACACGGACCTGGATCAGGACAAGGTGCAGAGCATGCTCTCGGCCCTGAGCAGCTATGTGTCCGGCCAGATCACCCCCGCCGCCGGCGCGGACCCGGCGGGCTGCGGCTTTGATGCCCCGTTGGCCGTGGTACAGGTGACCACGGCCGACGGAACAAAGACCCTCACCTATGCCAGCGGCACCGATGGGTATTACCTGATGGTGGAAGGCGATGATTCCATCTATGCAGTGGACGGCAGCATCGTGCAGGCCGTGACCCAGACGGCCGACGCGCTGACAGCGGCCTGAACGGCGAAAAAAATCCATCCTGCGCCCGGCGAAAAAACCGCTGCGGCGCAGGATTTTTTTATGGTCCCTGTAAAGTTTCGGCAAACCTCGACAGAGTGATTGACATTTGCCCCCGGATTGTTTATGATAAACCATGACAGGGCAGAATAACTGCGCAATATTACGGTCGTCATGGATGTTGTGCAGGGCTGGGTCACCCTGATGCGGGAGAAGGATGGGGCACAGGCCCTGTCTTTTTTCGTATCTGAGTTATAAGGAGGATATTGTAAAAAAATGGACAACTCGGTGATCGTTTCACTGCGGGATATCGTGGTGGAATTTGATGGTCAGCGCATTCTGGATGGGCTGAACCTCGACATCCATGACAAAGAGTTTGTGACGCTGCTGGGCTCCTCCGGCTGCGGCAAAACCACCACCCTTCGCCTGATCGCAGGCTTTCTGGAGCCAAACTCCGGCAAGGTGCTGCTCAAGGGCCAGGATATTACCGGTGTGCCGCCCTACAAACGCCCGGTGAATACCGTTTTCCAGAAGTACGCGCTGTTCCCGCACCTGAACGTGTTCGAGAACGTGGCCTTCGGCCTGCGCCTGAAGAAGATGGACGAAGAGACCATCCGCCGCAAGGTGCGCAACATGCTGGAGGTCGTGGGCCTGAAGGGCTTTGAGCGCCGCAGCATCAGCCAGATGTCCGGCGGCCAGCAGCAGCGCGTGGCCATCGCCCGCAGCCTGGTCAACGAACCGGAGATCCTGCTGCTGGACGAGCCTTTGGGCGCACTGGACCTCAAGCTGCGCAAGGAAATGCAGCTGGAGCTCAAGCGCCTGCAGCGCGAAATGAACATT
>SKEF01003704.1_pt1 | contig 10318 bp, 5 predicted proteins | sample 4826691 | NCBI WGS metagenome assembly SKEF01 (sample SAMN11008816, study PRJNA524170) | human gut metagenome | biome: Human fecal sample; material: Feces; isolation source: fecal sample from pouch patient p23, p27 | host: Homo sapiens | place: Israel: Tel-Aviv | collected 2016-08-24
CGCAAAGAAGGCTCCAAGCCTTGAGATCAAGGCCGGCGTTGTAGAAGGAACATACTATGACGCAGAGGGAATGAAGCAGATCGCAAGTGTACCAAGCAGAGAAGTACTTCTTTCCAAATTACTTGGAAGCTTACAGTCACCTATCACAAATCTTGCTCGCGTTCTTAATCAGATCGCAGAGAAGGGTGGCGCAGCAGATGCAGCAGCAGACGCAGCACCGGCTGAGGAAGCACCAGCAGCAGAATAATTATTAAAAATAAAATTATAACGGAGGAAATAATCATGGCAAAGTTAACAACAGCAGAGTTTATCGATGCTATCAAAGAGTTAAGTGTATTAGAGTTAAATGACCTTGTAAAGGCATGTGAAGAAGAGTTCGGCGTATCTGCAGCAGCAGGCGTTGTAGTAGCAGCAGCAGGCGGAGACGCAGCAGCAGCTGAAGAGAAGACTGAGTTCGACGTAGAGTTAACAGAAGTTGGACCGAACAAGGTTAAGGTTATCAAGGTTGTTCGTGAGATCACAGGTCTTGGACTGAAGGAAGCTAAGGACGCTGTTGATGGCGCACCTAAGGTAATCAAGGAGCAGGCTGACAAGGCATCTGCTGAAGACGCTAAGGCTAAACTTGAGGCTGAAGGAGCAAAGGTTACATTAAAGTAGTCTGTGCGTAAGCGACGAGAAACCAATAATAACCCGGCAGAGATGCTTGCATTTCTGCTGGGTTATTTTATTTAGCTGTATCCCCTCTCTCTATCTGAAAAAGTTCTCAAAAATAATTCTTGCATTTCCCTTGATTTTGTTGTATAGTATAAGTTGCACTATTGTGGTGCACTAGGCATTTCCATGCTCTTTTTTAGGAAAAACTAGATTGAAATAAAAACGAGAGGTGAAACGTCAATGGAGAAAAACAGAATACGTCCAGTCAAGGCTGGAAAAGGCTTGCGTATGAGTTACTCAAGACAGAAAGAGGTTTTGCAGATGCCAAACCTGATCGAAGTCCAGAAGAATTCTTATCAGTGGTTCCTGGATGAAGGTTTAAAAGAAGCATTTGCAGATATCTCCCCGATCACGGATTACAGTGGTCATCTGAGTCTGGATTTCGTCGATTTTACACTGTGCGAAGACGATGTGAAATATACAATCCCGGAATGCAAAGAGAGAGATGCGACATATGCAGCACCTTTGAAAGTCAAGGTTAGACTTCATAACAAAGAGACAGATGAGATTAACGAACATGAAATTTTCATGGGTGATCTTCCTCTTATGACAGAGACAGGTACGTTCGTTATCAACGGTGCAGAACGTGTAATCGTCAGCCAGTTGGTTCGTTCCCCTGGTATCTATTACGGAATTGCTCATGATAAAGTGGGTAAAACTCTTTATTCATGTACTGTTATCCCGAACCGTGGTGCATGGCTCGAGTATGAGACTGACTCCAATGACGTTTTCAGTGTAAGAGTAGATAGAACCCGTAAAGTGCCGATTACCGTATTGCTTCGTGCACTTGGTGTAGGTACCAACCAGCAGATCATTGACATGTTCGGCGAGGAGCCAAAGATTCTGGCATCCCTGCAGAAGGACCCGGCGATCACAGAGCGTGAGCCACAGGGAAGTTTTGAGGCTGGTTTATTAGAGTTATATAAAAAGATCCGTCCGGGTGAGCCGCTTTCCGTAGAAAGTGCGGAGAGTCTGATCACTGCCATGTTCTTCGATCCGAGAAGATATGACCTGGCAAAAGTAGGACGTTACAAATTTAATAAGAAGCTTGCTTTAAAGAACCGTATCAACGGACAGGTTCTGGCAGAGGATGTACTGGATCCTTCTACCGGAGAAGTAATTGCAGAGGCAGGCACAACTGTTGACCGTGATCTGGCAGATCAGATTCAGAATGCTGCAGTTCCGGCGCTCTGGATTCAGACAGAGACACGTAACGTAAAAGTTCTTTCTTCTATGATGGTAGATATCAGAAGCTGGATTCCTGAAATTGAGGACCCGAAGGCTATTGGTGTTACAGAACTGGTATATTATCCGGCTCTGCAGCAGATTATGGAAGAAAACGAGACATTGGAAGAGCGTATCGCTGCAATTAAGAGAGATATTGCAGACCTGATTCCAAAGCATATTACAAAAGAGGATATCTTCGCATCCATCAACTATAATATGCATCTGGAGTGGGGCATCGGAACAGATGACGATATTGACCACTTAGGAAACCGTCGTATCCGTGCTGTCGGTGAATTGTTACAGAACCAGTATCGTATCGGTCTTTCCCGTCTGGAAAGAGTGGTTCGTGAGCGCATGACAACTCAGGATCTTGAGGGAATTTCCCCACAGAGTCTGATCAACATCAAACCGGTTACGGCTGCGGTAAAAGAGTTCTTCGGCTCTTCCCAGCTGTCACAGTTTATGGATCAGAACAACCCACTGGGTGAGCTGACACATAAGAGACGTCTTTCTGCATTGGGACCTGGCGGTTTGTCCAGAGACCGTGCCGGATTCGAAGTACGAGATGTCCATTATTCCCATTATGGACGTATGTGCCCGATTGAGACGCCTGAAGGACCAAACATCGGTCTGATCAACTCTCTGGCATGTTACGCAAGAATTAACGAGTACGGATTTGTTGAGGCTCCGTACCGTAAGATTGATAAATCAGATAAAGACAATCCTCGTGTTACAGACGAAGTTGTATACATGACTGCGGATGAGGAAGATAATTACCATGTAGCGCAGGCGAACGAAAAACTGGATGAGGATGGACATTTTGTTCGTAATTCCGTATCCGGTCGTTACCGTGAAGAAACGCAGGAGTACGATAAGACTGCATTCGATTACATGGACGTATCTCCAAAGATGGTGTTCTCCGTTGCTACAGCACTGATTCCGTTCCTGCAGAACGATGATGCAAACCGAGCACTGATGGGATCTAACATGCAGCGTCAGGCAGTGCCGCTTCTTACCACCGAGGCACCTGTAGTAGGAACCGGTATGGAGACAAAGACAGCGGTCGATTCCGGTGTCTGTGTACTTGCAAAAGAAGCAGGTATCGTGGAGAGTTCTGAGTCTAATCGTATCGTAGTACGTGAGGAGGACGGAAATCGCAGAGAATATATTCTGACAAAGTTTGCACGAAGCAACCAGTCCAACTGCTACAACCAGAGACCAATCGTGTTCAAGGGACAGAAAGTAGCAAAGGGTGAGGTGATCGCTGATGGACCATCTACATCCAATGGTGAGCTGGCACTTGGAAAGAACCCGCTGATCGGCTTCATGACATGGGAAGGTTATAACTACGAGGATGCCGTTCTTTTGAGTGAGCGTCTGGTAGAGTATGATGTATATACTTCTGTCCATATTGAGGAATACGAAGTAGAGTCTCGTGATACAAAGCTCGGACCGGAAGAGATCACAAGAGATGTACCGGGTGTCGGTGATGATGCATTAAAGGATCTTGACGAGCGCGGAATCATCCGTGTCGGTGCCGAAGTCCGTGCCGGAGACATTCTGGTAGGAAAGGTTACACCAAAGGGAGAGACAGAGCTTACCGCAGAAGAGAGACTGCTTCGCGCAATCTTCGGTGAAAAAGCGCGTGAGGTTCGTGACACTTCCCTGAAAGTGCCGCATGGTGCATATGGTATTGTTGTAGATGCCAAAGTATTTACCAGAGAAGATGGCGATGAGTTATCTCCTGGTGTAAATGAGTCTGTTCGTATTTACATTGCCCAGAAACGTAAGATTTCTGTTGGTGATAAGATGGCCGGACGTCATGGTAACAAGGGTGTCGTTTCCCGTGTATTACCTGTAGAAGATATGCCATATCTTCCAAATGGCCGTCCACTTGACATTGTATTAAATCCTCTGGGTGTGCCTTCCCGAATGAACATCGGACAGGTGCTGGAGATTCACTTAAGCCTTGCTGCGAAGGCACTTGGTTTTAATATCGAGACTCCGGTATTCGATGGCGCAAAAGAGATTGATATCCAGGATACACTGGAACTTGCAAATGACTATGTAAACATGCCGTTTGATGCAGAGGAAGCAGAAGACGGAGAAGAAAACTTCTACGATAAGTATAAAGATACTCTGAGAGAGGACGTTATGGATTATCTTTCAGAGAATCGTGCACACAGAAGTCTGTGGAAGGGTGTTCCGATTTCCCGTGACGGAAAGGTTCAGCTGCGTGACGGACGTACCGGAGAATACTTCGACGGAAAAGTCACAATCGGACACATGCATTATCTGAAACTGCATCATCTGGTTGATGATAAGATCCATGCACGTTCTACAGGTCCTTACTCCTTAGTTACACAGCAGCCGCTGGGTGGTAAAGCACAGTTCGGTGGTCAGCGATTCGGAGAGATGGAGGTATGGGCACTGGAAGCTTATGGTGCTGCATATACTCTGCAGGAGATCCTGACTGTTAAGTCCGATGATGTCGTAGGACGAGTAAAGACATACGAGGCTATTATCAAAGGCGAGAATATCCCTGAGCCGGGTGTTCCGGAATCATTCAAGGTACTTTTGAAAGAGTTACAGTCTCTTGGTCTGGATGTCAAAGTGCTTGACGAAGACAGAAATGAAGTAGAACTCATTGAAACCAGTGAGTACGGAAATACCGATATCAATGCCATCATTGGAAATGACAGAGATGACAGAGATTATGCATTTGAAGACAGTGAATCGTTTGAAAAACACGGATTTACCAAGCAGGAGTTCGATTCCGAGAATGAAGAGCTTGTCAATGTAGAACCGGAAAATGATAACGATGATGAAGATTTCGGCGATGCTGATGATCTCTTTGATGACGCAGAAGAAGTTCTTGATGATGAAGAGTAATTGGGAAGGAGTGTCATAAATGCCAGAAACAAATAAAAAGGACATGAATCAGGCAATGCAGTTTGATGCGATCCAGATTGGATTAGCATCACCTGAGAAGATCCGTGAGTGGTCTCATGGCGAAGTAAAAAAGCCGGAGACAATCAATTACAGAACCTTAAAGCCTGAGAAGGATGGTCTTTTCTGTGAGAAAATTTTTGGACCGCAGAAAGACTGGGAATGTCATTGTGGTAAATATAAAAAGATTCGTTATAAAGGTGTTGTCTGCGACCGCTGTGGTGTAGAAATTACAAAATCCAGTGTTCGTAGAGAGCGTATGGGACATATTGAGCTGGCAGCTCCGGTTTCCCATATCTGGTATTTCAAGGGAATTCCATCCCGTATGGGTCTGATCCTTGATTTATCTCCGCGTGTACTTGAGCGTGTGCTTTATTTCGCTTCTTATATTGTGCTTGATGCAGGAGATACTTCTCTTGCATACAAGCAGGTACTTTCTGAGGCAGAATATCAGGAAGCAAGAGAGCAGTACGGAAGTGCATTCCGTGTGGGCATGGGAGCAGAAGCCATCCATGAACTGCTTGCTGCGATTGATCTGGAAAAAGATTCTGCAGAGCTGAAAGCAGAGTTAGAGAATGCAACGGGACAGAAGCGTGCACGTATTATCAAGCGTCTGGAAGTTGTAGAAGCATTCCGTGAGTCCGGAAATAAGCCGGAGTGGATGATCATGACGGTTATCCCGGTTATTCCGCCGGATTTACGTCCGATGGTTCAGCTGGATGGTGGTCGTTTTGCAACATCTGATCTGAATGATCTGTATCGTAGAATTATTAACCGTAACAACCGTCTGAGAAGACTGCTTGATCTCGGTGCACCGGATATTATCGTGCGCAATGAGAAACGTATGTTACAGGAAGCGGTTGATGCCCTGATCGATAATGGCCGTCGTGGACGTCCGGTTACCGGTCCTGGAAACAGGGCACTGAAGTCTCTGTCTGATATGTTAAAGGGTAAGGGCGGACGTTTCCGTCAGAACCTGTTAGGAAAGCGAGTTGACTACTCCGGACGTTCCGTTATCTGTGTAGAGCCAAAACTTAAGATCTATCAGTGTGGTCTGCCGAAAGAGATGGCAATCGAGCTGTTTAAGCCGTTTGTTATGAAAGAACTGGCAGCTAAAGGAATTGCTCATAATATCAAGAGCGCCAAGAAAATGGTAGAAAGACTTCAGCCGGAGGTATGGGATGTGCTTGAAGAAGTAATCAAAGAGCATCCGGTTATGTTAAACCGTGCCCCTACACTGCACCGACTTGGTATTCAGGCGTTCGAGCCAATCCTTGTAGAAGGTAAGGCTATTAAGCTTCATCCGCTGGTATGTACCGCGTTCAACGCCGATTTCGACGGTGACCAGATGGCTGTGCATCTTCCTCTGTCCGTAGAAGCTCAGGCAGAATGCCGTTTTATGCTGTTATCACCAAACAACCTGCTGAAGCCGTCTGATGGTGGTCCGGTAGCCGTTCCTTCCCAGGATATGGTCCTCGGAGTATACTATCTGACTATGCACAAACTGGCAGATTATAAGGATAAAAAAGATGCAGTTGCTGTTTCCGATAAAGTGTATAACGATATTGAGGAATTAAAGAAAGCAACCACACCGGACCCGAAGACAGGAAAGAGTGAGATCGGATTGTATGATCTGATCTGGTTTGAAGATACAACGGACAATAACCGTCGGGTATTATGTAAGCCGATGGATCTGTTCGGATATCATTACGGAAGCATGAATCAGGCATTGCTTGCGTATGAGAATGGAGAGATTACACTTCATCAGAATATTTATGTATACCGTAAGGCAACTATGGCTGACGGAACAGAAGTATCCGGATTTATCAAGACAACACTTGGTCTTCTGATTTTCAATGAGATTATTCCGCAGGATCTGGGATTTGTAGACCGCAGTATCCCGGAGAATGCTTTGAAGCTGGAAATTGATTTCCATGTTGGAAAGAAACAGATCAAACAGATTCTGGAGAAGGTTATTAATATTCATGGTGCGACAAAGACTGCCGAAGTACTGGATGATGTCAAGGCAATGGGTTATGGATATTCCACAAGAGCTGCCATGACTGTATCAATTTCCGATATGACAGTGCCACCACAGAAGCCACAGATGATCGAGCAGGCACAGAATACGGTAGACCGGATCACACGTCAGTATAAGCGTGGTCTTATCACAGAAGAAGAGCGTTATAAGGAAGTTGTAGAGACCTGGAAAGAGACGGATGATGAGCTGACAACAGCACTTCTTACCGGACTTGACAAGTACAACAACATCTTCATGATGGCCGATTCCGGAGCCCGTGGTTCTGATAAACAGATCAAGCAGCTGGCCGGTATGCGTGGATTGATGGCCGATACAACCGGTAGAACCATCGAGCTGCCAATCAAGTCAAACTTCCGTGAAGGTCTGGACGTACTGGAGTACTTCATGTCAGCGCATGGAGCACGTAAAGGTCTGTCCGATACCGCACTTCGTACGGCCGATTCCGGATACCTGACCAGACGTCTGGTTGATGTATCCCAGCATATGATCGTTCGTGAGTCTGACTGTTGTGCAGGAACAAACCGTGAGATTCCGGGAATGATCGTTAAGGCATTTATGGAAGGCAAGGAGGAAATCGAAAGTCTGGAAGAACGTATTACCGGACGTTTCTCCTGTGAGACAATCTGTGACAAAGACGGAAACGTTATTGTTAAAGCAAACCATATGATTACACCTCGCCGTGCAGCGGATGTTGTGAATAAGGGTGTTGATGAGAACGGAAATCCGATCACCAGTGTGAAGATCCGTACGATTCTTACCTGCCGTTCCCACATGGGAGTCTGTGCGAAATGTTACGGTGCCAACATGGCAACCGGTCAGGCGGTACAGGTTGGTGAAGCAATTGGTATTATCGCCGCACAGTCCATCGGTGAGCCTGGTACACAGCTTACCATGAGAACATTCCATACCGGTGGTGTAGCCGGTAACGATATTACACAGGGTCTTCCTCGTGTAGAGGAAATTTTCGAGGCACGTAAGCCAAAGGGACTTGCAATTATTACAGAGTTCGGCGGCGTTGCTACCATTAAGGATACCAAGAAGAAGCGTGAAGTCATCGTTACAGATCCGGAATCCGGAGATACAAAGACTTACCTGATTCCTTATGGATCACGTATTAAGATCATGGATGGTGCCGTACTTGAAGCCGGTGATGAACTGACCGAAGGTTCTGTAAATCCACATGATATCTTAAAAATCAAAGGTGTGCGTGCCGTACAGGATTACATGCTTCGTGAAGTACAGCGTGTATATCGTCTGCAGGGTGTAGAAATCAACGATAAGCATATTGAGGTTATCGTTCGACAGATGTTACAGAAGATCCGTGTAGAAGAGAATGGAGATTCCGATCTTCTTCCGGGCAGCATGGTAGATTCTCTTGATTTCCTTGAACTGAACGAAAAGCTTGAGGAAGAAGGCAAGGAACAGGCAGTTGGTTCCCAGGTATTACTTGGTATCACAAAAGCATCCCTTGCAACAAATTCATTCCTGTCAGCTGCATCCTTCCAGGAGACCACGAAGGTTCTTACGGAAGCAGCAATCAAGGGCAAGATTGATCCGTTGATCGGTATGAAAGAGAACGTTATCATCGGTAAGCTGATTCCGGCAGGTACCGGTATGAAGAGATACCGCAATATCAAACTGGACAGTGATGTGAACGAAGAAGAAGAGTTCTCATTTGACGATCTGGAAGATTTCACTATGGATGAAGAAGAGGAAATGATCCCGACAGTAACCGTTCCGGATGGAACAGATCTGTCAGCCGTTTCCGGAACTGATGAGGATTCATCGGAAGAATAAATTACAGTACAGATAATAGAATCTGTGAAGATACAAAAGAGGGAGAGCAAATCTCCCTCTTTTTCATGTATTTTTTAAAAGTGGGTTGACAAGCACAACAGAAATTTATATAATATTTTAGCGTGCATTGTGGTATGATGCATGCTTGAAGAATAATACAGGAGGTGAAAATAATGCCAACATTTAACCAGTTAGTAAGAAAAGGACGTCAGACTACTGTAAAGAAGTCTACAGCACCTGCACTTCAGAGAAGCTTTAACTCTCTGCAGAAGAAGCCAATCAATACTTCTTCTCCACAGAAGAGAGGTGTTTGTACTGCTGTTAAGACAGCAACTCCTAAGAAGCCTAACTCAGCTCTTCGTAAGATCGCCAGAGTTCGTCTTTCCAACGGAATCGAAGTAACATCTTATATCCCAGGTGAAGGACACAACTTACAGGAGCATAGTGTTGTTCTGATCCGTGGTGGTCGTGTTAAGGATTTACCTGGTACACGTTACCATATCATCCGTGGTACATTAGATACCGCTGGTGTTGCGAACAGAAAGCAGGCCCGTTCTAAGTACGGCGCTAAGAAACCAAAGGCAGCTAAATAATAAACAGATTATTTGGCAGACAATGGGTCACAAACAGAGCTAAATAGGTTTAGTGTTGGGATTATTGTTGTATCCGCTACCGGATATAACCTACTCATTATATAGCCCGCACGAACACATTAGAGAGACACATGTGAGTACCGTTGAATTAATTAAAAATGATTAAGGAGGGAAGTAACGTGCCACGTAAAGGACATACTCAGAAAAGAGACGTATTAGCAGATCCGTTATACAACAACAAAGTGGTTACCAAGCTTATCAACAACATTATGTTAGATGGTAAGAAAGGTGTTGCACAGAAGATCGTATACGGCGCTTTTACTAAAGTAGAAGAGAAGACAGGAAAGCCAGCAATCGAGGTATTCGAGGAGGCTATGAACAACGTTATGCCAGCTCTTGAAGTTAAGGCAAGACGTATCGGTGGAGCTACCTATCAGGTACCTATCGAGGTTCGTCCGGAAAGACGTCAGGCTTTGGCTCTTCGTTGGTTAACTCTGTATTCTCGTAAAAGAGGAGAGAAGACCATGGAAGACAGACTGGCAAATGAGCTTCTGGATGCTATGAACAACACCGGTGCATCTGTTAAGAAGAAAGAAGACATGCATAAAATGGCAGAAGCTAATAAGGCATTTGCTCATTACAGATTCTAAAGGAGGAAATCCAATTGGCTGGAAGAGAATATCCATTAGAGAGAACCAGAAATATTGGTATTATGGCGCATATCGATGCTGGTAAGACCACTCTGACAGAGCGTATCTTATATTACACCGGTGTAAACTATAAAATCGGAGATACACATGAAGGTACTGCTACCATGGACTGGATGGAACAGGAGCAGGAAAGAGGTATCACCATTACTTCCGCAGCTACCACATGTCACTGGACTCTGGAAGAACAGACAAAACCGAAAAAAGGTGCTCTGGAACATCGTATCAACATCATTGATACCCCAGGTCACGTAGACTTTACTGTAGAGGTAGAGCGTTCCCTGCGTGTA
>SKEF01003708.1_pt1 | contig 10310 bp, 7 predicted proteins | sample 4826691 | NCBI WGS metagenome assembly SKEF01 (sample SAMN11008816, study PRJNA524170) | human gut metagenome | biome: Human fecal sample; material: Feces; isolation source: fecal sample from pouch patient p23, p27 | host: Homo sapiens | place: Israel: Tel-Aviv | collected 2016-08-24
GATGTGGTCACCGGCCTGTGCCAGTGCTTCGATGGTGTAGGTGATGGCAGCAGCGCCGGAAGCGGTAGCCAGAGCAGCCACGCCGCCTTCCAGAGCGGCAATGCGCTTCTCGAACACATCCTGAGTGGAGTTGGTCAGACGGCCGTAGATGTTGCCGGCGTCTGCCAGACCGAAGCGGTCCGCAGCGTGCTGGCTGTTGCGGAACACATAGGAAGTGGTCTGGTAAATGGGCACTGCGCGGGAATCGGTCGCGGGATCGGCCTGCTCCTGGCCAACGTGCAGCTGAAGGGTCTCAAATTTATAGTTAGACATTGTAGTATACCTCTCTCATTAAACTTTTAGTATAATTTCCTGATACAAAAACACCCGATACGCACTCAAGTTCCAGCGTACCGGGCAGATCATTTCCGTTTGCTTCTGTTCAACGCTCCATCGGCGTACACATTCGTGCACAGGAGGGCATCGTACAGGTCACGGTGAATTCTTCTGCCCGTTCCCCACACATTCGCCCACAGCGGAAGTTTGCATGCAGCAGCTCGTTCCAGATCAGTTTCATCTTCGTGCCCTCCTTTCCGGCTTTTTCCCACTCCTCTACAAACCCGGGAATCTCCATTTCAATTTCCCACAAGGTTTGTGGATTTGTTGTTCGCATTATATCCCCATAATACCCAGTTTGTCAATAGGTTAATTCCATTTTTTTCAATTTTGCATTTTGTGCATGATGAACGGCCGCTGCGCGGTGCCGTGCCTTGTGCATTCCGGTCAAGAGTATTACTTTGCTTGATTTTCCGGCCCGTCCGACGGCGTACACCGGCACAAATTCATGCTCTGGTCACAAAACGGCAAAATCTACACCTTATAATAAGACCGGAATGACCCTTGTCAAACCGACCAAAATCGTTTATGATACAGTCATTCGGGCCACCGCCCGGAAAGGAGCACACCATGCATACCGTTTTTCGTTTTCTCCGGCAGCTGCTGCTCACGGTGCTGCTGCTTGCCCTGCTGGCCCTCGTGGCAGCGGGCGGGTACTTTGCCGTCACAGGCCACAAACTCTATGAGAGCGCCATCCAGGTCACCCCCATTGATACCCTGTACAGCAGCATTTCGTCCCGCGAGGGGTTCGTTCCCTATGCCCAGCTGCCCCAGACCTACATCAACGCCGTGATCTCGGCGGAGGATTCCCGCTTCACCCACCACAAGGGTGTGGACCCGGTGTCCATTGCCCGGGCACTGGTGACCGACCTGCGCACCGGCAGCTTTGCCGAGGGCGGCAGCACCATCACCCAGCAGCTGGCCAAGAACACCCTGTTCACTCAGGAAAAGCATCTGGCCCGCAAGGCGGCGGAGATGTTCGCCGCCCTCGCCATTGAGAAGCAGTACAACAAGGAACAGATCTTTGAAATGTACGTCAACACCATCTATTTCGGCAGCGGGCACTACGGCATCGGCGAAGCCGCGCAGGGCTACTTTGGCAAAACGCCGCTGCAGCTCACCGACGCCGAAGCCGTGATGCTGGCGGGCCTGCCCAATGCTCCATCGGCCTACTCGCCCAACAGCAGCCCGGACCTGGCCGTCAAGCGGATGCAGGTGGTGCTCAACCGGATGGTCGGGTGCAAAAAGCTGACCCGGGAGCAGGCCGACGCCCTTGCCGCTGAGGCGGTCACCTTGCAGTTTTTGCCGGCCTCCTGACGCAGACCTGAAAAAGCTGCTGCATAAAACAAGTGCAGCAGCCTTTTTTCTGCCATTTTCCGGGACGCAAAAAGCACCGCGCAACGGGAAGTGGACCCGTTGCGCGGTGCTTTTTTACGGTATTTGGTTTGGAAAAGGAGGAATCATGTTGTCCCGGAGAAGGGATTTGCGGCGTTCCCTTCCGGTGATTCTATCTTACCAGAGAATTTCGGCAAAAGTGTTGTGCATCCGTGAATCTTTTATGAACCCTGACGTTTCTTATTCCGGTGCCTTCATGCTCTCCACCATGCTGATCTTCTTCACATGCCGCCGCATGACAAAGCAGACTGCCAGCGTGAACAGCATGGTCAGTGCCACGCTCAGCAGATAGCTGTGGGGGGCAATGGTCCGGATAAACATGAGCTGGTCCATTTCCACCGTGCGGATGATGAACTGATGCAGGGGGATGCCCAGCAGCAGGCCCACGCAGGAGCCCATGAGGGCCAGCAGGTCGATCTCCCGGAAGATGTAGCGGTACACTTCCTTATCATAGAAGCCCAGCACCTTGATGGTGGCCAGCTCCTTTTTGCGCTCGGCCAGGTTCACGCTGATCAGGTTGTACAGCACCACCGCCGCCAGGGCCGCAGCACACACGATGATCAGCACCACCACCGAGTTCAGGCTCACGATGAGGTTGTCGAACATGGAGGTGGCATCCTCTGTAAAGGAGGCTCCAGTCACATAGTTGCAGGCCAGCAGGGTCTCCCGCATGGTGTTGCGGTCGGCGGCACTGTCGCAGCGGGTCTGGGCGTACACCGTGTTCCAGGGGATGTCCTGGGTGCCCAGCAGGGTCTGCAGCTGGGCATTGGACACATACAGCCGGGTGAACATATAGTTTTCCGTCACGCCGGTCAGGGTCATCTCCACCCGTTCTCCGTCAGGGTTCTCCACCCAGATGGAGTCTCCCGGCTCCACCCCCAGGTTCAGGGCGGTCTTTTCTGTCAGCACCACGCTGTCCTTTTCAAAGGGGATGGCCTTGTGGCCCTGCCGGGTGCGGAAAGTCACATAGCGGCTCAACTGGCTGTCGGTCCGGGCTCCCACCACGCTGACGCCGGCACTTTCTCCGTCGGCATTGTAGATGGTCACCGACTTGCTGTACACCGCCGCCCAGTTCTCCACCTGGCCCTTCTCCAGAGCATCGGCGAGGCCCTTTTCCACCGTAAAGGCGGCAGGGTCGCTGAGGGTGACCGTCAGGTCGTTGTGGGACAGCTCCGTGGACTGCTTGGTGACGATGGGCAGCAGGGAGTCCTGGAGGCCGAAGCCGATGAGCAGCAGGGCCGTACAGCCTGCCACACCCAGCACCGTCATAAAGAACCGCTTCTTATACCGGAACAGGTTCCGGGCGGTGGTCTTTTGAGAGAAGCTCATGCGCTTCCACAGAGGGGTGATGTACTCCAGGAAGATGCGCTTGCCTGCCACGGGAGCCCGGGGCAGCAGCAGTGCTGCACTTTTTTCCTTCAGGCTGGAGCGGCAGGCACTCCAGGTAGCCAGGCCGATGACGGCGGCACTGATGGCCATGCTGGCGGCTGCCATGCCCGGGTAGAACCGCAGGGTAAAGGTGGGCAGGCTGAAGATCAGCTGATAGGCGTACCAGATGATGCTGGGGAATACCAAAAAGCCCACCACCATGCCAGCCATGCTGCCCAGCACGCTGGCAGTAAGGGCATAGAACAGGTACTTGCCTGCAATGCTGGCGTTGGAGTAGCCCAGGGCCTTCAGGGTGCCCATCTGGAGGCGGTTCTCGTCTACCATACGGGTCATGGTGGTGGTGGCCACCAGGGCCGCCACCAGGAAGAAGAACACCGGGAACACCCGGGCAATGGCATCCATCCGGTCGGCGTATTGCTCAAAGGTCACAAAGCTCAGGGTGCTGTTGCGGTCCAGCACATACCACTCGCCCTTTTTGATCTTGCTCACCTGCTCCTCAGCGTCGGTGAGCTGCTGCAGGCCCTCGTCCAGCTTTTGCTGGGCATCGGCCTTTTGGGTCTCGTACTGGGCACGGGAGTCTGCCAGCTGCTGTACCCCGGCCTGATACTCCTGCCACCCGGCGTCCAACTGGGCCCGGGCTGCCTCAAACTGGCTGTAGGCCGTGGCGGTGCCGGTGGTAAGCTGCAGCTGGCCTTCCAGCAGCTGCAGCTTCAGCCGCCGCAGAGCGGCCTTGGCCTCCACCACCAGCTGGTCGTTGTCCAGGTTGGGGGAGGAGATGAGCCCCTGGGCGTACATCTGCTTTTTGCCCTCATCCAGCTGGGCCTGGTAGCCCTGGAGCTGGCCGTTGATGTTGTCATAGGCAGCCTGGGCCTTGGCCAGGGCGTCCCGCAGCTCGATGTAGTCCTCGTCGGCAGGCTCCGCCTCGTCCAGCGCTTTCTGGGCGTTGTCCAGGGCGGTCTGGGCGTAGGTCAGCAGGGGGTCTGCCACCTTTTTCAGGTTCACCAGCAGCTGGATCTGCTGCAATTGTTCCTCAAATTCCAGCACCTGTTCCTCACCGTCCACCAGCTGGTCGGCACCGCTCTGCATGGTGTCGGGCAGGGCTTCCTTCTGCTTGGCCAGTTCCGTTTCGCCTGCGTCCAGCTGGGCCTTGGCGTCATCCAGCTGCTTCTGGGCATCGTCCAGCTGCTGTTCCGCCTCGGCAAATTTCTGCTCGGCCTCGGCCTTCTGGTCGTCGTAGGTCTGACGGGCCTCGGCCAGCTTCTGGTTGGCGGTGTCGATAAGCTGTTCCCGACGCTGCACACACTGGGCGGTGCTGATCTGCTCCAGACGGTCCGCCACCTGGTCCACCGCCTCCTGGTACTCCTGGGAATAATTATCGTACTGGCCGGCATTTTCCGCCTTGATATAACAGGCAGTGTAGTAATCTGCCGTCAATTCCCCGTCCAGCACATAGGCGATGTAGTTCAGCTGACCGTTGCCCACGGTGCTGCTCTCTTTGTCGGTGGAGATGTGCTGCGGGTCCTGCACCAGCCCCACCACCGTATATTCCTTGTGTTTTGTCCCCTCCGTATCTTCCGGAAGGGTCAGCACGGTGCCCTCAGTGATCTCGGCCTGGTAGCCCATTACATGGACCACGCACTCGTTGGCGGCCTGGGGCATCCGGCCGGAGCGCAGCACCAGACGGTTCATGTTGGCATCGGTGTCTGCCGCCGGGTCCTGCTGGAGGGCCTGCAGCTGCACCACGATGCGCTCCTCCTGGCCCTGCCAATTGGCCTCCAGGTCCAGGGTCTTTACCGGCATCACAGCCTCCACCCCGGGGGTGGCGGCAATGGCGGCAATGTCCTGGTCTGAAAGGCCCAGGGTGGACAGCACCCGGAGGTCAAACACATTTTGCTGCACATAATATTTTTGGGCTGCGCTCCGCATACTGGGGGCAATGCTCATGAGGCCTGTCAGCATCATGACCCCCAGGGCCACGATGCCAAACAGCGACACCATGCGGCTGGCGTTGCCCTTCATCTCCCGGAGGATATTTTTGCGATAACTTTTTTGCACTGCACTCACCACTCAATTTCTTCCACTGGCACCGGGTGCTCGTTGACCTTGTTGGACACGATCTGCCCACTGCGTACCTGAATGACACGGTCGGCCATGGCGGTCAGGGCCGTGTTATGGGTGATCACGATGACGGTGCGTCCGGTCTTGCGGCAGGTCTCCTGCAAAAGCCCCAGCACCTGTTTGCCGGTCTTGTAGTCCAGGGCACCGGTGGGCTCGTCGCACAGCAGGAGCTTGGGGTTTTTGGCCAGGGCCCGGGCAATGGACACCCGCTGCTGCTCGCCGCCGGACAGCTGAGCCGGGAAGTTGTTCAGCCGCTCCCCCAGGCCCACACTGGTCAGGGTCTGGGCCGGGTCCAGCGGGTCCCGGCAGATCTCGCTGGCCAGCTCCACATTTTCCAACGCCGTCAGGTTCTGCACCAGGTTGTAGAACTGGAACACAAAGCCCACGTCGTACCGACGGTAGGTGGTAAGAGCCTTTTCTGAAAAGCGGCTCACGTCCCGGCCGTCCAGCCAGACATGACCCTCATCGCAGCTGTCCATGCCGCCCAGAATGTTCAGCAAGGTGGTCTTGCCGGCACCGGAGGGGCCTACGATGATGCAGAACTCCCCCTTGTCCACATAAAAGTTCATGTGGTCGGCGGCGGCGATCTTCACACTTCCGGTCTGGTAATATTTGCAGACGTCCTCAAACTCCACAAAATGATCCATGGCGTTTTCTCCTTTGCAACCATGTAATTTTATCCATCCTAACTATAACACAACCCGGCAAAGGTTGCACCCTCTGCCGGGCAAATTTTCAAAAACTTAACAGAAAAACTCCCACCGCAGCAGTAGCAGTGGGAGCTTTTGGATGCTTATGGAATTTCAGGGAGCTGGGGCTCAACGGCCGATCAGCAGATCCCGGCGGCCCCGGCCATTGACGCTGAGGCGGACGGTGCTGCCGCACTGGTGCAGTTTGACCTTGGCGTCGGCATCATAGCCCTCCGTCAGCAGGCTCAGGTTCAGGGTGGTGGAGGTCTTTTCGGTCTTGAACACCAGGGTGTTGATACCGTTGTTCATCATGGTGGTCAGGTCCTCCATGGTGCAGCGGAAGGTAGCCACGCTGGCAGGCACATCCAGGGTCAGCACCGTGCCGTTCTGCCGGGCAGTGTACAGCACCTGGCGGCCAAGCAGGCCCTTGACGCTGTAGTTCAGCTTCAGGGTGTCGCTCTCAGCACCGTCGGCGCCAATGAGCATGATGTTGCCCTGGATGGCAGGGCCTTCCGGGGCACCGTAGCCGCCGTAGGTGGGGTCCTTTTCGCCAACGGCCACATCACCGTCGGCACCAATGAGCATGATGTTGCCCTGGATGGCAGGGCCTGCCGGGGCACCGTAGCCGCCGTAGGTGGGGTCCTTTTCGCCAATGGCCACGTCGGCAGCAAATGCGCCTACGCTGAGCATGGCAACGGCACAGGTAGCCACCGCAGCGGCAGCCAGGGTACGGGCAACTTTATGATTCTGCAGTTTCATAAGAAAATCCTCCTGTTTTTGCAGCCGGGATCCGGCTGTGTTTTTCATGTTCTATCAACCATGGTTTTTTCTGCGGGGCTCTGAACCAGAACCGCCGCATCTGTCTTGTAAACGAATGCGGCGGCTGGATTATTGCAGGGAATGCAAAAAATTATTCAGTTTTTTCTTCTCCGTTCAGAATGGCCATAAATTCCTCCCCGGTGATGGTCTCCTTTTCGTAGAGGAACTTGGCCAGCTGGTCCAGCTTGTCCCGGTTCTCGGTAAGGATCTGCAGGGCCTTGGCGTGCTGGGCCTTTACCAGCTCCACCACCTTCTGGTCGATCTCCCGCTGGGTCTGGGCAGAGCAGGCCAGGGAGGTGTCCCCACCCAGGTACTGGTTGTTCACCGTTTCCAGGGCCACCATGTCAAAGTCCTGGCTCATGCCGTACCGGGTGATCATAGCCCGGGCCAGCTTGGTGGCCTGCTCAATATCATTGGAGGCACCGGTGGTGATGGAGTGGAACACCAGCTCCTCGGCGGCACGGCCGCCGGTGAGGGTGGCGATCTTGTTTTCCAGCTCCGTCTGGTTCATCAGGTAGTGGTTGCCCTCGTCCACCTGCATGGTATAGCCCAGGGCACCGGAGGTCCGGGGGATGATGGTGATCTTTTGCACCGGAGCCGAGTGGGACTGCTTGGCTGCCACCAGAGCGTGGCCGATCTCGTGGTAGGCCACGATGCACTTTTCCTGATCCGTCAGGATGGAGTTCTTTTTCTGGTAGCCTGCAATGACCACCTCGATGCTCTCCTCCAGGTCTGCCTGGGTCACGCTCTTGCGCCCGGCCCGTACCGCCCGCAGAGCGGCCTCGTTGACGATGTTGGCCAGCTCGGCACCGGAAGCACCGGAAGCCATACGAGCCACGGTGTTAAAGTCCACCCCCGGGGCGATCTTTACCTTTTTGGCGTGGACCTTCAGGATCTCCTCCCGGCCCTTCAGGTCCGGCAGCTCCACCGGCACCCGGCGGTCAAAGCGGCCGGGACGGGTCAGAGCCGGGTCCAGGGAATCCGGGCGGTTGGTGGCTGCCAGGATGATGACCCCGGTGTTGCCCTCAAAGCCGTCCATCTCCGTCAGCAGCTGGTTCAGAGTCTGCTCACGCTCGTCGTTGCCCCCCAGATTGCCGCTGTTGCGCTTCTGGCCAATGGCGTCGATCTCGTCGATAAACACGATGCAGGGGGCCTTTTCCTTGGCCTGCTTGAACAGGTCCCGGACCTTGGAGGCACCCATGCCCACAAACATCTCCACAAACTCGGAGCCGGAGATGGAAAAGAAGGGCACGTTGGACTCACCTGCCACGGCCTTGGCCAGCATGGTCTTGCCGGTGCCCGGAGGGCCCACCAGCAGGATGCCCTTGGGCATGGAGGCACCGATCTCCTCGTACTGTTTGGGGTCATGGAGGTAGTTGACGATCTCCTGCAGGTTCTCCTTGGCCTCGTCCTCTCCGGCCACATCTGCAAAGCGGATGCCGTGGGTGGACTGCACATAGACCTTGGCGTTGGACTTGCCTGCGCCGCCAAACATCATGGCACCGGGGCCGCCGCCTGCCTTTTCCATGAGCTTTTTGTTCATCTGGTTGCCGATGAAGCTGAACAGCAGGATGGGCAGGGCAAACCAGATCAAAAAGCTCAGCACCGGGGAGCCCTGCTCCACGATCTCGCTGGAGAACTGGGCCCCGGCGTCGTAAAGACGCTGGGTCAGGCCCGGGTCGTTCATCAGGCCGGTCTTGTAGATCTGCTTTTCTTCTTTATCGGTGAACACGATCTGGTTGGACTGGATGTCCACCTTGCCGATCTGTTTTTCTGCGGTCATGGACATAAAGGTGCCATAGTCCACCTCTTTGACCTGACGTTCGGTGAGCCAGGGCACAAAAACAAGGTTGAGCACCAGCAGCACCAGCAGCACGATGGCGTAGTAGATGGCCAAGGGCTTTTTGGAAGGTTTGACTTCCTTCATAGGGTTTTTCCTCCTTCATATCGGTATCTGAGTGTGTCTGCATCTCATTGATCATAGTATAGCACTGCCAAAAACAGCTTAACAAGCAGCTTGAGGGCTTGTTTCCAAAAACTTAGCAGTTTTTTAACAAACGTACTTCGTAAATTCCGGCAAATTCTGACCATGGATTTGTGAATTTGTTTCATCCTGCCGATGAGCCATTCTTCTTGACAGGTTCTGGAAACCATGCTAAACTTATCTCACTTTGAAAAAAGCACAAATGCGTTGACGGGGATAAAACGATTTTCTTCTGCGTGCAGAGAGCCGCCGGGTGGTGCAAGGCGGGTGCAGAGGGTCTCGGTTACTGGCCCCTGAGCGGCAGAGCCGAACGATGCAGTAGGTTCTGACGGACGCCCACCGTTACAAGGGCAGCGATTCGCCGCAAAGGGCCGATCGTGCAAAGTGGCTGCATCCACAAAAGGTGCAGCAAAGAGAGTGGTACCACGGGTGCCCTGTGATAAAACTTACAGGCTCTCGTCTCTCAAGGTTTTCGCCTTGAAAGACGGGAGCCTTTTCTTGTACAAAAAGTGTAAGAAGCATCAGGAGGACAAAACGATGATGGACGCTACCAAGTACGCTCCGGGTTACTACCCGGTACCCGCCGGCTATGACAGCTGGGTCAAGAAGGATCACATTGAAAAGGCCCCTGCCTGGTGCAGCGTGGACCTGCGCGACGGCAACCAGGCGCTGATCGTGCCCATGAGCCTTGCAGAAAAGCTGGAGTTCTTCCAGATGCTGGTGAAGATCGGCTTCAAGGAGATTGAGGTGGGCTTCCCTGCTGCCAGCGAGACCGAGTACGAGTTCCTGCGGACCCTGATCGAAAAGGACATGATCCCGGAGGACGTGACGGTGCAGGTGCTGACCCAGTGCCGCGATCACATCATCCGCCGCACCTTCGAGGCCGTCAAGGGTGCGCCCCGTGCGGTGATCCATTTTTACAACTCCACCTCGGTGGCCCAACGTGAGCAGGTGTTCCACAAGAGCAAGGAAGAGATCAAGAAGATCGCCACCGACGGCGCCAAGCTGGTCAAGCAGCTCAGCCAGGAGTACGAGGGCAACTTCCTGTTCGAGTACAGCCCGGAGAGCTTCACCGGCACCGAAGTGGACTACGCCGTGGATGTGTGCAACGCCGTGCTGGACATTATGCAGCCCACCCCGGACCGGCCTATGATCATCAACCTGCCGGTCACCGTGGAAATGAGCATGCCCCATGTGTATGCCAACCAGATCGAGTACTGCGACAAGCACCTGAAGTACCGTGACAGTGTCATCATCTCCACCCACCCCCACAACGACCGCGGCACCGGCGTGGCCTGCGCCGAGCTGGCCGTGCTGGCCGGTGCACAGCGCGTGGAGTGTTGCCTGTTCGGCAACGGCGAGCGCACCGGCAACGTCGATGCCATCACTCTGGCCATGAACATGTACAGCCACGGCGTGGACCCCAAACTCGATTTCTCCAACATGCCGGACATCTGCGCCACCTATGAGCGTGTGACCCGGATGCACATCTACGAGCGCACCCCCTATGCAGGCCAGCTGGTCTTTGCGGCCTTCTCCGG
>SKEF01003709.1_pt1 | contig 10308 bp, 10 predicted proteins | sample 4826691 | NCBI WGS metagenome assembly SKEF01 (sample SAMN11008816, study PRJNA524170) | human gut metagenome | biome: Human fecal sample; material: Feces; isolation source: fecal sample from pouch patient p23, p27 | host: Homo sapiens | place: Israel: Tel-Aviv | collected 2016-08-24
CCGGTGTTGCGCACACCGGCCCGTTATGTTACACTGTTGTTCAGTCCAGATCCTTGCAGTACTCCACGATGTGGTGGAACATCTGCTCCACGGCGGGAGCCATGGCAGTGGGACGCTGGACGGCCAGACCCACCACGCGGTCCTCTTCGGGCTCGATGGGGTAAATCTTGACCGCTGCCGTGCAGTTGCGCAGTAGCATCCGGGGCATGATGGAAATGCCCAGGCCCGCCTCGACCATGGCGAGAATGGCCGTGATGTTGCTCGTCTCGCAGTTGATGCGTGGGGCCTTGAGCTCGCGCTGGAGCAGCGGCGCCGGCTCGGTGTCGGCGATGAAGCGCTCGCCAAGCAGCGTCTCAACCGGGATGCTTGCCGGCTCGGGCGCAAAGTGGCCGGGCGGGGCCACGACCACGATCTCGTCCTTATCGTACACGGAGGAGATGAAGCCCTGGTCCTCGAGCCTGTTGGGAATGAACGCCAACTCAACGGCACCGCCCAGCAGCAGCCTCTCGGCCTCGCCGTACGTGCACTCGTTGATGTTCACCTCGACGCCCGGGTGGTCTGCCGAGAAGCGGCCGAGTGGCCCGGGAAGGCGCATCGCCACGACGCTCGACGGCGCCGCCATGCTCACGCAGCCGTCCTCAAGGGCACTCATGCGCGAGACGCGGCGACAGAGCGCGGCGCTCGCCTCGCAGAGGGCGCGTGCGTCCGGCAGCAGACGCTCGCCATCGCGCGTGAGCGAGAACATGGGGCCATGGCGGTCGAACAGACGCACTCCCCAGGACTGCTCGAGACTCGCCACCGAGCGGCTCAGCGTCGACTGCGCCACGCCAAGCTCCTCGGCGGCGCGAGACATGCTGCCAAGCCGGGCGGCAGCCTCGAACGCGCGGACCTTCTGAACGCTGGAATCCATACCCCTCCGTCACAACGAAAGCGGGCCCGCCGGCCCGCGACGCAAAGCCATCTCTACCCACATGGAGGCTCCCCGCCGCAGACGTTTCCGCGACGGGGAGCCAAAGGCACGCGAGCGGCTGGGGTGAGGGGCCGCCACAACCATGGCGGGCGCCGCCAGCGAAGGGGTTGCCGACGGCGCCCGGAAAAACGGGACGCTACAGGGCGCCCTTGATGACCTTGTCGCCCTCCTTCATGATGACGTCCATGTTCTCGGGCGTGAGGTCGTGGATGTTGCGGGCCACGTCGCCGCGAACGACGAGCAGGTCGGCGAGCTTGCCGGCCTCGAGCGAGCCGAACTCGTCCTCGTGATGGACCATCTTGGCGCCGTTGAGCGTGGCAGCCTTGATCGTCTCGAGCACGGGGATGCCCGCCTTGTCCACGAAGTCGTACATCTCGTCGATCGTGACGTAGCCGTACGGGGTCACGAAGCTGAACGAGTCGGAGCCAATCGTGAGCGTGACGCCCAGCTCGTTGGCGCGGCGCAGGTTGGCGTAGGTGCGCTGCAGCTCGCGCTCCACCACGGTGTCGCCAGGGAACTTGGCGTTGGCCTCGGACTCCTCAGGCGGGTAGGTGGCGTACCAGGTGGGAAGGAAACCGATCGTGGGCGTAAAGAACGTGCCCTGCTCGGCCATGAGGTTCATGGTCTTGTCGTCAAGCTCAAAGCCGTGGATGAGCTGCTCGGCGCCAAAGCGCACGGAGTCATAGGCGGCGCTCACGGAGTTGTAGGAGTGGCTCCACAGCGGGATACCCGTGAGCTTGCACTCGTCGGCCACGGCCTTGATCTCCTCGGTGCTCATGAGCTGCCTGCGGCCGGAGTCCCAGCGCCAGATGCCGCCGCCCGTGGCCCAGATCTTGATGGCGTCGGGGTTCTCGCGCAGGCGCAGGCGCACGGCGTGGCGCAGCTCCCATGGGCCGTCCACCTGGTCGCCCCAAGGATGGGAGTCCTTGCTCACCTGAAGCGGCAGCTTGTGGGAGTCTCCGTGGCCGGCCGTGCGGCAAAAGCCCAGGCCAGTGGCGTAGATGCGCGGGCCCTTCATGACGCCCATGTTCACGAGGTCACGGATCGCGATGCCGTTGCGGCCAATCTCGCAGACGGTCGTGAGGCCGTGTGTGAGCGCGTCGTAGGACTGCTTCACGGCGCAGGCCTGCTTCTGGGCGGGCGTCTCGATGACCCAGTCGTTGTCGTCGTCGGTGAGGTTGCCCGAGAAGTGGAGGTGCGTGTCGATGAGGCCCGGCATGACGGTCTTGCCCGAGCAGTCCTCGACCTCATAGCCCGCCGGAACCTCGGTGCGCGGGCCCGCGTAGGCGATCTTCTTGTCGTCGACCAGGACGAGGGAGTCGTCCACGGGAGCAGCGCCCGTGCCATCGACGAGCCTGCCACCAACGAATGCGTACTTGCCCATGATGATTCCTCCAAACACGACAATCCTGCCTGTTACCTGCTCTTTATTGCCTGCACGCCGCGTGGCGCGCCCAAAGCCTCACTGCTTGGTGGGACCAGTCGCACGCCTTGACCCAAACAGCGCCAGAATCACGAGGCCCGCGACGAGCCAGCCGATCGTGATGGCCCACTCGATGCCAGAGAGCGCCGCCGGCGAGAAGGGCACGACCATGAGCGCGATGATGGCCAGTCCCGCGACGATGGCACAGCCGATGCCAAGCTTGCCGCCGTTGACCTTGTAGGGGCGCGGCAGGTCGGGCTCGGTGCGGCGCAGCTTCCAGCACGCGAATCCCGCCATGGTGCAGGCGAAGATGAAACCGAGAGAGGCCACGTTCGTGAGCGGCACGAGCATATTGCGGCCCAGGAACGGACCCACGAGCGTCAGCGCGCTCATGACCATGACGGCCTTCTTGGGCACGCCGGACGTGGGGTCGATCTGCGCAAAGCTCTCCGGCAGCATCTCCTTGCGACCCATGGCGAGCATGAGACGGCTCGACGCGCCAAAGAACGAGTTCATAGGGCCAAGGGGACCAAGCGTGGCGATGATGAGCATCGCGATGTAGAAGAAGACATTGATGCGCTCGAGGACGGCGAGCGCCGGCACGGAGCTGCGCACGAACTCATGCCAATCAACGATGGTGCCAAAGCTGTAGATGCACACGAGATAGAACGCGCCAGACGCGAGCAGCGCGATGGCCGGGATGAGGCCGAACTTCTTCCAGTCGATGTTCTCGGAGGCCTCCTCGGCCTGCTGGGGAATCGTGTCGAAGCCCGCATAGAAGAACGGCGTCATGACGAGCACGGCCACGATGCCGCCGATGAGGCTCGTGGCCTCGGTGGCGCTGCCGCCCGCGGCATCCGTCACCTGCGAGAAGACCGGCGTGGCGTTCTCTGGCGAGCCGGTCATGAAGCTGATGAGCATGGCGAGCACCATACCCGCGAGCAGCGCCTTGGTGAGAAAGCTCGACAGCTTGGCCGCCGCGCCCGCACCACGCAGGTTGAGGAAGATGACGAGCGCCGCGAACGCGAGCGCGATGACCGTGGGCCACAGGTAGACGTCTGCGCCCAGAATCGTGTAGAGCTTGACGCTTCGAAGCCACGCGAGCGCCGGGAACTCCGCAAAGCGGTCCGTGAGCAGCGTGGAGATGGCGATCGCCTCCCACGGGCACAGCGGGGCGTTGCCCAGCAGCAGCATCCAGCCGGTGACGAAGCCCATCTTGCGACCGAACGTGCGGTCCACGTACTCGATGATGCCGCCCGAGATGGGGATGGCAGCCGTGAGCTCGCCGAAGCACATGCCGATGGGAACAAGGAACAGCGCCCCGATGGCAAACGCGATCATGGCCGGCACGGGACCCCCGCCCAGCACCATCCAATCGCCCACGAGCAGCACCCAGCCGGTGCCGATGATTGCGCCAAAGCCGATGGTGAAGAAGTTGAACAGCGTGAGCTCCTTCTTCATGCCGCCGGCCTGCGCCTCCTTTTCAGCCATGCCAGTCTCCCCTCTGACGCGCCCTTGCGCTTCCGTTGCCCTCATTCTTCTCCGCCGGGCCCAACGGGGCGAGGCGGGCGGCACCCCTTTGCCCGCGAGCGGCAAGACGCGGGCCGAGAGTGGGCCACGTTAGCCACAGCAAACATCGAGGAAACGGAACGTGGGTGCGCAACTTCTGCATAGTTGCAGGTAGACGCGACGTAACTACCCGTAAGCTAGCTGCCGCAAATAAATGACGCCACGTCACTTGTATTGGTCGCCTCCAGCGCGGATAATCGTGCCATCACGCGACGCGCGGGGAGTCGCGCCGCCACACACGCACAAAGGGAGAGGAAGCCATGGAACCCTCAAAGGTGTACTTCTGCGACCTTCACACGCACATGGGAGACGGTCTTCCCAACAAGCTCAAGCGCCTCATCAAGAGGGCGGGAATCGGCCAGATCGACTTTGAGAACAAGTTCGTTGCCATCAAGATGCACCTGGGCGAGCCGGGCAACCTCAGCTACCTGCGCCCCAACTACGCCCGCGCCGTCGTGGACGTGGTGCGCGAGCTGGGCGGCAAGCCGTTCATCACGGACTGCAACACGCTCTACGTGGGCGGACGCAAGAACGCGCTCGACCACCTCGACTCCGCCTACGCCAATGGCTTCAACCCGTTCCAGACCGGCTGCCACACGATCATCGCCGACGGCCTCAAGGGCCTCGACGAGGTCGAGGTACCCGTGGCGGGCGGCGAGTACGTGAAGAACGCCAAGATCGGCCGCGCGCTCATGGACGCGGACATCGTCATCAGCCTCACGCACTTCAAGGGCCACGAGCAGGCCGGCTTCGGCGGCGCCATGAAGAACCTCGGCATGGGCGGCGGCTCGCGCGCCGGCAAGATGGAGCAGCACTCCGCCGGCAAGCCGAGCGTCAACGCCGAGGCCTGCATCGGCTGCCGCCAGTGCACCAAGATCTGCGCGCACGGCGCCTTCTCGTTTGACGAGACACGCGAGCACGAGTTTGCCGGCGGCCGCGTGCGCGAGGTGAACGTGGCCCGCATCGACCATGACAGGTGCGTGGGCTGCGGCCGCTGCATCGCCGTGTGCAACCAGGACGCCATCAAGCCCGGCTACGCCGCCGCCGTCGAGGTGCTCAACTACAAGATCGCCGAGTACACGAAGGCCGTCGTGGACGGGCGCCCGAGCTTCCACATCAGCCTGGCCATCGACGTCTCCCCCAACTGCGACTGCCACGACGAGAACGACAAGCCCATCGTGGGCGACATCGGGATGTTCGCGAGCTTTGACCCCGTCGCCCTCGACCAGGCCTGCATCGACGCCGTCATGGCCCAGCCCGCACTTCCCGACACGGAGCTCACGCGCATGCGGCACAAGCTCGAGGCCGCCGGCGAGCTCGACGAGGCCCATGCGCACGACAAGTTCTACGTGACGCATCCTGACACGGACTGGAAGAGCTGCATCGACCACGCCGAGAAGATCGGCCTGGGCACGCACGAGTACGAGCTCATCGAGGTCAGGTAGGCTAGGCCTCTGCGCTACCGCGAGCGGCGCCACAGCAGATACGAGTAGCCGCAGCACGCCACGCCAGCGCCAACGGTAAGGGCCAGCGACGCAACCAGGCCAACGGCACCGAGGTCCATGACGCCTTCCGCAATGAACGCAAGCCCGCAAACCATGAAGCACACCCCGCCAAAGCGCTGCGTGCGGCGCCAGTTCTCGGCGTCTTCCAGAGCCCAGGGCGTCTTGATGCCAAACGTGTAGTTCTGCCTCACGCGCGGCAGGTAGTTGCCAAGCGCCAGGAGCATGACGCCAACGAGGACAGGGACTGCCAAGCCCACGGCGCGCTCGGAGGGAAGCCAGCCCAGCGCCGCGGCCTCCGTCGTCCACGTCATCGCAACCATGAACAGCGTGAACAGGGTGACAAACCCCTGATAGACCCTTCCGGACTTCGCATACGCCTCACCCCTGGGATCGATCCGCGGCACAAGCCAGAACAGGCCGAGAAGCACCAGCGGCAGCGCGTCGAGCAAGAGGGCCATGCGCTTGTCGCTCCAACCGTCCACCTCACCCGATACCCCAAAGTGGGTCGGAACGACCTCGGGCAGCGCGGGGAAGAGCGCAAGATGCGCAATGAGGCTCACGAGGCACAGTGCGGCGAGCACAGCCAGGCAACGCTTGCCAACGGGATTGCTATTCACGTTCATTGTTCGTCCTCCTTGGGTGCGGCAAACCCCATGAACCACCTGATGAGATCCTGCATGACCGTGGTGTTGAGGCTGTAGATGATGTTCTGCCCATGGCGCTCGTCCGTCACGAGCCCCGCGGAGCGAAGCGTCGCCAGGTGATGGCTGAGCGACGGCTTGCTGATGTCAAAGTGCTCGGCGAGCTCGCCGGCCGTCATGTCATGGTCACGAAGAAGCTCGAGAATGCGCCTCCGCGTGGGGTCGCTCAGCGCCTTGAAGCCCTCGCCTGCCATTCCACGCCTTCCATCTCGTTATTTAGACGATTAACTAATTATCGAATAACTATAGCGAGACACACGAGAATTGCAATGATCTTGTTCGGCATCTTATGAGAAGCGTCATATGGGCCCGTCTGTACAAAACGGACGCAATCCGCACGCCGCGCCGCATGGGCACGCAAGGGAGCGCGGCATACAAAAAGGCCGTCGGCACAAAGCCGACGGCCTCACAATTCGATGGTCGGGTTGACTGGATTCGAACCAGCGACCCCCGCGTCCCGAACGCGGTGCTCTACCAAACTGAGCCACAACCCGTTGCAGAAGTGAATTTTACCAGACTTCTTCCGCCTTGCAAACGAGAAGTTCTAGGAGTTCTCGCGCATCGCGGCGCCGCCCACGCGTGTTGCCCAGGCTCGCCAGCCATGATCCTCGCGAGCGCGCGCAGCGATGGCCTCGGCAGCCTTGTCGCTTTCGCACAGCGCAAACGAGCAGGCGCCCGAGCCCGTGACCTGCGAGGCCAGGACGCCGTCCTGCGCGGCGAGCCACTCGCTCACGGCACGGACGTCCGCGCACAGGGATTCGGCCGAGGGCGCGAGGTTGTTGTAGAGTGCCGCCGCCATCGCGTCGACATCTCCCCTCTCGAGGGCCTCGCACGCAGGTGCATAGCTCGCCGGCTCCTCGCCAGAGGCATCGAACTCGTCGTACGCCTCCTTGGTGGAGACGCCGTCCGCGGAGGGCATCACGAGCGCGATGGGGGCGTCGAACTCGGGGAACACGCACTCAAGCACATCTCCGGCACCCAGATAGAGACCAGGGCGGCAGTCGAGGAAGAAGGCGACGTCCGCGCCCACGCGTCGAGCCACGGAGACTACACGCTCATCGCTTGCGGAGATGCCCCAGCGGCATGCCAGCGCACGAAGCACGGCACCAGCGTCCGCGGACGACCCGCCGAGTCCCGCCTTCTCGGGGATGCGGGCCACAACGTCAATCCTCACGTTTGGCTCCACGCCCAGGGCGTCGGCGAGCATCGTGGCAGCACGCCAGACGGTCGTCTTCTCGGGGGCAACCTCAAGAGCCGGCTCGTGGTGCACCACGAGCTCGGGCGCGCCCTCGACCGCCACCGTGTCACACAGTGCCACGGGTACCATGACCGAGTCGACCCGGTGATAGCCGCGCTCGTCCCTGCCCCGGTGAATGCCCAGGTGCAGGTTGACCTTGCACGGCGTCTCTATGACCTGGCAACTCGGCATGCGCAGACGCTACTCCTCGGTCTCGGCAGCGACGTAGTCAAACAGGCGCTCGCCCGTCTCGGCATCAAAGAGCTCGACGGTACCCGTGAGAACGTCGACGTACTGGTAGGACTGGCGGGCCTTGCGGCCACGGCGCTCGTCGACCTCGAGCTGGAAGAGGGACGGATATGCCATGACGAGCGTGCCCGTGCGCTCCACGATGCGAGAACGGCCCATGTTGGCCTTGACCTTGAGGCGCTCGCCCTGGAGGCTCGCGAGCTTCTCGTGGATCTCATCGACCCTGTTGACGGAGGGGACTTCGGTTTCCATGCCATACTCTCTATTCTGCGGCACGCCAAGGCCAGCCGCGTCCGATGGGCACGGGGCAAAATCGGCAGACTTCCGCACTCTGCATTCATACGAACGATTATCGTACTGTGTGGACAATCAGGCCTCAAGGCCCGGGGGAAAGGAACGCAGAATGAACATGGAGCGCGTCTCTCGCGTCATGGACAACCTCGAGAAGCTCGGCATGGGCCAGGTGCTCGTCGCGGACCCGATGTCCATCTGGTACCTCACGGGCTACTGGAACGTTCCCTACGAGCGCTTCTATGCGCTCTACCTCGCTCGCGACGCCGAGGCCCGCACGACGCAGGCCACGCTCTTCTGCAACCGCCTGTTCCCGGACGCCTCGCAGACCGGCGCACGCGTCGTGACGTTCGACGACACCGCGGACCCCGTTGCCCTCGTGGCCGAGGCCACGCGCCACGGCGAGCCGCTTGGCGTCGACAAGGTGCTCGCAGCCCGTTGGCTGCTGCCGCTCATGGACGCGCGCGTGGCGAGCGAGTTTCACCTGGGGTCGCCCGCCGTCGACGACGCCCGCTCCATCAAGGACGCCCGCGAGCTTGACCTCATGCGTGCCGCGTCGGCCACGAACGACCAGGCCATGGCCTGGCTGCGCTCCCAGCTGCACGAGGGCGTCACGGAGCACGAAATCGCAAGCGGCCTTCTCGCCGAGTACCGCCGCCTGGGTGCGCAGGACCACAGCTTCACGCCCATCGTGAGCTTTGGCGCCAACGCGGCAGATCCGCACCACGAGCCGGACGGCACGCGGCTGCGTGCGGGCGACGTCGTGCTGTTCGACGTGGGCTGCAAGCGCGACTCGTACTGCTCCGACATGACGCGCACGTTCTTCTTTGGTGCCGAGCCCAGCGAGCGCGACCGCGAGGTCTACGAGACGGTGCGCCGCGCCAACGAGGCCGCGGAGGCCATCGTTGCCCCCGGCGTCACGTTTGCCGAGATAGACCTCACCGCGCGCCGCATCATCGAGGACGCCGGCTACGGCAGCTACTTCACGCACCGGCTTGGCCACCAGATCGGCCTTGAGGACCACGAGCCCGGCGACGTCTCCTCCACCCATGACGAGCCGGTTCGCCCGGGGCAGTGCTTCTCCATCGAGCCGGGCATCTACCTGCCGGGCGAGATGGGCGTGCGCATCGAGGACCTCGTCATCGTCACCGAGAATGGCTGCGAGGTCATGAACGCCTATCCCAAGCAGCTCACCGTCATCGAGTAACGCGATCGGGCCCAAAGGCGTCAGACACCTTTGGGCCCGCGAGACGCTATGCCCCGAGCACGTACCTCTCGATGGCCCACGCCGCGCCGTCCTCGTCACACGGGGGCGCCACGACGTCGGCGGCGGCCTTCACATCATCTGCGGCCTGCCCCATGGCCACGCCCAGGCCGGCATGCACGAGCATGTGGACGTCATTGCCGCCGTCACCGATGGCCATGCACTCGGCCGGCGTGATGCCCAGGCGCTCGCAGAAGGCATCGATGGCATCGCCCTTGCCGCGCCCGCGCTCCACGACGTCCATGAACGCGGGAGACCAACGGGCGCTCTCGAGGCCCGGGATGTCCCCGAGAAGCTCGCCATCAAGCGAGGGGTCGCAGTCGACGACCATCTGCAGCACGGGGTTGGCCCCCACGACGGACCAGTCTCGGACGCGACCATCCCTGCCACCCCGACGCGACTGGTAGCGCACCGACTTCTCGAGCTCCTCGGGGGAGCCGCAGAAGTAGATGTCATCGGGCTCGGTGAACGTCATGGACAGGCCGCGCCTCCTGCACGCCGCCGAGAACGCGGCAACGTCGGCCGGGACCATGGGCGACATGTGGATGAGCTCGCCGTCCGCCATGTAGCAGTACTCGCCGTTGGCCGTGGAGTAGCCGTCAAAGGGAAACATCGCGTCGACGCCGATGCCATCCTTGTAGCGGCCCGTGACGATGAACAGCGACACCCCGTGCTCGCGGGCAGCAGTGAGCGCGGCGAGCGTACGCTCGTTCATGCGCCTCTCGTTAAAGCGGACGAGCGTTCCGTCGATGTCGAGAAAGACTGCCTTGATAGCCAAACTCGCTCCCCTCTCGCAAAATGGCCCGGGGCGCATGGACGTCCCGGGCCAGCAGGTCAGATGCACGCCTCGATTTTAGTAGAGGCCCTCGCACAGGGAGAGGGCGGCGTCGTCGCAGACGACGAACACGTTGGGGTGAAGCTGGAGGATAGAGGCGGGGCAGGTGGGCACGATGGGGCCGAAGCACATGTCGCGGACAGCCTGGGCCTTGTTCTCGCCATTGGCGACCACCAGGATGCAGCGGGCGTTCATAATCGTCTGCGTGCCCATGGTGTAGGCCTGGCGGGGGACGTCCTCCTCCTTCTCGAAGAGGCGGGAGTT
>SKEF01003733.1_pt1 | contig 10253 bp, 9 predicted proteins | sample 4826691 | NCBI WGS metagenome assembly SKEF01 (sample SAMN11008816, study PRJNA524170) | human gut metagenome | biome: Human fecal sample; material: Feces; isolation source: fecal sample from pouch patient p23, p27 | host: Homo sapiens | place: Israel: Tel-Aviv | collected 2016-08-24
ATCGTGACGCCAGTCGCCCACGGCGGGTAACCCCACCGCCTGCGGGCGATCGCGCAGCCGCCAGCACAGATACAGTCCGGCGAGGATCGCCAGACAGCCGGCAATGGTCATCCCGGCACGCCAGCCGTAGTGCAGCGCCGCCGCTCCCACCACCATCGGGATCAGCGCGCCGCCGACGTTATGCGCCGTATTCCATAGCGCCCACCAGCCGCCGCGCTCGGTCCGCGAATACCAGGCCGTCAGCAGTCGGGCGCAGACCGGCGAGCCCCAGCCCTGGAAGAAGGCATTCAGCGCCCACAGCAGCGCGAAAGCCCATAGTGAGGAAGAAAAACCGAACAGAATATTCACCACCCCGGTGGCGATAAGCCCCAGCCCCATAAAATAGCGGGCGTCGGAGCGGTCGCTGACGATACCGGAGAAAAATTTCGACAGCCCGTAGGTGATATAGAACAGCGTGGCCAGCAGGCCAATATCGCTGCGGGTCAGGACGTTGCTGGCGAGAATTTCCGGGACCGCGGCGTTAAAGCTTTTGCGGGTGAAATAGAACAGCGCGTAGCCCAGCCAGATGGTCAACAGGATATGGCGACGCCAGTAGCGATAACGCGCATCAAGTTCGCGTTTATCGCTAATCGGCGCAGCGTCCGGCGGGGCTTTTAAAAAGGCGAACATCGGCGATCCTCTCAGGCGTAACGCAGCGGTAGATTGACGCACACCCGGGTACCGTGGGTGCAGGAGATCGTCAGTGTGCCGCCCAGGGCGGTCACGCGCTCGCGCATGCCGGTCAGGCCGAACCCCTGCAGATTCGACCCCGGCGGCAGGCCGCAACCGTCATCTTCCAGCACCAGCATTAGTCGCTCATCCTGCTGCCAGCCCTGCAGAGTGACAGCGCTGGCGCTGGCGTGCTTGACGATATTATTCAGCCCCTCCTGGCAAACGCGAAACAGCGTCACGCGCTGGTTCTCGCTCAGTCCCGCCTCGTTAATCCGCCAGTCGAGATGGCTGACAATGCCGCGGTCCTCCAGCTCCATCTCGCGCATCAACGAACGTACCGCCTGCTCCAGCGGCAGGTCGTCGAGCTGACGCGGACGCAGACGGCCTAGCAGTCTACGCACCGAGTCGTAAACTCCCAGCGACAGCTGTTCTATCAGCTGACCGCTCTGGCGCACGCTGGCGTTGTCCGGCGCCAGCCGCTGTACGATCCCGGCCTGGGTGCGGATCGCGGTGATGGTCTGGCCGATATCATCATGGAGCTCGCGGGCGACGTCTCGCCGCACGCTCTCTTCGGTCTCCAGCAGGCGTTCCGCCAGCCGACGATTACGCGCCAGCTCGCTTTGTAATGACTGGTTCAGCTCGCGTAGCCGCTGGATCCCCGCCCCCAACAGCAGCCCGGTGAGGCTCTGTGCCAGCAGGGAAAGCAATAAATCTACCGGGTGATCGTGCCAGGTCTGGCTGGCAATCAAGGCGATAGCGTTCATCAGGGTGGCGATCAGCGCGCCCTGCCAGCCGTAGTGCCAGGCGAGGGCGATAATCGGCAGCGCCAGACAAAACGGGGTAAAGCGGGAGAGCTCGGCGGGCAGGCCAAGCTGCAGCCACAGGCTAATGGTGAATAACAGCAGATACCAGATCAGATGCCGCCCGCGCCAGTTAACCGGCTGCGCCACCAGCGCCGGCCCCAGCGGCCGCCAGACGGTGCTGGTAAGATAGTGCCAGAAAACCAGGCAGGTCGGCGCCAGCGTCAGGCCGCCGGTCAGCGTCAACAGCAGGGCGTTAAGCCCCTCGTCCCCCTCCGCCAGCCACGGCAGCGATTGCAGCAGCGCGGCGGCCATTAACGCCCCGCCCTGACGCAGCAGCGTCAGCCAGTCGCGCTGCTGCCGGTAGCGCGAGATCAACGCCACCGGCAGCAGAGTCAGCAGGCTTCCGGTCATCAAAATCATCGGGTGCGCCAGCGCCACCTCCTGCGCCAGCCAGAAGATAAGCAGCCACTCGGTTCCCAGCAGCACTGGCCAGTAGCCGCGGGGGCATTGCAGCATTAACCCCAGCCGTAGGCCAAAGGGAAACAGCAGCACCGCTAAATCCGCGCGTTCCACCAGATGCAGACTGATGCTCCACAGGCAGAACCAGGCGGCCGCGAAGATAAAGGCGCAGCCGATGACCGACAGCAATCGTGAGACGACGGCCTTCATTGCCAGCTATCGAACATGCGGCGCGCCAGCTCAACGTCGTTGCTGACGCCCAGCTTTTCCAGCAGGTTGGCGCGGTGTACGTGGACGGTTTTCGGCGACAGACCGAGCTCGGCGGCAATCTCTTTCCCGCCATGCCCTGCGCCAGCTTTTCCGCCACCTGACGCTCGCGTTTGGTGAGCGGATCCTGGCGCCCGGCGGCCAGCTTCATGGCGATATCCGGCGTGAGATAGCAACCGCCCGCCGCCACCGTGCGTACCGCGGCGATAAGTTCATCGGGGCTGCAGCGTTTCGACAGGAAGCCGCGCGCGCCGGCATTCAACGCCTGCTCGATCAGCGCCGGGCTATCGTGTACCGACAGCATGATGGTCGCCATCCCCTTCGGCAGCTGGCTGAGCAGCTCCAGCCCGGAAATATCCGGCATGGAGATATCGCAGATACAGACCTGCACGCCGCGCCCCGGTAGCCCCGTCAGCGCCTCGCGGCCGCTACCAAATTCGGCGACAACCTGAAAATCAGCTTCCAGCCCCAGCAGCTGAGCAAAGCCGGAGCGGACAATCAAATGATCGTCAATAAGGGCGATGGTGGTCATGGTGTGTCCTGGTGCCTGAAAACGCCGGATGGCGGCGTAAACGCCTTATCCGGCCTACGGATTCACTGCTTGTAGGCCGGATAAGCGCAGCGTCATCCGGCAAAGGCGCCTACCTTAGCGATAAGCGCGTGGCTGTTCAAGCCTTGAGCGCTATTCGAAGAACACCGCAATTTTGTTAAACATGGTGGGATCGGACTGGTTACGCGCCACTTTGGTGACATCCTCCAGCTTTTCAATCTGGCTAATCATCTGCCCCAGTCGCTGGTCATCATTTACCAGCAGCCAGATGCGGCTGTGTTCGCTGCCCTGAATTGGCAGACAGAGAATGCCTTCGACGTTAAACGCGCGACGGGCAAAAAGCCCGCACACGTGGGTCATGACGCCGGGATGGTTGCGGACGGTGAGTTCCAGAATGACGTTATCACATTGTTTTTGCATGGCTTATTCCCCCACCATTTCAGTATTGGCCGCACCCGGCGGTACCATCGGATACACTTTCTGCTGTGCGTCGATGCGCACGTGGATCAGCGCCGGCCCCGGACGGTCGATGATCGCCTGCAGCGCCGCCTGCGGATCGACTTCATTATTTAAATCACAGGTTTGCAGGCCAAAACCGGCGGCAATCTGCATAAAGTTAATCATCCCCGGATAGGTGGCGGCAAAAACGCCCTGCTGATAGAACAGGCTCTGCTGCTGATGCACCAGCCCCAGCGCTTCGTTGTTCAGCAGGATAATTTTTACATCCAGCTGATTTTCGGCGGCGGTGGCCATCTCCTGAATATTCATCATCAGGCTGCCGTCACCGGAGAAACAAATAACCTTACGCTGCGGATTGGCCAGCGCCGCGCCGATGGCCGCCGGCAGGCCGAAGCCCATGGTGCCGAGGCCGCCGGAGGTCAGCCACTGGCGCGGACGATTGAGCGGGTAGGCCTGCGCCGTCCACATCTGGTGCTGGCCAACGTCGGTAGTGATGATCGCTTCATCATCCACGCAGGCGGCCACGGCGTTAATCAGGCCGTAATGGGAGAGCGGGTCGCTTTCCTGCGGGATGGCGCAGGGGAATTCGCGCTGCAAGTCGGCCACCAGCTGGCGCCATTCCTCGCGCGGCTGCGCCTCAATCTGCGGGTTCAGCTGGGCTAAGACTTCCGCCACATCGCCCTGAATCGCCACGTGCGGTTGCTTGATTTTGCCCAGTTCGGCGCGGTCGATATCGACGTGGATAATCTTCGCGTTCGGGCAGAACTGCTCGGTCTTGCCAATCGCCCGGTCATCAAAACGGGCGCCTAAAACAATCAGTAAATCCGCCTCCTGCAGAATGAAGTTGGTGCTGCGCGCGCCGTGCATCCCCAGCATGCCCAGCGACAAAGGATGCGCCTTCGGCAGCATGCCCAGCGCCATTAAGGTCATGGTGGTCGGCAGGTTGGCTTTTTCCGCCAGCTCACGGATCGCCTGCGGCGCGTTAATCACCCCGCCGCCCAGATACAGTACCGGGCGTTTCGCCGCGTTGATCATTGCCGCCGCTTCGCGCACGCTGTCGGGGGCGAATGCCGGTGCCGGGGCGCGCTCGCCAGGCTCAGGCAACGCTTCCAGCTCAATGGTCGCCGACTGTACGTCCTTAGGAATGTCTATCCACACCGGCCCGGGACGCCCGGACTGGGCAATACGGAAGGCGTCGCTGATCACCTGCGGCAGCTCGGCAATGTCGCGCACCAGATAGTTATGTTTGGTGACGGGGATAGAGATGCCGTAGGTGTCCACTTCCTGGAAGGCGTCGGTACCGATCATCGAGGCCGGTACCTGGCCGGTGATGCAGACCAGCGGAATCGAATCCAGGCGGGCATCGGCGATCGCCGTCACCAGGTTCGTCGCCCCCGGGCCGCTGCAGGCCATACAGACCGCCGGCTTGCCTTCGGTACGCGCCATCCCCTGGGCGATAAAGCCCGCGCCCTGCTCGTGGCGCGCCAGGATGTGGCGGATCTGCGTGCTCTGGCTTAAGGCATCGTAGATAGGCAGGATGGAGCCGCCCGGAATGCCGCTGACCATAGTGATACCCTGGCGCTCCAGTAAATGAACAACCAGCTGCGCGCCGGTAAAGCGCATTGTGTTTGATGTGGTGCCCGAACTTGCCATGCTCCAGTCCTTTTCTTCTGGGCCGACTTTACCGGGGGGCTCGCCAACAAAAAACCCCGCTCGGTTTGCGCCGGCGGGGTTTGGAATTCGTGTTGTTCCGGACCCTACGGCGCATTGCCGACGACGACCACCACAGACACGACGACCACCGCGGCTGGCGCGGTTTTTAGTAGGGTCGAAGCGATCAGGGTTGCGTTCATTAGGGACCTGTTGTGTCGAAAAATAAGCTGAATTTATACAAACACAGGTTTTACGTTTTCACAATGGATTTATTTTCATCCACGAAAATTTGCGCGAAAGATCACAGTTCGGCGCAAAAGGACAGAAAACAAAAAACCCCGCCGGAGCGAGGTTTTTATCAGCATGGTTACAGGTGGTAGCCGCAAGCACACTGTATTACGTCAACGCCAAAAGTATACGCGATCGCTGCAGTTCGCGCAATTTAAGGTCGGTTTTTCTCTGTCATAGAGTATGGATGAGAGGGGCGGATTTGTCCAAAAAATACTGTTCATCCATACAGTATTTATCTATACTGGGTGTGTTCACTTTGTGCCATTCGGGGGCCGCAAGTTTGACCGGCGCAACGAAGTCCTGGCTGAAACGGGTGGTGCCGTCAGTGCCTTAACCCCGAGAGAGCACACTGTGTTACGTCAACAACGTGCAGTCACTGGCCCGCGCGGCAACGCGTGGCTCAGCGCTGCGCACCCCTGTCGTTGCAGGCGGCGGGCCGGGAAGCCGTTCATGGAAAGGACGAACTATCGGCCAGGGCAGACGCCGCCGGCGACAGGCAGGGATAAGCTGGCAACGGGCAGCGGAAAGGTACGTCAGCTTATTGTGCTCCTTAACCACAGGAGACGCGCGTATGGGCGGAATGGATATTATTATTTTGATCCTGAAACTCATGGTTGCTGTGTTGCAACTACTTGATGCAGTCCTGAAACAGTTCCGCTGATTCAGGTTCAAGTCGCACCTGCGGGGGGCGGGAAACCGCCCCCCTGCAGGCGCCCGCCGGGCGTCCCGGGATGACTTGATGGAGGAAGCTATGCCACCCCTGTTAATTGCCGCCACGACGCCGGATGCCCCGGGGTTCGCGGCGCTACGAATTGAAAGCCTTGAACAGCATTTCAATATGCTGCGCCGCCTGGCGGAAAACTGGCAGAGCGGCAAAAACCGCTTTAACGCGCCGGGCGAAACGCTGCTGGGCGCCTTCGTCAACCACCAGCTGGTAGGGGTATGCGGCATCAATAGCGATCCCTTCAGTCCGCAGCCGCGGGCCGGGCGCATTCGCCACCTCTACATCAGCGAACGCTACCGTCGCCGGGGCATCGGCCAGCAGCTGCTGGTCTCGGTTATCACCCACTCCAGCGCCTGGTTCGACTTTCTCAACACCCATGCCCCGGCGCAGGCCTGGCCCTTTTATGAAAGGCTTGGTTTTCGCCCGGTGTACGATGAACCGCGGGTGACGCATCGCCTGTTTTGTTCGCTTTAACCCCCCGCTGGCAGGCAGCGCGGGCGCGTGTTACATTCCGGTGACCTTCACTGTTGAACCTGTCTGCGATGACCCTCACCGTATTCTGCATTTTGCTGTTCGCCGCCCTGCTGCACGCCAGCTGGAACGCTATCGTCAAAGCCAGCGGCGATAAAATGTACGCGGCGATCGGCGTCAGCGGCTCGGCCGCGCTGATCGCCCTGGTGATGCTCCCCTTTGCCCCGCAGCCCGCGCTTGCCAGCGCCCCCTATCTGCTGGCGTCGTGCGCGTTACAGGTGGTGTATACGGTGCTGGTGGCGAAGACCTACCAGGTATCGGATATGAGCCAGACCTATCCGCTGATGCGCGGCACTGCGCCGCTGCTGGTGGCGGCGATAAGCGTGCTGTTCCTCGGCGATCGTCTGTCGCCGCTGGCCTGGCTGGGTATCGGCGTCATCTGCCTCGCGATTCTGGCGATGGCCTTTAACGGCCGCGCCAGCTCGCGCAAAGGCATCGTGCTGGCGCTGATCAACGCCTGCTTTATCGCCGGTTATACGCTGGTGGACGGCACCGGCGTCCGGCTGGCGGGCTCGGCGCTGGGCTACACCCTGTGGACCTTTTTTATGAACGGCTTCTGCCTGCTGTGCTGGGCGATGGTGGCGCGACGGCGTGAGGCCAGTCGTTATTTACGTCAGCACTGGAAAAAAGGCATCCTCGGCGGGATCGGCACCATGGGCTCCTACGGCCTGGCGCTATGGGCGATGACCCAGGCCCCGCTGGCGGTGGTCGCCGCGCTGCGTGAAACCTCCATTCTCTTTGGCGCGCTGATCGCCTTTATCGTCCTGAAAGAGCAACTGATGCCGCTGCGCATCGTGGCCGCCTGCGGGATTGCCGCCGGGGCGATCCTCCTGCGCCTGGCGTAGCCTGAGATGGCAACATTAGTTGCCGTTCCTGTTTACATAATCTGCCTGGAATTCCCTCAACAATCGGCACTTTGCAGTTGTTCTGTCATTTTAATATGGTAGATTCCTCCATCGTTTACGGGATGTGCCAGTCACATATTCTTCATTTCTCTTTACTCACAAAGTATTCATCGACATGAAACGGCATAAGAACTTCAATTTGTTGTTGATGCTGGTACTGCTGGTGGCCGTCGGCCAGATGGCGCAGACCATTTATATTCCGGCCATCGCCGACATGGCGGTCGCGCTGAACGTCCGCGAAGGGGCGGTACAAAGCGTGATGGCGGCCTATCTGCTGACCTACGGTATTTCACAGCTGTTCTACGGCCCGCTCTCTGACCGCGTCGGTCGCCGACCGGTGATCCTCGTCGGGATGTCGATTTTTATGCTGGCGACGCTGGTAGCTATTACCACCCATAGCCTGCCGGTGCTGATCGCCGCCAGCGCCATGCAGGGGATGGGCACCGGGGTCGGCGGCGTGATGGCGCGTACCCTGCCCCGCGACCTGTACGAAGGCGCTCAGCTGCGTCATGCCAATAGCCTGTTAAATATGGGTATTCTGGTCAGCCCGCTGATTGCGCCGCTGCTCGGCGGCATCCTCGACACCCTGTGGAGCTGGCGCGCCTGCTACGCTTTCCTGCTGGTCCTGTGCGCCGGGGTGACCTTCAGCATGGCGAAGTGGATGCCGGAAACGCGCCCGGAAGGGGCGCCGCGCACCAAACTTCTGGCCAGCTACAAAACGCTGTTCGGCACCGGCGCCTTTAACTGCTATCTGCTGATGCTGATCGGCGGCCTGGCGGGGATTGCGGTATTCGAAGCCTGCTCCGGGGTGCTGATGGGCGCGGTGCTCGGCCTGAGCAGCATGGCGGTGAGTATTCTGTTTATTCTGCCGATCCCGGCGGCGTTCTTCGGGGCGTGGTTTGCCGGCCGGCCGAACAAGCGTTTCCCGACGCTGATGTGGCAGTCGGTGATCTGCTGCCTGCTGGCAGGTCTGATGATGTGGATCCCAGGGCTGCTGGGCATCATGACCGTCTGGACCCTGCTGGTGCCTGCGGCGCTGTTCTTCTTCGGCGCCGGGATGTTGTTCCCGCTGGCCACCAGCGGCGCGATGGAGCCGTTCCCGTTCCTCGCCGGAACCGCCGGGGCGCTGGTGGGCGGCTTGCAGAATATCGGCTCCGGCGTGCTGGCCTGGCTGTCGGCGATGATGCCGCAAACCGGTCAGGGCAGCCTCGGCCTGCTGATGATGCTGATGGGCCTGTTGATTCTGCTGTGCTGGCTGCCGCTGGCCTCGCGCTTCACCCACCATCAGCAGCCGGTATAAGCGCGGCAGTGGTTCACCGGATGGCGGCTGACGCCTTATCCGGGCTACCGGACTGGTCGTCTGCCGGCCCGCGCAAGCGCAGTGCCGTCATTTTGCCGGGTGGCGGCGCACGCCTTACCCGGCCTCCCTAACAACACCGAGGGATAGCCCGGCTCTTTTTCAGGTCAGGCTATGCAGCCACTCGATAAAGGCGTCGATTTTCGGCCACTGACGGCCCGGCAGGGTGGTCACGTAATAATGCTGATGGCATTTCAGCGTCATATCGCCGAACGGGGCGATCAACTCCCCACTCTCCAGCCGCTTCTGCACCAGCCGTTTACGCCCCATCGCTACCCCCACATGATTCATCGCCGCAATCACCGCTAAATCAGAACGATCGAAGCCAATGCCCGACGATTGCGGCAGTTCAATCCCAAATTGCTGTGCCCAACTGAACCATTCATCGGTGCCGGAATCATTGCTCCATGCCTGGCGATCGTGAAGCAGCGTACAGTGGCGCAGACTGGCAGGATTTGACGTTAACTGCAGCTGGCGGGCGTAATACGGCGTACATACCGGCACGATCGCCTCATCCATCAGAAAATGGTGGCTTAGCTGCGACGACGGCGCGTCATCAAAATAGATTGCCAGATCGATACCCGCCCGCTGCAGGTTGACGTTATCGTTGCCGGTCAGCACGGTCAGCGAGATGGCCGGGTAGCGGCGACTGAAATCCCCCAGCGCCGGCACCAGCCAGCACTGGGCGATAGAGGGCCGCGAGTAGACCGTCAGACTGCCGGAGAGCTCCTGGTTTTTGATGTCCAGAATCTCCTGATTGAGACCATCCAACGACGCCTTCAGCGCCCAGTAAACGCTCTTCCCTTCACGCGTCAGCTCCACTTTGCGGTGCGAGCGGACAAAGAGCTGGATCCCCAGCTCCTCTTCCAGCTGATTAATCCGGTGACTGACGGCGCTTGGGGTGAGCGCCAGCTCGTCGGCGGCAAGGGCGAACGACTCGTGCCGCGCCGCCACCTCAAACGTCGACAGCCTGGAGAGCTGCCAGCCGTTCAGCAACCGGGTACCTAAGGTTTTTAGCACATCCATTCTGCGCTCCTGGCGATAAAAGGGAGTCTGGATGATAAAAAAATAACGCCGGAACTTCCGCTAAAGGATGAGTTAATTTGACCCATAGCATATTTAGAGGTCACTTTTAGAGCTAAATCACCTTTTTGATTCAATTTGGCTCATCTGAAAGGTCATTTATATCGTTTGTCAGCCCATGCCGAGTTTCTGTTGAATAACCACACGTTACTTACGGCGAGGTGGGGTATGGAATCGCAAATTTGGGTTGTGAGCACATTGCTGATTAGCATCGTGTTAATTGTATTAACCATCGTCAAACTGAAGTTTCATCCGTTTCTGGCGCTGCTGCTGGCGAGCTTTTTCGTCGGGGCGATGATGGGAATGGGCCCGCTGGAGATGGTCAACGCCATTGAGAGCGGGATCGGCGGTACGCTGGGCTTCCTGGCGGCGGTGATCGGTCTCGGCACCATTCTCGGCAAGATGATGGAGGTCTCCGGCGCGGCGGAGCGCATCGGCCTGACGCTCCAGCGCTGCCGCG
>SKEF01003750.1_pt1 | contig 10216 bp, 9 predicted proteins | sample 4826691 | NCBI WGS metagenome assembly SKEF01 (sample SAMN11008816, study PRJNA524170) | human gut metagenome | biome: Human fecal sample; material: Feces; isolation source: fecal sample from pouch patient p23, p27 | host: Homo sapiens | place: Israel: Tel-Aviv | collected 2016-08-24
GGGTCAAGGGGCAATTGCCCCTTGCAGGGTCAAGGGACAGCGTCCCTTGTGGGGTTTGGGGCAACGCCCCAACTGTTTCGCGTCCGACCAATCCCAAGGAAGCCGCCAACAAAGGTGCAGGCAGCGAAGCGTCCCTGCCAGTAACTTTGCGCGTCCGCAGACGCGCCCTCAAGCCGCTCTTCCCCCAAGATTCCGTGAAGAACCGCTTTTTTTTCGTGTATACAAAATGAAAATCCGGCGCATCCTTCCTCAAAAAGGAGGAATGCGTATGGATTACAGAACAGACTTGGCGATGGAGCGCACTGTCCGCCCCGGCGGCATGGGCGCGGGCGTTTCGGTGCACACGCAGCAGCAGGCGGGCGCGGAGGTGACGTGGGTGCGCGTGTCGTCGGAGAAGGCGGCGGAGCGGCTCGGCAAGGCGCAGGGGCTGTACTGGACGCTGACACACCCGAAATTGCCGCACATGCTGCCGGAGGAGCGGATGGACATTGCCCGCGAGGTGGCGCAGATGCTGCGGATGATGCTGCCGCCGCAGGGTGACGTGCTGGTGCTGGGGCTGGGCAATCGGCGGATGACGGCGGATGCGCTGGGCGACCGGGTGGTCAGCGGCATCCTCGTCACGCGGCACATGCAGGGGGAACGCCTGCGGAGCGTGTGCGCCGTTGCGCCGGGGGTGCTGGGCATCACAGGCGTGGAGACGGCGGAGCTGGCGCTGGGGCTTGCGGAGCGCGTGAAGCCATCCGCCGTGATTGTGGTGGATGCGCTCGCAGCGATGGAAACGGCGCACATCGGCACGACGATTCAGCTGACCGACACTGGCATCCGCCCCGGCAGCGGCGTGGGCAACCACCGCAAGGGCATCACCGCCGAGACGATGCACGTTCCGGTGATTGCGGTGGGTATCCCGCTCGTCGTGTACGCTTCGACCATCGTCCGCGACGCGCTGGCGGATATGATGCAGTGCGAATCAGGCGACGCACAGGCACTTGCGGAGCAGCTAACCAGCGGCTATCCGCGCGACTTCGTGGTTACGCCGCGCAACATCGACGAGCTGGTGGCGGGGCTGGCGGACTTGCTCGCGCTGGCAATCAACAGCGCGCTGCAAACGAATCTGGAGATGGAGGAGCTGTCGCACTGCCTGCACTGACGGGCATAATTGGCATTTGTGCCGCATACAATCCACCGATGGATGAAAGGCGGTGGAGGACATGAAGGCGCTTCGGCGGATGATGGCGGGACTTGTGTGCGCGGCGCTGCTGTTCGGGCGTGCCGCGGGCGAAGCGTCGTTTGACTTTACCGACGGGATGCCGGATGTCCCCGAAACCGCCGCGCCTACGGAAAATCCCGCGCCGACTGCCACGCTGTCGCCCGTTTTCGAGATGACGGTCATCCGCCCGGCAGCGCAGCAGCACCACGGCGCGATTCTCATCTACCACACGCACACTTGGGAGGCGTATCGGCAGACCGACGAACGCTATCAGGAGACGGAAAAGTGGCGCACGAAGGACGAACGCTACAACGTCGTTGCGGTGGGCGAGGCGCTGACCCGTGCGCTGACGGCACTGGGCTATACGGTCGTGCATGACACGACGGCGTTTGAGCCGCCCAAATTGGCGGATGCTTACGCGCGTTCCCTGACAATGCTGGAGCAGCGAACGGCATCTGGCGAAACCTATGACCTCTATATTGACCTGCACCGCGACGCGATTTCGTCCACCTCCACCATCCGCCGCACCGTCAACATCGGCGGCGAGGACGCGGCACGATTCATGGTGCTTGTTGGTAAGGGAACGACCGGCGGCTATCATGAAATGCCGGATTTTGCCGCGAACCTGCACATTGCGGAGCTGCTGACGGACAAGCTCGAAGCTCAATGCGAGGGCCTTTCGCGCGACGTGAAGGTGCGCACGGGACGCTTCAACCAGCATATCGCGCCGCGCTGTGTCCTGATTGAGTGCGGCACGAACGAGAACACGCTGGAGGAAGTCCTCTGCGGCATCCCGTACCTTGCGCAGGCGATTGCGGAGACGCTTGATGCGCTGGAGGCAGAGACAATGAGCAATGAGGAATGAGCAATGGGCAATTCGGAATGCGGAATCAAGCGTGGCGGGCGCGAATCGTCCTCCACAAAAGTTTTTTCAGGGGAGAACGCCAAACACGATTTGCTATAGAAAATTGTTACGGTCGTTCATTCTATGGATTATCCCCAAAAGCTGCGGCGCCGAAGGGGTGGAGGGGGCGAGCGGAAAGCCCCCTCCTCGCCTCCCCAGAGGCGAAATCTCTGCATGACAGCGCAACGCTATGAAGAAACAGCATCGGAAATAAAGCAATCAAAAAACGCAGCCTGACACGTCTCGTCAGACTGCGTTTTGATTATCGCTTACAGCTTCGCCTGCGACAGCGGATATTCATCCAGCAGCGCCTTGAAATCCGCAAAATTCCGGCTCGTGCGGTCGACCATCGGCACAACCCACAACAGAATCGCGAAGTCCAGCGCGACGGGCAGCCCGCCCTCCATCAGGGCGGCGGCAACACGGATGAAGCGGTACATTTCCGCCCGCGCGGCGCCCGAAAGCGGCGAAACCATCGCGAAAATCGGGGAGAGCACGGCGGTAATTTCCTCGTCCGACGTCTTGGCGACACTCGTGGCGTCCAGCAGGGCGGTCAGCGCGGCTTGGCTGATTGGCGCGGCGTCATCCGCCGGCAGTTCCGGGATGAACGGCAGCGCAGGGAGCGGCAGAATCGGCCACTGCCCGGCGTCGTAGGCGGCATTGCGGGTCAAACCGATGCTGCTGCGCGACAAAAGCAGCTTGTGCATTCCGGAAATCGGCGCATAGTTCGGCAAGCTCGTCAAAAGCAGCACGGGTGTTGCGTCCACGGGGCGCAGGGCAACCATCGGGCGCTGTTCAGCGGAAATCTGGTGCGCAAAGCTGCGTTCCCAGCCCATTGCGGCGGCGATGTTGTGGATCAGCGTCGCGGCGGGCGCGGGGGTGGGCGACACAATACCGATGCGGTCGCTCATCGCCAGCAAGAGCAGCAGCGCAATCCCCTGATTCTTTGTCAGCGTCAGCCCGCACTTGCCGCACACAGCCGTCAGGCGTGCCAGCAGGTCGTCCAGCGTCGCCTGCTGCCCGCTCACGGGGCTCATGCGCAGCGGCTGACCCGTCAGCGGGATGTTCAGCTGCAAGTCGCCCAGCAGCTTCGAGATGGTCGCGGGGAGCGCATCGTTCTGCAGTGTGTCAATGTGCTTGAGCAGGGAATCGCGCTGCACGGTCAGGCTGTTCAGTTCGGTCTTGAGCGACGCCACCTGCGCTTCGCACGCGTCGCGGTCGCTCTCCAGCTTGCCCGTTTCCTTCTGCAGGCGGTTCGCCATGCCGGCAATAATTTCCTGCTTGAAGCCGTCCATGTCGCGGCGCGCCTTGTCCAGCTGGCACAGGGCAGTCAGGCGCTCCGCCTCCAAATCCTGCAGGCGGTCGCGCAGCACGCGCTGGAGCGCGGTGATGTTGCGGTCTTTGCAAATGCGGGGCTCCAGCTTGGAGCGCAGCCCGTCCAGTGAAAGCATGAAGTCCATCAGCTGCTCGCGCGCTTCGGGCATCCGCCACGCGGCGCGGAAGGCGTTCACCGCGTCCGCCACGGGGTTGTCAATGGGGCGCATGGATGTGCCGTTGGGCAGGTTTTGCGCCGGCGGCTCGTATTTGCCAACGTACCACTGGCTGCTCACCGTCTCCTGCACGCGGTTTTTGCTCGGCTGGGGGGAGGTGCGCAGCGGTGTGCGGACGAGCGGCGTGCCGGTCAGCGGGCCGGTTTTCATCATGCTCGGCGGCATTTTCACCGGGCGCGTCTGCTGCTGATGCAGAAGGTTCGCACTGTCGGATACGCCTGTATTCAGGCTTTGCAGCGTCTCTTCAAAATCCTTCGTTTCGTCCAGAATGTTCAGCGTTTCGCCGATGGGCAGGGATTCATCCGCCGCGTCCGCCTTTTCCGCGGGCTTCTCCGCCGCGGGTGCTTCGGGGACAGTCTGGTCTGCCGGGACGGTCTGGTCTGCCGAGGCGACCGGGTCTGCCGGGGCAGCCGCGACACTCGGCGCAGCTGCCGGAACCGCTGCCGCATCCAACGGGCGGTCAAAGCGGACGGGCTTGGGGCGCATCTGCCGCTGAATTGGCACGGGACGCACCGCCGTGGGCGCATCCTTCAGGCAGAGAATCGTGCGCTCCACGCCGTCCGGGCAGGGCAGCGTGAACAGCATTCCCGCCATCCCGCTGCTCTTTTGCGGCTTTTCCGGGTCATTTTTGCACACAGGCCCGTACAGCACGTTGTCCGCGCGCAGATAGAACAGGGGCGTAATCGCCGTTTCCGCCACCACCGCGGCATCATCCGCCGGGGCGGAAATCACCTCATAAAAGCTGTGCGCGGGCAATTCATGCACGGTGTCGGAATAGAGGATAAACTGGTTCGGTTCCCCCTTGTCAGGGCGGAAATTCTTGTTTGTGCGGATTTTTGTAGCTTCGGCGGGCAGGTTCGCCAAATCAACCAGACAATAATGGCCGAGGTCGCGCATCCGGCTCTTGAAGGTGTGCTGTTCGTTGCGGTCAGGGACGATGCGCAGGCAGCCTTCCACCGGAAACTGGTTCATCGCCTCCTGACGGATGTCAGCGTCCGGGGTCAGCAGCGGGCGAACGCGGAAATACGCCTGCTGGATATTGTCCTCCTCCAGATAACAGAAGAGAAGCTGATTGTCGATGCTCATAATTGCCTCCATAAATAAAAGGTAATAAAATAAAAGAACACTCCCTATGAAAATTTTATCAAATAAAGTGCGAATCGTCAAGGGTTTCGACAGGGTTTTTCCGCAAAAAGACGCTATCTTTTTCCGCCGCGCATGAAACCGCCTCCAGCGCGCATACTGAACCCGAAAAGGGAGGCGAAAAACATGACGGTGGGGATGCTGCTGGCAACCATTCTGCTTGTGCTCACGTTCTCCGGCGTGCTTTCCGGCGCGTGGGAGCGGCTGGGGATTCGCCAGCGGACGGCGAGCGCGTGGCTGCTGGCAATGCTCGCGGCGCTGCTGATGCCGGATGTCCGGCTTGGCGCGGCGCGGGTGAATCCAGCGGGGCTGGCGGTGACGGCGGCGGCTTCCGTGCGCCTGATGATGACCATCCGCCCGCGCCGGGAGCTGGTGCGTGTGCTGCTGGGCAGCGTGATTGCCGGGGCGATGGGGCTGCTTGTGCTGATTTTGTCGGACGGGCAGGCGGATGCACTCTGGGCGTGCGCGATACTCATCGGGGCGGTGGCGTGCTTTCTGGGGGTCAGCCGGCGCGGGATGCTCCTGTGCAGCTTGATGGGGATGCTCGTCGTGCAGGGCGCAGCGGGCGTGTCGGGGGTTCTCCGCGCGGACGTGCAGCCGTGGACGGACGCGGCGCTGCTGTGCGCAAGCGTATCCACCGCGCTGGCGGAAATTGTGCGCCGAACCGCCATTTTCCTGCTGACCCCGCCGGGCGTGAAAGGGGGACACCGCGGATGAGGAAGCTTCTGACGCTGCTTTTGCTGCTGATGCTGCTGCTCACCAGTTCCGCCATGGCGGCGGAAAAATCGGCGTATCGCTTGGCGGATGAGCAGGGGACGCTGCTGGCGTGGCTGGATGTTCCCCCTGCCGTCGGGGATGTGCTGCTGACGGCGGATGGCACGCGCCACCGGGTGATTGCGGTAGAGGGGCAGCAGGCGGTCTTGCGCGAGGATGGCACGGAGACGCTGCCCGATGTGCCGTGGTCTGCCCGCGAGACGGCGCAGCCCGTGACCAGTGCCGTGCGCACCATCGGGCTGATGGGCGACGCGGCGCTCGTGCGGGATTTGCGGGAAGGGCTTGCGAATCAGGGTGCGGCGCTCGTGTCCGTGAATCCTGAACAGGCGGATTTTCCGCTGACCGTCGCGCAGGACGAAATCAGCAATTCCGCGGAATATGATACGCTTTTAAGCGGCGAGAAAGCGGCGAAAATCCGCCTGATTGTCCGCCGCGGCGGCGATAATGAAGCGCTGATGAAGAATTTCGCGCTCTCCGTCAAGGCGGGGCTTGACCATACCGCCCCGACGCTCATTCGGGACGTGTACTTTGCCGCGAACGCGCAAGAGCCGATCCGGATGCTCTGGGGCGCGCGGGAGACCGAGCCAATCCGCCTGCAAAACACGATTTTGCCGCTGGCGCAGGTGATTTCAAACGCGCTGGAGCCCCGCGATACGGCTGGCGGCATTTCCGGCAGCGAGGACGTGCCGGAGCACAGCGCCGTGACAGGCTTGATTTTCGCCGGCGGTCTGCTGCTGGCGGGCGTGGTCGGCTACGGGCTGCTGCTGACCGGGGGACGCAGGCACGGGAAGAAAACATAACCCAAAAGGCGATTCAGCCGATGAAGCTGAACCGCCTTTTTCAGGTGCGTATGGTGATGATGATCGCCGTGGCTCAATAATAGGTGATGGACACCACGTTCTCCGGCAGCCATACGCGGCGAATCTGGTACGAGCCAGACGGCTGGAACTCCAGGCACACATAGCCGTTCTCCCACGCCATGACCGCGCCGGTCGTGCCGGAGGAAATCTTCTGCTGATGCTGCTTGTAGTTCGTGCCCGGACCGTAGTACGCCGTTGTGGTGGAGGTTACGCGCCCGTTGCCAAACGGTATACTTTCATCCGGCACACGGTTCACGTCAATGTCGATGCGCTGCTCACCCGTGTAGGCGCGCACCATCTTGCCATTGTACTCAAATTCAACTTCCAGCCACCAGATATCGTTGCCGGACGCGCGGGACAGCACCGTCACCGTGTGTCCGCCATCGTTCCAGTAGGTGCCAAGCTCATCGTACTTCGTCGACGGACCGGAGCGCGTCGAAATCGGGCGGTTGGACATGGCAAGCAGTCCGCTGCTGCTGTCGGAGGAAGAAGGCGTCCAGCGGCCAAGCGCCACGTCAAATGAGACGCAGATGGCGGGGCGGACGGCGTTGTCAAACTCCGTCACCTTGTTGCCGTGGTCGTAGAAGCTGCCGTGTGCGCCGACGAACACGCCGAAGGTCGACGTGCTGTCCACGCGCGCCCAGTAGGAGGATGTGCCCGTGTCGCTGGCGGTGTACGCGCCGCACTGCCGGGCGTATTCCGTGGCGTAGAGCAGCTCCGTGTCCAGATACTGCTGGATTTCCCACTGGCTGAGGATGTACACATAGTCCGACGAATTGCTGACGTACACGCTGTTCAGCTGCCCCTGTTCCGCCGACGTGAACGCGGAGGACAGGAACGTGCTGTTCAGCCACGAGCGGATGGTGCTGTTGTGCCACGAGGTGGTGCTGGTCGAGCGGTTGTAGACCATCGAATCCAGCCCGTACTCACTCACCGCGCGGACTGTCCGGCTGCCGTAATCAACGCTGTACACGCGCCAGAGAATCGGCTCATCGCCGTTGCGCAGGTTGCCATCCTGCTCGTAGCTGCCGAAGTAGAACGTCTGCCCGACGTACACGTCACTTGCCGCCGAGGCAGCGGGCAGCAGCGTCAGCAGAGAAACGAGTGCCACCAAAAACGACAGAATCCGTTTGTTGCGCATGGAAAACGACCTCCTGTGCAGATTTTGTAAAACCATTATATGCCATGCGCTGCGCCTTGTCAAGTCCAAAAAACGGCTGTTTTTTGCCAAAAATCAGGCGGCGGCAAAATTTTCATCCGCGAAACAGTTGACCTTGACCGCGAAAAATGATACATTATAATGAGCGCGAATTCTGCGCTGTACGGTTAAGGAGGTACTTCCACTTTGCAACCCGAAATCAACCAAGAAGCCATCGCCCGGATGCTCGATCAGGTGCAGAAGCCGACGCGCTATACCGGCGGGGAAATGAATACGCAGCTCAAGCCGTGGGACAGCGCGAAGCTGCATTTTGCGTTCTGTTTTCCGGATACCTATGAGGTCGGCATGTCCCATCTGGGCATGAAGATTCTCTATGCCGCGATGAATCAGCAGCCTGATATGCTCTGCGAACGCGCGTTTATGCCGTGGGTGGACATGATGGACCTGATGAAGCAGGAAAATGTTCCGCTGTTCACGCTCGAAAGCCGCAGCCCGCTCAGCGCCTTTGACGTCGTGGGCTTTACGCTGCAATATGAAATGAGCTACTCCAACATTCTGGCGATGCTGGAGCTTGGCGGCATTCCGCTTTTGCGGGAAAATCGCCGGGAGGAAGACCCGATTGTGGTTGCGGGCGGGCCGTGCGCGTTCAATCCCGAACCGCTGGCGGATTTTATTGACGCGTTCATGGTCGGCGACGGCGAAGAGCAGATTCTCGACCTCAACCGCGTCATCATGCAGGGGCGCGAAGAGGGCGCGAGCCGCATGACGATCCTCAAGCGCCTGTGCGCCATCCGCGGCGTGTACGTTCCGGCGCTCTATGACGTGAAGTATAACGCGGACGGCACGATTGCGTCCATGAAGCCGAACTGCCCCGAAGCGCCCGAAAAGGTCTTGAAAGCGATTATCCCCGATTTGGACAAGGCGTTCTATCCCACGGAAATCCCCGTGCCATATATGGAGATTATCCACGACCGCATCATGCTGGAAATCATGCGCGGCTGCACGCGCGGCTGCCGCTTCTGTCAGGCGGGCATCCTGTATCGCCCGGTGCGCGAGCGGAGTCTGGAGCATCTGGTGGAGCTGGCGCAGCAGCTGGAGAACACGACCGGGTATGAGGAAATCAGCCTGTCCAGCCTGTCGTCCGGCGATTATACCTGTCTGGCGGAATTGATTCGCGAGCTGATTCGCCGTCTGGACGAGAAGCATGTGTCGATTTCGCTGCCGTCGCTGCGCCTGGACAGCGTGCTGAAGGATTCGCTGGAGGCGACGCAGAAGGAGAAGAAAACCAGCCTGACGTTCGCGCCCGAAGCCGGAACGCAGCGCCTGCGCGACGTCATCAACAAGGGCGTGACGGAAGAAGACCTGATGAGCAAAGTCTCCGACGCCTTCCACGGCGGATGGAGCAGCGTCAAGCTGTACTTCATGATGGGTCTGCCGACGGAGACGACCGAGGATTTGGACGGCATTGCGGATTTGGCGAAAAAGGTCGTCGATGCGTACTTTGCCGTGCCGAGGGGCGAGCGCGCGAAGGGACTGCGCGTGGTGTGCAGCGCGTCCGTGTTTGTGCCCAAGCCCTTCACGCCCTTCCAGTGGGAGCCGCAGGACACGCAGGAGATGGTGCGCGAGAAGCAGAGCCACCTGCGCGAGAAGCTGCATATCAAGGGCGTGACGTTCAATTATCATGAGTCGGATTTGAGCTATCTGGAAGCCTGCTTTGCCCGCGGCGACCGCCGGATGGGGCAGGTGCTTCTCCGTGCGTATCAGAAGGGCTGTATGCTTGACGGCTGGACGGAATTGTTCAAGTACGACATGTGGCGCGAAGCCTTTGCCGAGATGGGCATCGACCCGGCGTTCTATGCCTACCGCCGCCGCGAGAAGGACGAAATCATGCCGTGGGATGTGATTGACTGCGGCGTGACAAAGGAGTTCCTGTGGCGCGAGAAGGAAAAGGCGGAAAAGGCGCAGACGACCAAGGACTGCCGCAAGGGCTGCAACGGCTGCGGCCTGCAGCGCTTCAAAGGGGTGTGCAAATATTGCGGATAATGGCTGTGTTTGAAAAGGGCATCCGCCTGCGCCACATCGGGCATCTGGACATTCAGCGGGCGATGATGCGGGCGCTGCGCCGTTCGGGGCTGCCCGTGGCGTATTCCAATGGGTATAATCCGCATATTCTGCTGACGTTCGCGTCGGCGCTGTCCACCGGGGCAGCGGGGAAAAAGGAAATTCTGGATGTGACGATGGCGCGCGAGGTGTCGCCGGATGATTTCCTCCAGCAGATGAACCGCGCCCTGCCGCCGGATTTGCAGCTTTCTTTCGCCCGTGCGCTGGATGACAAGCACCCGGCGATGATGGCGCTCGTGCTGCTGGTGGTGTTGATTGCGGGCGGCGCTGCGGCGTTCGTCGTGCTGGGGAAGAAGAGAGACGCGCAGCCGCGCTACAACACGGAACTCGATGATGATGACGACGAGGAGGAAATCGGGGAGGACAACGAGGAGGAGTGAGATACTTCACGAACAGCCCGTTCGAGCGGCTGATGATGGAAAAGCCGTGCGGACAGAGCAAGTCGGCGGATGCGGAATTGCGGGAATATGAGGACAACGAAAGAAAGAAACGAAAAAG
>SKEF01003763.1_pt1 | contig 10175 bp, 7 predicted proteins | sample 4826691 | NCBI WGS metagenome assembly SKEF01 (sample SAMN11008816, study PRJNA524170) | human gut metagenome | biome: Human fecal sample; material: Feces; isolation source: fecal sample from pouch patient p23, p27 | host: Homo sapiens | place: Israel: Tel-Aviv | collected 2016-08-24
ATGTACGGCTGTGTGCAGTTCTATAAGGCAGCCAAAAAGGCGGGCATCAAGCCCATCATCGGCTGTGAAGTCTATGTGGCTACCCGCACCCGTTTTGACAAGGTGAACAAGATCGACGGCAATAACCATCTGATCCTGCTGTGCAAGAATGAGACCGGCTACAAAAACCTGATCAAGATGGTCTCGGCAGCGTTCGTGGAGGGCTTTTATTCCAAGCCCCGCGTGGACAAGCAGCTGTTGGAACAGTATCACGAGGGCCTGATCTGCCTGTCGGCCTGTCTGGCCGGTGAGGTACCGCAGGCCATTCTGGCCGGGGACTACGAGCGGGCCAAGGCCACGGCCTTGTGGTATCGGGATTTGTTCGGAGAAGGCAATTATTACATCGAATTGCAGGACCATGGGCTGGAAGAGGACAACATCGTTCTGCCGCAGCTCATCAAGCTGGCGCGGGAAACCGGCATCCCCATGGCGGCCACCAATGACTCCCACTATCTGCGCAAGGAAGATGCCAAGATGCAGGCCATCCTGCTGTGCATCCAGACCGGCAAGACCATTCAGGATGCCGACCGCATGGAGTTCCAGACCGACGAATTTTACGTCAAGACTACAGATGAAATGTATGACCTGTTCTCCATGGTGCCGGAAGCCTGCGAAAACACGGCGAAAATTGCAGAACAGTGCAACTTTGACTTTGAGTTTGGCCACACCAAGATTCCTTATTATAAAGCCCCGGACGGCATGGATAATCAGGCATTCTTTGAAAAGCTCTGCTGGGAGGGCCTTGAACGCCGCTATGGGCCCAATGTCCCGCAGGCCAACAAGGACCGCCTGAGCTATGAGATCGGCGTGGTCAAAACCATGGGCTACACCAACTACTACCTTATCGTCTGGGACTACATCAATTACGCCAAAAGTCAGGGCATCCCGGTGGGCCCGGGCCGTGGTTCCGGTGCAGGCAGCATTGCGGCCTACAGCGTAGGCATCACGGATATCGACCCCATCCGGTACAATTTGATCTTCGAGCGCTTCCTGAACCCGGAGCGCGTCAGCATGCCCGATTTTGACGTGGACTTCTGCTACGAGCGTCGGCAGGAGGTCATTGATTACGTCAATCGGAAATACGGGGCCGATCATGTGGCGCAGATTGTTACCTTCGGTACCATGGCCGCCCGCAACGCCATCCGCGATGTGGGCCGTGTGATGGGTATCCCGTATCAGCAGGTGGACGTGGTGGCAAAACTGGTGCCCATGGAGCTCAAGATGACCCTGAAACGGGCACTGGAAGTTTCCACCGAGCTGAAAAAGCTCTATGACACCGACCCGCAGGTCACCGAGCTCATCGACACCGCCCTGAAGGTGGAGGGCATGCCGCGGCATGCGTCCACCCATGCGGCGGGCGTGGTCATCACGCCGGAACCTACCGACTACTATCTGCCGCTGGCCACCAACGACGGCCTGCCGGTGACCCAGTTCAACATGACCGAGATCGAGGAGTTGGGCCTGCTGAAGATGGACTTTCTGGGTCTGCGCACCCTGACCGTTATCCGCGATGCGGAAACAGCGGTGCAGAAGCATCACCCGGAGTTCTCCATCCAGAAGCTGGATTACGACGACCCGGAGACCTATAAAATGCTGGGACAGGGCGACACTGAGGGTGTGTTCCAGCTGGAATCTTCCGGCATGAAGCAGGTGCTTGTAGGCCTGCAGCCGCAGAACCTGGAAGATGTCATCGCTCTGATCAGCCTGTACCGTCCCGGCCCCATGGACTCCATCCCAACCTATCTGCGCAACCGCCACGAGCCGGACAAGATCAGCTACAAGACCCCGCAGCTCGCCCATATCCTGGATGTGACCAACGGCTGCATCGTCTATCAGGAACAGGTCATGCAGATCTTCCGGGAGCTGGCGGGCTTCTCCTTCGGGCAGGCCGACAACGTCCGCCGTGCCATGAGCAAAAAGAAGCACGCTGTGATGGAGGCTGAGCGGGAGCACTTCGTGCACGGCTGCACCGAGCCGGGCCACGAGTGCCCCGGCTGTGTGGCCAACGGCATTTCGGAAAAGGTCGCCAACGAGATCTACGATGAGATGTCCAGTTTTGCTTCTTACGCATTCAACAAGAGCCATGCGGCCTGCTACGCCTATGTGGCATTCCAGACCGCTTACCTCAAGTGCCATTACCCCAGCGAATTCATGGCCGCTCTGCTGACCAGTGTGCTGGACAACACGGACAAGGTCATTGAGTATTCCGGCGAGTGTGCCCGCCTTGGCATCAAGGTGCTGCCGCCGGATGTGAATGTTTCGGGCGGCGGCTTTACGGCGGACGAGAACGGCCAGATCCGCTTCGGCCTGAACGCGGTCAAGAATGTGGGCCGTAACCTGATCGAGAATGTGGTGCGGGAGCGCCGGAACAAGCCCTATACCAGCCTGTATGACTTCTGCAAGCGGATGCACGGCAACGAATTGAACCGCCGGGCGGTGGAGTGCCTGATCAAGGCCGGTGCCTTTGACCGGTTGGGCAACAACCGTCACAGCCATGTGGAAGCCGTGGAGGGCATCCTGAAGAGCATCGAGACCGACACCCGCCGCAATCTGGACGGCCAGCTGGACCTGTTTTCGGTGATGAGCGGGGGAGAGCAGGATGCCGCACAGGAGGACCGCTATGAGATCCGCCAGCTGCCGGAGTACAGTCACACCGAGCTGCTTCAGCAGGAAAAAGAGGTCAGCGGCCTGTATCTGTCCGGTCATCCGCTGGATGCCTACCGGGAAAAATCGGCCCGCATCGGTTCCCACACCATCAAGGACCTCACCGGCGAGGACGCCCATGTGACGGACGGCGAGCGGGTGCGTGTGGTCTGTGCGGTGGTCAAGAACCGCATGATGACCACCAAGTCCAACAGTATGATGGCCTTTACCAGCGTGGAAGATCTGACTGGCACCATGGAAGTGATCGTGTTCCCCAAGGTGCTGGACACCTTCCGCGATGCTATCCGCGAAAATGCGGTCGTGGTCATCGACGGACGCCTGTCGGTGCGGGAGGACGAAGCCTCCAAGCTGCTGGCAGACAGCATCGTGCCCATTGACAGCTACGACCCTACCCGCCCGCAGAACGGCCGCCCGGACCCGGTCAAGGCGGCGGCAAAGCGGCTGTATATCCGTCTGCCGTCCCGCAGCTGCCCGCAGTATGCCAAGGTGATCAATCTGCTGGGCATCTTTGACGGCAATATGCCGGTGATCCTGTATCTGGAAGACACAAAACAAAAGCTGGCGGCCCCCCGGCATCTGTACACTTCCGGGCATCCGCTCTTCTTTGAAGAACTGGAAAGACTGGTGGGCACAGAGAACATTGCAACAAAATGACATTTCTGTGCACGAATCTCGATAGGTCGGAAGGGCTCAAAATGGGCCCAAAATATTTTCAAATGGCTGAGAATGTGTTATAATGTTGAAAGGCAAGTCTTAACAATTCTTTACGATGCAAACACTGAGCGGCGTAATGAAGAAGGGCGCTGGCTCATGGGTGAATGAAGAAACAAATTGGAGGGAATCTCTCGTATGGAAAAGCAAATCAAAACGATTGGCGTGCTCACAAGCGGCGGCGATGCTCCTGGCATGAATGCTGCCGTGCGCGCTGTGGTCCGTACCGGCTTGCACAAAGGTTACCGCATGATCGGCATTCAGCGTGGTTACAACGGCTTGCTGAACGGCGAATGCTTTGAAATGAACCTGCGCAGCGTCTCGAACATCATTTCGGCCGGCGGTACTATTCTGTACACTGCCCGCTGCCTGGAGTTCAAGACCAAGGAAGGCCAGGACCGCGGTGCTGCCAAGTGTCGTGAGCTGGGCATTGACGCACTGGTCGTCATTGGCGGCGATGGTTCTTACCGCGGCGCACGTGAGCTGGCACACCGCGGCATCCCGATGATCGGCCTGCCCGGCACCATCGACAACGACATTGCCTGCACAGAGTACACCATCGGCTATGATACAGCCATGAACACCGCTCTGGAAATGATCGACAAGCTGCGCGACACCACCCAGAGCCACGACCGCTGCAGTGTGGTCGAGGTTATGGGCCGCAACGCCGGTTACATTGCCCTGAACGTTGCCATCGCCTCCGGTGCTATGGCTGTCCTGCTGCCGGAGAAGGAATTCGACATGCAGCACGACATTCTGGACAAGATCGCTGAGACTCAGAAGACCGGCAAGCGTCACTTCATCATCATCGTTGCCGAGGGCGTGGGCCACGCACAGGAGATCGCAAACGAGATCCAGGCCCGCACCGGCATCGACTCCCGTGCCACCATTCTGGGCCATGTCCAGCGCGGCGGCTCTCCCACGCTGCGTGACCGCGTGAACGCATCCGCCATGGGCTACCAGGCTGTGTGCCTGCTGGAGCAGGGCAAGTACAACCGCATCGTCGGCATGAAGGGCGAGAAGCTGGTGGACTACCCGGTGGATGAAGCACTCGAAATGACCAAGACCCTCGACCCCGTTCTGATCGACGTGTGCAACACCATTTCTATCTGATTTCCTGCATTGCATTTCTGGAGCTGTTCTCTTGGCTAGGCTGAGAGGGCGGCTCCTTTTTTGTTGGGTTATAATGGTGTTGTACACGTCGTTTCGATGGTTGCAAAGACCATTGGCATCTGATAGTCTAGGAACTAGACAATGTCCGTGACCTGGACGCGAAAAATTCGTTTTCCATTATGAAGGAGGTGAGCAGAATGGCTCATGAACTGCTGGCAAAATCGGATCATCAACTCGGGATGTGCCTGCGGATGCTGTATGCAGAAGGCATCCGCAGTTCGATTCCTGTTCACAGCGCGAAAAACGAGAAGGGAAAGATGGAGTTTCTCGTGACTGTGCCTGTGGACGATGCACAGTTTGAGGTGCTGGAACGGCGCTATCAGACCCTGATCGGCTAAAGGAAAAGCCGAGCGCAGAACAGCCGGACCGGCATAGAGAGAAGAGCTTGCACACGGAAAGTGCAGGCTCTTTTTCTTTTGGTTTTGCCGGGAGGACCGTAGCGTCTGCATTGGAATTTCTTTGAATGCGGCAAGAATCAATCTAGATATTAACGTCAAGTCGATAAAATTCTAATGACATAAACAGAGAGTATCTTTCAGAATTGATTTAAAATCAACTCACAGATACGATATGGTACCGATTTCATGCATAAAAAATACGATTTGTATTTTTCCCTTTGCTTTGCAGAGTGCCGCTTGGTGTGGTATACTAGAACCGTACAAAAACGGTGTCCTGTGGGAGCAGCCTCCCGACACAGGTCACCCGGCAGGAGAGTGATTTGTTTGGAACTGGAACAGGCCCAGAAGCGTGTGGAGGAGCTGCGCGCTGTCATTGAAAGGAACAACCGGCTCTATTATGACCAGGATGCCCCGGAGCTGGAGGATTTTGAATACGATGCATTGACCCGGGAACTGAAAGCGTTGGAAGCGCAGTTCCCGCAGCTGATCACGCCGACTTCGCCGACCCAGAAAGTGGGCGGGACTCCCAGCGGGCGCTTTACCAAGGTGACCCATGCGGTCAAGATGGAAAGTTTGTTGGATGCATTTTCGTATGATGAGCTGCGCGACTTTGACCGCCGCGTACGGGATGCAGGCATCGAACCGGAATATGTGGTCGAGATCAAGATCGACGGCCTTTCCTGCAGTCTGGAGTATGAGAACGGAGAACTCGTCCGGGCGTCCACCCGCGGCGACGGCGTGGTAGGCGAGGATGTGACCCAGAACGTCCGGGCAATCAAACGCATCCCCAAGACGCTGAAAAATGCGCCGGAGTTTCTGGAGGTGCGCGGCGAGGTCTATATGCCGCACGAGGCTTTCCAGAAGCTGTGTGCGGAGCAGGAACTGCAGGGGGCCGCTCCCTTCAAGAACCCGCGCAATGCGGCGGCAGGTTCCCTGCGGCAAAAGGATGCAAAGATCACCGGAAGCCGCGGCCTGTCCATTTTTGTGTTCAACGTCCAGCAGATCCGCGGTAAGGAACTGACCCGCCATTCGGACAGTCTGGACTACCTCAAGAGCCTTGGTCTGCCGGTCTCGCCGCGCTACCATGTGGTACACGACATTGAGCAGGCCATTGCAGAGATCGAGCAGATCGGGCAGAACCGTTCCAAGCTGGATTTTGATATGGACGGTGCGGTCATCAAGGTAAACGATTTTGCCCAGCGGGATCAGATGGGTTCCACCAACAAATTCCCGCGCTGGGCCATCGCCTTCAAGTACCCGCCGGAGGTCAAGGAGACCACCCTGCGCAGCATCGAGGTGGCCGTGGGCCGCACCGGTGTCCTGACCCCCACGGCCTGCTTTGATCCGGTCTTTCTGGCCGGCACGACCGTGGCGCGCGCCACCCTCCATAATGAGGACTTTATCCGGCAATTTGGTCTGTGCATCGGGGACACTATTCAGGTGCGCAAGGCCGGCGATATCATCCCGGAAGTGATCGGGGTCACCCGCCGCGCCGAGGACGCTCAGCCCTACGAGATGCCGACGGTTTGTCCGTCCTGCGGCGCACCGGTGGTGCATCTGGAGGACGAGGCTGCCCTGCGCTGCGTGAACCCGGAATGCCCGGCACAGGCTCTGCGCAATATCATCCATTTTGCCTCCCGCGATGCCATGGACATCGACGGCCTGGGCACGGCTGTGGCAACACAGCTGGTGGAAAAAGGCGTGGTGCACTCGGCGGCGGATATCTACACCCTCACCCGTGAACAGCTGCTGACGCTGGACAAATTCAAGGAGAAAAGCGCGGACAATCTGCTGAACGCTATCCAGCGCTCAAAAGAGAACAATCTGGACAAGCTGCTGTTTGGCTTTGGCATTCGCAACATCGGCGACAAGGCGGCGGCATTGCTGGCAGAACATTTCGGTTCGTTGCAGGCCATCCGGGAAGCAGATGCCGCTGCCATCAGCGAAATCGACGGTTTTGGCGGTGTGATGGCCCAGAGCGTAGTGGAATTCTTTGCGAAGGAAGGCACCACAGACCTTGTGCACCGTCTGGCAGATGCCGGGGTCAACATGCAGTGGAAGGGCGAGCCCAAGGGCGACAAGCTGGCCGGTAAAACGCTGGTGGTTACCGGTACGCTGGAAACACTCTCCCGCAACGAGGCAGAAGCCCTCATCGTCAAAAACGGCGGCAAGGCCAGCGGCTCGGTCTCCAAAAAGACTTCCTATGTGGTCGCAGGTACAGTAGCCGGTTCTAAGCTGACCAAAGCGCAGGCGTTGGGCGTTCCGGTGCTGACCGAAGCCGAATTCCTTGATCTGCTCAAAGAAGAATAATTACAATTTTGCATAGCCTCTGCGGCGTTTCGGGCCGCAGGGGCTTTTTTGTTTGTGTGCGGTTCTAAGCGGGCAGGGGCTGCATACACTGGTAACACAAGTTTCGTTGAAAGGAAGTGCCCATTGTGGACGAGTATTACCGCGCGATCCGTCTGTTGCCTGCATGGCTGGCGCAGCCGCTGGCCCGGCTGCCGCAGAATACCGCCGAAAAAGTGCACGAACTGCGGCTGCGGACAGGCTGTGGAATTTGCCTGTCCATTGCCGGGCAGCAGACGACGTTGGACGAGCTGCCGGAATGCCCGCAGACCCTGCGCGGCAGGACGCTGGATGCCCTGCAGATGGACGAGATCCTTTATGTGCTCTGCGGCGGTTCAGTACATACCCATCAGGCCGAACTGGCGCAGGGCTACCTGACCACGGCATCCGGCTGCCGTGTGGGGGTGGGCGGTCGGTTCGTATTGCGCGGCCCGGAGGATGTTGTGCTGCAGCGTCTTTTGTCGCTGAATTTCCGCATTGCGCGTCCAATTTGTACGGAACTTCCGGCGGAGCTGTGCACCCTTTTGCAGGGACATTTCATCGGGGCACTGCTGGTGGGAGAACCGGACAGCGGCAAGACCACCCTTCTGCGGCAGATCGCCCGGGAACTGGCTGCACAGAAACGGGCCGTGGCTGTGATCGACGAGCGAGGGGAACTTTTTCCGCCGGAGCGGCAGAATGGCGATGCCCTTGACTGCATCAGCGGCCTGCCCAAAGGCCGTGCGGTCCAGATGGCGCTGCGGACGTTGGCTCCGCAGGTGATCCTGCTGGACGAGCTGGGGGACCTGACCGAGGTCACCGCACTGGAACAGGGCTTTTTCAGCGGGGTGGAGTTTGTGGCCAGCGTCCATGCCGCCACGCTGGAGGACGCTCTGCAAAGGCCGCAGGTGCGGGTTTTACAGCAGCAGGGAGCACTGCGGTTTCTTGTCCTGCTGGAAGGACGCTGTGCACCGGGCCGAATCCGGGAGATCCGGCAGCTTCCGCTGCTATGATGCTGCACATTCTGGGTGCTCTGCTGTTGCCGTTGTGCGGCTGGCTGGCCGGGGATGCCATACAGGCCCGTACGGTACAGCACCTTGCTGCATTGCAGAGATGCCTTGCGCTTCTGGAACGCATCCGGCAGGAGGTCGCGTTCCGCCGGGCAGACCTGCAGCAGCTTTACGCAGAGCTCTGCCGGGAAGGCATACTGGAATCCGGCGCCCGCTGCTTACAGGAGGCCCCACCGCCGGAGGGCCTGACGCGGGAAGAACAGCAGTGCTTCCGGACGTGCATGTCCGGCCTTGGCCGTGCGGAAGCGCAGCAGGAGTGCGAACAGCTGGACTACTACCGGGCCCGCCTGCAGGCTTTGCAGCAAACGGCAGAACACGCTGCCCGGCGGCAGGCCGGTCTGCCCCGCAAACTGGGCCTTGCAGCCGGGATGGCAATGGCACTGCTGCTCATCTGAATTCGGAAATCTTGGAGGAAACAGCGCAGATGGAAATTGATCTGGTGTTCAAAATTGCAGCCATCGGCATCATTGTGGCGGTGCTCAATCAGCTCTTGATCCGCTCCGGGCGGGAGGATCAGGCCATGATGACGACCCTTGCCGGCCTTGTGGTGGTCCTATCCATTCTGGTCAAGCAGATCAGCACCCTGTTTGTTACCATCAAGGCGCTGTTTTCGCTGTGAGTTCCGCCTGGGTCACGCTGGGGCTGGTGGCAGTGCTGGCAGCGATGCATGCACTTTTGCAAAAGGAGCTTCCGGCCTATGCGCTCCTGCTTTCACTGGGAGCAATCGTCCTTCTGCTGGTGCGGCTGGGCGGCACCTTCCGCAGTGTTCTGGAGGGTGTCGCGCTGCTGGGACAGCAAACGGACAAGCAGGCGTTCCAATGCCTGCTGCGCAGCACGGGCATCCTGTTGCTTGCCGACTATACCCGTACCCTCTGCAAGGAGAGCGGAGCCGAGGCACTTGGCTGGTGTGCAGGGCTTGCGGGCCGCTGCCTGGTGCTGGCGGCAGTGTTCCCACTGCTGGAAGAAGTGTGTCAACGGATCTGGGGGCTGGCAGGATGAGCGGCAAAAAATACCGGGGGTTTCTGGCAGGGCTGGTGCTTCTGGCCGCAATGCCTTTTGGAACGGTTCAGGCTTTCGCACTGGAAAGCCTGCCCGGCCGGGAATTGTGGCAGCCCTACCTGACCCAAAGTGCGCAGGGTGCAGCGGATTTTGCCCGGGACCCGGTGTCGGCATTGCTGAGCCTGCTGCCGGGTTCACCCGTGCAGCTTCTGGTCGATACCCTGCACAGCTACGCAGATCTTTTGCTGTTTCTACTGCTGCTCACAGCTTTGTCATTTCTCGTTGGCGATGCAGCGGACGGTACCTTGCTGGACCTTGCAGCAGCCGGTGGCTGCGGGGTGCTCATCTGGGGTGATCTGCTGACACTGGCACAGTCTATCGGTGAACGCATGGACAGCTGGCGGCTGTTCCTCACGGGATTTTTGCCGGTGTGCGGCGCAGTCCTGACGGCAGGTGGAGAGGGAAACGCCGGAGCTGTGGCCAGCGGATTTCTGCTGAGCGTGCTGGCTCTGCTGGCACAGGGGATCGCGCTGTGCATCCGGCCGCTGCTGCAAAGCTATCTGGCCATCAGCATGGCCTGCTGCATCCACACGCAGACGGGTCTCCCGGAAGCCTGCAGGATGAGCGGGCAGCTGCTGCGAAAAAGCATTTCGGCGGGCGGAAAACTGTTTGCGCTTCTGCTTGGCGTACAGCGAGTGATCACACTGCAATTGGACCACACGACATCCCGTCTGGGCCAGATGCTGACGGGCAGTGTCCCGGTGATCGGGCAGGCGTTGAGCGGTGCGGCCGATAC
>SKEF01002675.1_pt1 | contig 10130 bp, 11 predicted proteins | sample 4826691 | NCBI WGS metagenome assembly SKEF01 (sample SAMN11008816, study PRJNA524170) | human gut metagenome | biome: Human fecal sample; material: Feces; isolation source: fecal sample from pouch patient p23, p27 | host: Homo sapiens | place: Israel: Tel-Aviv | collected 2016-08-24
CGAGTCCGGGAGGTCGGCGGTGCTGGGCGAGGCGGACGGCTCGGGCTCCCAGCTGTGGCGCGTGGCGCCCCTCGGGGCCGGCTACTCCGTGACGTCCGCATCCGGCCTGGCGCTCGACGTCAGCGGCGCCGACGCGTCCGAGGGCAACCGGGTGTGGCTCTACGCGCCCAACGGGACGGCGGCCCAGCAGTGGCTGCCCAATAAAAATTAATCAGAAGGGGTACCAAGAATAACAGCATCATTCTCGGTACCCCTTTTATCGCTCATGCTTTTGAAGAAGTGTTCTGTAACGACGTAGCGCCGTAAGTTCAGCTAGAGAACCGTAATGCAAAGCACGCCGGGCTGCATTGAGCCATTCTCTTATACCGTATGCCCAAGGTTTTGAAGCAAGCTCAAAATGAACAACCGATACGTCTTTGAAATTCAAATACCCGCTCGAATCATACATGGCGAGGCAATCCTGAAACGCATTGAATCGCTCGGACAAATGCAGCGCCTCCTCAGACCTCCAGCTAGGCAACAACATTTGAAAAATATCCTGATCTCCTATGCCGTCTCGAAAATTTGACAGCAAGTTTTCATCGAGAGAGTTAATTAACGAAATTGCATTTTGGTAAAGCGCGTGCGAGGGCTTGATAACCATGAGCCCAGAGTTAAGGTCAACCCAGTCCGCGTGAGCACCCCCACCAGCGACAACGGCAGACATAGATGGAGCATCGAAAAGCCCATCTATGTTCGACAGCACCATCATGTCGGCATCCAGTAGCACGACAGAGTCGAATCGAGTCAGGGCAAGAACACTTAGCTTCGCAAAGCTTTGGTTCCATCTTGGACGCCCCGCCACAATGTTAAGGTCGCGAATACTGTTAGGGATAGCAGGCGCTTCAGCTGCGATTGCATTAATCCCTGCCCCAGACAAAGTCTCCATCGTCGAGACCGAGCAATCACAAGTCAAAGCCGTCAGGGGGTAGGCACTACCGACCAAATCTAGACTTCTTTTTAGTGCGATGACGCCCGGAAGATAGGAATCGCCCACGATAAAGACGACATAGGTGTTGTTATTTGACAAACGGGGCCACCTTTTCTACAAAGGATTTCAAAAGTTTTTTTTCATAAGCGTTCATGCCAAACAGCCACTCGAATAGCACATACAGGAAGCCATACAACACACAGCCCAATAAGAATGAAACGATACCGCCGTGATTAACGGGAAGAAAGAACCACGCTGCAGCAGACAGGCCAGTAGCCGCAAAAGCGGGTAAGACAATCCGCGTGATCTCCTTCCAAAACCCTCTGACGTCCAGTCCTACTTTTCGTGAATAATACCAGTTCATTATCAGGCCATTGCCAACAAGCATTGAGACAGCAGTGGATAGCGCTGCTCCGGGCAACCCCCACACAGCGAGAAGCACAAAGGTAAGAAAAATGTTCAATACAGCGATGATGAGATACATCGCGCCCCTGAAGTAATACTGGTTAGTCACTTGCAAAATAGTAAGCCCCAGGCTTTGGATCAAGTCGATCGTGAAAGGAATCATTACGATTAACGCAATGAGGTACGACTCGAAATAGCCATCTCCAACCCACATCTTAATAAAATCCAGTCCAAACACGGCAAAACCGCCAAGAACAAAAAGAAGAAGCAGACAGTTCAAACGTCCAAATTTGATAAATAAATCGGACATGCCCTTAAAGTCATGCTCTTTGTGATAAAGCTCTGAAACCCTAGGCAAGAATATAGCCCCGGCAGCCGTTCCTATATTCATATACATTTGATAGATCTGTGCACCGACAGCATACACGGCCACCGAGCCTGCGCCGAACATATATCCAACGATGAGCTGATCAGTCTTCCAAAAGATTTGATCGGCTAACGTAACCATCACTATAGCACCGCTGAAACTAAGAAGCGCTTTCGCGAGTCGCGAATCCCATCCGTAATAGTTCCTGCCCACCTTAAGGATATTTCCCCTATAAAGACTCTGGACGCCAGCGCAAGCAGCGTTCATGGCCAGAATAACGACTGTAACCGTCAACGCATTGGGAAAAAACCCAGTAAAAAAAATAACCAAAATAGGCTGTGCAATAAGAACAACAAGGCTCGACAGTTTCAAAAACACAAAGCGTTCATGAGCCGTAATGGCGGCAATCGAAACAGTATTGTTCATGGTAACGACAGTGTTGATTCCAAGAACGAGGAGCATGCCCGTACACTCCTCAATTTGCGCAGACGTGAACGAAGATGAATAAACGATCCGGAATATAACCGTCAAAATCCCAACAGCAAGCAGGGCGAGCACAGACATAATCCAATAAATCCGGCGCGAGATGGCGAGGGTGTTCTCAGCTTTTTCACGGTCGCCTTCTGCAATATACTTGCAATAGAACCTGCCGACTCCGGCAGATAGAACTCCATTTATAGATATAACATAGGCCATAATCGAACCGATAAGCTGGTACATACCATACTCATCACGCCCGATAGAACCGAGGAGAAGGGGCACATAAATCAGCTGCACTAAAACGTTGACAGCCATATAAACGTATGAAAGAAGCGCGCCGACGCGCCTGCTGTTAGCCATTCCTAAAGCTCACTTCCTGCATGCACAGCTTTCACAAATCCCTTTGCTTTAAACAAGAATCGATACGCACCCCAATGCCCACGGACAAGAAGTCGAAACCTCAGTGACTTTGTAATTGCCTCTGAACTCAAGTAACTATTTGAGCGCCAGCCAGGAAACGCTTTGTCGATCCATTCAAATACACGAGGCTGCATTTCCAAATCGAACCCGTCTGCCTGAACGATTCGCATGCCGCCCCAATAAACACAGTGCAAGATGGCCATCCATTCGACTTCCTCCTGACAACCAGAATAATCTGGCCCACAGCGGCGGATAACCTCGTCAAAAGCATCGAATATGTCAAAAAGGACACTTTTAGGCGGTTTTTGGATAATGCTAGTTGGACGCACAACGTAATGATAGAGAACCCTACCGAATGAAACGCCTTCTCCCAACTCGAGGTTCAATGACATTGCAGACGAAAGATCTTCTCCGATCCTAACTCCTTGAACAAGGTTAAAGGGTGCTTCCTTAAGCCTCTGTAGGCAATAACATTGCCTACAGAGGCTGTCGCTATTCAGCGTCAGCCTCTGGAGGTTTAATTTATTAAAACCACTGCCCCAAGGCTCGATACTGCGTAGCAACTCTCCTCGTGGAGTCACAACGTCATGACCAAAAGCAACAACAGCGGGGGTGTTGTCTTCTAAATAATCAGCAAGTTCAATTACAGCATCGATATCAAGAAGGTCATCAGAATCAAGGAATAGAACGTATTTGCCCGCAGCGTGATCAATTCCGAACTGCCTGGCTGAATTCTGACCACCATTCGCCTTATGAATAACGGTCGAATTAGGAAGGTTTAACGAAAGATAGAGCTCCAATTCCATGGCAGATTGCGTCTTTGATCCATCATCAATGACCAAAACCTCAGCAAGCTCAGGCGAAAGAGCCTTTAAACAGCTAAAAGTTCTTTCATAGTATTCCGCTTCGGTGTTATAAAAAGGGACGATGATCGAAAATATAGGGCTCAAGCAAAATCCTTCCTTAGCACTTTAGTGATCCGCTCACTCACTTGACCGCCACCGTAGCGGCTCGCCGCGCGGGTCATGGCCTTATATGCGGCTCCATCGAACCACGAGGCTACATCCTTCCAAGTAAAATCTTCAACTTGTTGATTTTTTCAAAACCAATTGCTGCTTTTACTTTTTCACGGAATCGAAGATTTGCGGGAAGCCATGAGCTATCGAAATGATGAATTGCGTATGTGTTATTGGTAATACGGACCTTTTTGGTTTCCCAATCCTTTGGGGAAAAATACTCAGAAGGAAACAACGTGAAACCATCAACGGTTTGTTTGCAGTTATTTAAAACCAAACCCTTATCCACGCAAGCATTTGTAATGGCCACAACGTTAGTTGTGAGATCAAAGCTACCGTTAGGTTTTACGAAAGAACGTCCATCATAATCCCGAAGTAATTTTTCAAAGAAGGGCTGATGCGGACTTGACGCCATAAGTCCAGTAGACAATCTGTCATCAGCCTCAAAGCACGAAAAAGCCTGGAGTTCGAGAAAGTCATCAAGCGGTCGCAAAACCTCAACATCAGTATCCATATAAATACCGCCTTCATTCACTAAGACCCAGAGACGCGCATAATCGCTAGCAAACGCCCACTTCTTTGCGTCATAAGCTTCGCGGCAATATCGATTTTGCTTCACATCAAAGTTAGACTCATCCCAACGAACAATCTGATAATCGGGGCAACATTTCTTCCAAGACTCAATACATTTCTCCGCAAGTGGAGTCAGGGGCTTACCGCCGAGCCAGACATAATGTATTGTTTTAGGAATATTTGCTTGCATATCGATTTCCTTACAGTCCAACTTAATAAGACATTTTAATTCCCGCAGTGACCATTGGTTAAGGGGCAGAGCAACGATGATCAGGAGATGCCAAGGAGTGTTGAAGTATATGGAATCGCCTGATTAAACCCGAGGTATACGAAACAGATAAAGAATCTGAACGCACAGCCTCCGCCAATCAGAATCAATCCAGTCCAGCATTTCATATCAGGCTTAGTTGATAAAACCAATCCAATCAATGGGATAAAAAGAAGAAGACAGTACTCTGACATTCGCGCAATGGTAACATCTACGACACTCATGAGAAAAAATGGAATACTTAAAGAAACTAGGTAAGTAAGGTATGCGCCGAGCGCGCGCTTTTCCGAAGTAAACGAGACCGCAATAAATATAGCTCCCACTACCAAGCACAATATAAATAAAGCGCCCGTCGTGGACAGAGGATCTCCAGTATGTGTACCGTAGAGGAACAATCTACCGATACCTGGAACACCTGATAGCAAAAAAGCAATTTCCCTAAAACACACCAGAATTATTGCTATAACAAAAAATGAAAGAAGCATGATCACTTGCGACCAACTTCTAAATACCAGCAGTCCCGATTCATTTTTTTTGAAAAATGAAAACCAGACAACTGCAAAGAGCAGACCGATAGCAGCTGATGAATGGGTTAACAGTGCGACAATTTCCATGACTACCGCCAAGACATATCGCCCATCCATCAACGAAACCACGAATAAGAGAACAAAACCCATTGCGACAGATTGTCTCATCGTGTTAAGCCCCGGAATATAAAATGCCAGTAAATATAGCAGCATAATCCATCCGAACGCACGACCACAATGCCGATGCGCAGCAAGGAATACAGGGGCTATAACGGCGAATTGTATTGCAAACAGCAAAGCAAACTGAGAATGAAACAGTTTAACGATAACGAATGAAAAGCATGCAAAAAGCGGAGCAACGTCCCAGATACTGGCTTTAACAACGGAATAAAATGAACCAAAACTGTTAGAAAGCATTCCCTGTTTGTATAAAAACGCGCCGTATCCACCCGTATCAGTCCCAATCGATAGATCGCGCGCGCCAGCAAGAGCGCAAACAATGCAAATAGCCATCCAATAGAATAGCCAGGCAATCATCCGCCCTCTATTTGATCTTTCGATCATCCATCCAGCGCCAAACAAAACCGATGAAACTACAAATACAAAAATATAAGGAAACACTACCCTGTCACCAGCCATACAAAGTTGGTCGCTTTCAAAAGAACCCAGATTGTTTTAAAACGAGAATGAACAAGCAGGCTCGCAAGAATCTTCGAATGAGTCCGGAGGCCAGGGAAAGCCGATTTATTCTCACGAAAGAATTCGATTGAAGCCGAATTAGATACACGCTGCAAAACATCGCACGCCTGACCAATTTCAGTACAAGGGATATAATGAAGCACGAAGTGGCACAGCTCTTCAAGGCATCTTAAATGCATTGCCTCAACAAATCCAGGGCATCCTTGCTCTTCGTCCCATTTCTTTGCATAGCGAAGCAAATAAGCATGAACTCTATCCATATCCACAAAATAGGAAGCACTAACCTTTGAGCTAATGCTATTGTTATTAGGGCGATAGTAATAAAGAATTTCAGAGAGTGAATAGACAGACGCAGCCTGATCAAACACGAGGGCAGACTGAATTGCGTCCTCACCCATATTCAATCGCCCAAACTCCTCAAATCGACATTCTGGATGCATACATTTTCTTGATACAGCTTTCGCCCAGATCGCATTCAATGAGTTAACTGAACAGAATAGGCGTTGAATTTCAAAAGAGCTGTACATAGTCTCAGCTCTTAGGGGTATAGAAAAATCTTTATCAAATTGGCTACTACGAGAATAACCATATACAATTACATCCGCAGATGAAGCAGAAATAGCCTTGTCGATGCACTCGAGTGCATCGTAACGAAGAGCATCATCTCCATCAAGTGAAATTAAATAATCGCCAGCTGAAACAGAGAATCCCGCCCTTCGCGCAGCTAGAAGTCCCTTATTATCTTGATCGATAAGCGTCACCTGAAGGCCAGACGTATTGTAAAACTGCTGGCATATTTGAGCGCACCCGTCTGTCGACCCATCATTGACGAGAACAACTTCAAAGTCAGAAAAGGATTGTGAACGAACAGAAGCAAGACAGCTGGGCAAATATTCCTCAACGTTATATATCGGTATAACGATTGAAAACCTCATAAACACCCCTCATAGTTCAATATCAATGTAATAGTCCCGATCTATCTGAATCTTTCGATAAGTCGTGCAAGCGTTTTCGCGCACATCGCATCCTCTTTGAATGGCTTCAGAAAACGGTTAATAACGTCGAACAAGCAAACGATTTCTTTCTTTGCAACCGAACATAATGACTTCTATAGCGCTGTGCCAAAAATCAATGCGATACTCAGGAAGAGAACTATGTATAAACAGAACCTTCATCATCGAATAAAGCTCCTAGTCATAACTCTTAATTAACCGAGCAGGGGCACCGGCATACAGCGCGCTTCCTTGAGGAGCGTCGTGTGTGATAACGGAATTTGCTGAAACGAGCGATCGATCCGCGATTGAGCAGCCGCGCGTAACAACAGTATTTGCACACAGCCAGCAACATTTTCCGATATTAACCGGAGCATGGAGTAGCCCCGGGCGAACGCCCCCTCGATTGAAATCATGATCATGATCGTAAATCTGAACATTAGGCCCGAAAATCGTATCCGCACCAATGCAGACTGACTCGACAACCGTCACACGACAGCATTCATTCATGTAGACGCGGTCCTCCATCACCAGATTCGCACCGTCATCGACCTGCACAACACAACCTGGACTTAAATAGACGCCAGACCCAATACTGAAAGAAGCACCTTTGCCCAGAATCACGCGGACTCCTTTGCCCAGATACAATGGTTTGCCAGCCGCGATCCTAAGGCGACCCCTTGCCGCAATGCGAACCTTGGCGACCCGCAGGGCGGAAACCCCCCATTTGAAAACCTTGGACAGCTTCCCACTCATAGCATCGCCTCCCTGTAGAAGTCCAGATAACGTTCCCGCCAGATCTCGAATGAGTATTCCTTCTCGTAGTCCGTACGCCCCTTCGCTCCAAGCCTGTCGCGCAAAGAAGCGTCGTTACAAAGCAGTTCGAGCGCATCGGCAAGGGCACCCGCATCGGCTGGAGTCACGAGCAGGCCATTATCCCCATCGCGCAAGACGTCTAAAATCCCATCGCACGCACTGGCGACAACGGGAACGCCGACGCTCAATGCCTCAAGCAGAACAAGGGGCAATCCCTCCCAAAGCGACGGCATGGCGCATATGTCAACCTGTGAAAGAAAGTTCTGGGGGTCGTCTCGCCTCCCAAGGAAAACGATATCGTTCGCGACGGCGAGTCCGCCAGTACGCCTGCGCAGCTCACTTCCAAGCTCGCCATCACCAACGAGAAAGCAGCGGGCATGAACGCCCCTCTCAGCGAGAATCCCCATGGCCTCGACAAGATACTCGACGCCCTTCTGCTCGCTGAGACGACCGACGAAACCAATCTTCAAAATACCCTTCGCACATCCAGCCACGGCGGGTATCGCGACAATTTCCCCATCGAACTCAGGGACACTATTGGGGACCAGCTTCACCATGTCATCTGGCAATCCGTAATAGCACACGAGGTTCTCATGCACTCTACCGCCGCAGGCTGCGACGTGCATACCTTTGTAGAGGAAGCGCATAGCAACGCGTCCGCCGCTGAAGACGTTGTGAGCAGTGGCCACGGCGCGTACACCCATAGGAAGAGCCAGACGACAATAGAGCGCGGCCATTCGGTGATGACAGTGGACAAGGTTCACGCCATTATCGTGCACTACTTTCTTGAGCCGACTCGAGACCTTGGCGAAAGTTACGGGATCCTTGCTGGAGATATCAGGAATCCTAAAGTGAGGAACACCCATGGCCTCGAGCTCGGGCAGAAGCTCTCCTCCGCATGACATAACCCCCACGAATGCAACCTTATCTCTCAGGGCACGGCAAAGCTGGAGCACAACTTTTTCGGTGCCCCCCATCGCCATGGTGCGCGTGAACATGAGAATGCGCATATCGCTCAACTCAGTGGACAAGCTACGCACACCCCTTATACTTCCGGCACATCGAAAGGAAGTGCCAACTGTCGACAAAATAACGCTTAAAAAGCCGCCTAGGTTCTTTCATAAAACGGTAGAACCATTCCAAGCCATGATCCTGCATCCACTTCGGAGCCCTATCAACGTTTCCTGCAGCAAAATCAACTGCAGCGCCAACATTAAATACAAACGAGACGCCCAACTCGCAGAGATGACGATTTACAAGCAGCCCACTCTTAGGCTCACCAAGGCAGAGGAAGAGAACGTCTGCATTTAGCCCAGCGACCCTTGATAAGAGCGCTTGTAGTTTTGCAGAGTCTTTCTCAAATCCATATTCGGGAGAAATGGTATCCTTAATAACCAAACCGGGGTACTGAGTCGACAAAACAGCAGCGGCTTTCTCCGGCACCCCCGGCATCCCGCCGACGATGACGCAGCTATACCCCTTATTGGCAGCAAACTCGCAAATGCGGGGCATAAGATCGGATCCTGATAGCTTTTCGATGCAATCAACACCCTGCCTATGTGCGATTTTCATAAGAGGGACACTGTCCATAAGGATAAGGTCGGCTCCCTCGAGAGCGGCTCGGAACTCAGAATCTTTGTCTGCCCTAATTAAGATATCGAGATTCAACGACATCATGTAACCTGGGGTGTGACTTGTGACATGCGCATCGAGCACGTCACAAACTTGGTCAAACGTCACATTGTCGAAGAAGCTCGAGAGGAGTCGCTCTCTGCTATATCCGGGCATAGTTGTGTCCCCTATTCCTACCAAAATAAGCCAATTAGCTCGATGTCCTCTTTAACGAGCGTCTCGCCGTGCTGGACCTCGATTACATGCAGGTCCCCGCAGAGCGCCCGCGCCGAATGCGGCGTGGACGCGGGAATCTGAACGACGGAGCCCGCGCGCACCTGCTGCGCAAGTCCGTCGAGCACGACTTCGCCGGCCCCGGAGATGACCGTCCAGACCTCCCCGCGGTGCATGTGGCGCTGGTAGTCGAGCTGGTCGCCCTCGCGGATGATCAGCTCCTTGATGAGCGCCTTGGCACCGTCGGGGAAGACGTTGCTGTCGATGACGCGGTACTCGCCCCACGAGCGCTGCTCGTACATGGGGCGGCTCTCGGCGACGGCGTTGACCTCGGCCTTGATGTTGGCCGACGCCTCCTTGCCGGAGACGAGGATGCCGTCGGGCGTCGCCACGACGACCGAGTCGGTGATGCCCGCGACGACCATCGGGAAGCCCGTCTCGTTGATCACGTGGACGTTCTCGCACGTCTTGGAATCCACCACGACGCGGCCCGAGGTGTACTCAGCCATCTCGTCGGTCAACGTGTTCCAGGTGCCGAGGTCCTTCCACTCGCCGGAGTAGGAGACCGCGCCGATGGACGACGCCTTCTCCACGACCTCGTAGTCGAAGGAGTTCTTGGGCAACTCGGAATAGCGGGAGCGGAACTCGGCGAAGGTCCCGCACGCCAGGTACTTGGCGGTGAGGCCGGTGAGCCAGCCGAGCCTGAACGCGAACACGCCGCAGTTCCAGAGGGCCCCCTGGGAGATGAGTTG
>SKEF01003790.1_pt1 | contig 10119 bp, 7 predicted proteins | sample 4826691 | NCBI WGS metagenome assembly SKEF01 (sample SAMN11008816, study PRJNA524170) | human gut metagenome | biome: Human fecal sample; material: Feces; isolation source: fecal sample from pouch patient p23, p27 | host: Homo sapiens | place: Israel: Tel-Aviv | collected 2016-08-24
GGCTCAAATATTCCCGCGCCTCGTCCAGATAGATGTGCCGGGCCGGTGCCTGCACGCGGGCATACAGCGCAGGCAGCGCAAAGCGACCCGCTTTGTCCAGTGCGTGCTGCAAAAGCAGGTAGAACTCGGTCAGTGGGTAGGCCGGGTCCGGCTGCGGCATCCCGAAGTCCGGCCGCGAAACATGTCCTCCACCCATGGGGAACCTCCTTGATAAATAACGCTGATGCGGTATTCTAAACATAGAAGGGGTGCTGACTGCAAGGGTCAGCTTTCCATCCCGTTTGTCAAAAAGATTGACCGCACAGTTTGGAAGCAGGGCGGTCAATCTTTTTTGTTATCATCTTACCATATTCTACGACGCATTACAACACGCCCTATTGTAAACCCTGCTGCAACTTCATTGTTGACCGTCTTCCCTCTGCCGCGTTATACTCGGGCACAGATGCCTTGTAAATTTTTAACAGAGGGGAATTCTATTCTATGAAAAACAAAAAACTGACCACCTATCAGATGGCTGTCACTGCGCTGATGGCCGCCGCGCTGTGCGTGCTTGGCCCGCTGAGCGTGCCCATCGGGGCCATTCCCATTTCGCTGTCAAACTTTGTCATCTGCCTGACCGCATGGCTGCTGGGGCCCAAGTTCGGCACCCTGAGCGTGGCGGTGTACCTGCTCATCGGCCTTGTGGGCGTGCCGGTGTTCTCCGGCTACGGCGCGGGCATTGCCAAGCTGGCAGGCCCCACCGGCGGCTATCTGGTGGGCTACCTGCTGCTGGCCTTCATCGGCGGTCTGTTCATCGAAAAGAGCAAGGGCCAGCCGGTGATTTCCGGCATCGGCCTTGTGCTGGGCGATGCCGCCTGCTACGTGCTGGGCACCGCATGGTTCGTGTTCCAGATGCAGTGCGAGCTGGGCTATGCGCTTTCGGTGTGCGTGTACCCGTTCATTGCGCTGGACCTCGCCAAGATCGTGGTGAGCTGCATCGTGGGTGCACTGCTGCGCAAGCGTCTGGTACAGGCTGGCGTGCTGAAGCTGAAGGAAGCCTAACAGGCAAAGCAAAAGGGAGACTGCAAACGCAGCCTCCCTTTTTTATTTGTGATCCGTTATTTTACATAGCCAAGGGTCGCAGCCATCACGGCCTTGATGGTGTGCATCCGGTTCTCGGCTTCGTCAAACACGATGCTCTGGGGGCCTTCAAACACTTCATCGGTCACTTCCATGGCATCGCGGCCAAAGCGCTCGCCCATCTCCTTGCCCACGGTGGTCTTGTGGTCGTGGAAGGCGGGCAGGCAGTGCATGAACACAGCGTGCGGGCCTGCAATGTCCATCAGCTGCTGGTTGATCTGGTAGGCGGCAAGGTCGTTGATGCGCTCAGCCCACACCTCCACCGGCTCACCCATGGACACCCACACATCGGTGTACAGCACGTCGGCACCCTTGGCGGCCTTGGCGGGGTCCTCCTCAAAGGTGAGGGTGGCACCGGTCTCGGCAGCGATCTTCTGGCACTCGGCCACGAGGGCAGCGTCCGGCTGGTACTTCTTGGGTGCACAGGCGGTGAAGTTCAGGCCCATCTTGGCGCAGCCCACCATCAGGCTGTTGCCCATGTTGTAGCGGGCATCGCCGAAGTAAACGAAGTTGATGCCCTTCAGATGGCCAAAGTGCTCCCGGATGGTGAGGAAGTCGGCCAGGATCTGGGTGGGATGGAACTCGTTGGTCAGGCCGTTCCACACCGGCACACCGGCGTAGTGGGCAAGGTCTTCCACGATCTGCTGGCCGTAGCCGCGGTACTCGATGCCGTCGAACATGCGGCCCAGCACACGGGCAGTGTCGGCGATGGACTCCTTCTTGCCGATCTGGCTGCCGGACGGGTCAAGGTAGGTCACTTCCATGCCCAAATCGTGGGCAGCGACCTCGAAGCTGCAACGGGTGCGGGTGGAGGTCTTTTCAAAGATCAGGGCGATATTCTTGCCTGCCAGCTGGTCATTGTGGCGGATGCCGGCCTTCTTTTTTGCCTTCAGGTCTGCGGCAAGGTCCAGCAGTTCTTCGATCTCGGCAGGGGTGTAGTCCAATAGCTTCAAAAAGCTGCGGTTCTTCAAACTCATTGTATATTTCCCTCTCTATGCAAATATTTATGAATATTTATGCGAACTATGATCCTATTATAGTACGTTGCCCCGGCAAGGTCAAGAGGGAAAGGGCGTTACAGCTCCAGCTCTGCCTTCCGTCCGGTGGACTGATAGGCAGTCAGCTTCACGCCGGCCTTTTTGAACATGAACCGCGCCGCCACGCTGGAATCGCTGTCGTGGTACTTGTCGCCGTAGTACACCACCTCGGCAATGCCCGACTGGATGATGGCCTTGGTGCACTCGTTGCAGGGGAACAGCGTCACGTACACCCGCGCACCTTTCAGGTTATTGTGGGCGCTGTTGAGGATGGCGTTCAGCTCGGCGTGGCACACGTACATATACTTGGTGTCCAGCGGTGCGCCCTCCCGCTCCCAGGGCATCTCGTCGTCGCTGCAGCCAATGGGCATACCGTTGTAGCCCAAGGACAGAATTTTGTTTTCCGAGCTGACGATGCACGCGCCCACCTGACTGTTGGGGTCCTTGGAGCGCATGGCCGTGAGCAGCGCAATGCCCATGAAATATTCATCCCAGTTGATGTAATCGGTACGTTTCATTTTGGTATGCTCCTTGTGCCTGTATTCTGCCTTTTATTATAGCGTATCGCTGTGGGTTTTACAATAAACTTTGGCACTGCCGTGCAACTTGCACAAAACACTGCCCTGAAGTTTGGCGCTTGATTCGTCAGAATTTTCAAACGAAATATTTAAAAATCATTTTAAGTGTGGTATTATCTTTGTAAAATATGCCACAAAAGCGGAGAGAATGCTCCGTGCGGCGGAAATGAGGGAAAAACCGATATGAAATACGCAAGCAACAACATCCGCAATATCCTGATTGCCGGTCATGCCGGCAGCGGCAAGACCACGCTCACCGAGGCGCTGGTCTATTTTTCGGGCGCTGCCGAGCGTATGGGCCGTGTTGAGGACGGCACTACTGTTTCGGACTTTGACCCCGAGGAAGCAAAGCGCAAGGCCAGCCTGTCGGCATCTGTAGTGCCGGTGGAGTACGAGGGCATCAAGTACAACCTGATCGATGCGCCGGGCCTGTTCGACTTCGAGGCCGGTGAGTACGAGGGTATCCGTGCCGCCGAGAGCGTACTGGTGGTGGTGTCCGGCCGCAGCGGCGTGACTGTGGGTGCGGAAAAGGCGTTCCAGCTGGCCCGCAAGAATGGCAAGGCTACCATGGTGTTCGTCTCCAAGTGCGATCTGGAGAATGCCAACTACTTCAAGATCCTTGAGGATATGAAGATCAAGTTCGGCTCCACCATCTGCCCCTGTGTGGTGCCCGCCAAGCTGGACGACGGCACCCCCGTGTACATCAACCTGTTCAGCCAGAAGGCTTTCAAGTACGAGGGCGGCAAGCAGATCCAGGTGGACCTGCCGGACATCGGCCACCGTTTTCAGGGCCTGATCGAGGCCATGAGCGAAGCCATTGCCGAGACCGACGATGAGCTGATGGAAAAGTTCTTCGGCGGCGAAGCCTTCACCACCGAGGAGATCGTGGAAGGCATGCGCAAGGGCGTTAAGGACGGCCTGATCACCCCCGTGTTCTGCGGCAGCGCCGTGAACCAGCAGGCACTGGATATGCTGCTGTTCAACATGCACAAGCTCCTGCCCAGCCCGGAGCATGACGCTGCTGTGCTGGCCGAGGATGCTGCCGGTGAGCCGGTGGAGCTGCACTGCACCGAAGCAGAGCCTACCGCCGCCTACGTGTTCAAGACCGTGGCCGACCCGTTCGTGGGCAAGCTGAGCTACCTGCGCGTGGTCAGCGGCAAGGTGACTGCAGGCGAACCCCTCACCAACGCCCGCACCGGCGATGTGGAGAAGATCTCCAAGCCCCTCACCGTCATTGGCAAAAAGCAGGTGGACTCCGACGGCATCATTGCCGGTGACATCGGCGCAGTGGCAAAGCTGGTGAGCGCCAAGACCGGCGACACCCTGTGCGACGCTGAGCGCGTGGTCAAGCTGCCCGCCCCCGTGTTCCCCAAGCCCAGCCTGTTCATGGCCGTCACTGTGGCCAAGAAGGGTGACGAGGGCAAGATCAGCAGCGCGCTGGCCCGCCTGATGGAAGAAGACCCCACCCTGAGCTACGAGAACAACGCCGAGACCCATCAGCAGGTGATCGGCGGTCTGGGCGAGCAGCATCTGGACGTGGTGAAGGCCAAGCTCAAGAACAAGTTCGGCGTGGAGATCGGGCTGGAAGCACCCCGCATCGCCTACCGCGAGTCCATCCGCAAGGCCTGCCAGAAGCAGGGCCGTCATAAGAAGCAGACCGGCGGCCACGGCCAGTTCGGTGATGTTATCATCAACTTCGAGCCCTGCGACAGCGAGCAGGTGGTGTTTGAGGAGAAGGTGTTCGGCGGCAGCGTGCCCAAGAACTTCTTCCCGGCTGTTGAAAAGGGCGTGCGCCTTGCCGCCGAAAAGGGCGTGCTTGCAGGCTACCCCGTGGTGGGCCTGAAAGCCACCCTGCTGGACGGCAGCTACCACCCCGTGGACAGCTCCGAGATGGCCTTTATTATGGCCGCAAAGCTGGCTTACAAGGCCGCTATGCCGGAGGCCGGCCCGGTCATTCTGGAACCCATCCACACCCTGAAGGCTCATGTGCCGAACGACAACACCGGCGATATCATGGGCGATGTGACCAAGCGCCGCGGCCGCGTGCTGGGCATGGAGCCGGACGAGGACGGCCTGCAGACCATCATCGCTGAAGTGCCGCTGGCAGAGCTTGCAAACTTTACCACCTTCATCCGGCAGACCACGCAGGGCCGCGGCTGGTTCACCACCGAGTTTGCCCGCTACGAGGTTCTGCCCGAGATGCTGGTGCCTGCCGTTGTGGAGCAGGCCAAGAAGCTGGGCAATCTGGACGAGAGCGCAGACGATTAAACGGCAAACGTCAACTCCCCCAGTCTGCTGCGCAGACAGCCCCCTCACCGAGGGAGCTGGCAGAACTGTCAGGTTCTGACTGAAGGAGTTCCCACCGAAATACGACATCACCCCGGCCCCCGTTGACACTTTTCCCTCTGTCAGCGGGGGTTTTTGCGGGCCATTCCAACGACAAATTGTTAATTTTTATCTGCCCGCTTGACTTTTGCGCGGGATTGCATATACTAGAGGTAGGCTATGTGATGATATGCCGTTCATCATGGATTTCCACGCAAAAAAGAACCCCATCCGGAGTTGCCGCTCCAGATGGGGTCTTTTTGTTAGTGCTTACTGCCCTTGCACATCAGGCTGTCAAGCCACTTGCACAGATAATAGGCTACTACCTGTGCTATGCAACGGCGACGACCGCCGCCAGCGGCGGAAACAGGGAGGAGCTGTTGGGGCCGCGGCCTGCAAGATGCGAGTGCCGCCCAAGGCACGAAGCAGATGCAGGGAGCCGCAACCCGTACAGGATGCCAGAAGGGCCGCAGTGCCAGTATAACACAAGCTTTGACCCAATACAACAAAAAGCCCCCGGTACTGCGAATACCGGGGGCTTCGTGTTTAGTGCTTGGGGAATGCCTTATTCCAGGTTTCGATCACGTTGAACTTCGGTGTCCAGCCTTCGGGCTTGAAGGTGTCTGCGCTCTTGGCTTCCATGATGCCCTGCTCCACGCACCACTGTGCAGCCTTTGCCATGTCAGCGTCGGCCACATCCGCAAACGCGGGCTGTGCGGCGGGTTCGGGCCTGCCTGCATTGTTCCACACCAGCAATGCCAGCTGGCCGCGGTTTGCGGGGATGGCTGCACCCTCGGGCAGCAGTTCATTCAGGATCACCCGCGTCACCACCTCGTAGCCGCCCCACACGGCTGCGCTGCCAAGGACTACGGCGGCAATGGCACCGCCTGCGTCGCCTTCAGGTGCCGCGCCGATCTCGACAATGTCGCTGGGCAGCAGGGGCTTGTTGTCGTCTGTGGCAAGGTTCGGGTCAGGGTCCCTCTGGGTGCCCTGATACACCACGTAGCTGCCGTCCCAGCCGACATTATCCGGGATGGCGTTGTAGTCAGTGGGCTTGTAGCGCAGGTAGGCGGTGGTGTACAGATCGCTCTGCGCGTTCGCGTTTTTGAAAGCCTCGACCAGTGCGCTGACATCGCTTTCAGAGACGGGCTCCGTAATGGTCAGCCGCGCCCGTTTGGAGAAGTGGACAATGAAGCTGCTGTTGGGCACTTCTTTCAGCTTTACGTTGCCGCCGCTGAGCTTGATCGTGCCATCATTCTCCCTCGGCTCCAGCGTGTCGGCTTCCACCCAGCCGCCGCTGACGTTGAGCTGGCTACAGTTGAGCGTGTCTGCTTCCATAACGCCGCCGGAGACCGTTATGTTGTTCGCGGACACGGTCTGGCCCTTTGCCGTCAGCCAACCATTCGTTACGTTGAGATCTTCGGAAAGGATGCCAACGGGTGCCTTATTGTCTTCCAGATTCAGCACACCGCCGTTTACCGTAATGCTTGAACCTGTAATGGCGACGGTTTCTTTGGCACTGGCATTCAGGGTACCGCCGCTCACCGTTACACGACCGTTTTCGCTGGCTTCGATGCCATAGCTGCCGCCGCTGGCCGTCAGCTTGCCGCCGCTTACCGTTACTTGGCCGTTATGGCTGGCTTTGATGCCGATACCGTGTTCGCCGGTGGCAGTTGCGCACAGGGTGCCGCCGCTTACCTGTACGGTGTTGCCTAGGGCATAGATGCCGTTATCCGCAGCGGTCACGTTCACGGTGCCGTCTGTCACATCCAGCGTGCCGTTCTGAATCCGGATGCCGCTGGACAACGTATTGGTGGCCGTCAGGCTGCCGCTGCCCTTGATGGTGAGCAGCCCCGGGGTTGGGTCGGGCCAACCGTTGCCGTCGTCAATGTCGATGGCCCGCTTGTTGGTATTGTTGTGCGTGACCGTATTGCTGCCGCTCAGGGTGAGCTCGACATTGCCGGACGTAGTAAGGGTGGGACTTGAATCGGCGTTGTATTCTATATGGGCATCCTGCAGCGTGGCATAGACCGTGGTGCCGTCATAACCGTTCAAATCAAGCGTTTCGAAGCTGCCCGAAAGAACAGGGGCGTCGTCTTTTTCCTTGATTGGGTCTGGCTTGTCGCTGCTATTCCAGATCTCCAAAAACTGGCCGTTGAGCTCGGGGTGGTCGTCGATGTCCGCATAGCGGTACACGGAGATCCACGAGCCTTTGCCGTTGGGGTATTTCTCCGTGTTGGACATATCCCACGTTTCGGCCAGCGCGGGCATGCACAGGCTCAGGGTCATGGCCCCTGCCACCGCCGCTGCGGCCAGCTGTCTTGCAAGTTTGCGCAGTTTCATATAGAATTCCTCCTTTTCCCCTCGTATTTTTACGGGGGGGGGTATGTATTACTGTACCTTGATTATCTCACACTTTACCGGATTTTGGAAGCAACTCTGCGTGAATCACCCTAAAAAGCGCGTGAATCGTCAAAAGTATCACTTCTCGGGCGGGTCAGCCTTTGCCGCGCCAATGGCACATCATTGCGCAGGCACATCATCTGCGCGCCGACGGCGCGCATTCCGGCAGGATTTCCTCCCCAGCACCGCCTTTTTTGTTGACAAAGCAGCCGCCTGCTATTATAATAATGTAGTCAAAATGGCATTATTGTGCGGCTTTGCGGCTGTGCAAAACAAATAGACAAGGAGAGATTCTCAAATGGCACAAGAGATCAAGATGTCCGCTGCCGGTCTGAAGGCAATGCAGGAGGAACTGGAATACCTCAAAACGGTGCGCCGCAAGGAGCTGGCCGAAGAGATCAAGGAGGCACGCAGCCACGGCGACCTTTCCGAGAACAGCGAGTACGACGAGGCCAAGAATACGCAGGGTCTGGTGGAGAACCGCATCACCGAACTAGAGCAGATGATCAAGAACGCCGTCATCATTGATGAGAGCGAGCTGAGCGTGGACAATGTCTCTGTGGGCACCCACGTCACCATCCTCATGACCGGCGAGGACGAGAACGAGGAGTACGACATTGTGGGCCGCACCGAAGCCGACCCCCTGAACGGCAAGATCAGCGACGAAAGCCCCGTGGGCCACGCTCTGCTGGGCAAGGCTGTGGGCGACAAGGCCGAAGTGCTGCTGCCCACCGGCCACACCGTGGAGTACACCGTGCTGAACATTACCCACGCTGCAGGCTGAGCAGGCCAAACGAATAGGAGAAACCATGGAAGAACAAAAGAAGAACCCGGCGCAGGGCCTGTCCGAGAGCGAGCAGGTGCAGGTGCGCCGCCAGAAGCTGGCCGACCTGCAGGCTGCAGGCCACGACCCTTTCACCCTGACCAAATACCCGCAGGATGCCTACTCTGCCGACCTGAAGGCCGAGTTTGCCGACCTGCCCAACGAGACCGACAGCGGCAAGACCGTGGCGCTGGCTGGCCGTATGATGTCCAAGCGCGTAATGGGCAAGGCAAGCTTTGCCCACCTGCGGGACGATAAGGGCGACATTCAGCTGTACGTCCGCCGCGATGAGCTGGGCGAAGAGCCTTACGCCGCCTTCAAGAAGCTGGACGTGGGCGATATCATCGGCGTGAAGGGCGAGGTGTTCCGCACCAAGACCGGCGAACTGAGCGTGCGCGCCACCGAGCTGACCCTGCTGGCCAAGAGCCTGCGTCCCCTGCCCGAGAAGTTCCACGGCCTGACCGATACCGAGATGCGTTACCGTCAGCGCTACGTGGACCTGATCGCCAACCCCGAGGTGAAGGACACCTTCGTGAAGCGCAGCCAGATCCTGAAGGAGATCCGCGCTTATCTGGACGAGAAGGGCTTCCTCGAAGTGGATACCCCCATCCTGACCCCCTTCGAGATCGGTGCATCCGCACGCCCCTTCTACACCCATCACAACAGCCTGAACATGGATATGGTGCTGCGCATCGAGACCGAGCTGTACCTCAAGCGTCTGATCGTGGGCGGTATGGATCGCGTGTATGAGGTGGGCCGCATCTTCCGCAACGAGGGCATGGACCCCAAGCACAACCCGGAGTTCACCAGCATCGAGCTGTATCAGGCCTTCACCGACTTCCACGGCATGATGGATCTGGTGGAAGAGCTGTACAAGCGCCTTGCCCAGAAGATCTGCGGCAGCATGGTCATCCCCTATCAGGGCAAGCAGATCGACATGGGCCACTGGGAGCGCCTGACCATGATCGAGGCCGTGAAGAAGTATTCCGGCGTGGACTTCAACGACTGGAAGTCCGACGAGGATGCCATCGCCGCCGCCAAGGAGCACCACGTGGAGCTGCCCGAGGTGCCCACCAAGGGTTCCATTCTGGCCGAGTTCTTCGATGCCTTCGTGGAGGACAAGCTGATCCAGCCCACCTTCATCTACGATTACCCCGTGGAGATCAGCCCGCTGGCAAAGCGCAAGCCGGACGATCCCGCCTTCACCGAGCGCTTTGAGTATTTCATCGACTGCACCGAGTACGGCAACGCCTTCAGCGAGCTGAACGACCCCATCGACCAGAAGGGCCGCTTCGAGCGTCAGGTAGCCGAGCGCAAGGCCATCGAGCCCGACTGCAAGGCACAGGTGGACTACGACTACGTGAACGCACTGGAGTATGGCCTGCCCCCCACGGGCGGTCTGGGCTTCGGCGTGGACCGTCTGGTGATGCTGCTCACCGACAGCGCCTCCATCCGCGATGTGCTGCTGTTCCCCACGATGAAGCCGATTGAACAGTAAAACGTAAAAAATGGCTTTGTTTCGTTTGAAATTGTGGTGTTCGATACTGGAACAACGTGGATTTACCACCAACTTACCACCAAATTTGATAATTTGCATCAGTAAAACGGAAAGCAGCCTACAATAAACACAAGCACCCCTGCCAATGAAATGTGCGATGACACATAGATTGGCAGGGGTGCTTTTCATGCTTGGAAGATATTAAGAGCATCCTCGTCAATGACTTTTTTCACTTTGCCGCCCGGCTGCCTGATCTCCACCGTGGAAAGCTCGTCGATGTAGTCCGCATAGTGGGCCAGCACCTTTTCTGTGGCCCACTTCTCACCGGCAACGGCG